>JAAIGF010093569.1_pt1 | contig 11023 bp, 9 predicted proteins | sample 6487441 | NCBI WGS metagenome assembly JAAIGF01 (sample SAMN13974129, study PRJNA590717) | phyllosphere metagenome | biome: pepper field; feature: multiple bacterial spot infested pepper fields; material: pepper leaves; isolation source: leaves from pepper fields | host: Capsicum annuum ...
CGTGCCCGGACTCAGTTGGCCGCGGCGCGGATCGCCTCGTAGACCTCGAGGGTCTCTCCGTCGAAGTAGCCCGTGAAGAACTCCTCTGCCTTCGCACGGAAGGCATCCAGGTCGATGTCGTCCTTCTCGATCACCGTGAAGGCGGGGTTCGCCCGCCACTCGTCGATGATCTCCTCGGTCTCCTCCTCGACGCACTCGCGGTTCTCGGGACGGATGTCGTGGATCGTCTCCTCGAGGAATGCCGCCTGTTCGTCGTCCATCTTGGCGTAGGTGGCGTCGCTCACGATGATCCAGTGGATGCCGACGTTGTGGTCGTTGAGGATGGCGGTGTCGAGCACCTCGTCGTAGCTCGACGAGTGCGTCGCCACGATCGGGTTCTCCTGGCCGACGGCGATGCCCTGCTGCAGGGCGGTGTAGACCTCTTCGACGGCGACCGACACCGGGTTCGTGACCCCCAGAGCTTCCGCGTTCGCCAGGAAGGCGGGCGAGTTGGGGAAGCGGACCGGCTGCCCGGCGAGGTCGGCGGGTCCCCGCACCTCCAGGCCCTTCGTGGTCAGCGTGCGGTTGCCGAAGAACCACCCGTCGACCACGCGGACGCCGGTGGCGGCGCGGAAGCCCTCGAAGAACTCCGACGACCCGTTGTCGATCCAGTCGAAGGCGTGGTCGACGTCGTCGAACGCGTACGCCGCGTCGACGACCCCCACGGGCGCGTAGGTGGCGCTCAGCGCCGACGCGCCCTGCAGGTCGATGTCGATGTCGCCGGCCTGCACGAGCGGGAACCGGTCGGCGTCGGGACCGAGCTGGCTGGCCGGATATATCTCGACCTCGAAGCCGAGACCGGATTCCTCGAGCCGCTGCTTGAGCACGTCGACGCCGCAGAAGAAGTTCGGGGTCTGCTCGTTCTGGCTGGTGGCGACCGTCAGCGTGACCGTCCCGCCGTCGGAACCGCCCGCGTTCCCCGTCCCGCCGGAGCATCCGGCCAACGCGAGGGTGGCGGCGGCGAGCGCGGCTGTCGTGACGACGGTGCGTCGCCCGAATGCTGCTGTGTTCATGGCTTCTCTCTTCTCTGTGTCCGCACGTCGTCGTGCGGGTAGCGGGTGGGTGCGGGGCGCGAGCCCGACTCTGACGGACTCACGCGCGTGCGCGAAGCGCCGTTCCGTCGAGTGGAACGGCATCCGGGGATGATTCCGCGCGACGCGGCTGCAGCCGGTCCGCGGCCCGGATGGCCAGCTCGTACCCGAACGGGCCGGCACCGGCGATCACGGTGCGGGAGACCGTCGAGATGAGCGACTCGCGGTGGGCGGGGTCGCGGGCGTGGATGTTGGTGATGTGCACCTCGACCACCGGCGCCGTGAGCATGCGCAGCGCGTCGAGCACGGGCACCGAGTGGAAGCTGAAGCCGGCCGGGTTGATCACCACCGCCGCCCCGGCAAGGAACGCGTCGTGGATCCAGTCGATCATCTGGTGCTCGGCGTTGGTCTGGGCGAAGAAGACGTCGCGACCCAACTCACCGGCTACCCGCTCGCAGTCGGAGCGGATCTCGTCCAGCGTCGTCGAGCCGTACAGCGCGGGTTCGCGGCGTCCGAGGAGGTTGAGGTTCGGACCGTTCAGGACGAACAGCGTGTCGGTCATCGTTGACCCTCTCAATTCAGGCCGAGCAGGTTCGGCACGATCGTGACGATCGACGGAACCAGCGTCAGCAGCAGCAGCACCGCACCGAGCGGCATGAGGAACGGCAGGATGCCGCGGAAGAGTTCGCTCATCGGACGACGGGTGATGGAGCCGACGACGAACAGGACGGCGCCGACCGGTGGGGTGAGCGAGCCGAGCATGAGGTTCAGGATCATGATGACTCCGAGGTGCACGGGGTCGATCCCGAAGTCGGCGACGATGGGCATGAGGATCGGCACGAGCACGAGGATCACCGGCGGCGCTTCCAGGAACACTCCGAGCAGGATCAGCAGCACGTTCAGGATGAGGAGGAAGACGATCGGATTATCGGTCACGGCGGTCAGCCACTCTCCGAGACCGCGAGACACCTGCTCGCGGGCCAGCACCTGTCCCATGAGGTTGGACGCCCCGAGGATCAACAGGATGCCGCCGGAGATGATGACCGTCTCCTTGGCCGCCCGCCAGAACACGCGGCCGTTGAGCGTCCGGTAGATCAGCCCGAGGACGAGCATGTAGACGGCGGCGATGCCCGCGCTCTCGGTCGGGGTGAACCACCCGCTGAAGATTCCGCCGAGGATGATGACGGGCAGCAGCGCCGGTCCGATGACGCGGACGGATGCCGTGCGCAACATGGCCCCGTCGAAGGCCCGGGTGATGGCGACTTCGGGATGCCGCTTGACCCAGACGGCGATGTAGACGGCCAACCCGACCACCATGAGACCGGCGGGCAGGATCGACCCCGCGAACAGGGCACCGGTCGAGATCGACGCCGTCGCGGCGAAGAGCACGGCCGGGATGCTGGGAGGCATGACGGTGCTGAGGAGCGAACCCGAGGCGGTGAGGCCGGCCGAGAATCCGTAGGGATATCCCGCCTTCAACATCTGCGGGATCTGCACCTTACTGGTGGACGCCGCGTCGGCCAGGGCCGATCCGCTGATCCACGAGAAGCCGACGGCGGTGCCGAGATTGACGTAGGCGAGGTTGCCGGGGAGTCGGGGCAGCAGGGCACGCGCGAAGTCGTAGAGCCGCGCCGCGATCCCGAGGTGATTGGCGATGCTGCCGACGAAGATGAACAGCGGCACCGCGAGCAGCGGGAAGCTGTTGATGCCGTTGACGACGGACGAGATCGCGTACCCGGCTGACAGGTTGTGCGAGTAGAAGTACAGCAGGCTCGGCGCGATCATCGCGAACGCGACCGGGACGCGCAGGAGCAGCAGGACGACCAGGAGCAGGACGTAGAGCCAGAGATCCACGATCAGCCCTCCATCTCGGAGATGTCGAGCTTGCGCTCGGGACGGTGGGCGAAGGGGATCTTGAAGAGCGAGTGGACGGCCGCAGAGAGGAAGCCGAGGAGCGCGAAGGCGTACAGGACGCCGAGCGGAAGGTGGATCGCCGCGCTCGATCGGCTCCACTCCACCTGCATCTTGACGAACGCCTCGTACGAGAGGGCGATGCACGTCGCCACCATGATGAGGGCGGAGACGACCCGCAGGACGGCGAACAGGCGCTTGCCCTCGAGGACGCCGTCGAAGATCTCCAGGACGATGTGGCCGTTCTTGCCGACGAGGTAGCCGGTGGTCACGAAGGTCATGGCGATCATGGCGAGCAGAGCGAGCTCTCCGGCGCCCACCCACCCGAGGGCGGGGACGTAGCGCCCGAGCACCTGGTACATCACGCCGACGACGATCAGCGCGAAAAGGATTACCCCGAGCGCCACCTCGACGGCCGAGAGGCCGCGGATGAAGGCGGTGTCGCGCGGCACGCCCTTGTTGATGTCGGGGACGGTGTAATACGTCTCAGTCGGGCCGTAGATCGATTCCTCGATCTCGTCGGGGACGTCGCCGCCCCCGGATCCCCGGTTCTCTTCGGACATGAAAGCCTCTCTTCGGCCGCGATCCGCGCGGCCGGCTCCTGCGACTCTGCGGGAGCGCGTGCGCCGCACAAAGCCGTGTCTCGCGCAGTGGAACGGGGTGTCGGGGCGTTTACCGCCGGCATCCGCGGGCACGCCCGACGACGTCGGCGCTCGCCCGATGGCGCCGCCGCACGCACGACGACCGCCCGCGCCGTGGACGGCGGCGGGCGTTGTCGGCGCTCGAGGGGTGCGGGGCGCGCCGTGGCGACGCCCCGCACCGGGGTCACTGGAACAGGGACAGGGTCAACACGGAGGTGTACGAGCCCGGTACGACGGTCGTCGCGTCCAGCTTCAGATGCAGTCCGGCGGTCGCGCTCCACGACCCCTGCGTGGAGGGCGCCGAGGGATCCCAGTTGGCGTAGAGCAGCTCGCCGTCCGCATACGCCAGTCCCTGGCTGTTCGGATCGTCGACGACCGACGCGATGTCGCCACCCACCTCGACCGCGGGGTCGTCGTCGACGAGGAGCGCGGGTGACCACCCCAGGTACTCGGCGCTGAACGAGTCACCGGCCGACACGAAGTCGCCCGCCGTCGCCAACACCGCCCAGGGCGCAGCGGGGACATCGGTCCGCGTGTCGGTGACCGTGACCGTCGGGAGCTGCCCGGCGAACTCCCGCACCAGCGGATCGTTCGAGTCGACTTCGCTGAGCGTGGTCTCGTTCGCCGCGACCGTCAGGGCGAGCACGCCCTCCGGTTCGCGCTCGGTGATCTCGACGTTGATGTCGACGTCGTCGCCCTCGACCGCGGCTGCGGCGGCCGTGCCGACCAGGGCGAGCATGAGCACGCCGACACCGACGGCTCCGGCTCGGACGGTGGTGGATGTTCTGATCATCGGTGATCTCCTTCTGTGCGTGTCTCGCGCATGGGTGGGTGGGGATGGATGCCGCTCACTCGGCCGGGTACGCCGGGATGGGCGCCGTTCGGGTCACGGTGCGGGTCGACCCGTCGACGACGACGGCCGCGGTCGCCGTCGCCTCGGCGGCAGGAATCGTGTCGGCGCGGGTGTTCAGCGACACGGCGACGGTCCGTCCCGGCGCGACCGCCGTGAAGGTCTTCGCGCCGTAGGGCGTCTCGATGCGGATGTCCGCGGCCACGGCGGCGTCGTTCGTCGCCGCGACCGAGACGAACACGCGGCCGCCCAGCACGCGCGGGGTGACCTCGACGGCCAGCGTCTCCTTCCGCACCTCGACGGTCGTCGAGGCGGTCAGCTGCTCCTGCCCGCCGTTCGCGTCGAGCACGTTCACCCGGACGGTCACGGTGTTCTCGCCGTCCCGGACGTTGCGCGCGACGCTCCGCGCGTCGAACTCCAGCGTCACGCTCCCGTCCTGCGCAGTCGTTCGCGTCGCGTCGAGGGGACGCGTCGTGAGCGGGGCCAGCAGCTGAGCGCCACTGTCGAAGGAGTACCCCTCGGGCAGGTCGAACTGCGCCGACACCGTTCCCTCGATACCGGTGAAGCTCCCCGTCGGCGAGCCCAGTCGCAGGACGTCGGCGTCGAAGCTGACGGCCCCGTCACGCTCCTGCGGGTCGAGGTAGACCTCGATCTTGCCGGTCGGTCGCGGATCCGTGCAGTCGTTGAAGAAGTATTCGCCGGCCCGCTCGAACGTGTGCTCGTAGGTCTCCCCCGGCTGCAGTCGAGCGTTGAACTCCCCTTCGAAGAACTGCGTCGCGCAGTGCTCCTTCTCGTTCGGGAAGTTCGCGAACGTCTCGGCGCCCGGGTTGCGGAAGGTGACGGTCGTGCCGACCGGCACACGCAGGTGCGTGGGCTGCATGCCGTTCGTCGACACGCTGTCGCGCGCCGCGGCCGTGTCGTCCGTCCGACTGGTCCGGGCGAGCAGGACGGTGTTGTCGACGCTCTCGCCGGCGACGGCCGTCCCGCCCACCGGACGGCGGATGGTGAGGGGAGCGGTGTCCGGTGCCTCCTGACCGCCGGACGGGGCCGCGTAGTCGCCGCCGAGCTTGAACGCCCAGAGCGAGTCGCCTCGGGTGACCGACGCTCCGTAGGGGTTCGTTGAGCCCGCCGCGAAGATCGCGATGTACTGCTCGCCGTCCACCTCGTAGGTGACGGGCGCGGCCGCAATCCCCGAACCGGTCTGGAACTCCCAGAGGACGTCGCCGCTGACGGCATCCATGATCATGGCCCGACCGTCGATCTGCCCGACCACGAGCAGGTCGGAGGCGGTCGTGAGCGGTCCCTGCCCGTGCGACATATCGGTGCCCAGGTGGTTCGTCCAGGCGACTTCGCCGGTCGAGGCGTCGTAGGCCAGGATGCCGCCCGTCTGGTACTGGCCGATCGCACGGAGGCCGTTCGATGCGGCGCCGTTGTAGTGGGCGACGGGGTTCACGCCGTAAGGGAAGTACACCAGATTGGTGCTGTGGCTGTAGGACTGGTTCGACCAGTCGCCTCCGCCGTTCTGGCTCGTCGTGGAGAGGATCGGCGCGTCCCACTGCGGGTCGTACATGCACCCCTCGCGGTGTCCGGACGACCCCTCGGGGTAGGTGAGGAAGGGTTCGTCGACCGCGACGTAGCTGTCGGGGGTGAAGACGAGGTTGCCGTCGGCATCCGGCTGGTATCCGTTGTAGTTCGGAACCGCGCGCCAGGGATCACCGGGGATGTTCTCGGCATCGAGCTTCTCCCACACCACGCACTCGGGCAGGAGCCGCTCGGCGGGGAACGGCTGGGAGTCCGGCTGACTCTGCCGCTCGTCGACGATCATCGGCTTCTCGACGACCGGGAGGGCCGGTGTGCCGTCGACGCGGTCGAGCACGAACTGATGCCCTGATTTCGTGCCGTAGAAGACGACCTTGCGCTCGACGCCGTCGATCTCGATGTCGGCGAGGGTCGGCGGGTGGACGTTGTCCATGTCCCACACGTCGTGGCGGATGGACTGGTAGTGCCACTTGTAGTCGCCCGTGGCGGCGTCGACGGCGACCATCGTCGTCGAGAAGAGGTTGTCGCCCGGACGCAGGGAGCCGTTCTGCGACGAGGTGCAGCTGCGCGGGTTGCCGAAGGTCATGTAGTACATGCCGAGTTCGGGATCCACCGCGCCGTGCATCCACGAGGTGGCCCCACCCTCGAACGCGCAGTCGGTGCCGTCGGAGAGGATCGGGCCCCAGGTCTCGGAGGCGTCGAACTCCACACCGTCCGGGCCGGTGAAGGTGGCGCCGCGATCCGGGGTTCCGAAGAAGTGCCACACGTACGAGCCGTCGTCGGCGTCGAGCGCCACGACCGCTCCGCGGTTGCCGTCCGCGGCGTGCGCGTACACCAGGCCGTCGGAGTAGACGGTCGCGACCTTGCCGAGACCGCCCAGGTTCTCGCCGGCCGGGCCCGTGGGCTGGACCGCCCACACCTCTTGGCCGGTCTCCTGGTCCAGTGCCACGACGCGGCTCCCGCCCGCCAGCGTGAAGATCTTGCCGTCACCCGCCGAGACGCCGCGACGCGTCGACGACAAGCCGTACGAGCCTCCCTCCCACTTCCACACGGGTTCTCCCGATGCCCCGTCGACGGCGGCGACGCCGCCCGACGGCGAATCCAGATACAGGATGCCGTCCACCACGATCGGCGTCGTCTGCTGTCCTACCGCGGCGTTGGCCGGGGCGATGGCCGAGATGTGCGTGCGCCATGCGGGGCTCAGCTCCGACAGGTTGCCCTTGTCGATCTGCGTCAGCGCCGAGTAGTGCTGGTTGCCGAGGTTGCCGCCGACAGTGGGCATATCGGCGCCCGTCGGATCGAGACCGCTCAAGCCGGCGGGGGGCACCGGGGCGGCCGCGGGCAGGGCTGCGGCCGGTGCGGCGGCGATCGCCAGCGTCACCGCCAACGCTCCTATACCGAGGGACCCGAATCGGGTTCTGCGGGAAATGCGCATCGGTCACTCCTTCGTCGTCGTCGACCGGATGGGGCACACGAGTGCCCGGAGTCCTGCGGGGGGATGACGGCTCCGCCCATCGCGGAGGCGTCGTTGGTTCCGGAGGTTAGACACGCGTTCTCGTCTCGACAACGCCGCGGCCCACCGAGTGGTACGCCCGCCGGTCCGGTCCTCCACGGGCGAATCGGCCACCGGCCTACTGGGCGGGACGCGCGTTGCGATCTGGTCGACGGCGCCCTACTTTCGTCGCCGAGCCCGGGTGCGACGCGCTGATCGGACGAGCATCCGCACGATCAAAGGAGATCCCATGAAATCCCTACCCTTCGCTTCGGTCGCGCTCGCGGCTGTCGCGGCCCTCGGTCTCGGCCTGCTCTCCGGTGGAGCGGGATCGGCGTCGGCCGCCCCGATCGCCGCGACCGCCGACGCCGATCTGTCCGCCCCCGAGGTGACGCTCACGCCGCGCACGCTCGCCGGAAAGGCCTACCTGTCGGTCGCGGTCCGCAACACCGACGACGTCCCCGCCGCGATCCGGGTCGAGGCCGACTTCGGGACGAAGACGTTCCCGTCCGTGGCGCCGGGCGCGACCGCGACGGTCTCGTTGAACGCCCGGGTCATGCCGCTCCCGGCCGGGGAGGTCACCGTCACGGCGACCGCGCAGCGCGACGGGGTGCCGCTCACCGAGAAAGTCGAGGCGGCGTTCCCCTCGTTCTACGGCGTCTGCCGGGGCGTCGACCCCGAGTGCTACCGCGACGGCGGCAACGGCTGGGTCGACGGCGAGCAGAAGCGCGTGCTGATCTGGAGCCGCACGGCGGGTCCCCGTCACGCGCACCTGGGCACCGCGCTCGCCCCGGGGATGAATCCGCCGCTCGGCGAGAACAACGTCGCGCAGGCCGCGTTGAAGTCCTGGCTGGAGGGCCAGGGGATCGCCGTCGACTACACCGAGGATCTCACCCAGTTCACCGACCTCGCCCGCTACCAGACGGTCGTCTTCCTCAGCTCGAACCGCGACACCCTGAACGACCCCGGTCAGGATCGACTGGTGGAGTACCTGCGCGGGGGCGGCGGGTTCGTCGGCATTCACAATGCGTTCGGAGCCGAGTACGACTGGCCGTACTACGAGGGGCTTCTCGGCGGATCGAACTTTTTGAACCACGGGCCGAACCGCGAGGGCACCGTCGAGGTGATCAACGGTCGCGACGTGTCGACCGAGTTCATGCCGTCGACGTGGACCTTCAAGGACGAGTGGTACAACCTGCGCCCGTACCCCACCGGGGTGAATGTGCTGCTCAACGTCGACCAGGCCACCAGTGAGATGACGAACGACGGCCACGGCGCCGACCACCCCGTCAGCTGGTGCCAGTACTACGACGGCGGGCGCGCGTGGTTGACCACGCTCGGGCACGACATCGCGGCGTGGACCGATGCGCCCCTGCCGGGCGACGAGTTCTTCCAGCGGCACGTGATCGCGGGCATCGAGAGCGCCATGGGGGTGTCGCCCTTCTGCGCACCGTGATCGGCGGAAGACGGACCGGCGGGAGACGGGCCGTTCGAAGACGGACCGTTCGAAGACGGACTCGCTGAAGAACGGACCGGGATGCCACGCGCGCGGCGCGGCATCCCGGTCCGTGCGTCAGGAGTAGACGTGCGGGGCCAGCACGGCCACGTCGCGCAGGTTGCGGTACCGCTCGGCGTAGTCGAGGCCATAGCCGATGACGAAGTCGTTGGGGATGTCGAAACCGACGTAGCGGCAGTCGACCTGCACCTTCATGGCGTCGGGCTTGCGCAGCAGGGCGAGCACCTCGACCGATGCGGCGCCGCGCGAGGCGAAGTTCTCGAGCAACCAGCTGAGGGTCAGGCCCGAGTCGATGATGTCCTCGACGATGAGCACGTGCTTGCCGGTGATGTCGGTGTCGAGGTCTTTGCGGATCTGCACCACACCGCTCGAACGCGTGCTCGCGCCGTACGACGAGACGGCCATCCAGTCCATCGAGACGTGCACGGGCAGGTGGCGGGCGAAGTCGGCCATGACCATGACCGCGCCCTTCAGTACGCCCACGAGCACGACCTCGCGGTCCGCGTAGTCGGACGCGACCCGGTCGGCCAGCTCGGCGAGCTTGGCGTGGATCTGCTCCTCGGTGAGGAGGACTTCGCTGATGTCGTCGGAGATGTCGGCCGCGCGCATCACACGAGTCTAAGCGTGCGCTTCCCGAGCGACGACTTCGATGCGGCCACCGACGCGGCGGGCCGCACACGACGGCAGGTCGATCGGCCCCTGTCCGCGCCAGTCGACGGCGAGCCGCGCGACCTCCAGGGTCTGCGCACGGGTCAGGGAGACGCCGAACTCGCTCTCGACCACGAACCGGACGATGCGGTTCCGCAGCGCCGCCGGGTTGGCGGCCAGGGCGGCGACCGAGATCGAGATCCCCGCCTCGGCGGGCTCGACGATGTCCTCGATGGTCTCGTCGATCATGTCCTGGAAGGCGGCCGCGTCCTCGCGCAACTGGTCCGCCGTGCGGGCGAGGGCCTCGGCCACCCCGGGGCCGAGCTCCCGCTCGAGCACGGGCAGCACCTCTTCCCGCACGCGCACGCGGGAGTACGCCGGGTCGGTGTTGTGCGGGTCTGCCCACGGGTCCAGCCCCTCGGCCGCGCACACCGCGACCGTCGTCCGCCGCCGCACGGCCAGGAGCGGGCGGAGCCAGGTCGGGCCCGTGGCATCCCGTCGCTCAGGAGCCATGCCCGCCAGGCTCATCGTCCCCGAGCCGCGAGCAAGCCCGAGCAGCACGGTCTCGGCCTGGTCGTCGAGCGTGTGCCCGAGCAAGACCGCGTCGGCGCCGATCTCGGCCGCGGCGCGCGCCAGGCCGGCGTAACGCGCCGTGCGGGCAGCCGCCTCGGGGCCGTCGGCCCGACCGACTTCGATGGCCACGACCCGCGCGGCAAGACCGAGGCCGCGCGCCGCATCGGCCGCACGTTCCGCGACCTCGGCCGACCCGGCCTGCAGGGCGTGGTCGATGACGACGGCCTCGATCCGGATGCCGCGACGCGGCGCCTCGAAGGCGGCTGCGGCCGCGAGCGCGAGCGAATCGGGCCCACCCGACAGCGCCACCACCACGGCGCCCGCACGTCCCTCGAGCGCCATGCGCACAGCCCGGCGCACTTCGGCGACGGCGGGGTCGAGTCCGGGGCGGTGATCCATGCGTCCACGCTAGCGGCGGCCGGGGTCGGGGGCGGTGGGGCGGCGCGGGGTGGGGGTGCGGAGTGGGGGTGCGGCGCAACTCCGGCATATCCGGCGTCCGCCCGACCGACCGAGTGGCCCGCGCCGCGGATCGCCGGAGTTGTGCCGAGCGACGGTGACGGGAGACCGCCCCGGCTAGGCTGGGCCGCGGAAACCCACAGATCTAAGGAGCAGACGTATGGGCGCCTACGACGCCGTCATCGAGATCCCCCGCGGCAGCCGCGTCAAGTACGAGGTCGACCACGGTACCGGCCGCGTGTACCTCGACCGCATCCTCTACACGGTGTTCGGCTACCCGGCGAACTACGGCTTCTTCGAGAACACCCTCGGCGAAGACGGCGACCC
>JAAIGF010294999.1_pt1 | contig 11020 bp, 9 predicted proteins | sample 6487441 | NCBI WGS metagenome assembly JAAIGF01 (sample SAMN13974129, study PRJNA590717) | phyllosphere metagenome | biome: pepper field; feature: multiple bacterial spot infested pepper fields; material: pepper leaves; isolation source: leaves from pepper fields | host: Capsicum annuum ...
AGAAACGACATCAGCATAAATAAGAAAAAGTGTTCCATTTCCGTACCTCCCGGTGAATTGATCTGGTAGCATTTTATCACAGGAAAGCGAGAAAGAGCACGATCCGCAATGGGTTGAAAAATAGAAGGTCGAGCAGTCCGCAAACCCCGCACACTTCGCGTATGCGCATGCCATCGTCTCCATGTTGAATCTGCTTTTATCCTAGACCCGCGCCCCGGGGGAAGGTACCATGACCGCTTAAGAGGTTAGGTTACGCCCACCTGAGATTTCGTACCTAACCCGTGTACGAAGTCTCCAACGGAAACGCATCTAAAACGTGTGCGTTTCAGCCGAACGTAAACCTATGTGGTCAAGCTACTAGTACTCTGTACCAAGAGAAGGTAAGGTTACGTTTGGCCTGGTACAGAGTACTAGGTCAACAAAAAAAGGAGCCAGTTTTCCGGCTCCTCTACTGCATGTCACTCTTCTATTATTGCGCTACGCTCAAACGTCCAAGTGCGCCCTTCAACCGTGATCGACCAGCTGCGGCCGACTCCGTCGGACAAGCGTTTGGTTTTCCAAATCAGTCCGCTCAGTTCCCCCTGCTCGCTTTGCAGCGGATCGGACCAGGTCGCTCCGCCGTCGGCGGTGACATAGAACAATAACGGGTTGACGTCATGTCCGTCGGCTGCATATCCGGTCTGTGCGATAAACACGCCAAGCTTCGTGCCTTCGAACAAGATTGGGGTCTTAGGTTCAAACCAGGCTGCCCGGAAATCGGCTGGAATCTTCAGTTCGGTCTTGCTCCAGCTGGCTCCTCCGTCCTCCGTCTCGTACAGATGCGGATCGCCCTGCTCAAGCGCATCGACCGCCACCCAACCACGGGAAGCGTCCGCGAATCTGACGGCTCCAACCGCACCTGTCGGGAACGAGCCTGTTTGCGAATCATCGAGCTTGGCCCATGTTGCGCCGCTGTCTTCGGTCTTGTAAATCGTATTGCTCACCTGTGCTGCGTCATCGACTTGTGCTTCTATTTTCCAACCTGTACGGCCGTTATCTAAATATATTTCTTGCGAAGGCTCAGGCTTGGCTGCTTCAGTCTTGCCTGATGTGAATGGTGCTTCTTTCCCTCCGGGTTCGTAGACCACGGAGGAAGGCGGTACGGGTAGCGGCGAGGTGCTTTTTTGCGAAAGTCCGTCTCCGACCGTACAGCCTGCGAGCAGACCTCCCGCAAGAACCAGAGCGGCCAGCCAGCCGGCATTTATCGAAAAGCGATGTGGTGTCTTCATGATGTTAACCTCCTCGTTCGCCGCCAGTATAACAAACTATGGAAGCCGGAAAGTGACAGCACACACCTACATTGTCATTTTGAGGTTAAAATTCGGTAACAAATGTTGGATTTAACGATGTCTCATAGCTTTTAAAACCAAAAGAGACGTTAATCGCAAAGCTCAACTGAATATGTTCCTCTACAGCCTGAATGGTATAGGTCACCACGTAAGGCGTTTCGATATAATGCAGCTTCAGCTGTAACACCGTCCGATCTCCCGGGGGGCGTTCAACGGAAGTCACAACTCGTTGACGGTGCAGCATCAAGTCTTTAACGAATATGCCTTGCGTCTCTACAGACTGACCGTATGTAAATGGAAGAACCTCGCTACGCGCCTCTTTTCCTCCATACTCCATCGTTAGTTCAAAACCGTCCGGTACAGCATGAAACGTAACGGTTTGCAGCTCCGCAGGATTATCGCCAAGCCGATACGTTCGATCCGTTTGAACAGGCAGCTCCGCATTCTCTCCCGACAGTTCGAAGATCCGGTTCAACAGCGGTTGCAGCTTCGCCATACTCGGAAAAGCACAGTTAGCCGCGACAACGAGGCCATGCTTGGGCGAAACCAGACACAGTTGACCGAATGATCCGTCGCCCCGGTACGCGCCGAAGCGACACAGATGGAACTGAAAGCCGTAGCCTTGCCTGGAATCGATACGCTGCGGCGACACGCCGATCCGGTTGTCGCTTTGCTCCGCGGAAGCCAGCGCAACATATTCAGCCGAGATGATCCGCTTTCCGTTGTACGTTCCGCCATCCAGCAGCATCTGTCCGAACTTCGCCACGTCTTCCGTAGACAAGCTCAAGCCCATTCCCCCGGCAGTTACGCCGAGCGGACAAGTTTCCCAGACGGGGCGGGCAATATTCAGCGGTTCGAACAGCGTCGGCATCAGAAAATCAACCAGGTTCATGCCCGACACGCGCTCGACGATCGCCGACAGCATATACGTGGACATCGTGCTGTAGCGGTAATGCGTGCCCGGCTCCTGTTCTACAGCCTGCGCCAAAAAAGTTGAGGCCCAGTCTTGCTGCGACACGATGATCGGATAAATATCCGTTTCGTGTCCCGCGGTCATCGACAGCAGATGGCGAATACGCATGGCAGATAAGTGAGGCGCGATTTCATCAGGCCGCTTGTCCGGGAAAAAGGAAATCACCGCATCGTCCAGCTTCAGCAGCCCTTGATCGCACGCGATGCCGACTGCTACGGAAACGAAGCTTTTGCTGAGCGAATAAAGCAATTGCGGCACGCCGCGGCGATACGGTTCGCGATACCATTCCAGCACAGGTTGCCCCTTTTGCAGCAGCACGAGGCCGTTGACTTCAAGACCGGAACGTTCGATAAAAGCAGGCAGTTCGGTGTACGGATTGGGGTGGGTGGACAATAGGTTTGCTCCTTTACGGTATGAATTCGCGCGTTACATCACCATAAAATTCCCGTACCGGTTCAGATACGCTTCGCGTTCTTTGTAATCCGGCATTACGCTGCCCAGTTTGCGCCAGAACGAGCGGTCATGGTTCATATGATGGAGATGGCACAGCTCGTGCACGATGACGTAGTCGATCGCGTGCACCGGCGCCATTGCCAGCAGGTAGTTGAAGTTAAGCCTTTTTTTCGAGTCGCAGCTGCCCCATTTGGTCGTCGATTCGATGATCTCGATAGACTTCGGCTCGACCTTGAGCTGCTTGGCGTAAGCGCCGATCCGTTCGTTCACGATTTTTTTACAGCTGGAAAAATAGAACTTCTTGAGGTCGGCGCGCAGTTGTTCTTCGGTTCGCCCTTCTGTCGGAATCAGCTCATCCAGACGGCAGCGGCGGCCCAAATGCAGAAAATCGCCTTCGCTGCCTTCGCGGTATTCTTTCGGTTTGGGCGCTTCGCGGGCTTTGTCCTGTTTGGCTTTGTTCTGCAAAATCCAGTCTCCTTGAAGCGCTACAGCTTGGCAGATGGCTTCTTCCGGCATGCCGTTCGGCGCTTTGACCGTAACGAGGCCGTTGGGATCGATCTGGACATAGATTTTTTTGCGTTTGGCGTATTCGACGTGGAATTCGATGGTTTGATTGTTATGTTGGATGTGCATCGGTAACTCCTTTTGCAAAAAAAATTATTTTTTTAGGGTATAGAAACGTTTTCGCTTAATTATATCTGATCTTTTCGGAATACATTTGTAGTATGCTCAAAATAACCGATTCCATTTCAAACAAAGGGGGACAATTATGCTTCATCAAGTATCAGGAAAAAGGCTTTTCAGATCGTTAGGCGTGACTATGCTCTGTGTTTTGCTGAGCGTAGGACTTATCGTCAATCCGGCCTACGCGGCTCCTCCATCTGCTCCTAGCGTAACTACAGGAGCAGAAACGGTCACGATCAGCAATTATGTGTCCGGAGCGACTCTGAAAATTTACCGAGCCGATTCAGGTTCGCCCGTATGGCAGGAAAGCAACGTTACAACCGCTACTTCTACGGTGAGTTTATTGCCTTATGCGTCGTACTATTACGCCACTCAAACCGTAGGCGGCGAGGAAAGCACGAATACTCCTTTTTTCAATACAACGCTGCGGACGCCTGTAGCGGCTGGCGGAATTCGTTTCATCGACGTGACGAATGTATCCGGCAATACGACGCTGGAGCTGCATAGAGTCTCCAATGGATCACTCATATCCACTACCGTGTCTAACCAAGGAGGCGGCGTATACCGTTTCCAAAACGTGATCCCCGATAGTTCTCTTTATTACATCGTTCAAAGCTACGGCGGACAAACCAGCTCGAATACCGCTTTTGTAACATCAAGATTAAACACTCCTATAGCGACAGGCGGCGCCGAATATGTCGATGTAACCAACGTTGATACGGATATAGGCGCAGCCCTCAGTTTGCATGCCAGCAATGGAACGTTAATTTCCAATTCCTCCATCAATCAAGGGAACGGAATTTTTCGTTTTTCCAACATTCCTCCGGGTTCAGACTATTATGCAACACAGTCTCTGAACGGCGTCGAAGCCTCCTCCAATCAGGTTAACGTAAGCGCGGATCTTCCGATCGCCCCTGTCCTTGCCGCAGCAAACGAATCCCTGGAAGTCAGCGGCATTGTGCCTGGAGCCGATCTGACACTTTATACGACACTCGGCACATTCGTTAACAATTGGTCGAATATCCCGACTTCGACCTACACCCTCGAAAACGTACTGCCCAATACAATCGGTTACTATGTGACTCAGAGCGTAAACGGCAAAGAAAGTGTCAACTCCAACTTCGCGAACCCGACCCTGCATATCCCGACAGCTACGGTCGGAATCGGCTATATCGAAGTGACCGACGTAACGAACGGCGCAACGCTGAATCTGTATGATGCTTCGAACGGCCAACTGCAACCGATGACGGCCGTCGATCAAGGCAGCGGAACCTATCGTTTCGAAAATGTCGTGCCTCGAAGCGATTATTATTACGTGACGCAATCATTGGGAGGACGAGAAAGCCTCAATACGCCTTTCGTCAACTCCTTATTGCCGACTCCGGTCTTGACGAGCGGAATTAATTACGTTGAAGTCAGCAATGTTTACAACGGCGCCGACCTTGTGCTGTATCACGATACAACACCTGTCTCGTCAACCCCGGAGTCTATCGGCAACGGACTTTATCGATTCGACGACCTGGACGAAGATACGCCTTACTATGTCGTGCAATCGATTAACGGCGTCCTAAGCCCGCCTTCCAATATCGTGCAAGTGACCAAAGTTATCCCTCCTGCACCTTCACTCAACGGCGTGGAAGAAGCGATTGAAGTCTCCAACTATGCGCCTGGAGCGAAACTTACGTTGTACCGAGCCGACGGAACGTTGATCCGTTCCGCGGATACGGTAACCGATTCCGTGTATACGTTCGAAGACATTTTACCTCACCCTTTGTATTATTATGTGACCCAGACGGTAGATGGCAAAGAAAGCTTGAATTCGGTTTTCACCAATCCGACATTGCGTACACCCGCGGTCGAAGCCAGGGTGGAATCTATCGATGTTCGCAATGTGTCGCCCCGGTCGACGTTGAAATTGTACGACGCGGGAAGCAACACGGTCGTCTCGAGCACGTATACGCTGCTGGATAACGGCGATTATCGATTTGCCGATCTTGAGCCGCGCGCAAGTTTCTATTATGTCACCCAGTCGGCAAACGGAATCGAAAGCACCAACTCCCTATTCATTAATCCGATCCTGCGTACTCCGATTGCCACCGGAGGATTAGAATCGGTAACGGTCGATAACGTCTATCCGGGCGCTGTATTGAAATTGTTCCGCAGTTCCAGCCTACAAGCACTGAAGCTTGAACCGATTGCGATCGGCGACGGCAAATACCGTTTCGACGGCATCGGATCGGCAGGCACTTATGAAGTCGTGCAATATGTCAACGATGTGCCGAGCCCGCGCTCCAACACAGTCAACGTCAGTGTTCGAAACGCGAACGGCAGCGGCGGAAATGAAACATCGCCAACCTTCCCGAATCCGCCGGTGGCGCAAACTCCTCAATCCAGCGTCGATGTACTCGTCAACGGACAAGTCCAAAAAGCGGGCACATTGACCGAGAGCCTGCAAGGCAATCGCAAAGTCAAAACGATTCTCGTCAATCCGGAGTTGATAAGAGCTTTGCTTGCAACTTCTGGAAACGGGGCAACGGTGACCGTTCCTTTTGCCGGCGCAAGCAATGCCGATATTTTTGTCGGCCAACTCAGCAGCGCATTGATCCAGGAGATGAATCGCCGCGCAGCAACATTGGTCATCGAGACGCCGATCGGTCTCTATCGTCTGCCGACAGCGGAACTCCCGATCGCGGCAAACGATTTGTCCGACGATACGATCTTCAGCATCTCGATTGCTAAAGCCTCTGATTCGGATACGGCGACCATCAGTCGCTTGAGTACGCAGAATCAATTAAATCTGCTGCAATCGCCCGTGACTTTCGAAATTGCGAAAGTCACGGCAAACAACCGAACCACTGTGGAGCGGTTCAAGCGATACGTTGAGCGCATGATTCCGATTCAGCAAAATTCGAATACCGATGCAGCGGTTACGGGCGTCGTACTCGCCAACGACTCGCTTGTTCCTGTACCGACTCGCTTCGTACAGCAAAATGGCCGCAATTACGCGGTGCTGTCCAGTCTAACCAACAGCACGTACGCACTTGTTAACCGTACATCTGAACTCACCGACATTAGCGGAAGTTGGGCGGCAGACGCGATTGACAGGATGAATTCGCGCCTGATTGTCGAAGGCACAGGCAGCGGACTGTTCGAACCGTCGCGATTGATTACGCGTGCGGAATTCGCTTCGATCTTAACCAAAGGCTTAGGATTGAAGCCAAGCCCTACCCCTTCGACATTCCGCGACGTCTCTGAGTCCGCATGGTATCAAGATGCGGTGACTGCCGCAGCCGAATACGATTTGGTGACCGGTTTTACAGACGGCACCTTCCGTCCGCAGCAGCAAATTACGCGTGCGGAAGCGATAGTCATGCTGTCTCGGGCTCTGGAACTGACCGGGTCGGGCAACATAAACGCCGAGGCCACGCTTCAGCCGTTCGTTGACCGCGATGATCTTCCGTCCTGGGCTCAAAACGCAGCTTTGACTACCGTTCAGTCCGGCTTACTCAACGGACAGAACGGTAATCGTTTGGCGCCTCAACAACCTGTATCGCGTGCGGAAGTCGCTACGTTAATCGATCGTTTGCTTCGCCAATCCGGCTTGATTGAAGGCTGAAATTCCAAGCATTCTTTCCCGCATCGTAATCTATGGTCACTATAGCATCGACAAGGACGGTTGCCTCAGGCGACCGTCCTTGTCGTCTCGTTCATTCGATCATAATCGATTGTTACAATCGCTTCGCTTCGGGTAATTACAAGCAGAGAACATAATCGAAGGGAGACTATTACTCATGGATAAATCCTTTGTCACGACTGCTGCAATCGGCGCCGCCGCAGGTGCCCTGATCGGAGCCGGAGCTGCCGTTATCGTCGCTACGCAACGAGGCGAGCAGATTCGCCATACGGTGCTGGACGCCGTCGAATCGCTGCGGGCGAGCGGGCCGACGATCAATGAACGCGGACATGCCCTGGTCGAGAAAAGCCAGGAAGTGACCGGCGTAGTCAAAGAAACCCTCGGCGCGGTCAAAGAACTGAAAGAAGAAACGGTATCCGCCGCCAAAGACGTCAAATCCGACGTGCAGGATTCAATGCGCACTTCGGGCGTGGGCGGCAAACCGACCGACGGCAGCGCAGGCAGCATTTAAACCGGTAATACGATAGAGCGTTTCCGAACAAGCAGGAACGCGTTTTGTCACAATAATGTCGCAAAAAAGTCCGCTAATGGCGTTATTTGCCGTTAAGCGGCCTTTTTTCGTCTAAAACGACAAAATCCCTGGCCTTTCAAGCTTCAGACCTTTACAATAAAAGCGAGGGGCTTTTCATCTCGGAACGACCGCTCATTTTGCCCCAATCAGCAAAGGAGGGATCACATGAGAGTACGCCGGAGCGTTGAGCTCACCCTTGTTGTCGCGATTGCCGCCCTGCTCTTTTCCTACTTCTTTATTTTCAACCTCTCCTCGAATCTGCGGACGTACGGCTTCCATGCCGACGATACGATCGTGGACGAAGGCTATTCGACGGATGGCGAACATCCGACCAAGTTGATGCTGCTCGCCAACGAGCAGCAGATGGGCATTGTTGTGCTCGACGGTAAAGGCCTGGGCGTGTGGGAACACGACCCGATCGTCTCTATTCTTGAAAACCCGCAGGACGGCGAGTTTGCGTCCGTCTATCTGCCGATTCTGAAGGATTGGGGCGAGCGAAGCTACACGGAAAAACACGTCTTCGCAAGCGCCTATGTTACGATCGACGAACGGCCTTTTGTTCCGAACGGACCTGATTTTTATGTACATGCCGACTACTTTGACGTCAACGGACGCACGTTGGTTTATGCGCATGCGATGTCGGATGAAGATGTATTTGATCAGGACATGGTCATTGCGCATCTGAAAGAGCAGCTAGGGATCGAAGAAGGTTAATCAGAATTACACAAAGCCCGGCCAGATGGATTTCAACATCCACTGAGCCGGGCTTTATTTACATCAAATGTTCTTTTTATGAGCTTGGTCGATTATAGACCGTTCAGTCTCAGTCCTGCGACGTCAAAATCCGAGGCCCGTCTTTGGTAATCGCCAGCGTGTGCTCGTACTGTGCCGAATTCAGACCGTCTTGCGTACGCGCTGTCCAGCCGTTGTCGTCGCGGGATGTCTGCCATACGCCGACGTTGACCATCGGCTCGATGGTGATGACCATGCCTTCCTTTAGGCGCTGGCCTTTGCCCGGTTCGCCGTAATGCAGTACCTGCGGCTTTTCATGAATCGTGGGCCCAATGCCGTGTCCGGTAAACTCTCGCACGACCGAGAAACCTTCGGCTTCGACGTAGCTTTGGATCGCATGGCCGATATCGCCCAGGCGATTGCCCGCAACCGCCTGCTCGATGCCCAACTCCAACGCGCGATGCGTCACTTCCATCAGACGACGGTCTTGTTCGGAAATCTCGCCGACCGCGTAGGTCCAAGCCGAATCGGCCAATCCGCCGTTCAGGTTGACGACCATGTCGATCGTGACGATATCGCCGCTTTTGAGCGGTTGACGGCGCGGGAATCCGTGGCAGACTTCGTCATTAATCGAAGCGCATGTCGCATATTCGTAGCCGTTATAGCCTTTTTGTTCCGGTGTCGCGCCGTGCTGCTTGAGAAACTTTTCGACGAAGCGGTCGATCTCCATCGTCGTCACGCCCGGTTTGATCATTTTTGCGATTTCTTTGTGGCAGGCTGCAAGCACGTCTCCAGCCGCGTCCATTTTCTGAATTTCGCGTTCGCTTTTGAGTGTAATCATGGATTTATCGCTCGATTCCTTGTGGATTATTTGACTTCATGAAGCATACTGGATTTCTTGCTCGGTTTAACCTGTAGATCACCAAAGGTGGGTTGAAGCATGGAACTTTTTAACGGGTGCAAAAATGATAAAGCTAAGCGAAGTTTTCTTGTCTGCAATCGATAAGATTGTTTTTTTGAGAGTTTTTTTTCACGTGCTGTTTTGCTTTTCAACTTGACGTAAGCAATTTCTCCAGTGTCATAATCTACATTATAGGCCAAACCCAGTCCCAAATCAGTAATCAATATTTTCCGATCATCCAATGAATCTAAAATTCGTTTTAGCGTTAAATCAGGTGAAGTGATCGATTGTTCCAAAATAGGATCCATAACCTGAAGTGCAGGAAGTAATTGCTCCAGTACGACTACAGTTGTTTGAGGATCCAAATAGATGAGTTTATTTTTTTCTACTGGCAAGGGATTCAGAGCTTTTTGAATTTTTTTTGAAGTGACAATAAGCGTGCTCTGTTCTTCTGTTATTTCAAGTTTTGCCAAAATGCCTTCTTGATTACTAATATAAATTTTCAAGGTTGTACCTCCTATCGGCTCAAAGAATATTTGATAAAGTCGCCTAATTCGCTCATCTTGATCTCATTCAGTTGGCGAATAAGTTCATCAATGATCTGCTCAGAAAATTCGATTGGATCAACTACTCTCATGAGAGTGTTTGACAGCTGATGATTGCACGCGATAAGCGGATAATGCGAAGCAGGCAATCGAGTCAAACCTCTTTGTTGCTTATAGCCAAAAATCGTGTTGAAAGACATCCCTAAATCAAATAAAGGAGCTGATTCCCCACTAAATAAACCAAGATTGTTTTTAGAACGATCTGTATTTAACACATAAGTATCAAAGCATCTACAAACTTTGTACTCTTCAATATAATTGGCCAGAACTTCTCGGTCATCCTCGGAGAGCACAATTTGTTTTTGATTAAAGAAATTAAAAAGTGATTCTAAAAGCAGTTCCATTTCATCCTCATTTTTGAAAATAAACACAACGTCTTCCACGAATCCGGCTTGTGTTACCTTTTTGGGAAGTAATTCAATGTCATCATAATCTGGGCTGAAATAATCCACCTCTTTATAGTAATAAAATTCCAACAACCATTGTGTGAAGCTTTTTAATTTTTTAGGAAAATAACTGGATACACTACCGTATTTATATTCGTCATTCTTTTTTACTTTAGCAAGACGGTAAGACATTTTATACTTTTGATCCAAATCAGCAGCTAGCAATATAACGGAAGCAATGACTTCATTGAAGGCATAAGAAGGATTCTGATACAGCTTAATGAAGTTGCCTTTTACCCCTATATCATCTCGATAAGTCTGTGACATCGTTTCTAATCCCAATTTTCTGTGCGTTTCAATAGTATCCAGATTTTCATTTATATTGACTAGACTAAAAGGCTCATGTGGTCGAAGCTGTGTTTCTTCGTAAATTAGGCAGCGGTCTAATGTATGGATACTGATTCGGGCCGCCTCCACTATTTCTTGTTCCGGAATAAAGTCCGTTAGTGTCATGGCTCCTCCGCAGGTATAGAATTTCTTTTAGGTTTCTATTATAACATTTTATTTGCATCATTTAATTCAACCATAAATTGAATTGTGTTGGCTTCCATTACAACAAATGCATCGCCGCCTCCGCTTCATCCCACGGCACCGAATACCCCGCGCCTTTGGCGCAGAAGATCGACGAAGACGTATACAGCGGATCGGCGTTTTTATCGTAGCCGCGCCGAGCGACCACCTCATCCGTATTAT
>JAAIGF010228305.1_pt1 | contig 11015 bp, 12 predicted proteins | sample 6487441 | NCBI WGS metagenome assembly JAAIGF01 (sample SAMN13974129, study PRJNA590717) | phyllosphere metagenome | biome: pepper field; feature: multiple bacterial spot infested pepper fields; material: pepper leaves; isolation source: leaves from pepper fields | host: Capsicum annuum ...
AGATGTTTCCTACCGATATTGGTGTGTTGGTCAACGATTTCTTGGTAGAGCATTTTAATGATATCATTGACTATCATTTTACGGCAAAGGTAGAGAAGGAGTTTGATGAGATCGCACAAGGCGATAAGGAGTGGACGGCGATGCTGAAGGATTTCTACGGGCCTTTCCATGACGGCATCCAAGATACCTTGGAAAATGCGGATCGCGCAAGTCACGAGCGTGAATTGGGCGTAGACCCTGCATCTGGAAAACCGGTAACTGTGCGTGTGGGCCGTTTTGGTCCCTTGGTACAGATTGGCGCTGCGGACGACGAGGAGAAACCGCGCTTTGCATCCCTGCGAAAAGGGCAGATGATTGAAACCATTAGTTTTGAAGAGGCAATGGATCTATTTAAGCTGCCAAAGAAAGTGGGGGAGTTTGAAGAGAAGGAAATGACGGTGGCTATCGGGCGCTTTGGTCCCTACATCCGCCATGCCAGTGCATTCTACTCTTTGCCCAAAGGGGCGGACCCGATGGAAGTTTCCGAAGATGAAGCGATCCGGATTATTAAAGAAAAACGCCAAAAAGATATTGAAAAGGTCATTCGGGTGTTTGAAGAAAACTCGGAGGCACAGATCGAAAACGGCCGTTGGGGACCTTTCATCCGATTGGGTAAGCAAAACGTCAAGATTCCGAAAGGAACGGATGTGGATAAGATCACGTACGAAGACGTATTAAAATGGGCAGATGCCGATCCGAAGGGAAAAGCTGCGGCAGCGAAGAAGGCTGGCGCGAAAGTGACCACTAAGAAAGCAACCACGAAAAAGACGGCGGCTAAGAAAACAACGACAAAGGCAAAAACGAAGAAGTAGGCTATGAAGAAGGATTTGCCGGATAATATTGTAGAAGACATTTCCATCGCGATCGTCTTGGAACGGGAGAGTCCGTCGGAGAAGGTTTGGAATGTGTACTTGATCAACGAAAAGGAAACAGCCATAAACAATGTGCTGGTATCTTCGAAAGGCTATGGACAAAAGGATGGACGAGAGGTGAAAACGAGTAGCCTTCGACATTTCATAGGTGATGTAGATGCTTTATCCGCTGTAAAGATTGAAGCTATCGATACGCAGGTTTTTGGATTGACCAATGAGTATTGGCTGAGCTATTACATCGATAACACCATTTACGATAAGAAATATATCTTTTTGCCCGAGAGCATTGTTGATGAAAATTTGATGAAGATTCCCTTGGTGAATAAGGCCGGTATTTTAATAGGAGGTACCCGTTAATGTCTAGAAAGAATTTTATTATCGCCATTGATGGTTTTTCATCTTGCGGAAAAAGCACGGTGGCAAAGGCGCTGGCAAAGAAGTTGCATTTTGTATTTATCGATAGTGGCGCCATGTATCGGGCGGTGACCTTATACTTTATACGTGAGGGTATCGATATGACCGATGAAGCGGCTGTAGGGGCTGCCTTAGAAAATATCCATATCGACTTTATCCCTAATGCGGACAAAACACAGATATTATTGAACGAGGAGGATGTATCTGATGAAATTCGCATGATGCATGTATCCGACTTGGTGAGCGAAGTGAGTGCCATCAAGGCCGTTCGGCATGCTATGGTAGCCCAACAGCAAAAGCTGGGCAAGCGCAGAAACATCGTAATGGACGGTAGGGATATCGGTACGACCGTATTCCCGGATGCAGATCTTAAGATTTTTATGACGGCCGATCCGCAGGTGCGTGCGGAACGTAGGTTTGCGGAGCTCGCCGCAAAAGGGGAGATGGTGACCATGGAAGAGGTCGTGGAGAATCTTTCCCATCGCGACCATATCGATAGTACCCGCGAAGAAAGTCCATTACGTCAAGCTGCGGATGCCTTTGTGCTCGACAATTCGACCATCAATCAAGCAGAGCAACTGCGTATCGTGATGGAGCAATATGAACATATAAAAAACGATCGATAATTTATCGATCGTTTTTAGTATATCCTCTCTCTGCTTATGTATAGCCTATTGCTCGTCGAAGTAACTTCTTATATTTTTCTCGTCTTCTTTAATTTGCTCGCGCATGGCATCCAGCGACTCAAACCATTGGTCGTGACGGATGAATTTTAAGAATTTCACGCGTAGCGTTTTGCTGTAGATATCATCTTTGAAATCCAATAGGTTGATTTCAATCTTGCGGTTCATGCCGTCTACTGTAGGACGTGTGCCAATATAGGCCATGCCTTTGGCTACGCGTTCAGGAGCCGGTTCAATATAGTCTCCGGTCTGTATAAACGGAACGTTGGGGTAGATCTCTGCTTCTACTGCATAGATACCATAGGCTGGAATTAGTTTATGTGCTTCGTGCACATTGAGGTTTGCCGTCGGAAAGCCAATCTCGCGTCCGATCTGATCACCACGTACCACCGTTCCAGTAAGTTCGAACGGATAGCCCAAATATTTGTTGGCCGTTTCAATATCGCCTTTGATGAGGGATTCCCGAATTCTGGTGGAGGATACAGCTACATCTTCGATATCTTGCTCGGGAATCTGATCGACCGCATAGTCGTATATTTCGGCAAAATGCTTAAGATCTTTGATGGTGCCGGCACGATCTTTACCAAAATGGTGGTCGTAGCCAATAACAATTTGTTTGGTGCCCAATTTGCCGACAAGTACATTACTGATGTATTCTTCCGGCGATTGGTTAGAGAAATCGCGCGTAAATGGCGTAATGATGAGGTGATCTATGCCCGAAAGAGCCAAGCGATGCGACTTTTCCTCGATATCATTGATCAAGCGCAGGTTGTCGTCATTGGGGTTGATAATCAAACGTGGATGCGGAAAAAAAGTTAAGAGAACAGTTTCTCCTCCATGCTCACTCGCGCACTCCTTCAGCTTGGACAGGATCTTTTGGTGGCCTATATGTACGCCATCAAAGGTGCCGATTGTCACTACAGCATTCGACAAGGTTTCGAACTCATCTAGGCTTCTGTATATTTTCATTCCTTATCTAGGATTATTTATTCTTGATTAGTGGTCTTTTGTAATTTAATCTTTTCAATTAAATCTTGCAAGTCCCAAGCGTCTTTTACATCAAAATTGCCACTCTTTGTGCGGCGCAATTCGCTGAGGTGCCCGCCTATGCCCAGTGCTTTTCCGAAATCGTGGGCGATAGATCGGATGTAGGTACCTTTGGAGCAGGTAATCCGAAAATGAACTTCGGGGAGGTCAATTTTTTCGATTACAAAATCGCTGATGCGAATACGTCTGACCTTCAATTCCACTTCCTCACCTCGTCGTGCCTTTTCGTACACGCGCTCACCGTTGATTTTTATGGCCGAATGCGCGGGAGGAACCTGGGTCACATCACCAATAAACTGCTGCGTAGCATTTAATATGTCCTGTTCCCGTACCTGGCTATAGTCAAAGGATTGGTCAATCGCTGTCTCAAGATCGTAGGAAGGTGTGGAGCCACTCAAGTTAATGATGCCGGTATACTCCTTGTCTTCTGCCTGAAAAGAATCGATGCGCTTGGTAAACTTCCCTGTACAGATAATGAGCAAACCGGATGCCAGGGGATCTAATGTGCCGGCATGGCCGACTTTAATCTTTAATGGCTTCATGCTGTTGCGCAACTTGCCTACAACATCGAAGCTGGTCCACGTTAGTGGCTTGTCTACCAACAGTACCTCGCCCTCCGCAAACTGAAATGCAGGAAGGGTGGTTTCTTCACTTTTTGTCATTTATATTATTTGTAGGCTTTGCCCACTCCATATTAACACAATAATCACTACTCCTACAATAATCCTATACCAACCAAAAGCTCTGAAACCATATTTTGTCAATATATTGATAAAGGTTTTTATGGCAACAATGGCAACAACAAAGCCCACGATGTTACCAACGATAAGCAGATTGATTTCTTCACCGGTAAACGTATGCCCTTCCTTTAAGAACTTGTATAGTTTCACAATCGATGCGCCAAGCATCATCGGGATGGCCAAAAAGAAAGAAAACTCTGCGGCGGCTTTCCGTGTAAGGTTTTGCGTCATGGCACCAACAATCGTACTTGCCGAGCGCGACGTGCCGGGAATAAGCGCCAAACACTGGTATACGCCAATAATAAAGGCCTGTTTGTAGGAGATGTCATCGGAATTATCTACGACAGGCTTATTAAACCATTTGTCTACAAATAACAAGACCACACCACCTATGACCAACATCACCGCTACCATCAGCGGGCTTTCCAATAACGAATCAATAAAATCACTCAACAACAAACCCAGTATAGACGCAGGAATGGCTGCTACAACAAGCTTGTAGTAGAAGTTAAGGGACCTGAAGAAACGTTTAAAATATAAAACCAAGACGGAAAGGATAGTTCCCAGTTGGATAACGATGGTGAAGAGCTTCACAAAGGCCGAAGGCTCGATTCCCATTAGGGCTGTACCGATGATCATATGGCCTGTGGATGATACAGGTAAAAACTCCGTTAACCCTTCGATAATGGCTAAAACAATAGCTTGGAAATAGGTCATTAGTCTTGCGCGTTTTTGCTTTTCGGTTTATACAATATGGAAACAAAGCCTAATGCGAAGCCTAACACGACAACCAAGGGCGCAAGAGTGATCTTGGTAAAACTGTAGATGTCTTCTGTACCCATCATCAATATAAAACCGAGCAAAACGACCACGATGCTCGCGATTAACAATTGATAGTTTATCTTTTCAAAAGCAAAACCTGCCTTGATATGGCTGTTTGAAGGTGTAGTCTTAAATTTTTTTTCCGACATGTGTTGCAGATAATTAACGGTATAAACTGTGTGATTTAGCTTTAAGGTATTTTGTAACGGCAAAGTAGGTGCTGAACCCTGATATGAGAATGCCTAGTGCCACCACAATCAAGAAAATAGCACCAAACTCGTACCAATCGCGTAGGAAAACGAGGTCAGGAATTTGCTTCTGTGCAAATTGCAGCGTGAAAATAAGCAATAAGATAGCGATCAAAGCGCCTAACAAGCCATGGAAGATGCCATAAAAAAGGTAGGGCTTCCGGATAAAGTTTTTGGTAGCTCCAATCAGTTGCATACTTTTGATCAAGAAACGTTGCGAGTATATGGCCAAGCGGATCGTGTTGTTGATCAGCGCCACAGCAATGATAAGCAATACCACGGTGAAGGCCAATACCACCATGCCGATGATGCGAATATTCTTATTGACCATGTCAATTAGGGATTCCTGAAAAATCACCTCCTTAACTCGGCTATTTTTGGAAGCTTTCTGTATAAATGTCTGTATGCTATCGGTATTGGCATATTGCTCTTTAAGGTATACGTCAATAGAGGGCAAAAGGGGATTGTGCCCAAGGTATTCCACAAAGTCCTCGCCTAAATCCTCTTTTAAGTTTTTGGCAGCTAGCTCCTTACTAATGTATTCGGTGCGTAGCACATACGGATCCTTTTCAATGTCTTTCTGCATGGATAAAACATCTCCTTCGTTGACGTTATCGTTAACGATGATGTTGAGTACGATATTTTCCTTAACGTATTTGGAGAGATTTTTAGCGTGTACTAGTATCAAACCCAGTAACCCTGTCATTAGTAAAACCAGCGCTATACTGATAACCGTAGAGACGTAAATTGACTTCGTTTTCTTTCTCGATGAACCTTCTTCGTGAGTCGACATATACTGTTTTTAATGTATTTTGATGCGAAAGTAACTAATTATGCGCATTTAAGGAATACTTTGCTGTAATATCTTGCGTATGCTGTTACCGTATTCGCTATTGATTTAACAACCAATATCCGAAATTTATTGTTTAATATGAAACTTTTATGTCTATTATGGCGCAAAATAGCTATTTTCGCGTCTATTTGAGAATAAGTACACGAGGTCAAAATGGAATATAATCATCAATCTTTAGAAAAGAAGTGGCAACAATTTTGGGCGCAGCATGGCACTTTTAAACCATCACCGTCTACCGAGAAACCCAAGTATTATGTGTTGGATATGTTTCCCTATCCTTCGGGAGCAGGTTTGCACGTAGGGCATCCGCTTGGCTATATTGCTTCTGATATATTTTCTAGATATAAGCGATTAAAAGGATTTAATGTACTGCATCCTATGGGCTACGATTCTTTTGGTCTGCCTGCAGAGCAGTATGCCATCCAAACGGGCCAGCATCCGGCCATCACCACCGAGGTCAACATCAACCGTTACCGCGAACAGCTCGACAATATCGGTTTTTCGTATGATTGGTCGCGCGAGGTGCGTACCTCTGATGCCAGCTACTACAAATGGACGCAATGGATCTTTATGCAGCTGTTCAACGCCTGGTACAACAAAGCGACCGACAAAGCCGAATCTTTGGATTCTTTGATTCAATATTTTGAAGCGAATGGATCTGCAGGGCTGCAAGCTGTAGCAGACGACGATGTACGGACATTTACGGCGGATGACTGGAAGGCGTTTACAGAAGAAGAGCAGCAGCAAGAGCTGTTAAAATATCGTTTGGCCTACCTTCGGGAAAGCACGGTGAACTGGTGTGCTGCGCTAGGTACCGTATTGGCCAATGACGAGGTGATAAACGGTGTTTCCGAGCGTGGTGGATACCCAGTGGAACAAAAGAAAATGATGCAATGGTCTATGCGTATCACGGCCTATGCAGATCGCTTACTTCGTGGTTTGGATACGATCGATTGGCCGGAGCCACTTGTCGAGATGCAGCGTAACTGGATCGGCAAATCGGTGGGTGCATCGGTGAAATTTCCGGTGCCGCAGGCCGCTACAGATATTGAAGTGTTTACGACACGTGTGGATACCATTTATGGTGTTTCCTTCGTGGTGCTAGCACCCGAGCATGAGTTGGTTGATACGTTAACAACAGATGCGCAACGGGCTGTTGTTGAGGCGTATAAAGATAAGACATCCAAGAAGTCGGAGCTCGATCGTATGGCCGATACCAAAACGGTATCCGGTGCTTTTACGGGGGCTTTTGCCAAGCATCCGTTGACGGGTGAAGACGTGCAGATCTGGATTGCGGACTATGTGCTGGCAGGTTATGGAACCGGGGCGGTGATGGCTGTGCCTTCGGGCGACCAGCGCGATTATCTTTTTGCTAAGCATTTCGATTTGCCGATCATCCCGATTTCGGATTCCCAAAATATTGAAGAGGCTGCCGATCCCAATAAGGATGGTCGCTATATCAATTCAGACTTCGTTAACGGGATGACCTATCAGGAAGCCGTGCCTGCCTTGATCGATCGGTTGGTCGATTTAAAATTGGGTAAGGCTAAGGTAAATTTCCGGATGCGCGATGCTATTTTTGGGCGTCAACGCTACTGGGGCGAGCCGGTTCCGGTTTACTTCAAGAATGGCTTGCCTTACTTGTTGAAAGAAGAGGAGTTGCCGCTGTTGCTACCAGAGGTTGATAAATACTTGCCAACGGAAACGGGCGAGCCACCATTGGGCAGGGCTGAAAATTGGAAGTACCAAGATCAATATGAATATGAGTTGAGTACCATGCCAGGCTGGGCGGGTTCTTCGTGGTATTGGTTTCGGTATATGGATCCGCAAAATGCAGATTCCTTTGCTGCCAAAGAAGCGGTTGATTATTGGAAATCAGTAGATTTGTATATTGGTGGTTCTGAGCACGCTACGGGGCATTTGCTGTATTCGCGTTTTTGGAACAAAGTGCTGAAAGATTTAGGCTTCCACAATGAAGAGGAACCTTTCAAAAAGTTGATCAACCAAGGGATGATTCAAGGTCGTTCTAACTTTGTGTACCGCCTATTGGATGCGGAAGGAAAGGGGACCAATACCTTCGTGTCTTATGGATTGAAAGACCAGTACACGACCATTCCGCTTCACGTCGATGTGAATATCGTGTACAATGATGTGTTGGATACCGAAAAATTTAGGTCGTTCCGTCCCGATTTTGCAGACGCTACGTTCATTTTGGAGAACGATAAGTATGTGTGCGGAACGGAAGTGGAGAAGATGTCCAAGTCGAAATTCAATGTGGTTAACCCAGATGATATCATCTCTACGTATGGCGCGGATACTTTGCGTCTTTACGAGATGTTTCTTGGACCACTAGAGCAATCTAAACCTTGGAATACCAACGGTATAGAAGGTGTATATAAATTTTTGCGTAAGGTGTGGCGTTTGTTTCATGATGCAGAAGGAACCTTTGCTGTGTCTGACGAGGAGCCTACAAAAGCGGAGTTTAAAGCGTTGCATAAGATTATTAAGAAAGTGGAGGAAGATATTGAGCGCTTCTCGTTCAATACCTCGGTATCTGCTTTTATGATCTGTGTCAATGAATTGACCGATCTTAAATGTAACAAGCGTGCTATTCTTCAGGATCTTGTTGTGGTATTGCAGCCGTATGCGCCGCATATCACGGAGGAACTTTGGTCCTTGTTGGGCAATGCGGCCGGTACGCTTTCCTATGCATCCTATCCGCAGTTTCAGCCAGCCTATTTGGTCGAGTCGGAATTTGCCTATCCGGTTTCCATCAATGGCAAAATGAAGCTGAACTTGCCGCTGGCGCTAGACCTCGATGCGAAGGCGGTGGAGGAGATTGTTCTCGCGCATGCCGATGTGCAACGGTTTTTGGACGGCAAAGCGGTGAAGAAGATTATTTTTGTAAAAGGGAAGATCATCAACGTTGTGGTGTAGATAGCTACACACGACTTTGACCTGTCATAATAGCGAAAAGGTGAGCCACAGCGATGCGGCTCACCTTTTCTTTTTTACAGATCTGCTGGAAAATCAGCAAGCTATTATCTTCGATTTTGAAGATATTTTCGATTATCATTGAAATCGAAGGTATTTTAATTTATCATTGAAATTGAAGATATTTTAATTTATCATTGAAATCGAAGATATTTTGATTTATCATTGTATATGATGATATTTACTTTACGATATCCGGTATGGATGAAAGGTAAATAAATATGATTGCTGTAATAACAGGAGATATTGTAAAATCGCGAAGTGCGCAACCCGAAGTATGGCTTCCCATTTTGGAGAAAGCGATAGCGGTATATGCCAAAACCTATGATGTTTTTCGGGGCGATAGTTTTCAGTTGGAGGTGTCTTTGGAGCAGGCTTTAACCGCTGCCTTTTATATTAAAGCGGCGATGATTGAAGCCGGATTAGATGTGCGCATGGGGATTGGCATCGGCGAGAAAGACCATAACTCGCCTCATATCAAAACAACGTTCGGCTCGGCCTTGGTTTATTCAGGCGAAGCCTTCGATGAGCTAAAGAAAGATACGCTATACCTCAAGTCTGCCAATGCGGAGTTTAATGCCTTGTGCAATACTATTTTGCCGCTGTTAAGTGAACTATGCCTTCGTTGGACACCCAATATTGCCGAAACCGTTAAGGTTGCGCTCCAGCATGATGGCGCAAATCAGGTGGAACTGGCGAAGATACTGCACAAAAAATACCAAAGCCAGGTGAGCACCGCCCTGCAAAAGGCGGGCTTCTCAAAAATGCAACATGCCTTGGCCTATTGTACACAACAGTTGTTAAAACTATGAGTCTACTCTTTCTCAAGCTTTTGCTTGCCCATCTGATAGGTGATTTTGTGTTACAGCCAAGCAATTGGGTGGACAAACGCAAGGAGCATGTGCGTTATCTATTCTTTCATATTGCCGTGCACATCGTTCTGTTATGTTTGTTGTTTCTGCCTCAACTAGCCCAGCAATGGCCTATCGTTGTGCTGGTATCGGCAGCGCATCTATTGATCGATAGTTTAAAGATTTATATGGAGCGCAAATGGCCACTAAAGCCCTTTCAGGTGTTTGTCGTAGACCAAGCCTTGCATGTGTTGAGCTTACTACTGGCCGTAGTTTTTGTTTATGGAATGCCGGAAGCTTGGTTTGAACAACTGTATGCGGCGAAAACGATTTGCTATGTGCTGGCCATTTTATTGAGCTGCTTTGTTAGCCCCATTGCCTTGCGTGTATTTTTCAGCCGTTGGGATACTGAAAGCGATTTTAAGACCAAGCCGCAAGGGTCGTTGGCCGATGCTGGTCTACTGATTGGTATCATGGAGCGCTTGCTGATCGTTTTATTTATACAGCTAGGCTTCCTGTCTGGGATAGGTTTCTTGCTGGGGGCGAAGTCTATCTTCCGCTTTGGCGATCTCACAAACGCGAAGGATGCTAAATTCACAGAATATATCCTTGTGGGAACCTTCGCAAGTTTCGTTTTAGGGATTATTATTGGCTATGCGCTGAAATTCGCGCTGAAATATCTGGCCTAAAGTAGCGGCAGCATGTTACCATGCTGTTATTTTTAAGAACACAAACAGGGGTATTTCGCAAGAGAATAGGTATAATACAAATTTTATCGCGTAATTAAATCTTTAAAGTTGGCTTGTTTTTTGTATTTTTCATCATAAATAACCAAAGCGTGAGCTTATGATGAGAAAATACTTGTATATCACGATTTTTCAGGTCATACTTTTGACAGGCCTATCGGTAGCGCAAAACCTGCGCATCACCGACATACGAAAAGATTTTAAGGTAGGGCATAAAGATGAAGATAAATGTAAACGCCATCTTGAAGCCTTGGAGAAGCATGCGGATTCTCCTGTGGAGCGCGGCTATGAGGCGGCATACCATATGTTTATGGCCAAACATAGTGGCAATCCGTTGAAGAAAATGAGCTATTTTAAAGATGGTAAAAAAAGACTTGATAAGGAAATTGCCGCTAATCCCAGTAATGTAGAACTCCGTTATATCCGTTTACTGATTCAGTTTTATACACCATCCTATTTAGGTTATCGTGATAATATTGAGGAAGATAAAGACTTCTTGATGAATAATCTGTATAAGGTAAATGATCAAGAGGCCAAACAAATTATCTATACCTACCTTAAAGGGGCAAAGATGTATTCTGAGCAGGAATTGGCTTTGTTGGGTCGCTAACAATCTTTGTGTAGATTTGTGCGTTGATATTAGTATATGAATAAACTGTATTTTTTTATTCTAGCATGTGCAGGTAGCATGGCTTTAGCCACTGCT
>JAAIGF010108430.1_pt1 | contig 11005 bp, 6 predicted proteins | sample 6487441 | NCBI WGS metagenome assembly JAAIGF01 (sample SAMN13974129, study PRJNA590717) | phyllosphere metagenome | biome: pepper field; feature: multiple bacterial spot infested pepper fields; material: pepper leaves; isolation source: leaves from pepper fields | host: Capsicum annuum ...
ATCCTCACCTATTGCACCGGGGGTATCAAATGCGAAAAAGCTTCCGCACTCCTCTTAAAAGAAGGTTTTGAAGATGTTTACCAACTCCACGGAGGTATCATTAAATACGGAAAGGAAGCTGGCGGTAAAGATTTTGACGGAAAGTGCTATGTTTTCGACAATCGGGTGACCGTTGATGTGAATGCCGTGAATCCTACGGTGGTTTCTACCTGCAAAAATTGCGGCAAAGTAACACCAAAAATGATCAACTGCGCAAACCCTGACTGCAACGAACACTTCACCCAGTGTGATGAATGTGGATGGGAGCTCTCTGGATGCTGTTCAACAACCTGTATGGAACACCCTCGCAAAAGGGAATATGATGGAACGGGCTACTACATCAAAGTACCGCAACCCGTCAATTACGAGAAGATTAGCAAAAGGAAACATAAAAATTTCCCACCGAAAGAAACGGTGTAAAAAATAAACAAAGGGCGATGTTTTATTATTCATCGTCCTTTGTTTTACACTACCAGCGCCACTCGCCAGATACCATAAGCGGCACCTTTAGTCCATATCGTTCCAAATAAGCAGGAACTTCTTGGTCTTTTAGCCGTAACGCAGGGATATGAGCCGTTTGCGCCAAGCTGTAGGCCAGTGCGGCACCGAGCTTCACCGTTTGTTCCAGACCTGCCTTATCCACTAAATTAAATACATCGTTGTCGGAATGATAATATGCACCGGCATTATTAGGAAGGATCCCGCCAGCGCCACCACCATATGGAATACCTGCTAGCATAAAAGGTTGGTGATCGCTATGTAGCCCTGCACCGATATTATTCTTGCCCTTAAATACACTGTCTGCCAACTGCAATTGAATTAACCAGTCGCGATACAGATTTTGCATCTCTTCGCGAGAGCTGTGAAAGGCCGTCGGCGCATTTGTCATATCGAAGTTCAACATAAAAGCAACTTCGTCTATACGACCACTTGCTTCTGCTGCTGCAACATAGGCCTTAGAGCCTAAGAGGCCCTGTTCTTCGCCCATAAACAGGACAAACTCGACAGTCCGCTTAGGTTTTATACGAAGGCGTTTTAAAGTTCTAGCCATATCGATCACCGCAAAGGAACCTATACCGTTATCAATGGCTCCGGTAGCTAAGTCCCATGAATCTAAATGTCCACCAACGACAACTTTCTCTTTACTCTTGCCTTCTAAGGTTGCAATCACATTACGGGCACTAACGCGCGAGGATTCATTTTCCATATCTATGGTCGCGATTAACCGCTCTCCTTTTTTCAGCTGTTGTTTGATGACCATCCCATCCTCGTAACCGATACAGGCTGCAGGAATGTTGATCAGATCTCCCGTAATGGAGGCCGTTCCTGTCAAGAGGACGCCTTGGGGCACTGAGTTTATAAAAATGATACCATCAGCACCATGCTGCATAGCGATGGCAGTCTTCTCGGAACGATGAAGATTCTTTGTTCCTTCTGGCGATCCGGCTAAAATATGTAAGTAAACCAATACCGTCTTGCCATTCACATCTTTACCAAGATAATCTTCTTCTAGTCCATTTCCTAGATCAATCAAGTCCGATTTAGTATGCGCCACAATGGGGGAATGCGCTAACGCAACAGATTTAATGCTTTGCCCGCCGACATCTAAGGCCAGCGACTTTCTACTCCACGATACCAGCTCAAAAGGCTGATAGCGCACATCATAGCCATAAGATTTCAAGAGGTCAAAAGCAAATTGTTCAGCTCGCTTCCCATGATCTGACCCGGTCAAGCGGTGTCCTAACTGCTCCGTCGCCTGTTTTAAATTAGCATAGGCTTGCGAGTGTTCATTCACGTCGGTGCTGATTTCGGTGTATACACTTCCAAACTGATCTTGTGCAAAGCCTTGCATACTAAATACAAGAAGTAAAACTATCAATGAAATTTTCATACAGACAAGCTATAAAAAAGCCCCGATAAATTCGAGGCTCTTCGGTAATATTTATGCGATCGTTGCGGCGGAAGTTTGTGCCGAGCGATCTACTTTTTTCACGAGCCCTTGCAACACGTTTCCGGGACCCACTTCGACAAATGCTTCTGCACCATCGGCCAGCATATGTTGTACCGTTTGCGTCCAACGGACAGCTCCTGTCAATTGCGCAATAAGATTTGCTTTAATATCTGCAGGATCCGTGTAGGCTTTTGCATCGACATTTTGGTAGATAGGACATACAGGAGTCTTGATTTCGGTGGCTTCAATAGCCGCTTGTAGCTCCAATTTTGCTGGTTCCATCAAGGGTGAGTGAAATGCGCCACCAACATTTAGTTTTAGCGCACGCTTAGCTCCTGCTTCCGTCAATAGTGTACATGCCTTATCCACGCCTTCGATAGTACCTGAAATCACCAATTGCCCAGGACAATTATAATTTGCGGCAACCACCACATCTTCCACTTGTGCACATATCTTTTCAACAGTTTCATCATCCAAACCAAGGATAGCTGCCATCGTCGAAGGCTGTGCTTCACAGGCTTTCTGCATAGCATTTGCACGTTGCGCAACTAACTTAAGACCATCTTCAAAAGAGAGCGCTCCAGCAGAAACCAAGGCCGAAAATTCACCTAAAGAATGTCCTGCCACCATGGCCGGCTGGAAGCTTTCGCCCAAGGCCTTTGCCAAGATCACCGAATGCAGAAATATCGCTGGCTGTGTTACCTTAGTTTGTTTAAGTTCTTCATCAGTACCGGCAAACATAATATCCGTGATGCGGAAACCTAAAATTTTGTTCGCTTGTTCAAACAATGCTTTCGACGCTTCATTTAGATTATACAAGTCTTGCCCCATTCCAACAAATTGAGCTCCTTGGCCAGGAAAAATATAAGCTGTTTTCATTAAAAATAATTATGGTGTACGATGAGCCGCAAGGCTCTAATTAAAAATCAAAATTAAACAATTATAATCTTAAAAGAACATGCTACAACAATCAGTCTTCTGGAACAAAAGCCAATGACGTTAAACCGCTTGGGTCGAAGATATCCTGTGAAATGGTCAGTAAATCTGCAGCAGACACTTCATCAATTTTCTCAAATACCTCTTGTAAGGAAATAACACGATTATAATCCATTACATTTTTGGCTACGGCAATAATCATGCTCATGCGTCCTTCTTCCGCAAGGGCAATCTGTCCCTTGAATTTATGCTTCGCCTTCCGCAGTTGCCCTTCGGTAACGCCCTTCTCCCTCAACTTATCCAATTCCCGAAAAACCAATTTCTTTGCGCGTTTTACTTTTTCCTCATCCGTTCCGAAATAAATCGTAAACAATCCCGCATCCGAAAAAACGGTATAGTTGGACTCAATAGTATATGCGATACCGTGCTTTTCGCGGATAGATAAATTAAGGATAGAGCTCATCCCAAAGCCGCCCAACATATTATTTAACAAGAGCAATCCTGTCTTCCGCTCATCGAACATACCATATGCGGGCGCGCCTACCATATAATGTACCTGATTGATCGGCTTTGGTATTTCTAAATGCGTTGCCGCCACCGATGTCGTCGGTAGCCGCTTGCGTTCCGGTATATTACTCGGAACCGGTTCAAAATAGCGACGCACCATTTTTTCTACGGTTTTCAGGTCGTAATCTCCGGTGATCCCGATAACAATATCTTCGGTGTTATAGTTCTGTTTTAAGAAATCGACGACATCAGCCAGTGAAAAACTTTGTAGATCTTGCTCCAGTCCTAGTATATTATGTCCCAATCCCGAGCCCTTGTACATAATATCTTCGTAGTCATCAATTATAGATTCTTCGGGGCTATCAAGATAGGATGCCATTTCGTCGGCAATCACCCCTTTCTCCTTTGCCATTTCGTCCTCAGGAAAGGTAGAGTGAAAGATAATATCTTCAAACAGATCGAGCGCTTTGCTGAGGTGTGGCTTTAATATAGACGCATGAATGCAGGTATACTCTTTCGTAGTGTACGCATTCAGGTCGCCGCCAACAGCTTCCAGATGGTTCAAAATCTGCTGCATCGACCGCCGTGCTGTTTCTTTAAAGAGCAGGTGTTCGATAAAGTGCGCCATACCAAATTTACCTTCAGACTCGTCTCTTGATCCCGCATTGACCACCAAGCAGGTGTGCGTAATCGGTGACGACTGACGGTGAAACACAGCTCGGATACCATTGTCCAAGCGGATTATTTCATATTCTATATTCTTCAAATTAAATTCTAAATTAAAGCCTCGACATGCCGATACCTTATCTACACGCATCCAAACCTTCACGAAGACACAGGTTAAGAGATAGAGATTTTCTGCTCTAAATTCGCATGCGACTAAAAACCAAGGAACAAAGGTAAGCAATAATAAACGAAACGGCTGCAGTTCTTCCAAACTACAGCCGCTTATAGAACACAACTCTTTATTTATGCCATATTACATCCGCGGACGGCCCATTCCACCCGGTCCTCTATCATCTTGGAAAGGATTCATGCCTCCTGCAAATTTAGAAAGCTTATAGGTGAACATCACCATGAAATATCTTCCTAAGCGGTTTACACGACTATCGGACACCAAGATATCCGTTGCCGTTCTAGAAATGTTGGTCTGCTCATTCAACAAGTCGAAGGCCTGCAAGCGTAGTGCCCCACGGTTACCTTTAAGCATTCTCTTCTCCACATAGGTATTGATGATGAATGGATTTTCGCTAAAAGCATTACCCTGATAGAATGTTTTGGAAAGATCTGCTCCAAAAACGATTGTAGGGGTTATGTTAACCGAGCCAACCAATGTAGGCGCCCAAGATTGCATAATCACGGATCGTGCATTTAAGGTATTATAGGTATGGTTCCAGCTGTAACGCACGCCAGGGTTAATCTCCAAGTTTTCCGATGGAAGATAGCGGAACATCATACCTTGCATCAACACCCAGTTCTGTGCCTTGTTTAGGTTACCTTCCGTGTAGGATGGGTTGTTGTTGTAGTTTACGCTACCCATGAAGTTCAAACTATACACTTTATTCTTAAACGATTGGCCATAATGATAAAAGCCGCGCATATTAAAGGCACCATCTTCGTTCAAGTAACTGGTCTCTTGCACAATTCCTAGGGCAGGATCCGTTTGACGAAGATTGTTTGACACAATTTTATTGTCTGTCAGCGTTCCGTTAAGCACCATAAAGAAGGTTCTTCCCTTCTGAAAGTCGCTGCTGTTGTAGCGAAGGCGAAGGTTATGTTGAAATTCCGCGGCTAAGTCAGGATTTCCTGTGATGATGTTCGTGGGATTGGAGTTATCGGTAAACGGTTGAATCTGCGTGATCGAAGGCTCATTTGCACGGCCTGAATAATTAAGCTGCAAATTTTTCTGTCTGCTGAATTTATACTCAAATCGCGCAATTGGCACCACATTAAATCCAGTGCGATTGATGGCAATGGATGTACCATCTATAGATGCATCTCCATCTAAAAGTGTAGGTTGCACAGCCAAACCGACAGCATACTTAATCTTATCGTTATTGAAGTTATAGTTTGCTCCAAATTGATGGGTACTAAAAGAATAATCGTACACGCGATTGAACACATACCGAGGATCGTCTAAGGCGCTGCCGTCTGCATTAAACGCATCTTGCTTGCGATTGTTGTCGTAGGTATTGATGTTGTAGTCGTACGAAAGTTCGATCTTACCATACTGGCTTACAGGCTCTAGGTAAGATAGGGTGGCGCCACCGTTCCAACTTTTGTTGTCTAACTCGGCCAACGTACGTCGATAAAGACTATCAACATCCATATTGCTATTGTTCGGGTCACCGACCAATGTTTGAATAATACGGTCTTGGTCGTCCTTCGTGCCCGAAGAAGAAATATTCATATTGAAAAAGATATTTCTACCCTTATCATTCAGACGACGGTTGTACAAGGCGCTGATGCCCACATTCGGCGATGTGGACACGCCGTCCAAACGGTTATCTTCCGTATTGAAAGACGTTCCGTTTATCAAGTTATCACTAAAACTAAAACTATTGGTCTTCGTCTGCCTGTAGCTCACTTGTGGCGTCACCTTAATAAAGTCTTTTTCGGACGGCTTCCATTCTAGATTAGCTTCAAAGCGGTGCGAATTGCCAATAGTATTGATATCTGATTCCGTATTTCTGTCCAACGTCGAATCTGGATATAAAAATCGGTTCAAACTAGAAGACAACGCGACATTATCATCATGGCCAAAGCTGTAGCTGCCATACACGGTCACCTTATCGCTAAAATCCTGACGGTAGTTTAAGCCTATTGACCCTGTATTGGTGATACCATTTGATCCCCCAAAATTGCCACCGCCACCTGGACCGCCACCACCACCGATACGACGTCGAGCACCTCCACCTTGCGTATTGAAATCAAACAATGGCGCGTTGATATTGTTCAGATTTCCCAATACAGAGAACTGCATTTTGTCACGCATCAGGATCGCACTAGCTGTTGCTTGGTAGCGATTATCCGTTCCATAGCCCGCACGAAGTGTGGTTGTATAACCTTTATTTTTTTCGGGATCGATTTCAATATTCAGGATTTTCTGCGCATCGCCGGTTTTGTTTCCGGTTAGGTTGGCCATATCACCATAATCATCGATCACCTGAATCTTATTAATGATATCGGCCGGTAAATTTTGCGTCGCCGTCTTCACGTCTCCACCAAAAAAATCCTTCCCGTTGATCCGCACTCTCGTGATTTGTTCGCCCTGTGCTGTAACCGCACCGTCCTTATCCACCTCGACACCTTGCAAACGTTTCAATGCATCTTCAACCAAAGCATTGTCACGAAGTTTAAGGTCTTTCGTTGTGTACTCCAATGTATCTCCCTTTACCTGCACGGTCAAGACACCATCCACAACGACTTCTTCCAACATATTGGCGATACCCTGCAATTCAAAAGAAGGAATAATCATCTTTTCCTGACCTGCAGGGAAGGTAAATTCCCGTTCAAAGGGTTCGAAGCCCAAGCTGGAAACCTTAATTTTAAAAGATTCTGCTTTCACTGGAGAAAAAGTAAAGATTCCCGCTTGCGAAGAACTTGTTCCCATCGTATCAGCGCCGGCAATCAACTGTACGGATGCTCCTGCAACTATTCGGGATTCCTTATCCCGCAACATTCCCTGCACCGTTTTACCTATTTGCGCAGTAACGGTTTGTCCTGCGCACAGCAACATAAAGGTGCAGCACATTATTAACATTTGTTTCATATTATTCATGATCTCTTCTTCTAATGGATTGTCGTTTCAAGCAGCACCACTAATGTCTGCTTGCTTTTTGATTTTGTGGCGGCAGGTCTCTGATATCCGTAATTGCGCCGCGCCGGTGTTGCACGATTTTTTGCTACAGGCAAATAGGAGAAGCCATCATTGATACCGATCTTCAAAATCAAAAGCTTATTGTTTTCTTCCAGAGCTCTTTTGGGAATACGGGCTTCATATGCTAGGCCGCCGGCCAATACCTTTGCTTTAGCTTGCACGCCATAACTATTTTGCAGGGAAAGAAGCCCATTGGGAATATTTAAAAACCCTTGCACATAATATCCCCGTGATCGTTCAATGAATGCTTCTTTGTTGTCTTGATTCGGGTCAGCATCCCCACCTCGCATCGCACGTTTTACTTCTCCATCAGGAAATGGAAATATTAACTGTGCATCGCTTTTGCTTTTCTTTTGAGAAACGACGCTGAACACAATGCCGTTCTGCGCTGCCATCTGCTGCAGTAGCGGATCCATCACACGAACGGCAAGATGAATATGATCTGCACTATTGACAAGTTGATAGCACCAAAGACCTTCACCTGCCACATCGATCAATGGAGGCCATTCATTAAGGTTGCCATCTATGTCTACCCCATCCAATGTTTCCAGCGTCACTTTTTGCACCTTCTGTGCAAAGACAGTAGATATGCTGAAAAATGTAACGATCAATATTAAATACAGTCTCATGAGATATGCTTCTTTATTAGGAAAATCTGTCCTACAAATTGCTCTTTTATCACCTTACAAAGGAAAAAATAAGAAATGTAAAATAGTGTAAACGACGCTGCATCACAGAGAAGTTACATGTGGAAGCACTTTATTGCCCGCGTCAGGCGGGTTAAACGTCAACAAGGGCATGTTCTGCAATTCCTTCGCGCGATTATATTTTTTGTATTTTCGTCCTATGTTAATTTCCACCTATCAACAGCAGTTTATCGAAGCAGGTTGCGACGAAGCAGGGAGGGGCTGTCTTGCTGGTCCAGTATTCGCGGCCGCAGTGATCTTCCCTGCGGACTATTGCAATCCGCTACTCAACGACTCCAAGCAGCTCTCTGAGAAGAAAAGAATGGCATTAAGACCAGTTATCGAGCAGGAAGCTTTGGCCTTTGCCGTGGCCAGTGTTTCTGCAGAAGAAATTGACAGCATCAACATTTTGAATGCTTCTTATCTGGCCATGCATCGCGCACTGGACATGCTTCAGACGCCAGCGGCCTACATTATCGTGGATGGCAACAGGTTTAAACCCTATAACAATATCCCGCATGAATGTATTGTAAAAGGCGATGGGAAATACCTGTCTATTGCAGCAGCATCTATCTTGGCGAAAACCTATCGTGACGAATACATGGATAAACTTGCGTCGGACTTTCCGCAATATGACTGGCTTGCGAACAAAGGATATCCAACAATCAAGCATCGAAATGCTGTCTTAGCGCTCGGACTTACGCCACATCATCGAAAGACTTTCCGCATTTCCGACCCCCAACTTAAGCTTTTTTAGTACAGCGGGCTATCTAAAAAAGGATGGATAAAATAAAAGCCGCTAGGAAAGATACTTTTCCAGCGGCTTTGTTATGTTTATTTTACGTTTTAGCGTTCCTATTTAGCGCCTACGACTTTTCCATCTTTCTTTCGAAAGCTGAAAACGACCGCCGCAGCGAGACCCAATACGAGCACGATGGACGCGATAAGCGATATCAGGTTGCTGATGCGAATGGACTCTGGCGCGAAGATAAACTCGATGTTATGGTTTCCGCCCGGCACCTGCAGCGCTCTCAGCAAATAATCCGCTCGGATAATCGGCACTTCATTGCCGTCGATATATGCTTTCCATCCTTTGTCATAGTACACCTCAGAGAAAACCGCGAACGCATCATTTGGCGATGTGGACTCATACTTCAAGGTATCGGGATGGTAAGACACCAAACGAATCTCCGCGTTGGACGGAAGTCCCAACTTAGAGGTGTTCAACTGGTTTTTATACGATTCATGAACGAAGGCTTCTTTCGTTGGATCGAAGCTGCTGATGGCCTGCATTTCCTGAGCATTATCTTTGACGAATGTTACCTTGTTTACAAACCATGCATTCCCTGCAGCTGTGCTACGACGTTGAATCTGTTCTGCACCATTTTGTGGGTTCTGTGTGATTAGATAGCGTACGTTGAACATATCCAGCACATCCTCGTTGATCGCTCCGTTAAACTGATGCTCTAATACCTCCTGAAAACGCATCAATTTGGCGGCATGGTAACCACCAAGGTTTTTATGGAAATAGGAAGCCCGCGCATCCGAAAAAGGATTGGTCGTCAAATCCATCACCCGATAGCTTGGATCTTTATCCAAACGGATCAGCTGATCTACCTCCCGTTCAACGATATGTGTTTTTGCCTTCTCTTCGATAAACGAATCATTATTTAAGTAACGCTTATCCACAGCCCATAAGTCGGCAAGCGTAACTATACCTAACACAATAACAAAAAGCTGCATGGTGAGCTTCTTTTTGATATAAAACCACACCAATCCGAAGTTAATGGCAATTATAAAAAAGGAACGGTAAGCGTCTTTACTTGCCAAGGATGAACGATCCTTGATCAATGCATTCGAGAACTCGGCACCGGCACTCTGTCCACCCAATTGTTGACCTATGTTATTGATGAAATCCTGGTGTCCTGAATTTTTAAAGTCGAGGAACAAGCTAGGCATTAGCCCCACCAACAAACAGAACCCGCCCACAGCAATAAACGTATACAATACCGTTTTATCGAGTTTAGGGATTTCCGAAGCTCTATTAAATAGTTCGTTAACGGCCAGCATGCCTAAAAGCGGGATCAATATAGCCGGAATAACTAATATGGACTCTACCGCACGAAACTTATTGTACATCGGGAAATAATCGAAAAACAGATCAGACACCAACGGGAAATGTCTTCCAAAAGCCAACAGCATACAAAGCGCTGTAGCACTCAATACCCACCATTTCACGCGCCCTTTCACAATAAACAAACCTAAAATAAACAGGAAGAAAACGCCGGCTCCAAAATACCAAGGACCCGAAGTAAACATTTTCTCGCCCCAATAAGTAGGAATGCGTTCAGCATATTGTAATGCTTGGTTTTCTGGAGCACCTATCTTGGTGAAAAATTTCACCACCTCAGAATTCTTATCCAATGTACCGCCGGTACGACCGCCATAGGCATTCGGAATTAAAAACGTAATATTCTCCCCAACGCCTTGGCTCCATTGATAAGCATACTCACGATCCAGTCCGCTATCGCTCGCTCCTTGTTCTACCTTTTGGATATTCGCTTTTCCACGGATGGTCAACTTGCTATATTCATAGGTTGGAAATAGTACAGAAGCGTTTACCAATATGGCGACGGCAGCCGCAATCACCTGCAGTGCAGAAGCCTGGGCAAAGCCTTTTATTTTCTTATCCCGAATTGCATAAAACAACTCAATAAATACGTATACCAATAATGCGATAAAGAGATAATAGGTAATCTGTACGTGATTGGTCCGAATCTCCATTGTCAGGAATAAACACAATAATATAGGACCCCACAAACGACTACCGCGGAAACAGAGTAGTACCGAAGCGATAATCGGCGCTAAATAAGCGATGGCATATGCTTTATTCACATGCCCGGCTTCGATATAGATAAAGTTGTAGGATGTGAATGCTAGTGCAATAGCGCCCACAGCGGCAAGCCAAGGTTTTAAACGCAATACCGAGAACAGAAAGTAACCACC
>JAAIGF010323989.1_pt1 | contig 11003 bp, 12 predicted proteins | sample 6487441 | NCBI WGS metagenome assembly JAAIGF01 (sample SAMN13974129, study PRJNA590717) | phyllosphere metagenome | biome: pepper field; feature: multiple bacterial spot infested pepper fields; material: pepper leaves; isolation source: leaves from pepper fields | host: Capsicum annuum ...
CAATAACCGAAAATCCGTCTTTTCAACAGCCCTTGATGATTTTTGTCCCGTTGAATGAAGAAGACTGAAATTGCGGCTTGCACTGATCAGAAACCTATGGCAATAGGCGCCCACTTGATGTCGAGCAGATGCTTCGGCATGGGATGCTGCGGTAGCTCAGTGGTAGAGCACTCCCTTGGTAAGGGAGAGGTCGAGAGTTCAATCCTCTTTCGCAGCACCATTCATAAATCCAGCAATTCATGGCTAATTGGACGAAGACTTGCAATCAGTTTAATTGATTGCGAGTGTACCGACACTGCGCCGTTCTTGGATTTGAAAGACCGCTAGAATCCGGATTGGACGCGGGAAAATACCATATTCGTGAACATAGATATCTGGGCGCCGACGAATGGCGCGGAAATGCCGATCGCAACCATGACCGCAATGATCTTGGGGACGAAGGTGAGGGTCATTTCCTGAATCTGGGTGAGCGCCTGCACGAAGGCGATCAGAATGCCCACGGCCATTGCGGCCATGACAGCCGGTCCTGATGCAATCAGTACCGTCCATATCGCATTCTGCATTATGTCGAGAGCGTCGGCCTCGTTCATCTCAGTCCGCTCGATTCAATCGGCGTCACGAAGCCGAATTCACTAGGAAGATACGTGACGCCGTTCGCGTCAATTCAGACGCTATATGATTCGAGCTTGGCAGTTAAGCTGCGGTATTGGAGATTTTTATGCCTTCGGTGATAACGATCTTGCCGCCAGCCGTCGTGGTGGCGGTAAGACCATCGGACGCCACCTCAATGGAAGCAACCACGCCGGTCGTCTTCCCGTCAGCCGAGGTCAAGGTCTTACCGATATAGGAAGACGCGTTGGACAGGGAGGAAGCAGACAGCAGGCTCTCCAGATGCGTGTTCGTCTTGATGGATTGCTCCACCTGAGAAAAGGTTGCGAGCTGCGAGATCTGCTCGCTGGCATCCATCGGGTCCGTCGGATCCTGATTTTTCATCTGCGCGATCAGCAGCTGAAGGAAAGCATCATAATCCAGCGAGGCCTTGTTCGCATCCGTCTTTGAAGCGGGGGTAGTCGTCGCCGTGTTGGTGGATGTAGAACTTCCGACCGAGCCTACCATGGTGCAATTTCCCGTCTCAGCTCATTGACGACGGCAGGTGTTATTTCATGGCTGTTGAGAATGGCTTCTTCCTTGGCATAGAGACCACGAATGGTCTTGAGCGCGTCGAAAGGCCGGCCAGACGAAACCGTCGCATCGATCCGCTTCAGTTCCGAGCGGATTTCCTCGTTCTTGAACGTGGTCAGCAACATGGTGATCGACTTGCGGAACAGAGAAAGTGACTGCTCCTTGCCTTCTGGATTGATCAGCATCATCTGGACGATGAAGTAGAGCTGCCGCAAAGGTGTGGTCGTGTCTTCCAGTTGAAGAACGTGGTTTTCCAGAAGGAATGTCACGTCATTTAGAAATTCCAGAGACACTTTTCTGTCAACACGCAAAACAGCGCCGTTGATGAAGATTTTTTCCCCAGACTTCAAAGAGATCCGCAGCGTACTTTTCATTTTAATCCATCCTTGATGATGGTTGTGACGTCAATAATGCCCTGATAATTCTTCGATTTACGTTTGCGTATCTGCTCGCACTCTCTAAGAATCCAGATAGCGATGGATATCAGGTTGGCTTTCAGTTCGACTGGTAGCTCGTTTTCAGGCTGTTTGAGATCATCGATCAGCCTTGTCCAAACGCGCCTCGTATAAAAAATTGCTTCGATCCCGTCCTTGCCGTAGTTTTCCTGTTCCTTGGCAACAGCAAGAAGTTCGATCGATCTTTCTAGAATCTGTCTTTCCCTATCGCGGGCGATACTGGGATCATCCTCCATTATCTCCGCATATGAAAACTGGAACATTCATTTTTCCTTCATGGTCTTACTTGCCACCCATCATAGGCGTCTGTTTTCTTTAGAGATAATTTACCAAGCTGAGGCCCTGGATCTTCGAGGTGATCGTGTAGGACGTCTCCACCTGGTTCAGCAGTGTCGTCAGGCGCGTAGACGCTTCATAGGTATCGACACCAATCAGATTGGTAAGCTGGGTATCGATGATCGTCTTTTGAGAGCTCATATACGTGTTCGCCTTTTCCACTCGCTCCTGGGACAGGCCAATCTGCGCACGCTGGGTATCAATGCCGGAAATCGCAGAACCGGTCAGGCTCGTGGTGGTGTTGTTGACGACGGAAAGCGCGTCCGCATTCAATCCAGAGTTTACCAGCTGCGAAGATATCACACTTGCGAGCACAAGGCTTTTGAATCCATCCGAGTTGGCTGTGGTGGATGTGGATACGGTTTCCGAACTGCTAATGCGGCTGCTCATGGTTGTTTCGGAAGCGCCCGTCCATGAGGACCAGTCGAGGCCGTCCTGGTAATCCGTCAAGAAGGTCTGCATCTCATCGGCCGTGACGGCAGATGGGTCCGGGAACTGAGCGGAAAAGGCGGCGTTGAAATCGGCCGTGATGTCGTCGATGAAGGTGTCGCTCAACGTCTGGACGTCAGTATTGATGCCAGAGAAGAGATATTCGCCATTAACCGCCGTGTTCGTATAGCTCACGAAATTTTCAAGGGTCGCCTTTGCAGTCGTCTGGGCAACGCTCAAACTGCTGGCATCCGTGTTACCGCTGAGCGCGATGACGGAATTGAGAAGGCTCTGTGCCGAGGCCGACATGTTTTCCATGGCCAGCTGCGAAGCGTCCATACGCTGCTCCGCCACTGCATTTGCATCGATATTCGCCTGTAGGCGATTGCTTTCACGCGAGTAATCCAGGTTCGTGGATGTGCGCGTCCCAAGCTCAAGGCCCACGTCGGCGTAGGTGCCAGTGACGGCCTCCTTCTGCAGCTTGGTGATTTCCGTTTGCGCATTGGAAACCGTCAACTGCATTGCCGTGCTGATGGAGAGTGAGGAAATGGGCGTTGTTTTCATGTTAGTTCGCGGCCTCCATCAATGTCTTCAACAACTCGTCGATCGTTGACATGAGCTTTGCAGCTGCCTTGTAGGACTGCTCGATGTCGAGCATCTGGATGAGCTCCTCGTCCAGGTTCACACCGGTGGAGTTGGAATAGGCCTCTGTCGACTTCGTCAGCATGGCAGACGTGCTCTCCGCAGAGCTCGTGGCGTTGCTACGATATTCTTCGACCCAACCAGCCGAGTCCGTTGCAAAGCTTAGCAGCGTCACATTGGTAGAGATGCCGGCCTTGGGATCGAATTCGATCTGGGTGTTCAAAGCGGACGCGTACTTGAAGAGTAGGTCAGAATAGCCCGTCGAACCGTCAGTATTAGGAGTGTCACCTGCGATGTTACCATCACGAAGCTTGACAGGTGTTGCCTTCGCTTCAGATGAGACGGTGATCAGACCTGCAAGACCCGGAACGACTTCAGCAGTCGTGAAATCGGGCTCCGAACCATCCTTTGTCGTAAACAGTCCTGCGATAGAATTTCCGCCAGAATCCGTTTCCGCGAAGGCACCCATGACGCCACGAGCAATTTCATCCAGCTGCGACTGATAGCCTGGGTAGACTTCGTCGCGCAGCTGCAAGAGTGCTGGCAGACTGCCCTTCGCCGATGTGTTGCTTCCCTCGCCCGTCTTTACCGCAACACCGTCAATATAGATGCTGTTGCCGGTCGTGTTGGCGTCGTAAGCCGCCATCGGTTCGAACGAAATCTTGCGTGCGGTCGTTTCGAACAGCGTCGTGCTGTCAGTAGTATAGATCACAACATCGTTGTTCGTGCGGACAGCCGTTGAGATGCCGACGATGCCGGAGATCTGCTTCAGCAGACATTCGCGCTGATCGATGGCGTTGTTGGCATCTCTGCCAGCGGCCGTCGCCGATGTGACTTCGTTGTTGGCTTTCTCGAAGTCCGACAACAGCTGATTAAGCTTGTCAACAGTATCGGAAATTTCTCCGTCTGCGTCTGTTCTGAGCTGCTGAACGGCCTGAGTGGACGTATTGAGCGCATTCGCAACATCGCTCGCTGCACTGACGGCAGCAGAAGCCAAGGTTACGTCACTTGGCGAGGCTGCATAGGTCTGCAGCGCGTTTTGCAAAGAGGCAAGATAGGTCGAGGGAGCGGCGGTGTATTCCTCGCCGCCCAGAACGACACTGAGCGAATTCATGCCATCCAGGAATTTCTGTTTGCCCGCATCATCAGAAGTGGCGGCCAAAGCCTGCTTCAAAAGCGCTTCATCTTCTGCCCGTTCAACCTTGACAACAATGGCACCGGTCGAGGTGTCGGTCGTCGTCACCGCTGCACGCCGATTGTAGCTTGTCGAACTGGCATTCGAGATATTGTTCGAAACGACGCTGCTCTGCAGAGCAGTGTTGCTCAGAGTTGCTTTTGTCGTATTAAGCGCTGAAGCAAGCGACATTCATCTGTCCTTTAAATTACCGAACCAGATTGATAAGGACGTCCATCAGATCGGAACCCGTCTGGAAGACCTTGGAGTTGGCGGTATAGCTGCGCTGCGCCTGGATCATCTCGGTCAACTCCGTGGCGATGTCCACGTTTGATGACTCGAGCTGAGAGGATGCGATTGTTCCAAATCCGTTCGAGCCTGCAAATCCGAGCGTGACCACGCCTGAGTCTGCACTGGTCTGAAAGACATTGCCGGAGAGGACGGAGAGGTTGTCGGGACTGGCGACATCGGCAAGCGGGATTTGGTACAGTGGCCTTGCGGCAGACTTTGCGTATGTCGCAAAAACCGTACCATCTGCGTCTACGCGGACGGACTGAACTGCTTCGGCAGCGTTACCATTGACGCCACCTTCGGCAACCGACGACAACTCGGTTCCGAGCTGCGTCATGCTCGAAATATCGAGCGTAATCTTCGTTCCATTATTCGGATCTTCGAACGCTATCGAGCCAGGATCATTAAGCAATTTGCCAAAATCATCGAAACTGAGGTCGAAGCTATCGATGACACCTTCGTCCGCATAAGGGAAGCCACCCGTACTGCTCGCATACTTCGCATCATAAACCGAAACGGTCCATTCACTATCAGCGGTTTTGGAGAAGTAGAAGTCGTACTTAATCGAGTTACCCTTGGCGTCGTATCCAGTTACAGACGTCTTGAAGACGCTTTTCTGATCAACCACAACGTCAGCACTGTTCTCACTGGCAGATACAGCCGCTGCGGGTGCAGCGTCGCTAAGGTTACCCTTGAGGTAACCTGATGTGGACGGTGTCGCCGTCAGATCGTTCGCTGAAACGTTGACAGGAACGAGCCCCTCATAGCTGTTGATGACCGTTGTAGGCGCGACGCCGGTATATTCGTAGCCGAGCAATTTGTAGCCAGCATCGTTGACGAGAAACCCGCCGTCATCCTTGGTGAACGAGCCTGAACGTGTCAGGAAGATGTTGCCTGCAGTATCCTGCACGACGAAGAAGCCATCGCCCTTGATCGCAAGGTCAGTCGAAGACTGCGTTGCCTGGAGAGCGCCTTGTTGGGATATGGAATAATTGACGTTGGTGATAACGCCGCCGGAATTGTAGTTGCCTCCGTTGGAGGACAGCACCAGCGAGGAAAACGACGTCGACGCGCTTTTGTAGCCGGTGGTGTTGGCGTTGGCGATGTTATCGCCGACAGTGCCCAGACGGTTAGCCTGACCATTCATGCCGGATACGGCGGTTTTCATCGTTCCAAAAAGGCTCATTCCGAATCCTCTGTTCTCATCTAAGGCGAAGTTAGGTGGCAAGCCTTGCGTGAGGCTGTCTGTTTTTCTGTCTCGAGAAAGATTTTGAGAAAAACACAAACAGTCAGGGAACCTTTCTGTCCGTAACGACTTATGGTTTCGATTGCTGCAACCGACGCCGATCGAACCGTAGCCACCGAGCAAAAGAAAACGCCGCAGGCTATGAAACCTACGGCGCGTCAGTGTCCCTGAATTTCGTCCCCCTCTGATATCCAGCCTGGATACCAGCGCGGCAGTGTCAGCTCCAGTCGATGCAATAGCCAAGAAAACGCTTGGAATCGATCGGATCGAAACCGAGCTTCTTGCGCAGTTTTTTGCGCAGTTTGCTGATGTGGCTTTCGACAACATTTTCCTCAACTTCTTCGTCGAAGATACCGTAGATGGCGTTGAAGATTTGCGCCTTGGAAACCCGGCGACCGCGATTTGCGATTAAGTATTCGAGGATACGGCGCTCACGGCGTGGCAACGGGAAGACTTCACCGCTGACTTCCGGATCGCGTCCATCGGAGAACACGCGGATCGGACCTGCATCCGTAAACTGGGTAAGGACCGACAGGCGACGGCGGATTGCCGCTGCGCGTGCCAGGATTTCCCGGGGATGGACCGGCTTGCGCACGACATCGTCGACACCGCAATCGAACAGCGCCAAGGTAGCGTCAAGCGAATGGTGATCGCTGACCGCAATGACCGGCGCCTGAGAGCGATCCCGGATCGTGCGTGGCAACTCGTAGGTTGTCTCCGCCTGACCGATCAGGAATGCTTCGATTGCTGCAATATCGGAATCCGCCGCAGTATTAACCCATTCGCCAAATTCTGCTGGATCAAATCCAGTTGAGGGAATTCCCTCTCGCCCAAATAGGGCAGTGTACCCGTCCTTAACAAGCTTGCGCTCATCAACTACCACGATCATTCGTCCGCCTCCGAATCAGTGTAGCCAATCTACATGCTAGGGTGTACGAATCGCGCGATTCTCCTACAACTACAAAAAAGCACAGGCATTAATTAATAATTGATTAACCATATTGTCCCGATTTGATCTATATATAGTATGCCTCTAGAAAAATCGGGATATTTTTTCCGGGGAAAAGTGCGAGTCAACCCACTTAACGCTTGCACTGCCTTTTTTGGCTGAATCTCGCCTCATTTGGTTTTAGCCCATTCAGGCTAACCCCTACTCAACCTGAGGGTGTTCAACTCATGCAGAAATTTCTCGCATTGGCGGTCCACTGCCCGTAGCCCGTTGCGATGAGATTGCTGATGACGCGGCAGACATAACGCTGCTGAGCGGGATCGTTGTTGGGGCCGGCATGGTATCTGGCTACCGCCATCGTCCAGGTCTCGTGGCGGTCGTGGAGGCGTTTCAAGAACTGCGCGGCGTAGGCCACGTTCTTGGCGGGGTCAAACATCTCGCCCACGGATGCGAATTCTGCGCCGTGAAAATGGATGTTGATCTGCATGCACCCGATATCGATCAGTTTCGCACCGCCCTTGCGGGCGTTCTCGACCAGCTGGTAGGCTTCCGAAACGCTGGACGGGAAATAGGCCTTTCCCTCGATGTTGATGGCGTAAGGGCTCAATGATCCCTTTCGGCCAGTCTCCGTCAGGCCAACGGAATAGAGGATACCTTCCGGTATGCCATATCGGCCTGCCGCAGCTTGAATCTGTCGTTCACAGTCCGCTCTGGAAGCGACTTGCGAGGCATTACAGGTAGACGAGACCAGGACGAGAAGAGGAATTGCGAGCAGGTGCTTCAGGCTGCGACGTAGTTTCATAACTGGTGGTGTCCTCTCGGCTCATGGGGCCAGGCTGTCTGGAAAACCTTTCCTGAGCCCGTTCTTCATTGCCACGCTGCCCCTGCTGGGCGCCTTGCTGTCCCGTATCCTGAGACTGGCGATTGCCGCTGCTGTTCGTATCCTGTCGGTCTGCACTGTTGGCGAGAGTGACCGTCACCTGCTCGACGTTGAAACCTTGCGATTTCAGGGCGTCGAGAATGCCGGTGCTGTCTTTCTGCAGCTCGCTGTAACCCTTCAAGGTGTGGGCCGTGAGCTGTACGCTGAGTTCATCACCAACCAGCTTGAGAGCGGCCGTAACGTGCCCAAGCTCGACAGGGCTCATCTGGATCTTCAACACGTGGACCACCTGCCCTGTGCTTGAGATCATGGGAGAATTGGTGGTTTGCCCCGCCATGGTCGCTGCCCAATCCGGGTCCGCAGCCATTGCGCTGGTTATTGCGGTGGCGTTGGTGGGCGCAGCAAGCCCGACAAAGCGCCTGCTTTCAACGACCTGCACAACATCACTAACATCGCCGACAGCTGCGGATACATCGAGTTTCGCCGTACCATCTTCCTGGCTTTCAATATGAAAATCGATGGAGGGCGTATTCTCCTTCTGCAATCTGACCACTGTTTGAGCGGCTGGCTCGATGACAGGCAGAGAACCATCGTCCGGAGCCGTCATGGTGGGTAGTCCCGAGACGGAGTTGGCACCCTGCGGTGATGGTTGCCCACTCTGCTGAGCCTGCGGCTCGACAGGCATAATCGTCGCGGCAAGAAGTGAGAGGAGATCCTGGTTTCCGCCAGTCGTATCCAGGGTTTCCGGAGCCTGCTCACCATCAACGGGTTCATCACCCGATGTGGAGGGCTCTGCCGTCTCAGATGTCGACGACGCGATTTTGGTGAGCGCGGTGACGAGCATCGCGAGATCCGACAGGACCGGTACGGGCTCAGCTCCGTCAGCTGCTGTCAGAACAGGAGGATTGACCGGTGCGGACGCAACTTCGGGACCCTTCGGCGCGACAATACTGTCGGCAATTATGGGCATTGCAGGGTCAGTGACCGGATCGAGATTCGGAAGAGCCGCCGCATCGACAATTTTGCTTGCTGATTGGACCGGGGCGGACGAACCGCCCGGTTGCTCTTGAGCTTGTGATACAGCCGTCGCATCTGCAGGCGCAGCCGCTTGCTTTCCGCCAGCATCACTTGATGTCTTTGACGCGGATGGAGCCTGCTTGGACGAGTTTCCCTTGTCGAGCGATCCCAACGTATCGGCGAAGCCGGAATCGCCACGTTTGGAGGCATTATCCTTACTCTGCCGACCGACCTGGGCAATGGCGTCAGGGCTGCCGGGAACGATGGTCTTTACCACATTCATCCTATTTCTCCTCCTGCTCCAACAAAGAATCTATCTCATTCAAACGAGCTCGGCTCTTGTCAAAAAAATCCCGCAATTCAGGGGCGGCCGTGGCCTGCCCTGTCTGTTCCTGTACCCTTGTGTCCTCCGCAGCTGCCTGAACGGCAGGTTGGCTGGCAGCATCTGCGCCATTTCCGGAGGTTTTCTCTGCCGCTTCAGGCGTTCTCACAATCTGTTCCGCTATGGCCTTCGCGGCATCGCGCAGAGCCAGATCGCGCTCGGACAATTCATCGTTTGGAATACTTGCCAATGCATCGCTGGCGCTCTTCACATCCGCGCTGGGAACAGTCGCCAGACCTGAATAGAGCTTGGACAAGGGAGCCCGCGATACATCGCCGGTCTGAGAGGAAAGCGCCGCCGCCTGATCCGTCGCAAATTGCGCAAGCGCGATCGCCCCGCGCAATGAGGCCTGCCGGGCAATGCGCAGATAGATTTCCTCTGCACGCTCCGGGTCCATCAAGGCGGTAATTTCCGCAATATTGTCGGTCGTCACCGTCCCGGCGCCGTCTATCGCAAAGTTGACGAAGAGATCGGCAAACTGGGAAGCATAGGGCGAGTGAAGGAATCTCACCGCGTATTTTCTTAAGTAAACCAGCGCCTTGCCGTGATCCTTGACCTGAACCATGGCAATGATCGAGCGCCTCAGGGCTGCTTCTTCAATGATCGTACCCGGCGCCGTGACGCGCGCATCATCGAAAAATGCCAATGAGGCCGCCGGATCGCGCGTCGTTGCGATATTACCGGCGATCAACATGAGATAGGGACCGAGGACACCCTTGCGATACTCCGGCAGGATATCAGCGAGTATCTTCTCGACCTGTATGCCGCGGCCGTTCAGATATTTCTGCAGGATATTCGTGATGCGGGAGTCGAAATGGCCCTGTACGTCGCGTGCAACAAGATAGTCCAGTGTCTGCGGATTGCCACCGCTCATGATATAGGCAAGCGCTGCATCCGCGTTTCGCGAATCCTCGAAGATGGATGCGTCTGCCGTTCTCAAGGTCGTGTCGATCGTCTCAAGGAGATACTTCTGCATCTCTCTGGCGGCGTGATCGCCCATCACGACCGAATCCTGCACGAACTGCAACGACCGCAGGATTTTTGCAGGCGGCAAGTCGCTCTGGGCGTGTCCGTAACTGGCGCTGGCCAGCCAGGACATGCTCATCAGCAAGACAGCAATGCGGGTCGCTTTTGTCATCCGCTGCCTCAACTATCCTCGAGCAATATTTCGATGCGACGGTTCGCGCCATTCAATGGGTCGTCCGTGCTCTGCAGGCGTCGGTCTGCGAATCCTGAAAGCTGCTTGATGCGCGTTTCGTCCAGACCGCCACGCGACAGCATGTAATAGGCCGCATGGGCACGATCCATCGACAGCGTCCAGTTGTCCTTTGCGCCCGACTTGTAAGGACGGGCATCCGTATGGCCGCGAATGACAATCGCGCCCTTCTGTTTGCTCAGGACTTCACCGATCTTTTCCATCGCCAATACGAGGTCCTTCTGCGGCACAGCCGAACCCACATCGAACATGGACGTGTTGGATTTCTCTGAAATCGTAATCAGCGTGCCGCCCTCTGCCGGCGTCACGACGATGCCTTCGGCAAGTTTGCCTGCGACGCCCGAGACCTGTTGCGCGATTTCGTCGCGCAACTCGTCGGTCGTCTTTTCCTGGGCAGCGGAAGCATCCGCCTTGGCAACTGCGGTCTGGCCCTGCTTCGGTGGCAGATCGCCAATTTCATCGATGGCCCCGGATTTCACCGTCTGTGGCTTGGCATTGGCAATTTCGGTCGGCGTTGCCGTTTCGCTGTCGGCTATGACGCTTGCCGGATCCTGCGGCGCTTCGGCGGGTTTCTTGTCGGTCTTCTTCTTTGGCGTGTCCGGCAGCGCGGTATCCTGAATTGCGACAGCACCCTGCTCAGGACGACTATCGACCTGCTTGCTCCAGAAATCGGGGTCGAAGGGATCGCGATATGCCTCCCCACCCGATGCGCCGGTGGAAGGCCCGGAATTGCTGGCACCGCCCTCGCCCTTGGCGCTGACATTGGCCTGCTGCCCCACTTCCTGGGCGATCTCTGCCAGAACC
>JAAIGF010228381.1_pt1 | contig 11002 bp, 6 predicted proteins | sample 6487441 | NCBI WGS metagenome assembly JAAIGF01 (sample SAMN13974129, study PRJNA590717) | phyllosphere metagenome | biome: pepper field; feature: multiple bacterial spot infested pepper fields; material: pepper leaves; isolation source: leaves from pepper fields | host: Capsicum annuum ...
GACAGGATCATCGTCAGACCTAAGATAGTTGCCAATAGTAATCCTGGTATACCGAGCTGAAAACACCAGTGAAACTGTACCAGCCAGTGCAACGCACCGGTGCTCAAATCGGTTAGATTACCTTCGCGAAGCACCTTACCGTCGTATGGGTTGAGGCTCATCATGCCGAGATCATAAGTTCTTAACTGTCCATCATTCTGATATAAACGAAACTCATATGCGCGATGAGTAGGTGCGTCAGGGTTGAGCCAGGCGATACCTGCGAGGTTCGGATGACGTTCGCAGATCATGCGGTATATGTCATCAAGCGAGTGTTTTTTCTCACCCAGTTTTATATTTAATAGCTCTTTATTAACTGCGTAGTCAAGCTCTTCTTTGAATACCAGCACCGAACCGCTAAGACCAAGTAGTAATAAAAAAACACCGGTAAACATGCCCATCCAACTATGGAGAGCAAATGCTAATTTGGTTATTCTTTTTTTTCCGCTCATTTGATACGATAACTGATGCCCACCCTAAAATTGAAAGGATCGCCCAACCCACCGGTGGTAGTACTTGAACGGCTTCCTGTAAAATAATGCTTGTCAGCAAGGTTATAGGCGTTCAACTGTACGTTGTACCTGCCGCGTTGGTAGTTGATGGCCGCATCGAATACCGTGTATTCTGGAAATACGAAGTTCTGATTGCTGAGCAAACCTACCTGATCACTTACATAGCGCACGCCCCCCGCAATACCCAAGCCTTTCAACATGCTGGACGGCACATTATATTTCAGCCAAAGATTAGCCATGTTATTTGGTGCGTTGGCAAAACGGTCACCCTTTTTACCAAACGCGCTGGAGCTGATCAACACATGTTCGTTATAAGCATAACCTGCTATAATGTTGAAGTTATTGATGCTGCCCATTAAAGATAGTTCCACACCACGGCTACGTGTGCCATCAATGGCTTCCTGCCTATGCGAGTTTTCTTCGGTGGGAGCAGCAGTTAAGATATTAGCATAATTGATCTGATAAACCGACACCATTGCTGACAACCGATTCTTGAAAATATCAGCCTTGGAACCCAATTCATATTGCGTGGCCTGCCGGTTCGGGAATGGCCCGCCGGACAAAATATTGTTGGAAGTTTGCGGATTGAACGACTTCACGAAGGATGCATATACCGATACATGGTGCGACGGAAGATAGACCAAACTCGCACGTGGTATCCAGCCCGAGGCTTGGAGCGAATCGCCCTGCTTGCTGTCACGTGCAGAAAGTGGCGTTTCTTTGCCATCGTAATTGTCATAACGTAACGACAGCAACACTTTTAACTGTTCATTGATGCTCAACTGATCTTGTATATAAGCACCAATGAGGTTGGTAATGCGCTTATTGTCGTCCGATTCTAATGCCGGAGTATCAAAACTTGCGGCATCATTACTATAATCAGGATTTAAGATTGAGATGCGGCTTGATGTCTTATATTGGTAGTCATTCTTCGTCCAGCCGTAGCGGTTATAATCGGCACCCACGGTAATTTGATGCCCTAAAAAGTCAGTGCTTGTGCTATAGGTTGCGTAAGCCGTGGTTTGCAGGCTGAAACGATCGGTCTCCCAGTCTTGTAACGCTCGACTGATCGAATCATTGACAATCCTTCCTAAAGGTATATGGTCACGGTAGTCCAGCGTATTTCGTACTAATCGCTGTACGACTGCCAATTTCAAATTGTCTTTAAATGCATGATTAAACATTAGCGTGGCCGATGCGTTATTAGTCTTACCATAATCGCTTGGACTTTGGACGGTCAGGTTATTAGGGTAATAATTAAAGTCAAAGCTTCCGTCAGCATTGTTTTTAATATAGGAACCATTATCATACTGATGCACCGCTTTGGAATGTGCATAATTTACTTCCAAATCTATCGATGTACGTTCAGTGAACACATAAGTAAGTGAAGGCGCTAGAAAGATGTTTTCTTTATCCTGATAATCACGAAAACTTTCCGAACGGTCATAACCGATGATCGCACGGTAAAGCAGCTTCTTGTTTTTGGTCAGCGGGCCGGTCAGGTCAGCCGAAGCACGCCTGAAATTCCAACTACCCAACGATAGGTCAACGTTCATACTATTTATTGCAAGCGGTTTTTTGGTTACAAAGTTAACTACACCTCCCGGCGCACCTTCACTGAAAAGAGCACCAGAAGGGCCGCGAAGCAACTCAACAGATTCTACATTATACAGCAGCGGTTGCTGGCTCCATAAAAATAGATTACCCCTAATACCATTATACAGTAGAAAGCTTGCGTCGTTTGGGGAGTAGGCAGTAAAACCCCGCATCGTAAATGAGCCATTGCCATTGTTTGCCTTCATTCCTGTGAATGTGCCGGCAATTTCATTCAAAGTAAATGCCTGCCTGTCTTTCATGACCTCAGCAGGTATGACCTGTACCGATTGTGGTGTTTCAAGTAGAGGCATCTCCATGCGGGTAGCGGTATTAGACTTTCTAAGATGGTAGCCGCTACGCTTTGCAGCGATAGTGACCTCCCTGAGCTCTAAGCGACTTTCTGAAAGTTGCAGGTCAAGATATGTACCTGTGGTTGTGACAATCACGTTCTGCTTATGTGCAGTATAGCCCATGCTTGATACAATCAGCTGGTGAGTACCTGTTGATACGCCGCTGATGCTAAACATTCCGTTTGCATCGGTCTTCGTGCCGAAATTGGTGTTAGCTAACTTAACAGTGGCATCGATCAAGGGCTCGTTATTAACAGTGACGATTCGGCCTTCCAATACACCGGTGTTGGTTTGCGCAGCAACTACGCTACTGCAACTAATTAATATAAATTGAATAAGAATATGATAATATTTCATTTTTGGATCGGTGGTCAATAATATCTTTAATTTCACGGGTTACCATTCGTTAAGTGAATCGTAAATGCACCATCTTGATCAGAGGCTTTGGCTGTGACACTATTAAATAGGTTAATAATGCTCGATACGATCAGTTATCCCGTAGATTTTTTAACGTTTTCTGTGCTATCCTAACGACATGCAGGGACGAGATAAAATATGTGTGAATTGGATATTTCATCAGATCACGTTGATGGCGCCCAAACATGCACCATGACGCCAGTGCATATCGCCGGTGCGTAATAGCAACTTGAGCAAACGGCTTATGCCATCCGCAATCATTTCAACAAGAAAATTATAAGTTAAGCAACCTGTTTAGGCGGTATGAAGATAGCATGGGTGTGCTGGTTGGTATACAGGCAAGCGTAATTAGGGATTGGTAAAATGTTTAATTCGAGCGTAACCATTTTATTAAATGACGCTTCAAATGGATCCAGAAAAAAGGATATTTCCAAGCGGTTGAGGTTGTCTTTTAATTCTCGCTTTTTTTCTTTCTCCTCAGCAGCCTCGATCTTTTTCATCAGGTAGCACTTACCATCACAGTGCATCGCAGGTCGTGACCTGTTTTCGCAAAGTTCTTTAACTATATAAGATTTATTGAATTCAAAGCCGGCATATATACATAAACGTGAAAAGCTAGAGCTGATCACAGTAATAAGAAGAAGTATGGCGACGATCCTGTACCGCATTGCTCGGCAAAAGTATTAAAAATATTTAATCGTGACACAATATTTGTTTCGGAAAGCGGAATTGGCCTATTTCGACGTTATTGATGTTGCCAGATCGAGAAAGTGTTCATGAGCGTTTGCCTACACTCGATTGCGAAAAAAATTAGACTTTTAAAACACGTGATCAGAATATCACTTTGGGCCGTAAGGCATAATTTATCGAAAAATTTTATCCAATTTTTTTGTCCAGTAAATTATCAATTATAGCTGTGGCGATTTATAGAGATCATAGGCTAATTTGTAATACCCACGTTTATCATCCCTATAACTTAAAAACACTTCCCGAAAAAGTAACATGGTGCTTAAAGGATCCAACTGTTTGTTTAATTAATAGCTAGAGTTTAGAAAAACTGACAGGCACATATCGATAGAAACAAGATACCCGATTCCGCAGAATCAAATGAATTTGAGTGTGATCAATGGAACGGAAACTTTGACCAAGAATTTGGGATATTAGGATTTTAGAATAGTATTATAAACAATAAGCCCCCGCCATTTAGCCGGGGCTTATTGTTTATACTTTAGTTATTCACTTGAAAAACCGATAAACAACTAGCACTAAAACTTGAAGGTCAGACCAAAACTAGATGATCCAAAGAAATTATTAAAAGAATTTAAATTCGCATCAAATCGCGATACGCTCTTCGCATTAGGCGCATCATTTTGCTTCGATGTTGAGAATGCTATGAGGTCAGTGAACAAATAATTGATCGCTATTCTCTCGGTCAAAAAGAAATTAGCACCTATACCAGCCGATGTACCGAAGCCATTAAAACCAAATTTCTGCTCATCCACATTTGGATCATCAAAAGCACGCATACGAGCTTGGTTGTATCGAGCACCAACTTCGGTATAGGTTTTGAAGCGAGAACCAATTTCTAAAAAATAATATCTGCCGAACACCCCAGCAGCAAAGTCATTTCCTCGCTGCTTCGTAAAACTGGATGATTCTGGATCCGAATCCCTTTTACTTTGACTTAGGATCACATCTACTCCTAAAGCAAACTTGTCGGAAATAAAGTATCCCACTTTGGGACGAAAACTAAAATTTGATTCTTTAGTGGACAAATTTCCGTTGTTGGATGATGAGGCGCGAAAACTACCCTCCAAAATCACATTTCCTTTTTCAAACCCATAATCTTGTGCAAAACCAACAAAAACAAAACCCGCGATAGCGGAAATGGTCAATAATATTTTTTTCATATCAATTAGATAATTAGTAGATGTAGCTGCGAAGATAATAAATTTATCTGGTCAAGGAATTTAAAAGTGTGTATAAACAAAGAACGCGGTGATAATCACCGCGTTCTTTGTTTATATTACTAAAATTCAGTACTAGCCTGTCACCAATTGCTGTGAATTAGATGCACTATTGTATAAGCTATCAATCGTCTTATTCAATGTTGTAGACGGACGCATTGCTTCAGAGGCTAACTCATCTTTCGGGAAGTAGTAGCCACCAATATCTTGTGCCTTACCTTGCGCATTGATCAACTCTTGATTGATTTTAGACTCATTTTCTGCTAGCGCTTTTGCTACAGGCGCAAAACTTTCCGCTAACTCAGCATCAGCAGTTTGTGCTGCTAAAGCCTCAGCCCAATAACTTGCTAAGTAGAAGTGCGATCCTCTGTTATCTAATTGACCAACTTTACGAGCTGGTGATTTATCATTGGCCAAGAATTTCGCATTTGCTTGATCTAGCGCATCTGCTAATACCTGTGCTTTTGCATTATCCTGCGTTTGCGCGACATGCTCAAATGAAGCTTGCAATGCCAAAAATTCGCCTAATGAATCCCAACGCAGGTATCCTTCCGTGACAAACTGATCGACGTGCTTCGGTGCAGAGCCACCTGCTCCAGTTTCAAACAATCCACCACCGTTCATCAATGGTACGATAGAAAGCATTTTAGCAGAAGTTCCTAACTCGAGAATTGGGAACAAATCTGTTAAGTAATCGCGAAGTACATTACCTGTTACTGATATCGTATCTTCTCCTTTGCGAATGCGCTCTACCGAAAATTTAGTCGCTTCGATCGGTGCTAGGATACGAATGTCCACATCGCTGGTATCGTGATCTTTCAAGTAACGCTCTACTTTCGCGATGATCTCACGATCGTGTGCACGATCCTTATCTAACCAAAATACGGCTGGCGTATCGGACAATCTTGCCCGATTTACGGCTAATTTTACCCAGTCTTGTACAGGAGCATCTTTGGTTTGGCTCATGCGGAAGATATCGCCTTCCGCAACCGCTTGCTCCAATAGCACTGCACCTTCATTATTTACGACACGGATAGTTCCTTCTTCTGTTGCTTGAAAAGTCTTATCGTGCGATCCGTATTCTTCTGCCTTTTGCGCCATTAAACCAACATTTGGAACAGATCCCATCGTGGTCGGATCGTATGCACCATTGGCTTTACAATCTTCAATAACAGCTTTATAAACGCCAGCGTACGAACGATCTGGGATGATAGCTAATGTATCGCGCTCTGCACCCTCTTTGTCCCACATCTTGCCACCGATACGAATCATAGCAGGCATAGAAGCATCTACAATCACATCAGAAGGTACATGTAAGTTGGTAATTCCTTTATCCGAATTTACCATGGCCAAATCAGGTCCTGCTGCAATCGCTGCTTCAATAGCGGCTTTCACCTCATTCTCTTGTGCGTGACCAGCAATTTTACTATACACTTCGCCCAAGCCATTATTGGTATTTACGCCTAGCTCTGCGAACAGTGATCCAAATTGATCGAATACATCTTTGAAGTAAACCTCTACGATAGCAGCAAAGATGATCGGGTCAGACACTTTCATCATCGTTGCTTTCAAGTGCGCAGATAACAATACGCCAGAAGCCTTAGCTTCGGCGATAGCTGCCTGTACGAACACTTTCAATTTGGAAACACTCATCACGGAAGCATCAATGATTTCACCAGCTTTTAGCTTAGCAAAACCTTTTAGTTCTTGAGCAGTACCTGCGGAGTTGACAAATTCAATCTTAAATTCAGTGTCTTTATCGAGTGTCAACGATTTCTCTGAACCGTAAAAATCACCTTCAGACATAGAAGCCACTTCCGTTTTGCTCTCATTAGACCAAGCGCCCATACGGTGCGGATTGGCTTTTACATAGTTTTTAACCGCCTTAGGCGCGCGACGGTCAGAGTTACCTTCGCGAAGGACTGGATTTACAGCAGAACCCAATACTTTTGAATAGGTCGCTTTTATAATTTTCTCCTCTTCGTTTTTCGGAGAGTCTGGATAATTCGGAACAGCATAGCCCGCTTTTTGTAATTCAGCAATCGCACTTTTGAGCTGTGGCACTGAAGCAGAAATATTAGGTAGTTTGATGATATTCGCCTCGGGCGTAGTAGCCAACTGACCCAATTCTGCTAATGCATCAGCCGTTTTTTGATCTTCGGACAAAGAGTCGTTGAAGTGAGCTAAAATTCGACCTGCTAACGAGATGTCTTTTAATTCAACGTCAATATCAGCAGTTTTGGCAAATGCTTGTACAATTGGCAGGAATGAATAAGTGGCCAACAAGGGCGCTTCGTCTGTTTTTGTATAAATAATCTTAGATGACATAGTATCTTTTTTGTAATCACCTCAAAGATAGCAAAATCATTAGACATAGCCCGTTTTACCGGTGAGTTTTCCGATGTGCAAAATAGAAAACAACTGGTAAAATGGTGAACGAAAGAATCAGACATATTAATAAACCACCTACAATCATAATCGCCAAAGGCTTTTGAATTTCAGATCCCATGCCCGTAGATAACGCTGCTGGAAGCAAGCCCATGGAACCCATTAAAGCAATCATCACGACCGGACGAATACGGCTACGTACACCTTGCTGAATAGCTTCGATAAGACTGTACTTACGATTTAAATTATCCCGGATCACACCGATCAATACAATACCATCAATCGTCGCGACACCAAATAAAATAATAAATCCAATTCCCGCCGAAATTCCAAAGATGGTACCCGTAATCCATAGCGAGATAAAGCCACCAATAAAAGCAAATGGCAATGTCAGCGCTGCCACCGCAGTATCCGTAAAATTCCCAAAGTTAAAGTACAATAGCAATAAAATGAGCACTAAGGACACAGGCACCACTAATCCCAATTGCTGCGCGGCGCGCTCTTTACTTTCAAACTCACCGGCCCATTCCATATGATTTTCTTTCGGCAATTTCACCTCATTTGCTACGACGCGTTTGGCATCTTCGATGGTGCTACCAAGATCGCGGCCTTCAATGCTAAATCCGACACCAATGTAGCGACTATTGCCTTCTCGGTAAATAAATGCCGGACCAGTATGATAATCTACCGTAGCAATCTCTTGCAGCGGAATACTTTGATCATTGCTAGTTGGAATCAAGATGTTGCGAATCTTTTCTGGCGTATCGCGATAGCCTTCTTCAAAACGCAATACCACATCAAACTGGCGATCTCCTTCGTAAAACTTAGTCGCTGCTTGTCCGCCAATCGTCATCGCAATTACCGCTTGTACATCATCGGTAAACACACCATATTTGGCCATTTCAGAATCATGCAACTGTATACGGAGCTCGGGCTGTCCAATGTTTTTATAGACGTTGATATCCGTTATGCCTTGTACCTTTTCGATCGAAGCAGCAACCTGATTGGCGTAGCTTTCCAAGTCATTCAGGTCATCACCGAAGATTTTGATCACCAGCGAACTTTTCACGCCGGCTACATATTCTTCCACATTATCTTGAATCGGCTGGCTAAAGCCAAAGTTAATACCAGGATAACGGTTGAGTTTTTCGCGTAGATCTTGAATGATCTGTTCTTTGGATACGCCTCGCTCCCACTCCCCTTCATCCTTGAGCTGCACATTGAATTCTATATTAAAAAATCCCGTTGGATCGGTACCATCATTAGGCCTACCTGTCTGCGTCAAGATAAAGTCGATCGCATTACTGCTTTCGCGCATCATCTGCTTCATCTCTTTGGTCAAGCGTGTCGATTCTTTGAGACTAATGCTATTAGGCAATGTTGCTCGGATATAGATCGCACCTTCATTAAGCTGCGGCAAAAATTCGGATCCATAATGCATAAATTTCAACACACAGATACTCAAAATGCCAATAAATAGGACTATGGTAGCCTTCTTATAGCGAAATGCTGCGGCATACATACCATAGATATTTCGTTGGAAAAAGCGCGTAATTGCATTTTCTTTCTCCTCTATATCTTTCGTAAATAATAACTTACACATCGCAGGCACGTAGGTCAAGCTCAATAGCAAAGAACCAAAGAGTGCGTATCCCAATGTAAATGCTAAAGGCGAAAACATCTTGCCTTCTACTTTTTGGAAAGAGAAAATGGGAAGCAAGGCTACGATCAAAATCAGCAAAGCAAAGAAAATATAGGACGCGACGCTACCGGCGCTTTTCTTAATAATCCCCATTTTGCTCATTTTGGCAAATCGTTCTTTGCCCACTTGGTGCGATACCGTTGCCAATGCCACAAATACCGTTTCTACAATCACGAGCGTACCTTCCAGCAAGAGCCCAAAATCCAGCGATCCCATGGAGATCAGGTTGGCCGGCAATCCTTGGATTTTGAGCATAATGATGGCAAACAAGAATGCCAAAGGAATCACGGAGGCTACAATGAACGTAGATTTCCAATTGTATAAGAAGATGAATACGATCAGTGAAACCAATAGTACCCCTTCAATCAGGTTTCTAGAGACCGTATGCACCGTATTATCGACCAATTTGGTTCGGTCTATGACCGTTTCCATTTTTACATTTTCAGGCAGGATTCGCGTATTCAGTTCTTCGATCTTGGTTTTCAATCGTTCGATGACTTCATTTGGATTTTCACCACGCAACATAATGACAATACCTTGTACCAGATCATCATCATCATTATAGCCCACTTGCCCTAACCGAGGTTTGCTGGAAATCACAACATCGGCTACGTTTTTGATCAACACGGGCGTAGATCGATTGAGCTTGATGGTAATATTGCCGATATCTTCGACTTTGTCCAAAAGACCAACACCGCGCACTACGTACGCTTGATCGCCTTGCTGGATCACATCACCACCTACATTGATATTAGAGCGTGCTACTGCTTCGTATACGTCCAAAGGTGACAAATCGAAATTCTTTAGTTCGGTAGGATTAATTTTGATTTCATAGATCTTCTCTTCCCCTCCAAAACTCACAATATCCGCCACACCGGATACGCTCAAGAGTTCTCTTTCGATTACCCAATCTTGGATGGCCGAAACCTCTTTGATTGGTAGATCGCTTTTGATGACGTAGCGAAATATCTCTCCGGTGGCGCCAGAAGGCGGTTCAATTTCCGCATCCACATCGTCCGGCAGATTGACGCCATTGAGCTTATTGGCCACATATTGCTGCGCATAAAAATCATCCACACCATCATCAAACTGTACCGTAACGACAGAAAGCCCAAACAAAGAAATCGAGCGAATATGTGATTTTTTGGGAATGCTATTCATCTCTTTCGAGATGGGTAACGTCACCAATTTCTCCATCTCCTCTGCACTTCGGCCTGGCCACTGCGTGATGATGCGCGCGCGTGTATTGGTAACGTCGGGAAAAGCTTCTATTGGCGTATGGCGTAATGCGTAGACGCCTGCAAAAAGCAGTAGCATCGTGCCAAATAAAATAAGCGTGGTGTTACGCAGTGAAAAGGTAACTATTTGTTGTACAAACTTCTTCATGGGTAACTTAGTGATTTAGCTGTTCGAATATCAATAAGGCATTTGATCCAATTACTTTTTCATCTGGCGCAAATCGTTCCTTTACGTAAGTATATTCTTCATTACTAGCAATTTGCGTAATCTGCCTTACTTCTAGTTGGCAATCGTCTTTGTAGATGACCACGTATTCTTTATTGTTACTAAAAACCTTGGCGGCGTTAGGTATGGCAAATGCTTTTTCGGCCGAACTCTTGCGATCAATGATGATATCAGCGCTCAAACCCGGCATCAAGTTTAGGTTTTGATTTTCCAATACAACACGCGCTTTTAGAACATGTTCCTCATTATCAAACACATGATAAATCTTATCGATTTTGCCCGTATATAATTGATCGGGGTATGCCACGGTACGTACTTTTACGGCATCGCCGGTATTGACGAAACGCAGATTGCGTGCGTAAATATTGACCATCACCCACACTTGTTTCAAATTTGATATGGAAAAAAGTGGTTCATTGTCTTCCATAATACTTTGTCCTGCGCTGATCGCCTTTTGTATGATGTAGCCATCTTTCGGCGCCAAAATCTGAAAAGTACCAGATCCTTCGGCTCTAAACAGCTGTAGCGATTGCGTTACGCGATCCAATTCTATACGTGCTGTGGCCA
>JAAIGF010037855.1_pt1 | contig 10999 bp, 8 predicted proteins | sample 6487441 | NCBI WGS metagenome assembly JAAIGF01 (sample SAMN13974129, study PRJNA590717) | phyllosphere metagenome | biome: pepper field; feature: multiple bacterial spot infested pepper fields; material: pepper leaves; isolation source: leaves from pepper fields | host: Capsicum annuum ...
CTGCGCGTGGTGGCCGGCGTGGCCGCCCTCGATGCCCTGCACGCCCCCGAGCCAAGCGGCGACCCGGGCACATCGACGTCCGCACCGTTCGCCAGCGACGCGCCCTTCGTCCATCCCGCCAACCTGCCCCCGCCCGGCCAGCCCCTGCGCGTGGCGGGCTACACGAGCGAGACGCTGGACTGGAAGGCCTGGCTGCCCGTGGTCGATCCGCAGCAGGCCACCACCGAACAACAGGCGGTGCTCGATCTCAGCCACCCGAAGGCCCGCACGTCCGACTTCTACCTGCTGCTGGTGCACCAGCCGCAGGTGCTCTCCGAGCGCTCGCAGGCCTTCAACGCGATCATGTACGCGCCCGGCGGCCTGAACCGCGCGGAACGCGAGGTGGCCAGCACGGTGGTGTCGCGCGTGAACGGCTGCGTGTACTGCGCCTCCGTGCATGCGCAGCGCTTCGAGCAGCTGGCCAAGCGCAACGACGTGATGGCGCAGATCTTCGAAGACCCCGACACCGCCGGCACGAACCCGCGCGAGCGCGCCATCGTGCAGGCCAGCGCCGCGCTCACGCGCACGCCCGGCGGCTTCGGTCCGCAGCACCTGGCCCCGCTGCGCGCCGCGGGCCTGTCGGACCTGGAGATCCTCGACGCGCTGCACGCCGCCGCGCTGTTCGCCTGGGCCAACCGGCTGATGCTGAACCTGGGCGAAGCCGTCTTCCCCGAGGCCGGCTGACGGCCCGCCGCAGAGGCCCCGGAGCCTCTGTGCTTTGCGCCGCGCGGCTTCGCTGTTACGATCCGCCCCGCAGGAGAGCGAACGGCCGGCACCACCGGCGTTCCACCGAAGGCGCAAACTCCCATACACGCTCAGGTCCCGTACTGCACCACCACACAGCCGTCTGGAGAGCCGCCACGCCACGTGGCGCACCGAAGGAGCAAACCCCGCGCGGCGGTCGCGCAGGGTGAATCTCTCAGGTACCGAGGACAGGGGGAGCGGCAGCCAGGCCTTGCGGCCGCAGGTTGCTGTCCGCCATCCGATGGCACGCACCCCGGCACCCGCCGCCGCACGTCCTGGCCCCCCCGATGCGGGCCTGCCCGCGGCATGGGAGCCTCGCGCGGCATCGCCGCGCGGCGTGTTCCTGCCGCCGCGACAAGGCCCGCATGGAAAGGCATCTGAACCATGCGCGTTACCGTCCTCGGCGCCGGCCTGCTCGGCACCACTTCCGCCCACTTCCTGCGCCAGCTCGGCCACGAAGTCACCGTCATCGACCGCCAGGCCACGCCCGGCGCGGAAACCAGCTTCGCCAACGGCGGGCAGATTTCGGTGAGCCACGCCGAACCCTGGGCCAATCCCGGCGCTCCGCTCAAGCTGCTGCAGTGGCTGGGCAAGGAAGATGCTCCGCTGCTGTTCCGCCTGCGCGCGGACGCACGCCAGTGGCTCTGGGGCCTGCAGTTCCTGCGCGAATGCACGCCGGCCCGCACGCGCCACAACATCGAGCAGATCGTGCGCCTGGGCACCTACAGCCGCGCCACGCTGCAGCAGCTGCGCCGCGATACGGGCCTGCAGTACGACCAGCGCACGCAGGGCATCCTGCACTTCTACACCAGCCAGAAGGAGTTCGACGCCGCCCTCGCGCCCGCAGAGCAGATGCGCGCGCTCGGCTGCGAGCGCCGCGTGGTCGGCGCCGACGAGGCCGTGCGGCTGGAGCCGGCCCTGGCCGCCATCCGCCCCCGGCTGGCCGGCGCCACCTACACGGCCGAGGACGAATCGGGCGACGCCAACGCGTTCACGCGCGCCCTGGCGCAGGTCGCCGAGGCGCATGGCGTGCGTTTCCGCATGGGCTGCCACGTCACCGCCCTGCGCACCGCGGGCGGCGCCATCGACCATGTCGAGATCACCGACGAAGAGGGCCGCTACGAGCGCGTGCGCAGCGACGCCTACGTGCTCGCCATGGGCTCGTTCAGCCCGCTGCTGGCGCAGCCGCTCGGCCTGCGCCTGCCGATCTATCCGGCGAAGGGCTATTCGGCCACGATCCCGGTGCGCGACCCCCTCGCGGCCTACGAGGTGAGCCTGACCGACGACGAATACAAGCTGGTCTTCTCGCGCTACACGCGTCCCGCGCAGGGCGGCCAGCCGGCGCGCGACGTGATGCGTGTCGCCGGCACGGCCGAATTGAACGGCTACGGCCGCGACCTGAACCCGGTGCGCTGCGAGGCCATCGTCCGGCGCGTGGAGCAGCTCTTTCCCGGCGCGGGCGACACCGCTCAGGCGCAGTTCTGGTCCGGCCTGCGCCCCGCGACGCCGAGCAACGTGCCGCTGATCGGGCGCACGAAGCTGCCCAACCTGTTCCTCAACACCGGCCACGGCACGCTCGGCTGGACGCACGCCTGCGGCTCCGGCCGGGCGATCGCCGACATCGTGAGCGGCCTCGTGCCCGAGGTCGATTTCGCGTTCACCGGCATGCCGCGCGGCGGTGCCGCCGTGCCGGCGCTGGCCTGACGATCCCGCGGGTCAGAGGCCGGCGGGCAGGCCGTCACAGGTGAACACGGTGAGCACGCCCGTGTAGCCGTACAGCCGGTGGTGGGCGATCTCGCCGCCGGCGAAGAACCCCACCAGCGGCACGTCGCCCAGCGCGTGCCGCACGATCTGCAGCTCGGCCCCGGGCCCGCCGAAATGCGGGCCGCCCCGGCCCGAGCAGCTCACGTAGATCGCGCCCGCGATCGCGCGCTCGGGCATGCCATCGGTGGCGTTCGCCAGCGCCTGCATGAGCGCCGCGCGCTCGCTGCCAGCCAAGGGCGGCGGCGCGGCCGGCTCCGCCTCCGGCGCCAGTTCTTCGCGGATCTCCGCGCAGATGCGCATCAGGTCGGCGCGCGCGGCCGCCGCGTGGCGCTGGCAGAACGCGAGCTGCATGCCCTCTTCCACCTTGTCGGCGAGCGCCACGCCCTGGCGCATCGGATCGAGACCTATGAGGTGGCGCACGCGCACGTCCGTCCCGAAGTGGCCCGTGCGGCCCGTGGGCCGAGCGCCTTCGTCCACCAGGCCCGCCAGCGTCGCGCGCAGCGCCTGCAGCGCGGGCTGCGGATCGCCCTCCAGCGTGATGCCGAGCGTGCGCAGCAGCACGTCGAGCGCGGGTTCGCCGTCGAGTTCGAGCACCACGTTGTCCTGCGCGCGCGTGATGCGCGCGAACGGCGCCACCGGCTGGCAGCCCTGCGTCACGCGCGACAGCATGCCCACGTCGCGGCTGAACGCCACCCCCGAGAGACCGCCGCCGAACACGCCGCGCGCGGCGCCCTGCCCCGCGATGTTGCCGTCGCTACCCACCGCGAACTGCACGCTGCGCCCGCGGCTCGCCGCGATGCCGCCGAACAGGTAGCCCGACTCCGTGCGGTCCGACATCTCCGCGATCAACTCGGCGAGGTCCGGCGTGTCGCCGTCGGCGTGCACCAGCGCGGTGTGCGGCACGAAACCGCCGCCCGCCGCCCCGCCGCGCGAGAGCGGGGCCACGCCGGAGAACACGCGGAACCGGTCCGCCGGCAGGTCCAGCAGCATCACGGACAGCGCGGGTTCGTCGAAATACTCCGCGTTGTTCGCGGCCACGCCCACGCCCACCGTGCCGCTCCAGTCGGTCACCTCGGGCAGTTCGGCGGAAAGGAAGTCGAGCAGCAGCTCGGCCTCGTCCGCGTAATGGTCGGTGATGTAGACCAGCCCTAGCGCGGGCGCATGCGCATAGGCCATCTGCGCGCGCAGCTGCGCCAGCACCAGCGCGGCGGCCATGCGCCATTGCGGATGGGTGGCGTGGCCGTTCGGGAAGAGCTTCATGGTGGGACGAAAAAGAGTGGTCCGTGGACGGAAGACGGGCGAACGCGCCGCGCCCTCAGGAACGGTTCCTGGGGCCGGCGGCGCGGCGCGCAGCGGCCGCAGGCGGCGCATCCGCGCCCGGCGTTTTCTTCGCGCGCGGCTTGGCGGCCGGCGGTGCATCCGGCCCGGCCTGGGCGCCTTCCGGGGCCGCGCGCTTCGCCGCCCCCCGGCTCCCTTGCGTGGAGTCGGCTGGCACACCGGAGGCCTTGCGCGCGGCCTCCTGCATTCCCTGCATGCCTTGTGCGGCGAACTGCGTGGCCATGTCGGTGGCCGTCTTCAGCGCCTCGGCCGCCATGCCGCGCGTCGCGTCCATCGCGGGCAGCTTCGACACGTCGCTCATCGCATTGACGGCGATCTGCTGGAACTGGCCGGTGAGCGCGGTCCACCACTGCATCGGGTCCACCACGCCGGGCGCGGAGGCAGCACCCGCAGCCGCGGCGCCCGGGGCCGGCGCGCCCGCCGGTTCGCCGCCCGGTGCAGGCTGCGCAGCGGAAGGCGCCTGTGCGGCCGGTTGCGCGCGGGCGAACGGGTCGGGACGGGGCACCTGCGGGGCCGGGGCCGATGCGGACGCGGCCTGTGCGCGCGGGTCCTGCGAGGGCGACGGCGCGGTCGATGGCGGCGTGAACGCCTTCGCGAGATCGCCCATCGCCACGTTCATGCCCTGCAGCGTGGCCAGCGTCATCTTCTGCACTTCCAGCGCCTGCACGGTGGCGCTCAGGGCGCGGGAATTCTGGTCCAGCCAGAACTGCACCGCCTTCAGCTCCTCGATGCGCTTTTCCAGCTCTTCCACGCTGATCGTGGGCGCCACCCAGCCCGAGAGCGAGGGCATCTGCGGCATGCCGGCGCTGGCGCCCTTGGCCAGGTTCTGGAGGAAATCGAAGCCCGGCACGAAGCGGCCGAAGCCGAAGGGGGACGTGTCGCTGGCAGGGGGGCTGGTGTGGCGGTTGCTCATGGCGGGGCTCCTTCGTTCTGTGCGGCGAATGACGGCGCGGGTTGCGGCGGCACATGCGCGTACGCAGCGTGCGGGCGTGTGCGTAGCGGCAGCTTAACGCGATTGCGCGGCCCTTCCAACGCGGCCATCCCCGTCGTCCACGCGGGCTTCGCAGGCATTGCGCACGGGCCTGGCGCAGCGGTGCCGAGGGCTGCGAAACGAGGCTGCAGGCCCTTTGCAGCGGCAAAAGCGCGTGCAACCCGCGCCACGGGCCGGCAAACGCCCTAGAATTCGCCGACCAGCCCGTCTGGAACTTCAATACTCAACACGAGAAAACCGACATCATGGCAACTGCAAAGAAAACCGCTTCCGCCCCGGCCAAGAAGGCGGCCACTCCCGCGGTGAAGAAGGCCGCGGCTCCGGCACCGGCCAAGAAGGCCGCTCCCGCGAAAAAGGCTGCTGCAGCCCCCAAGGCCGCTGCTCCCAAGGCGGCTGCCGCCAAGACCGCCGCCACGCCCGCAGCGCTCAAGCCCCTGAAGGGCACCTTCACCAAGACCTCGCTCATCGCCCATCTGGCCGAGCAGGCCAGTGTCGAGCCCAAGGCCGCCAAGGCCGTGATGGCCGCGCTGGAATCCGCGATCCTCGGCTCCGTGCACAAGAAGGGTTCCGGCGAATTCACGCTGCCCGGCCTGATGAAGATCGGCCTGCAGCAAGTGCCCGCCAAGAAGAAGCGCTTCGGCAAGGACCCGTTCACGGGCGAAGAGCGCTGGTTCCCCGCCAAGCCCGCTTCGGTCAAGATCAAGACCCGCGCGCTGAAGAAGCTCAAGGACGCAACGCTCTGATCGCTGCGTGAAAGAAAGCCCTGCAGCCGCGGCTGCCAGGCGCTCGAACGAAAAAAGCCGGTGCACTGCACCGGCTTTTTCTTTGCCCGAGCGCGCCGCTATGGCGCGCATTAAGAGCCGCTCACAGAACCCAGCGGAGCGGTTCTGGCGAGGCGCCGCATCGCAGGCAGTACGAGGAGTACGACAAGATGAGGCAACGACGCCAGAAGGGTTCTGTGAGCGGCTCTAAAGCCCGCGTCAGCCGGGCGGCTGCAGGTAGAGCTGCGCGAGCCGATCGCGCTCCGTGGGGCCCACGCCGAGGCTGCGCTCGAGGTACCGGTCCACGCCGCCGTGGTCCGCATCCACCGCATCCAGGGCCGCTTCCAGGAAGTCTTCCTGCACGCGCCACAGCACGTTGAGCACCTCGTCCGGCGCCGTGCCGTGCAGCAGTGCGGGGCGGCGGTAGAGGCCGTTGGTGAGCAGGTAGTCCTGCATCACCACGTCGCGCGGCACGCCCAGGGCCAGCAGGATCATTGCGGCCGCGAAGCCCGTGCGGTCCTTGCCGGCGGTGCAGTGGAAGACGAGCGGCACGTCGCTCTCCAGCAGGTGCGCGAACAGCGCCGCGAACTCCGGCGCGTTGTGGGCCACGAAATCGCGGTAGGTGTCCTGCATCAGCGCCACCGCGATGGCGGGCGTGATCTCGTGGCCCGACAGCGCCATGTCCTTCGCGCGCTGCACCACCGTCGGCTCGATCGAGAGCGCGTGGTAGGCGACGTCGGGCAAGGCATACGGCAGCGTGGCACGCTCGTGCGCGCCGCGAAAGTCCACTGCGCGGCGCAGGCCCAGTTCCGCGATCGCCTTCGCGTCCTCCGGGGTCAGTCCGGCGAGGTGGTCCGAGCGGAAGATGCGCCGCCACCGCACGCGCCGCCCGTCCCGGCCGGCATAGCCGCCCAGGTCGCGGAAGTTGGTGGCGCCGGAGAGGTTGAGGGATCGGGTGTAGGTTGAATCGTCCATGGCGGCCACTGTATGCGAGCCCTGTGCAGCGCGCGTGAATCTCCGTGTCCCGGGGGTGCCAGCGGTTCGCAGGCGGCGCACGGCCTTCGCGGTCCACGCCGCGGTTCTGGCCGACGCGCCAAGGTCCTACGCGGGTGGCGCGCAGGCGGGGCGCATAGTGGCCGGACACGCACCTTCGCCGCAGCGGCCCCGCCGCCACTGCCCGCGGTAGCGGCGAAGCGCGGCCGGCCCACCCCATCGGCGCCCTGCGCCGCTACCAGGAGTTCCCATGGCCACCGATCCCGCCGAACACCCCCTGCACCAGGTTCCCGACGAATTGCCGCGTCCGCCGGGCGATCTGCCGCCTGCCCCGCCGCCCTCGCCCGCGCCGGCCCCCGCGGGGCCGACGTCCGTGCCGGACTGACGCGCACAGCCGTGCCGCCAGCGCGCGATCCGGCACGCACAGGCGCGCGCCCGCGGTTACGGATGTGCAACGCGGGCACGACTGTTCCTACACGGCAGGGCGTTTTCCTCCGACCGACAGGCAGCGGACAGGACTCGAAGAATGCGGGAGCCACGCTCTCCGCACTCCACCTGTCCGTCCACCGCCCACCCCATCGGTGGGCTCACCAGCGAGCCGATCCATGCACTCCAGAAACCTCGCGATCCGCTCCGGCGCCATCGCCCTCTCCCTCGCTGCCTGCGGCCTCGCCGCGCACGCACAGCTCCCGCCCGGCGACGGCCCCACCACGGTGACGGGCGGCGTGCTCGAACCCACGCCCGTGCGCTTCGATGAATCGCTGCTCGGGCAGTTGCGCGTGCCCGCCGGCTTCAAGGTGTCGGTGTTCGCCAAGGACCTGAACAACGTGCGCTGGCTGGCCGTCGCGCCCAATGGCGACGTGTACGCCAGCCGCCGCGAGCAGGGCGACGTGCTGTGGCTGCGCGACAGCGACGGCGATGGCCGTGCGGACCAGCACAAGGTGGTGCTGCAGAACGCGAAGTACGCGCACGGCCTTGCGCTGCGCGACGGCAAGCTCTACCTCGTCACCGACAAGAAGCTGATGGTGGCCGACGTGCAGCCGGACGGCACGCTCGGGACGCCGCGCATCCTCGCCGACGACCTGCCCGATGCCGGCCAGCATCCCAACCGCACGATCGCCTTCGGCCCCGACGGCTGGCTCTACCTCACCGTGGGCTCCACCTGCAACAACTGCCGCGAGACCAACGGCGAATCGGCCACGATGCTGCGCATGCGCCCGGACGGCTCGGGCCGCGAAGTGGTCGCGCAGGGGCTGCGCAACACCATCGGTTTCGGCTGGCACCCGCGCACCGGCGTGCTCTACGGCTTCGATCACGGCTCCGATTTCCAGGGCGACGACACACCGCCCGAAGAACTCAACGCCATCCAACCCAACAAGCACTACGGCTGGCCCTACTGCTGGGGCGACCGGCAGGTGACGAAGTTCCAGGTCAACGAACCGCCGAACACCACCAAGGCGGATTTCTGCCCCACCACCGAAGCGCCGCTGCTGCAGTACACCGCCCACGCCGCGCCGATCGGCTTCGTCTTCTACACGGGCGAGCAGTTCCCGCAGCAGTACCGCGGCGATGCCTTCGTCGCCTTCCGCGGCTCGTGGAACCGCTCGCAGCCCAGCGGCTACAACGTGGTGCGGGTGCGCTTCGATGCCGAAGGCCGCCCCACGGGCACGGAGGAATTCGCCGGGGGCTGGCTCATGTCTGCGCCCGCGCCGCTGGCATCGCAGCCCGGCCCCGCGGCTGCGCCCTCAGAACGCGACAAGGCCCGCCGGCCCGCGCAGTTCGGCCGCCTCGCGGGCCTCGCCCAGGCGCGCGACGGCGCACTGCTGCTCGCCGAGGACCAGAACGGCGTGATCTACCGCATCAGCCACGGCAACCGCTGACCGGCCGCCCTCGCTCCTCTTCCCACATTCTCTGCGTGCCGCCATGAACCATTCCTTCCGACTCTCCTCCCTCGCCGGCGCCTGCGCCACGGGCGCCGCCGCCCTGCTGCTCGGTGGCTGCGCTGCCCTACAGAACTACGACATGCCTCCTGCCCAAAGCGCCATCGGCATCCCGGGCAGTGCCGGCACGGCGACCGACATGGGGGCGCCCGACGCGACCTCGGCCGTCGTGATGCTGAAAACCGTCGCGGGCGCTCCGGCCGGCCGCGCGATGCTCACGCAGCTGCCGCAGGGCGGCGGCGTGGAGATCGCGATCGAAGTGCAGGACATGGCCCCGGGCCTGCACGGCTTCCACATCCATGCGAACGGCGAGTGCGGTCCCGGGCCCGATGCCGCGACGGGCCGCGTCGTCGATTTCGGCGCCGCGGGCGGCCATTTCGATCCCTACATGACGCGCAACCACGGCCGCCCGGGCCAGTCGCCGCACGAAGCCCACGCGGGCGAGGCGCCCAACATCCAGGTCGGTGCGGACGGCAAGGGCTCGCTGCGCTTCACCAACCCCCACGTGACGCTGCTCGCGGGCAAGACCTCCGTGCTCGGCCGCACCCTCATCGTCCACGAGAAGCAGGACGACTACGCCAGCGATCCGGCCGGCGACTCCGGCGGACGCCTGGCCTGCGGCCTGATCGAGCCTGCCGCGCCCAGCATGGTGCAGGGCCGCGCCACCATCGAAGGCGCCAATGCCTACCCCGAAGGCATCGCTGTCGATCCGCGCACGGGCACCGCCTACGTCGGCTCCAGCACCGAAGGCCATATCTACCGCATCGCGCGGGGCACGCAGAAAGCCGAGCGCTTCCAGCTCGGCGGCTCGCCGGGCCGCCAGGCCGCCCTCGGCATGAAGGTGGACGGCAACGGCCGCCTCTGGGTGGCGGGCGGCGCCACCGACACCGTGGCCGTGGTCGATCTGCAGAGCGCCGCGACGCTCGCCGTGATCGAGGGGCCGAAGGACGGGCAGGCCTTCCTCAACGACATCGCGCTCGCGCCGCAGCACGCGTACGTCACCGACTCCTTCCGGCCCGTGCTGTGGCGCATCGCCACGGCACCCGGCGCTCCCGCCACGCTGGAGCCCTGGCTCGACCTGCGCAACACGCCGATCCGGTACCAGCCCAATCAGATGAACCTGAACGGCATCGTGGCGTCCGAGGACGGCCGCCGCCTGCTCGCCGTGCAGCACGCGACCGGCCAGCTCTGGCGCATCGACACCACCACGCGCGACGTGGCCGAAGTCCGGATCGAAGGCGGCGACCTGCGCAACGGCGACGGGCTCGTGCTCGCGGGCCCGGGCGATCTCTACGTGATGCGCAACGTGAACAACGAGCTGGTGCGCGTCGCCCTCGCCAGCGACTGGAGCAGCGGCCGCATCGTGCAGCGCCTGCGTGATCCGCGCCTGAAGTACCCCACCACCGCCGCCCTGCACGGCGCCGCGCTGCTGGTGGTGAACGGTCAGCTCGACAAGCAGAAGGCGCCGCCCCCGCAGTTGCCCTTCGACGTGCTGCGCATCGCCCTGCCGCGCTGAAGCCGGCCGCGCTAAGAGCGGCTCACACGACCCAGCGAAGCGGTTCTGGCCAGGCGCCGTATCGCAGGCAGTACGAGCAGTACGGCCAGATGCGGCAACGACGCCAGAAGGGTCGTGTTGGCCGCTCCAAAGGCCCGGACCGCCGCACGCCTGTGCGGTTCCGCGCTGGGCCAGCACGGTGAAGCGTGCCGCCTTCCGGTAGAGCACCTGCCGAGCTCGGCGTGGCCTCCTACGCCGCCGCTACGGTCCGGCTGACGCATGCGGCCGGGCTGCCCCGCGCACAGTGGAGCACCCCTTCACTCTGCCGTGGCCCGCATGCGCTTCCATCACGCCCCCTCCCTCTTCGTGCGCCGCTTGGCGTGCAATGCCTCGGCAAGGGAGGCGCGATGAGTTCCCGCGCCGCTCCCCCTGCCGATCCGATCCCGCCCTATCCGCACGCATCCGGCGGCTGGGGTTCGCTGAAATCCGTCGCGGTCAGCGTCCTCAAGGAAGGCGCGCCGCTCGCCACGATCAACGCCCTGCGGCACCAGAACAAGGCCGACGGCTTCGCGTGCACGGGCTGCGCCTGGGCCAAGCCGGCCCAACCGCGCGCCGCGGAGTTCTGCGACAACGGCGCCAAGGCGACCGCATGGGAACTCACGGACAAGCGTGCGACGCCTGATTTATTCGCCCGCCACTCGCTCGCCGAACTGCGGCAATGGTCCGACCTCGATCTCGAAAACGCGGGCCGCCTGACCGAGCCCCTGCGCTACGACGCTGCGCAGGACCGGTACGTCGCCGTCACCTGGGACGAAGCCTTCGCGGGCATCGGCCATGCGCTCAAGGAACTGCGCGCCGAAGACCCTCAAACTGCCATCTTCTACGCCTCCGGGCGCGCATCGCTCGAAACCAGCTACATGTACCAATTGCTGGC
>JAAIGF010026411.1_pt1 | contig 10965 bp, 9 predicted proteins | sample 6487441 | NCBI WGS metagenome assembly JAAIGF01 (sample SAMN13974129, study PRJNA590717) | phyllosphere metagenome | biome: pepper field; feature: multiple bacterial spot infested pepper fields; material: pepper leaves; isolation source: leaves from pepper fields | host: Capsicum annuum ...
AGCGGTATGGACATCATCTCGCCAAAATTATTCGCTATTAACGCCGGCAATGGATAGCCGGCATCGAAAAAAGACTTGGGTATCTGCGGGATATTGCCGCAAACCATCAGCACGGCTACCGTCTCGCCAAACGCGCGAGATATACCGAGCACAATCGCGGCAAGAATGCCGGGTTTTGCTTTCACCAAAATGACTTTGGTGATGGTTTCCCATTTTGTTGCGCCTAATGAAAGAGAAGCGGCCTTTAATTCTTGTGGAATGGTCTGCAACACTTCCACCATAATACTGATCATAATCGGAAAAATCATCACCGCCAACACAATTCCGCCAGCAAAAACCGTGTAACCCGTACTATCAATACGAAATAGTGGCGCGACATAATCACTCAAAATCGGTACAATAAAAAGCACGCCCCACACGCCATAAAGTACTGGTGGAATAGCCGCCAAGACATTCATTAACGGTAAAACCATCCGCCTTAACGCTTCGCTGGCGTATTCTACCAAGTAAACAGATGCTAATATACAAAGCGGCACAGCGATGATCAGCGATATCATCGTCACCCAAATAGTACCCATGATGAAAGGTAGAAAACCAAAGTTTCCTTTCAATGGTGACCAAACGCTTTCGCTAAGAACCCGCCACAGACTCTCGGCCTGCAAAAGCGGCATGGACTTTATTCCTAAGCCCAGCAAGATCAACAAAATCACAACGACGGATGAAGCCAAAAGCAAAGCGAAACTTTGCTGCGCAAACTTATCTTTAATCAATCTCCAATTCACCTTACAGTTTTTTAAGTTCAACTTCCTTTAGCGCATCACTAAGTGGTACGTAACCATTTTCCAGCAAATATCCCTGTTGTTGCTTATCCAGTACGAAGCGGATGAACTCCGAAAGCAACTTTGTTTTCTTATCACTACGGATAACAAAAGTCAAATCGCGCGCTGGTGGTGATGGGTAACGATTGGTGGCTACGGCCGACGTCAGCGAATCCAGGTTGCTGTAAAAATTTTCCGACGGGTCTATCTGTCCATCAGCATTGATATCGATGGGCATGACAGCCAATCCGCTGGCCGTATTTTTTGTCTTTAGATCAAACACGTAATTGATATTGTTAAATCCTATCGCCAGCGGTTTATCTTTAATGGCCTGCGCCAAACCTGGATCGCCAAAAATCCCAACGCCTTTTAATCCTTCCTGACTTTCGCCCAGGAATTTTGCCCAGGTTTCCGCTGCACCAGCCGCGTCCGAACGCACATAAACTTCAATGGGCTCTTTGACAAAACGCGGATCAATATCACTCCATAACCGGTATTTTTTTGCTACGAAAACGCCGATCAACTCTTGTTGGGAAAGTCCTCGCGATCTTAGTAAATCGGCATTCGGGTGCGCACTGTTGAATGTACCGACGACGGCATCTTTAGCTACATGTACTGGATAAGCACCACGTTCAAGCTCCTGTTTATGCAAATCGCGCGATACCAAGCCGATATCGACCATATTGGATAATACATCGGAAATTCCTTTCCCGGCACCTCCGGCCGAAATATTAAACCGCACGTTGGGATGTAATTTTTTAAAATCTTCGCTCCAAAGTACCACGATTGGGTACAGTGCAAATGCACCAGAAATCGAAATGTTACCCGTAAATCCAGTTTTTTCGTCATATCCCTCTTTTACTTTTGGCGCACAGGAAGTCGCCATACATAAAATTAGCAAGCTGTAAATTAAATAATTATGTCTTTGCACTAAATCTTCCGTTTGTTTAAAGAATAAATCTTTTTTACAAATATATACTAAATTGGTAGATATTGTATGATAAGTAGATAAATATTTTATAACTTTGTAGAGAAGTTATTGAAAAGAACTCAGTGTTCAGCACTGATGATTGACAAAATCTTAAAAAGAGAAGAGAAGATACTATGCAAAGTTTTCGAACTGAACTTGAGAATCCAGTTGTCGAGCAAGAGATAATTGAGCTGGAAAAAAAAATAAGAGCCTTTCAGGGGGGCGAAATTCCGGAGGAGAAATTTCGTTCGCTGCGATTGGCACGAGGTGTATATGGCCAGCGCCAAAGTGGCGTCCAAATGGTGCGTATTAAATTGCCCTTTGGACGTGTAACGTTTAAGCAGCTACTAAAGATAGCCGACGTATCGGATGAGTATGCGAGCAAAAACCTGCATTTAACGACACGTCAGGACATTCAGATTCACTACGTGAGTCTTGATAAGACGCCCGAAGTTTGGGCAAGACTGGCAGAAGATGATATGACGCTACGCGAGGCTTGCGGAAACACGGTGCGTAATGTTACCGCTTCGCCGGCGGCAGGTATCGACCCCGACGAGCCGTTTGATGTTTCACCTTATGCGCAAAGCACATTTGCTTATTTCTTGCGCAATCCATTTTGTGCAGAAATGGGGCGTAAATTTAAAATGTCTTTTTCGTCGAGCGATCGCGATACCGCATTTTCTTACATTCACGACTTCGGTTTTATTCCAAAAGTGAAGCTGGTTGATGGCGAAGAAGTGCGCGGGTTTAAGGTGATGTTAGGCGGTGGTCTTGGTTCCCAACCTTTTTTGGCAAGTGAAATTTTCGATTTCCTGCCAGAAAATGAAGTCTTACCCTATATTGAATCTACGCTGCGCGTGTTCGATCGTTATGGGGAGCGCAATAACCGAAACAAAGCACGTTTCAAATACTTGGTGCAAAAACTTGGTTTGGAAGAAGTGCTCCGTTTGATCGAAGAAGAGCGCACAGCTAATAAAATTACCACCTATCAGGTAGACCGCACGCTTATCGAGCAGCCGGCTGCGCCAACGGAAGAAGTCGTCGCTGTTGAACCGGTTGATCAATTAGCCTACGAAGTGTGGAAAGCAACGAATACCTTCGAACAAAAGCAAAAAGGCTATTTCGGGGTTTATGTTAAAATACTGACGGGTGATATTCCGACGCATAAAGCGCGTACGCTTATCGCGGCTGTCCAGGGACATATAGCTGATGATATCCGGATCACGCAAGATCAAAATTTATTATTTAAATACGTGCGTCCGGCATCGTTGCCTCATCTTTTCAACGTTTTGACAGACCTTGGTTATGCCAAACCGGGTTACGATAGCACGTCTGACGTAACGACTTGCCCAGGCACCGATACTTGTAACCTTGGCATTTCCAACTCGACGGAAATGGCGCGTGTGCTGGAAAAATATATTCACGAGTTTCATCAGGACTTTGTATACGAGCGGAATCTTAAAATCAAGATATCGGGCTGTATGAATTCCTGCGGGCAGCATGGTTTGGCACATATCGGCTTTCACGGCAGTTCGGTAAAAGCAGCAGGTAAAGTCGTGCCTGCAGCGCAAGTGATGTTAGCTGGCGGCACCATCGGCGATGGAAAAGGTCGCGTTGCGGAGCGCGTGATTAAAGTGCCGACAAAACGTGTGCTACAGGTGGTCGACCTCGTATTGACCGACTATAAAGCCAACCGCGAAGCTGACGAAAATTTTCATGCTTATTACGATCGGCAAACAAAGAATTATTTCTATAGCTTGCTAAAACCACTTGCTGATTTGACAAATCTTTCAGCAGATGAGTTTATTGACTGGGGGCACGAGGAGAGTTTTGCGACGGCCATTGGTGTGGGCGAGTGTGCAGGCGTTGTTATCGATTTGGTCGCTACCTTACTTTTAGAGGCAGAAGAAAAAGTTGATCTGGCCAACAAAGCTTTTGAAGAAGCGCAATACGCAGATGCGATCTACCATGCATACAGCTCGTTTGTGTGGACAGCTAAAGCGCTGTTATTGGATAAGGGCGTAAATGCGAGTTCGCAAGCGGCCGTGATCCAGGATTTTGACACACACTATGTAGCAGCTGGTATATTCGAGTTTCCGACTAGTTTTTCGGAAAGAGTGCTACAGATTAATAAATTTGAGCCTTCAAAAGAATTTGCGGAGCTGTTTATTAAACAAGCTACAGCATTTCATTACGAAGGGGCAAGTCGGAGAGAAGATCTTCGCGTTACAACGCTATAGCTATATAGAGAGAGAGGAAAACGATGCAGATTAAACCATTTATAACGCTTGTGGGAGCAGGGCCGGGCGATCCGGATTTGATTACCTTAAAAGGCGTGAAAGCGATACAACAAGCCGATGTTATTTTATACGACGCATTGGTCAACGAAGAGATTTTAGATTATGCCAAACCGGGCTGTACGAAGATTTACGTTGGAAAGCGCGCGGAACGGATTTCGACTTCGCAGGATTATATCAATAAATTATTAGTGGATTATGCGTTAACGCATGGCCATGTGGTAAGATTAAAAGGCGGTGATCCGTTTGTCTTTGGCCGCGGGGGCGAAGAGCTTGACTACGTACGTCAGTTTGGTATTCCGACGGCGGTTATTCCCGGTATATCGTCATCCGTTGGGCTGACCGGCTTGCAACAGATTCCGTTAACTTATCGCGGCATCAGCGAAAGCTTTTGGGTGATTACCGGCGCAACTTCTGACGGACAGTTGTCTGCAGACTTGCAAATGGCAGCCAAAAGCACGGCGACCGTGGTGATTTTGATGGGTTATGGAAAATTGCCACAAATTGTCGAACTTTATAAAGCGCAAGGCAAAGCCCAGCTTCCGATCGCGTTGATTCAAAATGGCTCGTTGCCGAATGAACGCATCGCGTTAGGTCGTATCGACAGCATTTTGGACGAAGCCGAAAAAAATCTTGTTGGTGTTCCGGCGATCATTGTCGTTGGTGAGGTAGTGGCCAAGCACGAAGCTTTTGCGCGTATAAAAACTGAAATCAATACTCTGGCATTGTAATGAATGAACTTTTTCCCATATATGTAAAACTTCATCAGGTAAATACACTTTTGGTGGGTGGAGGTGCTATAGGTTTGGAAAAATTGCAGGCGCTTATCGCTAACTCCCCACGTGCGAAGATTCACCTGGTGGCGTCGCACATCTCGGAAGACGTCAAAACTTTTGTGGCGCAAGCCGACCATGTGCTTCTTTCGGAACGCGCCTTTGAAGATGCTGATCTGGATCATGTTGACCTGGTCGTCTTAGCGACAAATAATCCAACCTTGAACGAACATATTCGCGCGCTAACGCAAGAACGAAACATTTTGTTAAACGTAGCGGATAAACCGGCATTGTGCGATTTTTATCTGGGGTCGGTCGTGCAGAAGGGAAACCTTAAAATAGGCATTTCAACCAATGGTAAGTCGCCTACGATAGCGAAACGGTTAAAGGAGTTTTTGAATGACTTACTGCCGGAAGAAATTGATGAAACATTGAGTTTGATGGGCGAACTGCGTAACAGTCTTAAAGGAGATTTTCAAGAAAAGGTACGCGCACTTAATGCGCACACCAAAGATGCATTTATTAAAAATTCATATGATAGCGAAGATTAAGCACGATATAGCCGGCTTAGCAGCCATCGATATCATCCGATATATAGAACAAAAATTTGGCGCAAGCGCGGTGTTTTCCACGTCTTTTGGCATAGAAGATCAGGTAGTCACACACCTGCTTGCGGAGGCCAAGAGTACGGCCGCTATTTTCACCTTGGAAACGGGGCGTTTATTTCCCGAAACGTATTATGTGTGGAATAGAACGTTGGAAAAATACCAGTTGCCGATCAAGGCTTATTATCCGAATACGCAATCGGTCGAAGAGCTGTTGTCCGCAAAAGGACCATCTAGCTTCTACGATTCGGTGGAAAATCGGAAAGAATGCTGCTACATCCGTAAGATCGAACCCTTACATCGCGCTATTAAAGGTTTTCAGGTTTGGATTACCGGTATTCGTGCAGAGCAATCGGCTAATCGTGAAGATATGCATGCCGTGGAGTTGGATGAAGTGAACAACATCATCAAGATTCACCCGCTTTTTGACTGGACGCTTGATGAAGTCGAGACGTTTTTGAAAAGCAACGGCATCCCGTACAATCCGCTGCATGATAAAGGTTTTCCGAGCATAGGTTGTCAACCGTGCACGCGCGCCATCCAACCGGGCGAAGATTTTCGTGCGGGCCGTTGGTGGTGGGAAGATAAGAGTAAAAAAGAATGTGGTTTACATATAACAACGAAATAAAGAGAGAGAATGGATTATTTAGATCATTTAGAAGCCGAAGCCATCTATATACTGCGAGAAGTTGCTGGACAGTTCGAAAATCCTGCGCTCTTGTTTTCCGGCGGTAAAGATTCTATCACGCTGGTACACTTGGCCAAGAAAGCTTTTCGTCCCGGAAAGTTTCCGTTTCCGTTGGTGCATATCGATACCGGGCATAACTTTCCAGAAACGATTGCCTATCGGGATTGGCTGGTGGAGCAAACAGGCGAGAAGCTTATCGTCGGTTTAGTGCAAGACAGTATTGATCAAGGAAAGGTTGTCGAGCAAAAAGGCAAAAATGCCAGTCGGAACGCGTTACAAACGGTTACCTTGCTGGAAACCATCGAAAAAAATGGATTTGACGCCTGCATCGGTGGGGCACGTCGCGATGAGGAAAAAGCCCGCGCTAAAGAGCGTATCTTTTCTGTGCGCGATGAATTTGGCCAATGGGACCCGAAACGCCAACGCCCGGAATTATGGAATATCTTTAACGGAAAAATCCATAAGGGTGAAAACGTCCGCGTGTTTCCGATCTCCAACTGGACAGAACTCGACGTATGGAACTATATCAAACGTGAACAAATAGCACTGCCTTCCATATACTTCAGCCACGAGCGCGATGTCGTATTTCGTAATGGACAATGGATGGCTGCGGCGCCGTTTCTGCAGATCGATGCAGATGACACCGTAGAACATAAATCGGTTAGATTCAGAACGGTAGGCGATATGACTTGTACAGCTGCTGTAGATTCGTCGGCTGTAGAACTGGACGATATTATCGCGGAAATAAAAGCATCTACCGTGAGCGAACGTGGTGCCCGTATGGACGATAAAGTTTCGGAAGCCGCGATGGAAGAACGCAAGAAGCAGGGATATTTTTAAAAGTACTAAGTAGTTAGTAGCTAGTAATTAGAAGAAGATTTTGTTGCTATTCGAAAAACTATAACCTAAAAGCGTTTTATAAAAACATGTTTTTTAGCGTATAAAAATCTACATCGAAACTTTAATTCTAAATACTACAATCTAACTACTACAATCTCATAACATGAATATACTCAAGTTTATAACAGCAGGATCTGTAGATGACGGTAAAAGTACCTTAATCGGTCGCTTGTTATACGATACCAACTCGATTTTGGATGATCAGCTGGAAGCGATAAAAAAAGCAAACAGAAAGAATAACGACGGCACGGTAGATTTAGCGATTTTGACCGACGGTTTAAAGGCCGAGCGGGAACAGGGCATCACGATTGATGTGGCCTATAAATATTTCCAGACCGAAAAACGCAAATTTATTATTGCAGATGCTCCCGGACATATTCAATACACGCGCAATATGGTTACGGGCGCCTCTAATTCGGAATTGATCATTATTCTGGTGGATGCGCGTAAGGGCGTGATCGAGCAAACCAAACGACATTCGTTTTTAGCCAAACTGCTGTCGCTAAAAAAAGTACTGGTTTGCGTAAATAAAATGGATATGGTCGATTACGAGCAGGCCGTTTATGAAAATATTAAAACCGATTATTTGGCGTTAGCCGAACGTCTAGGCTTGGAAAACGTCGACTTTTTGCCTGTGTCGGCCTTAAAAGGCGATAACATCGTTTACGCGTCTGAGCAAATGAGCTGGTACAGCGGCGCTTCCTTGTTGGATTACCTGGAATCGGTAGAAATTCCGACAAACAAAGAACAGCCTTGGCGTTTCCCGGTGCAGTGGGTCGTTCGTCCACAAACGGATGAATTGCACGATTATCGTGGCTATGCTGGTCGCGTGCTAGGCGAGAGGCTTCGGGTTGGTGAAGACGTGATCGTGTTACCAAGTGGTGCTAGAAGTAAAGTTGCTAGAATAGAGTTAAACGAACGTGATTTAGCCGGTGCAAGCGACGGCCAATCCATTATCGTGCACTTGACAGATGAAGTGGATGTTTCGCGCGGAGATATTCTGGTATCGGCAAATGAACCAGCCTTAGCTGAGCGAAATTTTGAAGCCAACATTTGTTGGTTCGACAATAAACCTTTAGACGATACGCAGATTTATCTTTTACAAAACCACAGCACGCTAACGAAAATTAAAATTGCGGAGGTACTGTATAAATTTGATGTAAACAACCAAGAGAAAATTACTGGTGAGGAAATCAAGTTAAACGATATCGGTAAGGTCAGTGTTAAAGCTGCCGCCGAAGTTATATTTGATACACAGGATGCTTTTGCAGAAAATTCACGCGCGATATTGATCGATCCACGTACCAACTTAACAGTCGCCGCTTTAATGATTGAACATGTAGCTTAACTTAATGATTGAACATGTAGCTTAACCTCGTAAAGCTATTTCGCTTTCTCTATCACAATGTACGAAGTCCGCTAAACCTAGCGGGCTTTTTTATTTATCCTGTGTAATTAACGTCAATCATTTTTATGGTCTAAAACAGGGATAGGCGTGGATTCAAATTATCCTATTTAACATAATATAAATTATAAACAAAATAATAATCCGTTATTCTGTTGCTATTTACGTGTTCTATAGAATCAATTTAGAAATTGAGTGAACTAGATTATAGGACTATACGGAGAACTTCTGTTTTGACAAGACAACATTTAATAAGACTTGCGTGATATGCTTTTTTACATAAAACTTGTCGATATCGATAAATATCGATATTGAAGCTAATTATCCAAGATATCCATGGGCTTATTACCAATTTTCCTGCACCTGTGTGCTTAAGAATATTTTAATTTTAAGCAGAATTGTTTAGTATTATCAAGACTTACAGCGAAATTTGCCTTGAATGAATATAGGGCAACCGTAAATCCATTGATTGATTCAGTTGCCCTATATTCAGGTAGTCTAACGGCGGTTGAACTGAACTTTAATTAAAGTTGTTGCGCCTTTCTTTTGTTATTTGCTAACACAGATCCGCCAATTGTGGATGCTGCGCCGAGCAGTAAAGCAAAAAAACCTAAAATAGCCGCTTTCCCAACAGCGTCCGAAGCTTTATCGCCTATTTCTATGGCTTTTTCTTCCGCTTTTTGCGTAGCCTCATTTACTTTTTGTTTCATATTGTCTGCTGCTTGTGCCCAATTCGACACAAGTTCTCTCGACTCTTCCTTGCTTTTGTCTGTTCTTTCTGCCACGATATTTGCCAACGCTTCCTGATCGGCTGCCGATAGTATATCCTCTTTCAGGTCAAATAATTTATTGATCAGCGATTTCGCTTCATTTCCAGCCTCAGTCGGGTCTTGAGCGGCTTTGCTCGATGATTCCTCCGCCTCATCCAAAGCCTCGTCAGCCTTGTTTTTGATGTTTTCCGGTTGCAATTCCGCTTTTCCCGTTTGTCGCAAAAGTGTTAACGCCTCTTCTTTCAAACTTTTTAAATCCCCATTATCTATATCAATTTGATCACTTACGACGTCCGATACTGCCGGCGCAGCTCCTTTCACCACACTTCCGACGGCAGAAGCTCCCTTTCCTACTACGCTACCAATACCACCAATGATATTTCCAATAGTGGAAGTCGCGATATACAGACTTAATAAGGTGAATAAAGCCCATGTGATCAGACCATGAATCGTATTATCTAGCTTTTCATAACTTACCGCTAACCAGCCGGTCACTAACCCACCAGCAAAGAGCGATAGAAGTACAGACAATAGCCACCATATTGCCGCACCTGTACCAAGCCCGCCAAGCGATCCTTCAGTACCTGGCGAAAAGCTGGTGAGACCGATGCCAAGCCCCAATAACGATAGTAAGAAATTGACAATAATAGCAACAATAACACCGGCTATAACGGCGCTCCATGAAAGGCGTTTGCGTGTGCGACCTTCAGATACAATTTTTGTGTGTGATAAATTCTCCATAGTAAATAAACCTGTTTAAAAAATTAGTTTTCGATAGTTTTTATTTATTTACAGATTAACGTGCAACTACGATTATTGTTTCAGCTTAATAAATATTGATTTGATTCATGATAAACGCCATTTGTCCCTACCTTCAGATCCTTAGACTATACAGAAGTTAACCTGAGATATTACCTTTTTTCTTCATGTATTCGTAATCTATGTAAAGGAGAAAGAATAAAAACGTGTTAGGTGGTAATCTTCAAATAAAATGCCCGCGTCTAACCGCTTGGACGTTCCATCATAAGAATTACAACGTTAACATCGCTACCACACTTGCCGATAAATGCTTATTTTTACAGCCATACCGTATGGCGATTTGTGTCATACACATTAATAAAGATAATTTTTAACAGATCAACTTATATGCGCATAGTAGCCGAACTCCCCCACCCAGATTGCAAAATATCTATCTTTGCGATGAACCAAAAGTTTATTATTAAGTTTGAACAAGGCACGCTTGAACAGTCTTACAAGATTGCAGAGACGGATGTCATTGGCGGTGTAAATGGTGTTTTCGAGTTGATTGATGAGACGTTCATTAAAACAGTGGTCGATCAGTTTGCTGTGATGAGGCAGTCATTTTTCGCTGCTTTTTCACGCTATGAGTCCTAAATTTACATCTACTGATCATTTATATAAAACCCTGATAAATTTCATTATCAGGGTTTTGTATTTCATATACATCAAATTACGAATTTTATTCGGTCATAAGAAGCTTAGATACGTTATGGATTTATTTTTAACTGCATTATATATTCCACATATACAACTTAAGTAATTCATTAATAACTATATATGAATGATAAAAGAATATTATTCGGCTAATATTTTACGTAAAAGCTCCACTCCCGTTGTTGCGGGTTTTGCAATCCGAATAATCGACGAATCCAAGCGCATCACATCAGCCTCCGGATCAATCAAATAGACTGTGCAGTCCCGGTGCGTTTCATAAAGCA
>JAAIGF010191352.1_pt1 | contig 10959 bp, 9 predicted proteins | sample 6487441 | NCBI WGS metagenome assembly JAAIGF01 (sample SAMN13974129, study PRJNA590717) | phyllosphere metagenome | biome: pepper field; feature: multiple bacterial spot infested pepper fields; material: pepper leaves; isolation source: leaves from pepper fields | host: Capsicum annuum ...
GGATTTTTTCGGACAGCTCGTTGGAGACCCGACCCTTGCCGGAAAGCGCATTCGACACCGTCGCTGCCGACACACCCAGTGCCGAAGCGATTGCCGTCAGATTTGCTCCTGCACGACCCGAAGTCATGGCGCGCCACTCTCGTGATTAAACGTTTAATCAGACTTAACGGCAAAAGCCATTCTTGTCGAGTCGGCAGCGGGCGGGTCGTTGGGAGAAAACCCTAAATAGCGACAGGAACAACGAAATTATCGCTCGTTGTTGGCGCGAAATCCCTCGACTTCGGCCAGTAACCACTGCCTGAACAGGACCACAGGCGCGTGGTTGATGCGCGAGAGCGGCGCGACCGCATAGTATGAGCTGGGGCTTTTGACCTGATGATCGAAGGCGGCGACCAGTTGCCCGGCCTTCAGTTCGATATCGATGAGAAAGAGAGGCATGAGCGCAACGCCAAGCCCGGCAATGCAGCCTTGGGCGACGCTGGAAAACTGCTCGAACCGCATCGCAGGCGCATTCTGGACGGCGAGCCCGAGGCTCTGGAACCAGTGATCCCACGCGCCGGGCCGCGAGGCCATATGCAGCAATGGCAGGGTGGAAATATCCTGCGCCCTTGAAATGGGGTGCTGCGCCAGAAAGGACGGGCTGCAGACGGGTGCCACCATCTCGTCCATCAAAAACGTGCTTTCAGCCGCAGGCCAATCCGGCTGGCCGATATGGATGGCCATATCCAGCCCTTCCTTTTCGAAATCGAACTGGCCGATGCGGGTTGCGAAATTGAGCGTAATTTCCGGATGGGCCGCCACGAATTTGGGAATGCGCGGCAATAGCCAGCGCGTGCCGAAGGTGGGCAGCATGGCAAGGTTGAGCGTGTTGCCATGCGTTTTGGTCATAATCTGCAGGGAGGCGGAGCGGATATCACCAAGCGCGGTGCCGACGGCCTTGGCATAGGTCTGCCCTTCTGCTGTCAGCGCCACGCCCCGCGCGCCGCGCTCGAACAGCCGCACCCCAAGCTGCTCCTCCAGCGACATAACCTGCCGGCTGATAGCGCCTTGCGTTAGTGAAAGCTCATCTGCGGCCAGCGAAAAGCTGCCCAGCCGCGCCACGGAATCGAATGCGGCGAGAGCGCTGGTGGACGGCAGGAGTTTGCGGCTGAGCGAGGTCATGGCGCATTCCTATCTGTAATAGCAAAATGAGTAAACATGGCTTGCCGCTTCACCCACAAATGCCAATACTTGCCCCAGCAATTGTGGAGATTTACTGTGAGCGAACGCGCATCATTCAATTGGCAGGATCCGTTTCTGCTGGAAGACCAGCTGACCGAAGACGAGCGGATGATCCGCGATACGGCGGCAGCCTTTGCCCAATCCGAGCTTCTGCCACGCATCAATGAAGCCTATCTCGGCGAAACGACCGAACCTGAGCTCTTCCGCCTGATGGGCCAGACCGGCCTTCTGGGCGTGACGCTGCCTGAAAAATACGGCGCAGCCGAAGCGAGCTACGTAGCCTATGGCCTTGTGGCCCGCGAAGTCGAGCGTATCGACAGCGGCTATCGCTCGATGATGAGCGTGCAGTCCTCGCTCGTCATCTACCCGATCTTTGCCTATGGCTCGGAAGAGCAGAAGGACAAGTATCTGCCGGGCCTCGTCTCCGGCGAGCTGATCGGCTGCTTCGGCCTGACGGAGCCTGATGCCGGTTCCGACCCGAACGGCATGAAGACCCGCGCTGAGAAGATCGAAGGCGGATATCGCCTGCGCGGCTCCAAGATGTGGATTTCCAACTCGCCGATTGCCGACGTCTTCGTCGTCTGGGCAAAATCCGAAGCCCATGACAATCAGATCCGCGGCTTCATTCTTGAAAAGGGTATGAAGGGCCTGTCCGCCCCCAAGATCGGCGGCAAGCTGTCGCTGCGCGCATCCATCACCGGCGAAATCGTCATGGACGGCGTGGAAGTGGGCGAAGACGCTCTGCTGCCCAACGTCTCGGGCCTCAAGGGTCCGTTCGGCTGCCTCAACCGCGCCCGCTATGGCATTTCCTGGGGTGTACTGGGTGCTGCCGAAGATTGCTGGTTCCGCGCCCACCAATATGGCATGGACCGCAAGCAGTTCGGCAAGCCGCTGGCCGGCATGCAGCTTTACCAGAAGAAGCTGGCGGATATGCAGACGGAAATCACGCTCGGCCTTCAGGCATCGCTGCGCGTCGGTCGCCTGTTTGATGAGCACAAGATGGCGCCGGAAATGATCTCCATCGTCAAGCGCAACAATTGCGGCAAGGCGCTGGATATTGCCCGTCAGGCCCGCGACATGCATGGCGGCAACGGCATCCAGATCGAATACCATGTCATGCGCCACGCGCAGAACCTGGAAACGGTCAACACCTACGAAGGCACCCATGACGTTCATGCGCTGATCCTGGGCCGCGCCCAGACCGGCCTCCAGGCGTTCTTCTAAGATCGCTGATTTGAGCAACCGGCGGCATCCTGCCGCCGGTTTTGCTGCGACGCGAAATAAATAATACTTTTTAATCCGGCTGGCGGTTGAAACCGCCGCTATACGAATTAATATAGAGACGTCATCATCGTCTCTGGCAATTCATTTGCCATATCCGGTTTCGCTGCCTTCGATAGTCCCACCACGGAAGACATGTCATGCAGCGCCGGTAAATTCCGAGACCGCATATTAAACGAAGGCTCCGGCATCCCTGCCGGTCGGTCAAGTCACGAAGGTATTTCGAATGCACAGCTATCCCGACATCAAGCTCCTCATCAACGGCGAATGGCGCGATGCCCTTTCGGGCAAGACCATCGCCGTCTCCGATCCAGCAACCGACGAAATCATCGGGGCAATCGCCCATGCGGAGAAGGCAGACCTGGATCTGGCGCTGGATGCTGCCGACAAGGGCTTCAAGATCTGGCGCGATACGTCGCCCTATGACCGTTCCAAGATCATGCGCAAGGCCGCTGATCTGCTGCGTGAACGCAAGGACAAGATCGCCTGGTTGATGACCCGCGAGCAGGGCAAGCCGCTGGCACAATCTGCCATGGAAGTCATGGGCGCTGCCGACACCATCGACTGGTTTGCCGAAGAAGCCCGCCGCACCTACGGCCAGGTCATCCCTGCCCGCGCAACCGGCGTTTCGCAGCTGGCCATCAAGCTGCCGGTCGGCCCTGTTGCCGCCTTCACGCCCTGGAACTTCCCGATCAACCAGATCGTGCGCAAGCTTTCCGCAGCGCTTGCAACCGGCTGCTCCATCATCGTCAAGGCGCCTGAGGAAACACCAGCCTCTCCGGCTGAGCTGATCCGCGCTTTCGTGGATGCTGGCGTGCCTGCTGGTGTCGTCAACCTCGTTTACGGCGTTCCAGCCGAAATCTCCGAATATCTGATCCCGCATCCGGTGATCCGCAAGATTTCCTTCACCGGCTCGACGCCGGTCGGCAAGCATCTGGCGGCATTGGCTGGCAAGCACATGAAGCGCGCCACGATGGAACTGGGCGGCCACGCACCTGTGATGATTTTCGACGACGCCGATATCGAAAAGGCCATCGAAGTCACGTCCATGTCCAAATTCCGCAATGCTGGCCAGGTCTGCGTCGCGCCAACCCGCTTCCTCGTGCAGGAAGGTGTTGCCGACCGTTTCCTTGAAGGCTTCGTTGAAGCGGCAAAGGCGATCAAGGTCGGAAACGGCCTCGAAGAGGGCGTCGGCATGGGACCGCTTGCCAATGAACGCCGCATCCCCGCCATGGAAGCTCTCATTCAGGACGCCGTGTCCAACGGTGCCGAACTGAAGACCGGCGGCAAGCGTATCGGCAACAAGGGCAACTTCTTCGAGCCGACCGTTCTGGCGAATGTGCCTGTGTCTGCCAAGATCATGAACGACGAGCCATTTGGCCCGGTCGCCATTGTCAACCGCTTCAAGACCTATGATGACGCCATCACCGAAGCCAACCGCCTGCCCTTCGGCCTTGCATCCTACGCCTTCACCGGCTCGGTCAAGACCGCACACGCGCTTGGCCGTCAGGTCGAGGCTGGCATGCTGACCATCAACCACAACGGGCTTGCCCTGCCAGAAGTCCCCTTCGGCGGCGTCAAGGATTCGGGCTACGGCACCGAAGGCGGTTCGGAGGCTGTTCAGGCCTATCTCGAAACCCGCTTCGTCAGCCAGATGAACTGATAGAAAACAAAACAAGGCCCGGTGGAAACACCGGGCTTTTTGCATGAACGACCGTTATGCCACGGCCTGTCCGGATCATGTGACGACCCGCGACATCAGACGCGGACAAATCCCGGGACAAGCCCTGACATGACGTGCGTGAAGTTCGTTTAAAGTACTTTCGCTCAGGCCCTGTCAGCCGGAAAAATCTTCGCCCTTCGGATAACGATATGGCCGTGGTCGCCCGCCTCGACGGCGGTTTCCGGGGGAACGTCGAATTCCAGCTGGTCGCCTTCCATGGTGGACGCAATCACGCGGCGGTCGCCTGCGCGGTCCAGCACCCGGGTGACCTGCGCCGGGATACCATCATGCAAATCTTCCCATTCCAGATCGTTGGGGCGGGCATAGATATCGACGGGGCCGTCGTCACGGCTATAGGCAAACGGCACTTCGGCCTTGCCGACGAAAACCTTGCCCCCACGCGCGATGCCTGAAATTCGATTGGCATCTCCCAGGAAGCGCATGACGAAGGACGAGTTTGGCTGTCGGCAGACCTCCTTCGGCGTACCCTGCTGCACGATTTCACCCTGATTGAGGATGACGACGCGGTCGGCGAGATCGAGTGCCTCTTCCTGGTCATGGGTCACGAAGATGGTGGTAATGCCAAGCTCGTTATGGATCTCGCGAAGCCAGCGGCGCAGGTCGCGGCGCACATTGGCGTCGAGCGCGCCGAAGGGCTCGTCCAGCAAAAGGACCTTGGGATCGACCGAAAGCGCACGGGCAAGCGCCACGCGCTGGCGCTGACCGCCGGAAATCTGCGCCGGGAACCGATCTCCCAAGCCGTCCAGCTTGACCAGCCGCAGCAATTCATCCACCCGCGCATCGATGGCGGCCTTGTCGCGCTTGACCTTGGAGACCTTCATGCCGAAGGCGATATTCTCATGGAGCGTCATATGCGGGAAAAGGGCGTAATGCTGGAAGACGAAGCCCACACCGCGATCACGCACCGGAATGTTGGTGGCGTCTTCATCACCGAAATAGATCTGGCCACCATCGGCATATTCCAGCCCCGCCACCATGCGCAGGATCGTCGTCTTGCCGGAGCCGGAAGGACCCAGCAGGGCCAGCAATTCGCCGCTTTCGATATCGAGCGACACATCGCGCACCGCGCGGAACGTGTCGAAGGTTTTCACCACGTTTTCGAGGCGGATTTTCATGCATGTATCTCCGTAACGGTGTCGGTCTTGTCGGCCGCGCGTCTGGCGCCACGGCCCGCCCCGCGCTTTTCGAGCGCCACCTTGGCGATGATCGTGACGACGGCAAGAGCCGCGAGTATGGAGGCTGAGGCGAAGGCGCCAGCGGCCTGATAATCATGATAGAGAAGTTCGATATGCAGCGGCAGCGTGTTGGTCTGGCCGCGAATATTGCCCGAGACGACCGATACCGCGCCGAATTCCCCCATCACACGGGCATTGCACAGCACAACGCCGTAAAGCAGCGCCCATTTGATATTGGGCAGCGTCACCGACATGAAGGTTCTCCAGCCGGATGCACCGAGTGATGTGGCCGCTTCTTCCAGATCGCGCCCCTGCGCCTGCATCAGCGGTATCAGTTCACGGGCGACAAATGGCGCGGTGACGAACATGGATGCGATGACGATGCCCGGCAGGGCAAACAGCACCTTGATGTCATAAGCGGCAAAGAAGGGTCCGAGCAGCCCCTGCAAGCCATAGACGAAAAGATAGGCCACACCCGCGACGATGGGCGAGATGGAAAACGGGATTTCGATGAGCACCAGCAGGAAGCGCCTACCCCAGAAGTCAAACTTGGTGATGGCCCATGCGGCGGCAATGCCAAAGGCCGTGTTGACGGGAACGGCAATCAGCGCGGTGACGACCGTCAGCATGATGGCGTGACGCGTATCCGGGTGGCCGATGGTCGCCGAGTAGGTTTTCCAGCCTTGCGAAAAGGCTTCCACGCCAATGACCACCAGTGGCGCCACGATGAGCAATGCGCCGACCACAAGCACGAAGGCGATGAGCGAACGCCGCACCCATGCTGCGTCCCCCACGCGCGGTGGCTTGCGACGGGATGAATGAACGTCCATCCGCTCAGCTCCTTACCGTATAGCGCAATGCGCGGGATTGAAGGTAGTTGGTGACAGCCAGCATGATGAATGCCGTAATCAGAAGCACGGAGGCAATCGCGGCGGCGGCCTGATAATCATATTCTTCCAAGCGGATGAAGACGAGAAGCGAGGTGATTTCCGTCGAGAATGGCTGATTACCGGCGATGAAGATGATCGCCCCGAACTCGCCGAGACTTCTGGCAAAGGAGAGCGACAGGCCCGCGAGAATGGCGGGAGTCAGCAAAGGCAGCATGACCTTCCGGAAGATCTGCAGATCCGATCCGCCAAGCGATTGCGCGGCTTCCTCAAGGGCGGGATCCATATCTTCCAGCACCGGCTGAACCGTGCGGACGATGAAGGGCAGGCTGGTAAAGGCCATGGCGATGATGATGCCAAGCGGCGTATAGGCGACCTTGATACCGGCATGGGCAAGCACGGAGCCGAACCAGCCATTACCCGCAAAAAGGGCGGTCAGCGCAATGCCTGCAACGGCGGTGGGCAAGGCAAAGGGAAGATCAACGATCGCATCGACAATGCGCCAGCCGGGGAAGCGATAGCGCGTCAGCACCCATGCCAGCGCAAGGCCGAACACGACATTGAACAACGTTGCCGCAAGCGCGCACAGCACGGTAACCCGGTAGCTTGCGACCGCACGGGGAGACGATACGATCGCCCAGTACTCAGCCGGGCCCAGACTTGCTGCCTTGAAGACCAGCGCCGCCAGCGGAAGAACGACGATGATGCCCACATAAAGCAGGGTAACGCCAAGGGATAACCGAAGCCCCGGCAGAACATTGCGTTTCAAACCCATCCCCCATCACGGAAAAATCGATCCGGCGGACAAGCCACCGGATCGATATCAAAATCAGCCATTCAGCGATTAGCGGCTGCCGTAAAGCGTATCAAGCACCGCACCCGACGCGAAATGATCTTTCTGGATCTTGTCCCAGCCGCCGAAGACATCGTCGACATTGACCAGACGAATTTCAGGGAACTGGTCCTTGAATTCGGCGGCCACCTTCGGGTCATGGACGCGGTGGCCGAACTGCGCAGCAACGCGCTGCCCCTCTTCCGTGTAGAGGAAATCGAGGTAGGTCTTTGCCAGCGCCCGCGAACCGCGCTTGTCGACGACCTTGTCTACGATCGCAACCGGAAATTCCGCCAGAAGGCTGACCGAGGGCACAACGCTTTCGAATTTGTCCGTGCCATACTGCTTGGCAATACCGCGCGTTTCGGCCTCGAACGTAATCAGCACGTCGCCGACTTCACGCTCCACGAAGGTCGTTGTCGCAGCGCGTCCCCCGGTATCGAAAACCGGCGTGTTGGCGAAGACCTTCTTGATGAAGTCCTGCACCTTGGCGTCATCGCCGCCAAACTTCTCTTTCGCGAAAGCGGTTGCCGCCAGATAGGTGTAGCGGGCGTTGCCGGATGTCTTGGGATTTGGGAAAACGATCTTTACGTCGTCACGCACCAGATCGTCCCAGTCCTTGATGTTCTTGGGATTGCCTGCGCGCACCAGAAAGGACGGGAAGGAATAGAAAGGCGAGGCGTTGTTGGCAAAGCCCTTCTGCCAGTCTGCCGACACGAAACCCTGCTTGACGAGGAAATCGATGTCGGTGACCTGATTGAAGGTGACGACATCGGCCTCAAGACCTTCCACAATGGCGCGGGCCTGCTTGGAGGTACCGGCATGTGACTGGTCGATGGTTACGCCGGGATGCGTCTTGACGAAGGCTTCGTTCTCCGCAGCAAAGACTTCGCGCGCAACGTCATAGGAGGCATTGAGAAGCGTTTTCGGCTCCTGCGCAAATGCAGACGTGGACAGAAGCGCCGCCAAGGCGGCACCGACTAGCATGATCCGTTTCATGAAAAACCCCAAAGCACCAGATATGGGGCACACAATAGGCAACTGGTCTCCTGGCAGCGAGGAATCCTGCTCTGCGAGCCGTCGCGAAGTTAGATTTTTTTACCCCGTTGCCGCGCGCTGTGAAACGGAAGTTGCGCGGCTTGCGGCATCAAAGCCGGTGATCCGGAAAAAGTGGCGTGAGCGAGGAAACAAAGTACCGGTCCAGCGCCTCACTGCTTACCGCCTGCAGAGTGTCGGGACGCCATTTCGGGTCACGGTCCTTGTCGATCAATGCGGCACGCACACCCTCGTAGAAATCATGGTTGCGAAGAACCTCGCAGCCAGCCACAAATTCACGCTCGAGACACTCCACCAGGCCAGAACTCTGCCCTCCCATACGCAACAGGCGAAGCGTCAGCTTGAGACTTGTCGGAGATCGGGATTGAAGCGTGGCCAGCGTTTCGCGCGCGAAATCATTGTCCAGGGCCGACAGCGCCGCAATGATCGCCTCGACGCTCTCGCCAGCGAAGGCAGCATCGATCAGGTCGCGGTTCCCAGCAAGCTGGCCTGTCCCTTCGGCCGGGGTTGCGAAGCTCTCTATGACGGCACCGATGTCTGCCGAGAAAGACACTCGCCCAAGCGCCTCCATCAGCTCCAAAAGACGGGCAGAGGGGATGTGGTAGTCGCCAAGACCGAGATAGATGGCATCGGCCGCGCCAACTTCGCGGCCCGTAAGGCCAAGCCAGGTGCCCGCCTCTCCCGGCGCCTTGGGCAAAAGCCATGTCGCACCGACATCGGGAAAATAGCCGATGGCCGTTTCGGGCATGGCAAGCCGGGTCCGCTCGGTCACGATGCGATACCGGCCATGTGCGGAAACCCCGACGCCACCGCCCATCACGATACCGTCCATGAAGGCGATGAAGGGTTTGGGATAATGCGCGATGGCATAGTTGAGCGGAAATTCCTCACGCCAGAAGCGTGTGCGGTCCGCTTCGCTTGCAGCCCTCGCCGCGTAGATCTGGCGGACATCGCCTCCTGCGCAAAGCCCGCGCTCACCCTCCCCGCACAGGATGACGCTGGTTATCTCAGGGTTTTGAGCAAATGCGCCAAGCCCTGCCTTGATGTCATGGACCATCGCTTCATTGAGACTGTTGATGGCCTTTGCCCGATTGAGACGAATCACCCCGGCACTGCCGAGGCTTTCGATGATGATTTCGCCCTGATCCGAGCTCTGCTGCATCATGCTCCTCCTCAAAAACAATGCGCTGCGGCATCAGTTTGAAGCTCGCGGGAACTTCACGCAACATTTATTGTTTTGTTGTCGACAGTCACGGCGCAAACACGGTTGAAAACATTCAGAAAAACAACTTTGCCAGGTTGTCGCAGTGCAGCAATTTCACTTGACGTCCCTGCCTGGCATGGCATGTAATGAGTTGGTGAAATACCGGCGCGCTATCTTAGTCAAGCGTTGCAGCCGGCTGCATACAGACAGCCATCCCCTGGCTGATGGTTCTAATGGGAGATAGATATGCCGGTTTCAGAAAATGATTGGATCAGTAAACGCGCTTACACCCTGTGGGAGAATGAGGGACGTCCGCATGGACGCGACTCCGACCATTGGGCGCAGGCAAAGCAGGAATATTCACTGCTGCAAAATTCCAAGGCCACCAAGCCCGCACACCGCAAGAAGGCAGATGTCGATTTGGCTCTGGCGGCAGAAGCGGCAAAGCCGAAGGCGCGACGCGCTTCCGCTAAGTAAGTTCCTCCCAAGCAGCTTACGGGCCCGATGATACGAAAAGCCCCGGCAGATGAACTGACCGGGGCTTTTTTGTGCTCATTGGATCAGAATGACAGGGCGCGATCGCCGTTCTCATCCTTGATGCGGCTTGGCAGGCCGATCTTGTTCAGAATGTTGAGGAATGGCTGCGGTGGAAGCTCTTCCACATTCGCCATCTGTTTGACATCCCACTCGCCCGTCGCGATCAGCATGGCTGCAGCAACCGGTGGCACGCCGGCCGTGTAGGAAATGCCCTGGCTGCCGACTTCTTCATAGGCTTCCTTGTGGTCCGCCACGTTGTAGATGAAGACTTCCCGCTCCTTGCCATCCTTGGTGCCCTTGACGATATCGCCAATGCAGGTCTTGCCGACATAATCGGGCGCAAGCGAGGACGGATCGGGCAGCACGGCCTTTACGACCTTGAGCGGCACGACTTCCAGACCTTCCGCCGTCTTGACCGGCTTTTCCGAGAGTAGGCCGAGGTTCTTCAGCACCGTGAAGACGTTGATGTAATGGTCGCCGAAGCCCATCCAGAACCGCACGTCTGCACCATCCATGTTCTTGGACAGCGAATGCACTTCGTCATGGCCCGTCATATAGGCCTTCTGCTTACCGACGACGGGAAGATCGAACTCCTGGCCGACTTCGAACATCTGGTTCGTCTGCCACTGGTTGTTCTGCCAGGAATAGACGACGCCGGTAAATTCACGGAAATTGATTTCCGGATCGAAGTTGGTGGAGAACCAGCGACCATGGCTGCCGGCGTTGATATCGACGATATCGACTGACGTGACCTTGTCGAAATACTCATCCTTGGCAAGACGCGCATAGGCGTTGACGACGCCGGGATCGAAGCCGACGCCGAGAATGGCGGTGATGCCCTTTTCCTTGCATTCGGCGGCACGCTGCCATTCGTAATTGCCATACCATGGCGGATTTTCGCAGATCTTGGTGGGATCCTCGTGGATCGCCGTATCCATATAGGCAACACCTGTGTCCATGCAGGCACGAAGAACGGACATGTTGACGAAGGCCGAGCCGACATTGATGACGATCTGAACGCC
>JAAIGF010292612.1_pt1 | contig 10955 bp, 7 predicted proteins | sample 6487441 | NCBI WGS metagenome assembly JAAIGF01 (sample SAMN13974129, study PRJNA590717) | phyllosphere metagenome | biome: pepper field; feature: multiple bacterial spot infested pepper fields; material: pepper leaves; isolation source: leaves from pepper fields | host: Capsicum annuum ...
CTAATCAATTTATCGGTTTTCAAATCGTTTTTCAAGTCGAGCAATGCAGGCGGCGCATTGCTATTTATTGCCGTTATCATCTCCCTATTAATCGCCAATAGCCGTTTCGCAACGTCTTTACAAGCATTACTGGATGTCAACGTAGGCTGGGAGAATGCGCAGATTCAACTGCGGTATCCCGTATTACTTTGGATCAATGACGGCCTGATGGCTATCTTTTTTCTGCTTGTGGGGCTGGAGATAAAACGTGAGATTGTCGAGGGCGAGCTCTCCTCGCCAAAAAAAGCGTCCTTGCCAATATTATGTGCCATTGGCGGAGCACTGGTGCCGGCACTCATCTACACGGCACTCAATGGCAAAACGGAAACTGCCGGCGGCTGGGGCATTCCCATGGCGACCGATATCGCCTTTGCACTCGCTGTTATCGGCCTGCTTGGCAAACGGATTCCCGGGAGCTTAAAAATTTTCCTCGCAGCGCTGGCTATTGTAGACGATCTGATCGCGATATTAGTTATCGCCTTTTTCTATTCTTCGGGCATACACAGCAGCTATTTAATCTATGCCGGCATCGGTCTGCTTTTACTGATCGCTATGAATCGGTTTCACGTGTTGAATCCCTACCTTTATCTTATTCCGGGCGTATTCATCTGGTATTTCATCCACCACTCCGGCATCCACGCCACAATAGCGGGCGTGCTGGTGGCCATGACGATACCAACCAACACCACGGCCAAAGAATCGCCGTTGGAAAGATTGGAACACGCGCTGACAAAACCGGTAAACTTCGTCATTATCCCACTGTTTGCATTTGCCAATACCAACATTGCCCTCGAAAGCTCCATGATAAACGGACTAACTTCTTCGCTCGGACTAGGGATCGGACTAGGCTTGATATTTGGAAAGCCTTTGGGTATTTTGCTCACTTCTTATGTATGTAGCAAAGCCAAAATCAGTACGCTGCCCGCAGGAAGCTCGTGGACGCATATGCTCGGTGTTGGACTGCTTGCGGGTATTGGCTTTACCATGTCCATTTTTATCGCCTTACTTTCTTTCAACGAGGCTACGTTTATTGCGGAAGCGAAATTAGCCATTTTGGTAACATCACTTTTGGCAGGAACGCTGGGATACATCTTATTGCGAACGTTAGGGAGAACTAGAAAAACGCTAATCCCTTAATAAATTTATTTTCTTTTTTAGTGTTTTTATCGTGGTTTTTATATTAATTTTATATTAAATCTATGTTATACAAAAACACGCATGAAATCGGCTATTCGACAAGGTTCCATCGGGAAACTCTTGCTATGGAGTTTTTTATTCTTTGCTCACCCTAGCTTAGGACAAAGCCAGTCGTTTGATTTTTTTGAACGTAGTTTTACCTTCACCACAGATTCAACAATTTATAGCGTGCGTTGCGACAGCGCCACAACTTCATCCATCAATCTTTTTTATCAACAGATGGATAGCAGCAATTACAATAGCATACTGCAATCATTAACAAGCTTTAAGGAAACACACGAGCTAAACGACTGGTTTTATTATCAGCTTATTCGAAAATTAGCACAATCATTAAGCGCCAAGTCTGAAAACTATGACCGCTACACGCTTTTTAAATGGTTTTTTCTGGTAAAATCCGGCTACGACGCCCGACTCGCCACACGTGATGGCCAATTGATACTTTACGTACGAAGTGAGGATGAAATTTTTGATTTGCCGTATTTTAAACTCGACGGACACACCTACATCTGTTTGAATTATCATGATTACGGCGATTCATTTAACGTGAGCACACCTTATATGCTGGCCAATATTTTTGTTCCGGAAGTACATAAAAGCTTCAGCTATCAGGTAACCAAACTTCCTGAATTTAAAGCTGAAAATTATAAGGAAAAAGATATTGCGTTTCACTATAAAGGCAAGGCCTTTCATTTTAAGCTTCGGATAAACGAAGACGTCAACGACATTTTCAAAAACTATCCGGTAGTGGATTACGGCACCTATTTCAACATTCCGGTAAGCCCACAAACGTATGCATCCCTGATTCCGGCCCTGCGCACCTACACCAAAGGCCTTTCGGTAGAAAAAGGGGTAGATTATTTGATGCGATTTACGCGCTATTCTTTTCTCTACGAAGATGACCGGGTGATTTATGGAAAAGAAAAACGATTATCGCCCGAGCAAACCTTGATCAATGAAGCCAGTGACTGCGATGATCGCGCGGCACTTTTCTTCTATTTGGTAAAAGAAATTTATAACCTGCCGATGATTGCCTTACGCTATCCCAGCCATATCACGGTAGCCGTGCAATTTGACAAAACAATCGGAAAAGGCATATTGTATGCGGGCAGCTATTACACAATTTGCGAACCAACGCCGCAGAAAACAGATTTAGCGCTTGGTGAGCTGGCCGAACAAAATAGCAACGAGCATTATGAAATTGTCTATCACTACAGCCCACATTAAGTAGCTGTGATCGTACTGTCGAATGGTTTTGTTTCAGATTTTAGGGATTAAGCTTGAAATAGAAACATATCGTAAAAGGTAATCGTATCAATTTTTACGATTTTCAGCATCGGAAAACATCGAAAGCTTTTCAAGCAAAAGATGCGCTAGTAAGACCACAGCCGCCGAGTAACCAGTTGTCTTCCTTTTAGCATGATTCTATATAAAACGAAGAAAGGGGAAATCCTTTCAGACATCCCCTCTACATCATTAAAAAGCTTCTTATAAACCTACAGTCCAGCCTTTTGCCCACTCTGGCGTTGCAGTACCTGCACCAGCACCCGTAGCATCAGCTTTCTCGGTGAAAACACGACTTACATCTGCCACCTCACCTATTGTACCTTGTGCCGAACCAGCAGGCACCGTTCTCGTTCCTTTAGATTTTACGACAACATTATCAAATCTCACATTAGTAGCTTTCAACGATCCATCAACTACGTAACCAATACCTTCGTTATGCTCTACATCAAAACCAACACCCCAGTTGCTCAATACTAAGTTGTCAAAAGAACCTTTCGTACCGACGCGCAATTTAATCGCTTGTTTCTCCGATCCTGTATCGCCACGACCGATCAACGTCATGTTTTTAATCGTAGGATTAGAAATAGGATTTGCTAAATGGTTGTTAGCATTATTATCAGCTTCAATACCGCGGTTACCTTTGCTAGTCGCTTCTTTAGCATACCAAAATTCATTCGTTCCGTTCCAACCTTCAGTCCAATCAAATTGATCGTCTTCGTTGGCTGTAGCAACAAGATATTTCGTGTTGACCGTACCACCAAACCACTCAAAACCGTCATCAGAACCTTCGTGAACCTGGATATATTCAATGGTTGTACCGTTACCTACACCAAACATAGATAGACCGTTAAATTCTTTTGTAGAGGAATATGCGTATCCAGAATATTCAATTCTTAAATAACGTAAAGAACCTGAATTATCATTCGCAGCTGTACCACCGTATACCAAACCTGATACTTCAGCTGTAGCCGTCGCACCTGGATTAATTGGCGCTCTACCGCATAACACCAGACCACCCCAAGCTTGTTGTACTTTATCCACAGCGGTCAACACCACAGGCGCTTCTTTTGTACCTTCGACAAAAATTTGTCCACCTTGTGCTACCGCGATATAACGAATCTCTTCACCTTCTACAAACTTTGTTGCCTCAACGATTACGCCAGGTTTTATCGTTAGCTTTCCACCCGATTTAACCTCTAATTTACCCGTCAATTTATACGTACCGGATTCAAGAATCAAGTGCTGGCCAGATTGAACTTCTCCTTTTAAATTTTCACGATCAACATTTTGCGAAGGAACTTCAACAATAGGCTCATCGCTGCTACATGATGTGGTAAATACGACAGCAGAAGACGATAATGCTGCTAAAAGTAATAGGGTTGAAAATGACTTTTTCATTATTTTTTGTTTTTTAATTCGTTTCTCGATTTATCACAAAGAAACGTACTCAATGTATACTTTTGATTAACAATACATTAATATTATATTGTCAATATGTTACCTAAATATTAATTACAACTGATAGCGCAGACCGATATTAAAGAACGCACCTCGTTTGTAAGAAAGGATTTTGACAGGCGTCTCATTCTGCTGCCAGCGTTGAAATTCTGGGTTTAAAATATTTCTAGCCGCTACATCAACGCTAATTTTCCGACTCAACTTACTCTTTAACACGAAATCCAATGTACCAATCCCCTTATCAACACGATCTCCCAGGAAGCTCGCTCCAATCGCAAATATTTTATCCGAATAATAATTATAAAGGACAGTCGCCGTTATGCTTTTATCATTAGCAAATGTTTTTAGGTAAGACAGATCGGCATTGATAACAACGTCCGAAGCGCCGGCAAAGCTTCCACTTGTATTCGTCGGGTTAAAATTGATATTTCCCTCCGTTTCGCGGTTCACTTTTTCCCCATCAAAGTCTTGATGCGTCTTCATGAATGCCGAATTAAATCCTAACGAAAGCTTGTCCTGATTAAAGGTCAAAAGATCCTTTTTCAATTCTAATTCCACACCATAAGCGTAGCCCGCTTCACCCGTATTAGCATAAGTAAGGTCGTTTGCCGCTGATACCATCAATATTTCATTGATTGGATTTTGGATATACTTACCAAAAGCCGTCACCGCGATCAATTCCGATGATTTCGGGAAAAACTCCCATTTCAGATCGGCATTATAGTTATCCGATGCGTATAGATACGGGTTTCCGACGAATACCTGCGTCACATCATCATACTGAAAACGTGCGCGCTCTTTAAATTGCGGCAAAGTATAAGTCTTACTCGCACCGAAACGTAGATTCTGACGGTCGTCTAACTCGTATTTCAGGTTTAAGCTTGGCAAAAAGGCGTTTTTATTAATGGTGTTACTGCCACGCGAATACTCTGCGGTGTAAAAATCAACATACTGCTTAATATACTCATAGCGTGCACCAACAACTGCCGTCAACTTATCTGTCAACTTATAATCCACACTGATAAAGCCCGCGTGCACATCTTGATCACCGTTGTAAAACTGAAATCCGTTTCCAGAAAAAGATTGCAACCTGTAGATGGATCCAAAGCCATCAGCACCTAAATATTGATCAATATTGGCCGGATCAATGGCGGTGCCATCACGAAATTCGCTATTGATATCAAAATTCAACTGAATCATATCCAGCGAGCGCTTCTTTTTACGCCCATTGTAGCCTACGGAAATTTTACCTTTCGTACCGTCAGCACCCAATTTGTAATCCAATTTTGCATTTCCCGCAATCTCGTACTCCTTTACGTAATGGCTGTATCGATGATTATCAGCCTGATTAACCCGGATGAAATAGAAATCATCATTCTCCGATCTCACCTGACTTTGCATACGATCTGGGATATCACCATTCACGTGGTTATAAGCCAAACCCCAATCCACACTTACTCGATCATTCAACGTGTGCTTACCCAACAATTGATTGATCAGCAACTGCGTTTGAACAAATGTATTACGCGTCAACACACCATTATCAGACTCCGCCGCATCGCGGATAAATCCGGAAAAGACATCCCTAAATTGATCACCTGAATTGATATACAATAAATTGTAGGATAGATTATGCTGGCTATTGATCTGGTAGTTTGCATTAAACATACCCGTAGTACGCGTGTTGTAGCTCATGCGCGATTGCATAAAACTTTTAATAGGCGCTCCCTGCGCATTAACATCCGCATTGATACCATAACGGGACGTATAACCATTCGAAAAATCAGCCGTAGCGAATAATTTCAAACGTCCTTCAGCACCAATTTGAAAAGATTTACCTCCCCGAACACCAAAATTAAGCGGAATCATCGTTTTTTTAACCGGGTTCCAACTGTTGTCGAAATGATAAGAACCGAGCGCATCAGCAGGTGTTTTATAATCTGAAAAGCCAAAAAAGTTAGGCCCTTCCTGCAAATGGAAATTCCCGGCATCACGCAAAGCATTTGTATTAACCGTAGATCCAAGCGAAAACTCCAACATTTTATCGCCAGTGAAATTTTTCGAAGCAATATCAATACTTGCTCCACCAAAATCACCACTCAAAGCAACGTTACTCACCTTATCCACGCCTACATAATCCACGACATCTGTCGAAAATATATCCAGTGCGATATTTTTCATATTGGCATCACTTGCCGGAATCGGAAGACCATTCAACGTCGTTGTCATATACCGATCGCCCAAGCCACGTACAAAAATCTGGCTGTTTCCCTCTTGTTTGGAAACTCCCGAAAGCTTTGTCACCGCAGCAGCAGCATCACCCACACCTTTTCGCGACAATTCTTGCGCACCGATGCGCTCTACCGTTAAACTCGATTTACGGCGCTCTTCCAATAAAGCAAGTTCACTGGCCCGCTCTCGTCTTCTGGTAACCACGACTTCGTCCAACGTGGAACTAGCGTTGATAAGCGATACCGGAATAAATGCCCAGTTATCGGCATTTAAATTAAATTTAGTAGAATCTACTCCGTAGCCAACAAATGTACTAACGAGCGTATACTCGGCCCCTTTTCCGGGTAAGGCGATCGAAAACTCACCTTTTTCATCGGTTGAAGTGGCAAGTGTGGTATTTGCAATTTTTATGCTTACTCCCGGGATAGGCTGAAAGGTCTCCACATCTAAAACCTTTCCTTTCACCCCGAATTGTTGCGCCTTGCTTATGGAAACCTGGAAGGTTAACAATGAAACGATTAAAGCAACGTAATAGCTGAACTTATTCATAGCGTGTTAAAATTATGTTGCAATATTATCACCTAAATATTAGCTAAATGTTACCGATCAATTATCAAAACATCACGCCTTTGTTAATAAATTATTAACAAAGGCGTGATGGCGGCTCAGCAATATGGCAAAACGGAAGGCAGTAGCGTGCAATAGTTGCCGGAAGTCGAAGAGCGTGGAAAAATAAAGAAAGGAAACCTGTCAGCGACGAAAAGGATGATCGCGCCAGGCTTTAGGAAGAAAAGACTATACTGTAAATTACTATTTCCAGGCGTAGCCCAAACCCAAACCAAAGAACAACGGCATTTTACCAGTTGCCGTATTGAATAGCGGATTAAAATTTGTTTGAAAAGCAAAGCCTTTTTTAAGCGGCCGAAAACGATACCCTAGTTCCAAGATGGCAAAAAATCACCAGCCTTGCGGTTGAACGCACCCGGTCGAAGGCGCTTGAAAACACCCACCGTTCCATTAACGCCTGCCAACAGACCATGTTTACGTTTACCAAATACATAATTAACACCCAACGGAATGGTCATGATATTTTCATCCAGTATGAACGAATTTCCGACACCCGCTCGAAAGCCAAAACCATCGTTCTCGTCTTTTTTAAAACGCATATCAAAATTTACTGAAGCATAAACACCAGCACCGAGACCTTCCAGAAAGATAATTTTCTGTCCTTGCCCAAACGTGCACAAGCTGAGCTGGCTAAACAGCACGATAAAGCATAGTTTAATAAGCATTATAGTGTTTAATTCTTGGCTTGCTATCCAACAGCGGCACATCGTTTTTTACCCGTAATAATAGTCGGGCGAAGACAAAGAATAGCCTCCCTTGGTCGATATACGCATCAAGAAGTTATTGTATTTTTTCTGTTAACACATTAAATGCAACCCTATTTCATTAGAAGTTCTATAGAATAGTTAGTAATTTGCGGCATAAAACATTATTATATGGCAGATTTGGTCTTATCTTCCGCGCAATTAGCCTATCAGTATCCGCAAGGTGTACGTTTGGAGTTTCCGGATATACACATGGCGAAAAATCAACATAGTTTATTGCTCGGCGATTCTGGTAAAGGGAAAACTACGCTTTTACACTTACTGAGTGGACTTTCCAAACCTACGCATGGCGCAGTATTTTTAATGGGGCAAGATTTGTATGCCTTATCGGGCTCGTCGCTCGACGCCTATCGTGCAAAAAATCTTGGTTTTATTTTTCAGGAAGCGCATTTGCTAAAGAATCTAACTGTATTGGAGAATATCAAGCTGGCACAGCGATTAGCAGAAAATGTGGTCGATACGGCTTCCATTTTACAACTGCTTGCTGATTTACAGCTGCAAGACAAAGCTGATGCTTTGCCTAATCAATTAAGCCGTGGACAAAAGCAGCGGGTGGCGATCGCACGTGCCATTGTTAATAAGCCCGGCTTATTACTTGCGGATGAACCCACGGCATCGCTAGACGATAAGAACACCGAGCTGGTGCTTAATTTATTATTGACAATTGCGAGTAGCTACGGATCCACATTATTGATCGCGACGCACGATAAGCGCATCAAAGACCACTTTACACAGGCTTACCAACTTTAATAAAAACAGGACGAACCAATTCGCGTTCACCAATAAGGATATACTATGAATAATTTGCAACTTGTCTGGAAGAACATCACGCAACAACTGGGGTCTACCCTACTGAGCATTTTGCTTACCGCTTTTGGTGTTGCTATCCTTTGCGTTATCTACATCACCGGAGACGCTTTCGAAAAGCAACTGACAAATAACACCAAAAACATCGATTTGGTGGTAGGTGCCAAAGGAAGTCCGTTGCAACTGATATTAAGTTCACTCTATCATGTAGATAATCCGACGGGCAATATTGCGCTTGCCGAAGCGCGTCAGCTGGGCAATAATCCATTTGTAGAACTCGCTGTGCCGATTTCGCTAGGCGACAACTATAAAGGGCACCGTCTTATAGGTACAGAAGAAAGCTACTTAACATTATACGATCTTAAAATCAATGAAGGCGTTATCTGGAAAAAACCGTTTGAAGCGGTGATCGGTAGCGAAGTTGCCCGCAAACGCGGACTGAAGATCGGCGATACATTTAATACCGCACACGGACTTTCTGCCGAAGGACACGTACACGATGAGCACCCGTTTCATATCGTCGGTATTCTGGGAAAATCCAGCTCAGTAGTCGACAATTTAATTCTTTGTAGTTTGGAAAGTGTCTGGGACGTGCACGGGCTAGCGCATGGAGAACAGCATGATGATGCGCACGCGACACATGAACACGACGAAGAACACGATCATGCACATGCGCACGAAGAAGCAGCCGCGGACGTGCATGATGATCACGAACACGAGGAAGAAATCGTATCTAAAAAGCCCAATGACGTCTACGTAAAAAACATTGGCGAAGATATGTTGGAAAATCGCGGCGATGAGGTTACAGCGCTGCTTGTAAAATATGCTTCGCCAGCAGCCATGGGCATTGTACCACGATTGGTAAACCAATCTACCGATATGCAGGCGGCTTCGCCGGCGATAGAAAGCACGCGACTTTTTTCGTTGTTGGGCGTGGGCCTCGATTCGCTGGCTATACTGGCTTATATTATTATGCTGATTGCCGGATTGAGCGTATTCATCAGTTTATACAACGCTCTCAAAGAGCGAAAGTACGATCTTGCTATCATGCGATCAATGGGCGCTTCACAAACTAAACTTTTTGGTTTGGTATTAGTCGAAGGTTTAGTGATCACGAGTATTGGTGGATTGCTCGGTTTAGTTTTCGGTCATCTTGCTTTGTATATGATTAATCAACAGGCAAGCGCATCGGCAGATTTCATCGAAGCTTTGCATATCAATAGCCAGGAATTATTCTTAATTTTGGCCGCATGCGTTTTGGGTATATGTGCTGCACTGATACCGGCTATACGCGCTTATAAAACATCGATTTCGACTATTTTAGCAGAAAAATAACATGAAAAAAATCATCATATTCTTACTTTTCAGTATCGCAACCGCGACGTTTGTGCATGCACAAACGAATCAATTTCCAGAGATGAACGTTCCAGATCATACCCCGATGATGAACGGCACCTGGGAAGCTATCGATAAAATGATGTATAAGGTGACGTATGAAGGGAATAAAAAGGTGTACACGCCGACCTATCCGCCTGCATTAAAAGCGCTGGAAAATAAAACGGTTGAGCTTCCGGGTTATCTGGTTCCGTTGACAAGTGGCCGGTCGCACAAGAAATTTATGTTATCCGTACTTCCCGTGATGCAATGTATGTTTTGCGGATCGAACGGTATTCCACCGATGGTGGAAATCTTTATGAAAGATGGTGCGGTGCAGTTTACCGAGGAGCCTATCAAAGTAAAAGGGAAAATGAAGTTTAATCCGGAGCCGCTGAAAGGAAATTCTGAAATTCAGATTATTGATGCTGTCGTAATCAAATAAAGAAGTTCTCAGGACCGAACGTGACTTTTTTTTCTAGAAAAGAAGCAAAAAATCTATGCTTATTTTTTGCTGAATCCTTAATGGATAGTGCAAAATGTAGGGCACGAAAATGGCGACAAAAAATGATGCGAAATGATCGCTGATGAGATGGAATAAGCTATAAATAAGTAAGTGTAGATCTTTTGCACTACGCTTTACGCACTACACGCTAAAAATAATAATCGTGTCTTAAGCTATACACGAGGCCACAAAATCTACTAGTACGCTTTCCTTACTTCCTATTTAACAAGGCAATTTCCAGGCAACTGCTTAAAGCGGCTGTCTCTGTACGCAAGCGACTGTTTCCAAGCGAAACAGGATGAAAACCTTGCGCGAGTGCTTCGGCAATTTCCGTTTCCGAAAAATCACCTTCCGGGCCGATTAATATAAGGTAATTGCCTGCTGGCTTACAGATATGGTTAAGGTATTGCTTTTCGCCATCAGCGCAGTGCGCCATGCATTTTACAACAGCAGCATTTTCTTGTTGCATCTTTAAAAACCTGCTAAACGTAACCGATTCGTTGATACGCGGCAAGTACGCTTTTAAGGACTGTTTCATGGCCGACACGACCACCTTGTTAAGGCGCTCAAGCTTCACGTCTTTGCGTTCAGAATGCTCACTAATGATTGGGGTAATTTCGTGGATGCCAACTTCTGTCGCCTTTTCTAAAAACCACTCGATGCGATCA
>JAAIGF010254661.1_pt1 | contig 10950 bp, 8 predicted proteins | sample 6487441 | NCBI WGS metagenome assembly JAAIGF01 (sample SAMN13974129, study PRJNA590717) | phyllosphere metagenome | biome: pepper field; feature: multiple bacterial spot infested pepper fields; material: pepper leaves; isolation source: leaves from pepper fields | host: Capsicum annuum ...
AAAGCTGCCGCGCGATCAAGTGAACGACGTCCCCTTCCCGCTGGATTTTCCCGTGGATCGCCATCATGCTTGAGCTTAACACGATCCGACGCTGTTTCTCGAAAAGCGACGGCCACACGACGATGTTCGCTGGTCCGGTCTCATCCTCGATGGTGATGAACATGACGCCCTTCGCGGATCCGGGTTTCTGCCTCACGAGCACTAGCCCAGCAACGCAGAGCCAGCTCTTATCACGGGCATTCATCGCATCTGCACATGTGACGATCCGGCGAGCGGTGAGATCCTGTCGCAGGAATGACAAAGGATGCGCACGAAGAGTCAGGCCGACGTGTTGATAGTCCTCGACCACGTTGTGTCCCTCGGTCATCTGACTGAGCTCAACTTGCGGCTCCTGCTGCTCGGCGACCGTTTTCATCTCACGCTCTGCCGCCGCCACGAACAGTGGAAGCGGCTCGTCTCGTAATGCTTTGATCGCCCAGAGTGCATCACGCCGCTCGATGTTGAATGCCGGTCTGAAGGCGTCGGCCTCGGCGAGCTGGACAAGCGCTTCCGATGGGACTTCCGATCGACGCCATACGTCGTCGACGCTCTCGAACGGCCGTTCGATCCTTGCTGCGACAATTCTGGCGGCGTCCCGAGCTGCCAGCCCAGCAACCTGGCGCATACCCAGCCGGATGGCGTGTCGGTTGCTGCCGGGGATTTCCTCTAGTGTGCAGTCCCAGCGCGAATGTTGCACGGATATGGGTCGAACCTCGACACCATGCTTCTGGGCGTCGCCGATGATTTGCGCCGGAGCGTAGAAGCCCATCGGCTGCGAATTGATGAGCGCCGCGGCGAAGGCATCCGGGTAGTGGCATTTGATGAAACAGCTCGCATAAGCGATAAGCGCGAACGATGCAGCATGGCTTTCCGGGAAGCCATAGCTGCCGAACCCTTCGAGTTGGGAGAAGGTCTTCTCCGCGAATTCGCGACTGTAGCCGTTGTTGACCATTCCATCGATCAGCTTGGTCTGAAACCGCGATACGCCTCCAGTGAACTTGAAAGTCGCCATGCTTTTTCGGAGCTGGTCAGCCTCGCCGGCGGTGAAACCTGCGCAAACCATTGCGACGCGCATCGCGCTCTCCTGAAACAAGGGCACGCCCAACGTTTTGCCAAGTACGGCCTCGAGCTCCGGTGTCGGATACTCCACAGCCTCCTTCCCCTCCCGGCGGCGGAGATACGGATGGACCATGTCGCCCTGTATGGGGCCTGGCCGAACAATGGCGACCTGGACGACGAGATCGTAAAACGTTCTCGGCTTGAGCCTCGGCAGCATCGCCATCTGCGCTCGGCTTTCGACTTGGAATGTGCCGAGCGTATCGGCCTTACGGATCATCGCATATGTCGCCCCGTCCTCCTGCCGAACCTTGGCAAGATCGAGATCTTCGTGCTTGTGCTCCCGGATCAAGTCGAAGGCCTTCTGCATGCACGTCAGCATGCCGAGCGCCAGAACGTCCACCTTCATCATTCGCAAGGCTTCGACGTCGTCCTTGTCCCACTCGATGACCTGCCGGTCTTCCATGGCGGCGGGCTCTATCGGAACGAGATCATCGAGGTGCGAACGCGTCAAAACGAAGCCGCCGACATGCTGGCCGAGATGCCGAGGCGCGCCCATCAGTTCTCGGGCAAGCCGCAGCGTCATCACGAGACGGTAATCGTCGGGATTGAGGTTCAGCTCGCGAACATTGCGCTCTGTCACCTCCTCAGACCACGACCACAGCCCGGACGAGAGCGCTTTGGTAACGTCTTCGGGCAGACCCATAGCCTTGCCGACGTCGCGGATCGCTCCTTTGGCCCGATAACGCGTAACCGTACAAACCAAGGCTGCACGATCGCGGCCGTAGGTCTTGTAGATCCACTGGATAACCTCCTCCCGACGCTCGTGTTCGAAGTCGACATCGATGTCCGGCGGTTCATTTCGCTCCTTGCTAACGAACCGTTCGAACAGCAGATCGTTGGTCTCCGGATCTATCGACGTGATGCCGAGGATGTAGCAGATCGCCGAGTTCGCCGCAGAACCGCGGCCCTGGCAGAGTATGCCCTGCCCACGCGCGAACCGGACGATGCTATAGACGGTCAGGAAGTACGGCGCGTATTCCATCTCCTTGATCAGATCGAGCTCGTGCCTGACCGTCCGCAACACGCTCTGTGGCAGGCCTTCCGGATATCGGTCGGGGATGCACTCGCGGACGCAGTGCTCCAGCGATTGCTGGGCATCCATGCCGTTGATCAGCGCTTCCTCGGGATATTCGTACGTCAGTTCCTCCAAGCTGAAAGTGCACTGGCTCACGACCTCCATTGTGCGCTCGAGCGCCTCCGGGTAGCGCGGGAACAGCCGCTGCATCTCTTCCGGAGGCTTCAAAAAGCGATCGGCGTGGCGTTCACGATCGAAGCCGACGTCGTCGATGGTCGTATTCGTGCGGATGCACGTGACGATATCCTGCAATTGACGGCGAGACGGCTCATGGAAGAGAACATCGTTGGTGACGACCGTCTTCACCTTGAACTTTGCCGCCAAATTCGAAAGCTCGTGGAGCCGCATCTGGTCATTTGGTCGTCGCCTGAGGCTGAGCGAGAGGTAGGCGCGCCGGCCGAAAATCTCCGTCATCTTGCGGAGCTGCACGGCACAGACATCGTCTGCGAGATCGGGGACGAGAATGCCGATCAGCCCTTCGGCATACAGCGCGAGATCATCGATATGAAGGATGCAGTTGTTTTTTCCGCCCCTGCCCTTGCCAATGGTAATCAGTCGGGTGAGCCGGGAGTACGCCGCCTTGTCGGTCGGGTAGACGAGCACCGACATGCCGTCCTGCAGATCGAGCCGGCAGCCTACGACCAGACGAATCCCTGTTTCGCGGGAAGCCTCCAGCGCCCGCACGATCCCAGCAAGACTGTTGCGGTCGACGACCCCGATGGCTTCGATGCCCAGCTCCTTGGCGGTCGCGAACAATTCCTGCGCCGACGATGCGCCCCGCAGAAAGCTGAAATGTGTGGTGACCTGGAGTTCTGCGTACTTCATCCGAAGATTCCATGCAGGAACCATCGGTGCGAACCCGTTTCCGGGTCGATGCCGTCGCCGGAGCGAAAGATCCAGAACCGTTCACCGTCGTCGTTTTCGATGACGAAGTAGTCCCGCACCGCTTCCAGCTCGGTCGGACGTTTCCACCACTCGCCGAAAATGCGCTCCGGGCCGTCGGCCCGCTTCACGCGATGACGCTTTCCACGCCACGTTATGCTGGCTGGCGGATAGTCGGGCATGAGAGCGATCGCCTGGATCTGTTCCGGTCGTTCGAACAGCCGCACGGGTCTTCGCCAATGTCCCACCCAGCTTTGGGCGACGTCTTCGGCGACTGCGGAGACCTGCTGCACGCTGCGCTCGGGAACGTCCGACGCCACGGGCGCTAGACGATAGACGCGCTGGCCGCCGCGGTTGCTGAAGATGTCGATCAAAGGCGTCAGGTCGGTTCTCTCCTCCTCGACGAGAGACGACGACTTCTGCTCCTCCTGCAGCGGTTCCGCCGAGACGGCGACGAGGACAAGTTTCTCGATTCCGAAACCCGGATCGATCTGCTCGGTGCGATCCTTGAACAGCTTAGTGAGCCACGCGACGTCGCGCGCCGGCTTCGCGGTCCCTGCCCGGATCGCCTGGAGCGTGTTGTCGACACGATGCACGATGAGGTCAGTCCGGCGCGCGCCGAGCCCGCGTTTCTCCAGTTCGGCGACGAGCTGGACGACGAGCCGACCCACGTACTTGTTGATGGTGTCGGCCGCGCCTATCGGTTCCTGAAACGATCTCGAGACCTCGACGAGATCGGCAGTCCGGATAGGCTCGATCGGTTCGCCAGCCCGACCGAACATTTGGTCGAGGCGGCGACCGACCTCAGGTCCGAAACGCAGCGCCAACGGTGCTCTCGGTGTATTCGACAGTTCGCCTATGCAATGGAAGCCGAGCACCCGGAGGTCCTGAACGACTTTCTCCGGCACGCGTAGCAACGAGATCGGCAGCTTTTCGACGGCGCGAACAATCTCGCCGCGGGGAACGATCACGGTATCCCGGCTGATTGCCCTGACGCAGGCGTGCGCCGCGCCCCATGTATCCGCAACGGCGACCTTGGCGGTGAGTTTCCTCGAGTGGAATGTGTTCACGATGCCGGTGATCATCTTTGCTTCGCCGCCCTGGAGATGGTCCGCGCCCTCCGTATCGAGGACGAGACCATCGATGCCGTCCACCGCGACGATTGGCGAGTAATGGCCGAGAGCCCATAGCGCGATACGCTCGAGAGCCGCGGCGTCGGCGACGGGATCCGCATCCATCAGCATCAGCCCGCGGAAAATCGCCTGAGCCTTCGCTGCGGGCATCCCGACCCGGACACCGATCTTCTGAGCCGCGACGTCGGCAGACGACACCCACCGTTTGGATCCGCTCCTGGCGATGACCGCGACCGGCTGTTCATCCGGAATAGCTGGATCGTCTCGCCTGATCCTGTCCGTCGACAAACTCGGTAGAAATATGGATACGACCCTCGCCATCACACGCTCCGACGTAAAACTCAGCACACTCGCCCGCACGCGATCTCATCAACTCAAGAAACCATCGAGGTCTCCCGACCCCCGGCACCGGGAGTTCCTCTGACGGCGTCACACTCACTCGCCACCTTGTAGTGCTGGCGGTCGGCTGGCCGAAGTCGTTGGCTTCGGTCTGCCTCCTCCAGCGTCTGACAGCTAGCGCGATCGTTCCCGTTCGCTCAGCGACGAGTTGGAGCCGACGGCTCACGACCATCGGCAATCGCACCATCTCGCCGACGACCGCGCCACATCCGCCATAGGAAAGCGCCTCTTCCATGTTCGCCGCGACATCCTCTTCCTTGTCGCTTTCCACGAAGATGACCCTACGCGGATGTAGACCCGCCTGAGCCAGAGCCGGGAAAAACAGATCGGGCCGCGTGAGGCACCACACGATGGGCCCCTTCGTGCGAGCGGCGATCCCAGCGGCAAACAGTACGGCCGCCGCTCCATCGACGGTTCCAGAGCCGCCTCCTGCGAATTCATGGAGTGCTCCATGCGCGAGTCCGCCTCCGGGAAGAATGGCGTCGATCTCCTCGACGCCGAAGGGAAGACAGCCGGCCCTTTTCCCGCCCTCCCCCTCAATGGACGAGATGCGTTCGCGCAGATCAGCAAGCACTTGATCGCGGACAGCAGACATCGGTCACGAATCCTTCCGAAATCGCGGTGAAAATACAGCAACGTCATGTCGCCAGAACTTGATTGTTCTCTATCTGTTCCCTATCGTTGGCGGCGTCAAGACGCCCAAAAAGCAGGAAACTCCTCCTAGGATTAGGAAAGCTGCAGATTCATAGAACGGAATCAAAATCGTAGGCCTAATTCCGCCTGCGACGCCTCTGGAGTAAATATTTCTGTGCCACGCTGTGGACATCCGGATGAAGGAACAACATGCCTAGAAGACCTAGACCGGACAACGAAGGGGGACCGATGCTGAAGGACATCCGCCTCCCCATGATCGAGGTCGTCTGCATACCGTGTGGTCGCCACGACCTGCTCGTGCGTCAGGTGCTCGTTAAAAGGTTTGGCGCCGGAGTCAGCTTCACGCGATTGAGACGACGGCTGGCAATGGGATGCGAGCGTCTATGCCTTCCAGATGGAGATCAATGCGGAACACGCTTCCCGTGTATCGACAGCCAAGATAAGGATTTGCGCAGATGAACTGTTTGCCTCTTACAACCTCCTCTCGAATAAATTGCGATGGACCACTAAGCTTGGGTTGATATCGCTGCCATTGTTCTAAGGTTTAGGTTGCTTCGGAACAAAAGACGTCCGACTAATCCCCGCGACCTTGCCTGCCCGCATGTGCGTCGACCATCTCCGATGATATCCCAAAGTTGCACGAAGAAATCCGACGGGGTCTTCCGGTTGGGCGCCGAAGTCCAGCGCCGCCAACTGTCCACCGTCGCCACGGTGACGTGGTAGTCAGGCCGAACGAGGTTGACCTAGTCGTCCACTGACCCAACAATCCTCTTTCTCGCCAAGCAAATCGGAAAGACGGCCTCAGGCGAATTGAGAATCTCGATCAATTCGCTGATTCCGGGCTTGGTCAGTTTAAATTCGTATATACCTAAGCGGCCAAGCGGTTCGGCACCCATCAGTCGAAACGCTTCGTGGTACTGCGCGGCCGCGGCTGTTGCCAGAGCGAAGGTCGCGGAGAAATGCAGCCCCGAATCAGATCCGGGTATCACCTCATGCGCATAAATAGTTATGGTCATCTAATCCTCAGCAGTGTTGTTGATTTGACAGTGCTAGATCGGCAGGAGGGATTGTCACGCCTTCCCGATTGTCATTTGTCGATCAACGGAAAGTTCGGCTGCCAGCCGCATGAGACGAGCTTTTTCCTTCGTCAACAATTCCTTCGTTGCTCTGTATTCTCTGGCAAGAATACCATCGACTTCGACACGCATCTCGGGCGTCGGAATGAAGGATTCATCTACGCGGTCGGCGTCCACTTGGTACCGGAGCCATTTCCCCAGGCCATAGCTTCCCACGAGACGATAAGCCAACCGGGTCGCCTGATGTAGATCGCTCCCTTCGACGCCGCCTGCGCCAATTGATCTGCTTCCGAACACGACTTCTTCCGCAGCGGTCCCGCCGAGCATGATCCTTATGCGCGCAAGCAGATCAGGCTCGGTAGGCAGCGCGGCGTCTCGGATCTTATATCGGACGCGGCCGCCGTCCTGTACCGCTTGTCCTTCAACCATGTGTGATTCAACTCTTATAACGATGCCATCTGCCACCCCAGACGCCATCGTCAGGATCGCGTGGCCTACCTCGTGGACGCAGATCCGATGGACGACCGCCTCGGGTAGCGGTACCTTGGCCGGAAGACCAAGTTCGACGTCCTGCATGCACACGGAACCTCGTCGAATCCTTGCTGCGCGCTTTGCGGCTCGAGCGACCTTCTCAAGATCGGCAGGCGTCGCAAGCCGTAACTTGTCCGTCACTTGACGGAGAGATGCAGCCGACAACGATCCGTTTAAATGATACGCCAAAATTTCGGCACGCTCCTCATCATCCGGGAGATCGAGATGTACATGCTTCTCAAGACGTCCTGACCTGAGGATCGCGCTGTCGATTAAGTGTCCATAGTTCGTTGCTCCTACGATGATCGTGCCTGGTTGTTCTAGCGCCTGCGTCGTCAAATCGAGAAACCTGCCGATCACATTCCCTTCGTAGAATATGTGATCTCCCCGCATCGCCGCTCGATCTCCAATAGCATCGAGTTCGTCAACGAGGAGGACAGCGCCTCGGCGTGACGCGGCATCCGCAAAAGACGCCGACATCGCGGCAAGCATGTCTCCCAGGTGGCCTTTGCCGGAGCCCTGCCATAGTCCGACGGATGTGGTGATAAGGTCGAACTCGAGTTCGTTTGCTAACGCTGTAGCGAACAACGTCTTACCTGTTCCGGGCGGGCCTACGAGCAGTACCCCCTTATCAACGTCTGACCAGGCGACTTTGTCGCTCCGCCAATCGGCGACGTCTCGACTTATCGCGCCGACCCACTCACGAGCCGCAGCATATCCGGGGAGATCGAAAAACTTGGGACCGCGTGGTGGGCTAACCGGTGTTTCTGTCAGAGTTGCGAGGTTAAGGCCTTTCAAGGACCTTCTTGCGGTTATTCCAACGACGATTTCCTTCCGCTGCTCCGCGACGGCTTCCGCGAGCGAAAACTCTATGTCTTCGACGCCGAGCATTTTGCGAGCCGCAATAACATGTCCTGCTGTCGGCGGTTGAACGTCTACGATTACATCCGCAGCCAATTGAAGTTCTAGTGGTACATCCGTTATCGAGCGAGCAAGATACATGACCTGGTGTTCTGGCCGGTATATAGAAAGCTCTTCTAATCCTTCTCCCGGAGCACGACCCAAAGCCTTTTCAAGTACGTTTACTTGGCGACGATAGTCGTCGTCATATGGACTTCGCACATTTCCGCTCATCATTAAGTTAGCTGCCGCCTTCGCCGCCCACAGCCAGTCGCTGTCAACGACGCAGACAATGATTCCAGGAGCGTTGTCCCTGAACTGATCTGTTCCACGGAGCGCTTTGCGGAGGCAACAGAGCATGAGGAACCTGCTTACATACCTACTCGATTTATGAAAGATATCGCGGTCAACACGGTGGTACATTTACACCTCCTGCGAGGTTGGATGCGACACCAAAATCTGACGATTGATTCGCCAATCCCTAAACAACCTTGGGGATAATAGGTAAGGATTCAGCACGATTATGTCTCCACAGGATGCATTTTGCATCCTATGGACGGCGTCGGCGTCTCGGCGTCAAGCTTTATTTCCAATTATTTGCGACGCCCGTGGATACATGGCAATGAATCCTTATGCTGATTGTGCCGCCGGAAATCCTAAAGGTTGCTAGAGAGTTTCTTGGTCTTAGCCAGGAGCAGGTCGAAAAGCATGCCGGAATCTCTAGAGCGACAGTTTATCGCCTTGAACGCGGAGTACGCGATCTGCCGCAATATGCGCTGTTGGTTCAACACTTCTATGAGCAAAGTGGAATAGAGTTCGTTGAGCCTGTGGGAAGTCGGGGATGGGGAGTGTTCAATCACAACACCGCGAAAAACCGCCGCGACATCAGTGATCGTCCACATCAAGAACCTTGGCTGCCAAAAAAAAGTGACAACTAAGTTGCGATCGTGACGGCTTACGCAAAATCGGAGCAGCTAGGCCCTCTCTGCATTTTTCGACTTAGTGAAACAGCGTCTACGTTTCGACTGCCGCTCGCGAGCCCACTTTTTCGCTGCGCTGCAAAGCGGGTCCCGCGTCCCTTCGGAACGCCTTAATCGGACGGGCTTGCGCCCGACATTCTATTGAGGACGAAGTTGGGCCGGGCCAGCTCTAGCAGTGAGGCACCGCTGACCCGGCCCAACTTCGTTCAAACGGAATGCGAGCGTGCTCGCATACTTTTCAGTTATCTTTGCGCTCTTCACTCAAAAATACTCGAACTGATACATACGAAAAAAGCCGCTCTTCTACCAAACGTGAAAAGGGAAGCCTCTGAAATTCAGGTGGTTGCCAAACTTCGCCTTGCAGATGGCAAAGCTCTTGTCGCAGCCAGCCGTCACCGTAAATCCATCGCCCGGCTGCGGTGCGATTTCCAGCGGAAGCCAGAATGTCAGCGTCGTCACCCCGTTCTGGCTCGCATGGTCGTCCAGATCGAAACTCACGCCCACATTCGCGCCGCTATCAAACCTCAGCTTGCCCTGCCGGAAGAAGCCCTCAGCGAAGCCACCGAGCCCACCAACAGTTATCCGCCCCTGCCCATCAACCGCCAGAACCGTGCCACTGGCCTGAAAGCCCGCAAGCGTTGCCCCGCAACGGGCATCGCCCAGCGCCGCATCGCACCGGCGTCCATAAATTCGCCCCTGCGGCTGGCTCAGCCGGTGGGCGAAGCTGCGTAATTCGGCCTTGAACGCCCCGCCGGATCGCGTCACCTCACCGATTTCGCGCACCTTCAGCAGCATGTGTTGCGCTTCCGGCGCACTCCAGTTGACGAGGTAGAGTTCCACCCGCGCGCCGTCATAGCGCCCACTCGCCAAGTCCGCTTCACTCACCGCCTCACTCGAAAAACCGCCCGCCACCTCGCCGCTGCTCGCCGCCAGGCCCGTCTCGCTGTCGCTTTCGCTGGCCTGAAATCCGCTTGCGGCAAGGTAGGTCAAGCCGCCGAAATGCAGTGCCTCATCATGTTCGGTAAATCCCAGCACGCTGCCATCGCGCAGCGTCACCTTCCAGCAATGGCATGTGGTCGTCGCCTCGCCGCTCAAATGCGCGGCAAGCTCCGTCGGCGCAGTCTTCATGGCAAAATCTCCACAAGCGGAATGGATGGAATGCGCCCCGCCTCGAAAGCACTGAGGCTGACGTCGATCCGGTCGATATCGAAGCGCACCGGCACATCGAATTCGAAGCCCGCCCGCACCGCCGCCCCCGCCACCGGTATGTGCCCCGCACCGAAGGTCACAACACCGGTGGCATGATCGATCTCGATAGCCTCCGCCGAAACAGCGGCCCCGTTCACCGAAACCACCACCGTTCCAACCACGGGTTTCGCAATCGTCCGCGTCCACCCTCCGCCCGCATCGGCATAGGTCTTCGTCAGTTGAAACCGCGCGGTCACGCCATCTCCCGTACCGATCCGCTGGTCCATCGCCGTCGGCAAGGTCAGCGGCGGGCCGGATCGAAAATCCACCGGGTCACGAAACCGAAACCCGTAAAGCTGCCCGCCACGCGCCTCGAAAAACTCCAGCACCGCATAAAGGTCACTCACTGAACGCACCCCTGAGCCCGCATCGTAAGCCCGCCGCGAATTGCGCCACCTCTGGTTCCGGTTCTCGCGCCCGTTGGAAAGATTGACCACATCCGTCCGCCGCACAGGCCCGCCACTGGTGCCCAGCGCCAGGCGCAATGGAAACCGCACTTCATGAAATGCTGCCATGATATTGATCCCGGATTCTTTTTTGATCTGGACGTCAGCCAGAAATCAGCGTCACAAAACGCACAGCTTCAAACGCTTGCGAAGCGCCGCCACGAGTCAGAGCCTGTCGAAGGGGTGGGAGAGATGTCCGGCAGGACAGAGGGGGGTAAGCCGCGAATGACAAACACTCACTGAAACTCATAACCCCCGCTGCCCCCGCCCCACACTACGCGCCAGCATTGCGCTGATCTGCCCCTCGCTGCGCCGGAAGCTCGCCGCATCGGTCGCCGTCACGTTGAACACGATCTGCGATCCACCGCTGCCACCGGCCGCAACGCCGAGCGAACCATCCGCACCGCGTTTCAAAGGCAGAATAGCCTCGCTCCCAGCCTCACCCATCAGCCCCATATCGCCGCCCAT
>JAAIGF010085192.1_pt1 | contig 10948 bp, 8 predicted proteins | sample 6487441 | NCBI WGS metagenome assembly JAAIGF01 (sample SAMN13974129, study PRJNA590717) | phyllosphere metagenome | biome: pepper field; feature: multiple bacterial spot infested pepper fields; material: pepper leaves; isolation source: leaves from pepper fields | host: Capsicum annuum ...
GACTTCCGCCGCAAGGCGACGCTGGCCGAATATGGCTTCCGCCTGCCCTCCTGCATGGACAACCGCCCGCTGCGCTTCGAGGAATGGGATGCGATGCGCCCCCTCACCGTTTCGGTTTCGGCCACGCCCGGCAGCTGGGAGATGGAGCAGTCCGGCGGCGTCTTCGCCGAACAGGTCATTCGCCCCACGGGCCTCATAGATCCGCCCGTGGAAGTGCGCTCCGCCCGCAGCCAGGTGGACGATGTTCTGGGCGAAATCCGCGAGACCGCCGCCAAGGGCTACCGCACGCTCTGCACCGTGTTGACCAAGCGAATGGCAGAAGACCTGACCGAATATCTGCATGAACAGGGCGTGCGCGTGCGCTACATGCACTCGGATATCGACACGCTGGAACGCATCGAAATCATCCGCGACCTGCGCCTTGGCGCTTTCGACGTGCTTGTCGGTATCAACCTGCTGCGCGAAGGTCTCGACATTCCCGAATGCGGCTTCGTCGCCATTCTGGATGCGGACAAGGAGGGCTTCCTGCGCTCCGAAACCTCGCTCATCCAGACCATCGGTCGCGCCGCCCGTAACGTGGATGGCAAAGTCATCCTTTATGCGGATAACATCACCGGCTCCATGAAGCGGGCGATGGAAGAAACCAGCCGCCGCCGCGAAAAGCAGATGGCCTATAACGAGCAGCACGGCATCACACCGGAATCGGTCAAGGCCAAGATTTCCGATATTCTTGATTCTGTTTATGAGCGCGATCACGTAAGGGCCGATATTTCCGGCACGTCCGGCAAGGGCTTCGCCGATGGCGGCCACCTGGTCGGCAACAATCTTCAGGCGCATCTCAACGCGCTGGAAAAACAAATGCGCGACGCCGCCGCCGACCTCGACTTCGAAAAAGCCGCCCGCCTGCGCGACGAAATCAAACGCCTCAAGGCAGCAGAGCTTGCTGCGATGGATGACCCGATTGCGAAGCAAGAGGCGGCGAGTGCCGAAGGCGGCAAAAAAAGCAAAGGCGATCCTTCGAGGCTCCGCTCTTCGAGCTCCGCGCCTCAGGATGAGGAGGGAGAAGAAGCCTCCAACGGTAGCCCTCATGGTGAGGAGGCCCAGCGGGCCGTCTCGAACCACGAGGGCGGTTCGTCACCGAAATCCCTCTTCACCAAACCCACGCTGGACGACATGGGCCCCGGCACAGACACCGCCAAACCCCTCTTCCGCCGAAACACGCTGGATGAAATGACCGTCGGCCGCACCGAAAAACCCGTGCGCGGCAAGACCCCGGAAAAGCCAACAACCGAGCCCGGCAAGCGCTTCTCCCCCTTGCTGGAAGGCCAGCCGGAGCGCGCAACCGGCGGCAAGGACGACCCTCGCCCAATCGCCCGCAACAAGGTCGGCGTCGGCTCCTACGAAGACCCCGGCGAACAGAAGCGCAAGGGCCGCACCAAAGGCAAGACCGGCAGGCCGGGGCGATAGATCACGCTCCGCCACTCCCTATTGAACGCCTGAAGTCGTGACATGGCCGGAACTTTCGGCCAAAAGAGACATTCACGCCTTGTGCAACCATAGGGAGGACCGGCCACATGCGCTTCCATATTCTTGCAACGGCAGCAGTCGCCATCATCCTTGGCTCCACGCCTGCGCTTTCAGGCACACTTGCGGATTCCACGTTTCACAGCAACGCGCTGAACGCCGATCTTCCCGTCAACATCTACCGCCCGGATGGCGAGCCGCCGGAAAATGGCTGGCCGGTTCTATATCTGCTGCACGGGCATGATGGAGACCAGAATAGCTGGCGCGATCTCGGCAACATCGAAAAGACGCTGGATGGCATGATTGCCGCAGGCACGATCCGCCCGCTCGTGGTTGTCATGCCGGGAGTGAAGAATAGCTGGTATGTGGATTCCGCCGCCGTCGATGGGCCGGGCGATTACGATACCGCCCTCACCGGCGATCTGCGCAGCCATGTGGAAAAGACGTTACCGGTGCGCAAGGACAGGCAGGGCCGTGCTATCGCCGGGCTTTCCATGGGCGGCTTCGGCGCGCTGCATCTCGCCTATTCCCATGAGGACCTATACGCCACCGTCGCCAGCATGTCGGGCGCCATCTGGCAGAACGTGCCCGCCTCGGATCTCGACAAGACGCCCGCCGAACTGAAACTCATACAGGATAGCGCCTTCTTCCACCGCGTGGATCGCACCACCATCACCAGCGGCATCGTCCTGCCCTCGACCGGAGACCACTTCTCCGGCGCCTTCGGCACACCCTTCGATGCAAGGCTGTTTAACGAAAAGAACGTCTTCACCCTCGTCGCCCAACACGTCGCCGAATCCCAGGACCTCCCCACCACCTACCTGACCGTCGGCGACGACGACGGCTTCTCCCTCTGGCGCGGCGCCGTCGCCCTCCACGAAACTCTCCAGGCCGACAACCGAAAATCCGAACTGCGGATTACGGATGGGGATCATGTGTGGTCACTGTGGAAGGTGTCGATTATCGATGTGTTGAAGTTTGTTGATGGGGAGTGGGGGTAGCGAAACCAAAAACTTGACGAAGAGCAGCGCAACTACACAGAACTAGGGACGAATTTTGGATATATCTCGTTCAGATAACTTACCGAGTCCTCCTCGGTAATAGCGATATCCAAGCGGTCTCGAACAAACTCTAGCCTTGAGATGCAGTCGTGTAGAAGCTGACCCCAAGTCTTTATCCAGATTCTGCCATTTCCCTCTTTGAATATGTGAGCACATCCCGGAGGTCTGTCTTGCGCGGTAACTAGATGGTCCAATAAAGGTGATATCTCCACACCAACGAGCCAGAAACTCCATCGGACATTCGTCTTTTTGTACCGGCTGTCGTTCATTATGGCATCTGCGTACCGCAATATCTGACCGTATTCAGCCATACCAACATCTGTACTGGCACGCTTAAGCTCAATAACTAAGTGGTGATCGTCATCTCTGCCAGTTACTTTCGATGCTTGGCATAGCATCAAATCCAAACGCGCATTAGTTTTTCCGCCAACCAGCACAGGCTGCAAAACCTCTTCATTTATCTTCAAGCGCCTAAGATGCTCTTTTAAAGCATTAGTAAGCGAAGACTCTGAGACGCCTAACGTGAATTCATCCCCAAAAATCCAAGCGTTTCTTTCGACTATCTGATGGATATGCTGCCGTTCCTTCACAGTTCTCCGGGTCTCATCGCTACACACCAGAGAACGCAAGCCTTTAGCGGTACTAATTCTGTGCTTAACAAGAGAAACAGTATCGATAATGTCGGAAAGTTTGCTATTGTCCAATAGCTTTGCAAATTGCCTTTGCTTTTCACTGGACAAATTCAAAACTTCGGACAAAATTTTTGAGACTTCGCTAGGACGCTCTTCGATTGCTTCCCGTAGCAAACGAAAAGATAGAGCTTTAGTTACGTTATTTTGCTCAGCAAAACCTTTCGCCTGCGAGTTAATAGTGACCGCACATACGTCAAAAATTCGCCTAGATTGCTTTACAGTCTCGCCGTTTTCATCTTCGCGATATGGATAAACTTTCTCAGATTTCCATTGCGCGATTAAGCCTTCAACTTTAAGTCGATCAAGCCTCTTGAAATATTCACTAAGTCTATCGCGGCCTTCCGCGATCAACTTGGAGATACCCTCTTCCATCTCAAATTCTATTAAAGAACCACTAGCGACATCGGAAAAGTGTTTGCTTTTTAAATAAGCAGAGAAATTATATCCTGGTGCTCTTATCTCGGGTGGACGTTCTGCCAGTGTGAAACCGCTTTCATCGCATAAATATACGCATCGGTTAATTGGATGGAGCCATTCGATTACCTCCAATTTAGCCTCTATTACCGAACCCGAAGAGAGTTTAATCGGCCCAATAGAGAAATTCTCCGTTCTAGAAATGAGCTTTCCCACATCGACAAGTTCGTTATTAATTTTCAAGGAAACATCACGATACTTGTTGATGTATGATGCGAACCTCTGCGCAATTTCGTCAGCGTGGATTCTGGCAAAATACGAAATAACTGAATCAAAAAGGTTATTTACCTCGACCGTAGTCCCAGTTCTAGTACTCCTAGATAGTTTCAGGTCAGAGATATGAAAGATTCCAATGGCGTCGTTATTTGCGGTAATACTGTACTCAAAAAACTTACCGCCATCCTGATAAACGGTTTTCCAAGTGACAAACTCGCCTAAAGACAACGCTCGGAATCGTCCTTCACCATTTCTTCCCTGTAATATCCTTTTTTTAGAATGTGAACGGTTGAGCCGTGCCTTCCAAGAATTTCCTAATTCTGAGAACGCATGCTTCTTTTCATCGTAGTGTATGCCTTCGCCGTTATCGGAAAAATATAATGCAACCGGTGAGCCGAGCGGATTGAGCTTTACCGATACGTTTATATCGTCAGCGTCAGCGTCGAAAGAGTTCCAAATAATCTCAGCCATAGCTCTAGAAGGAAGGCTGCCGACAAATCGTTTCCAAAAATCTTGTTGAGCCTTTACTTCGATAGTGTGAGCCAAACTACGCACCTTCCGATAACACATTTGTTTCTGTTGATACCCAATCAGACTAGAATTGCAACCATAAGATAAAACAGCCATGGGAACCAAATCCACCCCCGCCCGTTCTTCCCCCGAACATCACGTTCAGCATACACAAGGGAAGAAACATCATGAAAAACAAGGTTTTCGCACTGGCTGCCGTTGCAGCCCTGACCTCTTCTGTTGCCTTCGCGCAGACGGCGACCCCGGCGCCTGCCGCTCCGGCTGCTGCTGGTGCCGATGCGGCGCTTTCGGGTCCGGGTTTCACCATGGGCACCAAGGCATCTGGCGCTTTGAAGTTCGTCAACGTGCAGAAGACCGACCTCACCGCCTCGCAGCTTGAGGGCATGGATATCTACAATGCCCAAAACGAGGAAATCGGTGAAATCGAAGATGTGGTGATTGGCGATGGCAAGGCCGTCATCGGCCTCGTCGCCTCCGTCGGCGGCTTCCTCGGCATCGACAAGAGCTATGTCGTCCTCGACCCGTCCTCCGTCGCGATCAACAATGATAACGGCACCTGGAAAGCCTATGTCGACACCACCAAGGAAGCGCTGCAGAACGCTCCGAAGCTGGACTACGACAAGCTGGACGACTAATTGCCCGCCTTCGGGTGATTGTAATAAGGCCCCTGTGGTTCTCCGCGGGGGCTTTTCTGTGAGTGGGATTCGGCTGAGAGCGCTCAGGTGGGGAAATTGGCAAGCCGCATACTCCCCAACCTCATCCGGGAGGCAGATGTCAGCTTATATCAGGGCTCAATGATAAGAACCGGTATGATGCCCCGACAGCGGCCGCCGAGTGGGAAAACACCGCAGAGCGATGTTTGCATCGGTCGAGGATTTTGACGCCCTCCGGTGGCCGTTGCCGGGGCATCATTTCGGATCCTATCATAGAGCCCTGGTATAACTTGCCCGCGCGCCGTTTCTTCGCTTATCCTCCCGCACATGATCATCAGGACACTCCGCTTGCCTCACCGCCTTGCTCTCACATTTACCGCTCTTCTTTCACTTTTCGCGCCCCTCACGGCACATGCCCAAAGCGGCACATGGCAGCCGTCCGAGCAGATCAAGACCTATGCGATCTCAGGCAATTCCGGCATCGAGCTTTATCGCTCCATTGGCGAGCGCGGGCCGCAGGCGGGTGTTCAGGCGGTGGCGCATACCACTTTCAAGCTCACATGGCGGCGGGATTATCGTCCGCAGGCGGATGGCGCCTGCGTGTTGGCCACCGCACGTCCAAACCTCACGATCATCTACACATGGCCGAAGGCACCTGCGAAGCTTCCTCCGGATGTCACCGCCAGCTGGCAGCGCTTTATCTCCGGGGTTGAAAAGCATGAGCGCGTACATGGCGAGCATATTCTCGTCATGGTGAAAAAGATCGAGGCTTATAGCGTCGGCCTTCGCGCGGAAAACGATCCGAAATGCCAGAAGGTCCGCGCCGTGTTGCAGCAGCGTCTGGGAGAAATTTCCGACGAGCGGCGCAATATCGAGCGGGACTTCGATAAGTTGGAGCTTTCGAATGGCGGCGCGGTGCACCAGCTCATTTTAGCCTTGGTGAACGGCCCCTGAGGCCGCCGTGCAGGGACGGCCCTACTCCGCCGCCTCGCCCTTCAGCACAGGTTCGGCCAGTATCGCCATTTCCAGTTCGTAGGAATAGCCTTCCAGCATGGTATAGGCCTGCTCGATAACTTCGATCTGGTTTTCCGCGTTGCGGATGGCCTCGGCAATGGACTGGCTGCGGGCGCGCAGCATGGAGCCCAGCACATCCGTCTCCGGCTTCTTGCCCAGCCGGTCCATGTGCTTGCGCACACGGGTACGGTGGCGTTCCAGCTCCAGAATGTGGAAGCGGCTTTTCAGAATATCGTCGGTCAGCTTGCGCCGCATGGCCGCCACGGGGTCGAAACTGCCGGGCTCGCGCTCATCCAGAATGAACTCGTTGACCAGCGTTTCCAGCATCAGAAGACCCTTCAAATCCTTGGGGTCCGCCAGTTGCGGATCATAGCCGGTGTCATCGAAAACCTTGCGGCGCACCGGGTCCTTCAACAGCTCGTAAGCCAGTTGCAGCTTGGCAAACTGGTCGGCATCGCCGCCGCTGTCCGGGTGGGCATTTTTCGCCGCCTTGCGATAGGCAGCCTTGATCGCCGCCTCATCGGCACCGCGCTCAACACCCAGCAAAACATAAGGATCGATCACCGAAACACCTGTACTCGCATTACCGAAATCACCCATCGCGTGTGAAAGCCACGCAGAATGGTTGTGGGATCATACGCAATTTTCTCTTCGCCCGGCACCCCTTGACCGAGGTTTTGAACGCAAATCATGCCCGGAAAGGCCTTCACCTCCAAATTTGTCCAGCGCGTGGCCATCATAAGCGAAGGCGGGACAAAATTGTGGAATGTGCACAAGGAAATAAAATGCTGCAGCTTTCTCCCCACCCTCCGAAACGCATTTAAAGTGACGTCATGACCGGGGTTATGCGCTTGTTTCAAGGGGTTATGGCGTAATGTTGCAAAGAGGTGTAGTTTTAGAAACTGCTTCTGGAGGGAGGGTCAGAACAATGGCGGAAACAATAACCCAGACCGTTACCGATTATGTGCATGCCATGACTTATGCCGATGCGGGCTTGATGCGGGACGTCTTCGATCCCCGCGCCGCCATCGTCGGAAACTACGAGGGTGCGACGGAGTGGCTCTCGCTGGAAGATTTTATCGATCAGGTCCGCTCCACCGATAGCGGCTTTCCCCACCAGGAAAGCGAATTCGAAATCCTCGGCATAGACAAGTCCGGAGATTCGGCCTCCGTCAAACTGAAAACCCGCATCAGTGGCGTGGATTATTCCGAATATCTTTCCCTGCTGGAGCGCGAGCGAAACTGGACCATCGTCCACAAGCTCTACTACCTGCAAGGATAATCCCCAGCATTTTCTGGCCCCAACCAGCGTTTTTTGACATCGCCGCACATTTTCCCTTTACATAAAGAGGGAATCTGCTAATTCGACGGCACTGGATTGCCCTTGTAGCTCAGTTGGTAGAGCACCTGATTTGTAATCAGGGGGTCACGAGTTCGAACCTTGTCGGGGGCACCAGTAAAATCAAGGCTTTATATAGCCTGGCAGTTTCCCCAAACATTACAGCAGTCTCGAATAAGTATTTCGTTCGAGTGTTCGATAGTGTCAGCTGCTATGGCCCGCCCTCCTTGCTGGAATGATCTCTGTTCAGCTACGGTTAAGCCGTATTTCGGCACTCTCTCAAATATGGAACCGCGTGTAGCGGCGGACGTTAGAATCCGTCATTGGGAGATGAAATCATGAAGCTTTTGAGCGCAGCAATCTGCCTTGTTTCCGTAGGTATCTTGAGCGGGTGCGTGGATGACCGGGGCTACCGAAGCGGTGGCTATTATTCCACCGGCGTTTATTATCGCACTTACGACCGTGATCGCTACTACCGCGACTATGATCGCCGCGATTGGCGGGGTAATCGCGATTGGCGTGATCGCCGTGGCTGGCGTGGTGATTATCGTTATCGCCCCGTCGTAACACAGGAATATGGCGTCTACGTACGTTAAGCCTGTGCGCTGAGCGCCCTCTGCGCAATCAAGTATTGCGAACGCGGAAGCCTCGCATGAAAAGCCCGCAGTCGAATTGAAGACGGCGGGTTTTTCTTTGAAACCTGCCTCTTCAGCAATTCGAAAGCACGTCTTGCAAAATTGCCAAAAAAATTGGTTCTGCCGTAAAACAAATACATAATATTATACATTCGTGATTTAGAAGTAGCTCTGAAAGCTAGATAGAAATTGCAATCAGGGCACCTCGTTTCTCGCATGCGGTTAAGTATTCAGAAGATGCAACTCTTGGCAGCGGCGCTTATTGCTACAAGCTGCCTTCTGTTGGCCAGCCTCGTAACCTTCCCGAGCATCAATAATTACTTGAAGTTCAGGAACAGCACCGAGGAATTCGGGCGTTATGATGCTGCATTGAAAGCCGTCTGGGCAATTTCCGCAGAGCGCGGGCCATCGAACAACATGATGGGCCGCATCGGCAGCGAAGCCGAATTGAGGGCGGCTTTGGCAAAATCGCGTCTGGATACGGATGAAAAGCTGGCCCAGTTGCAAGCGGCCTTTCCCAATGAATTCAGAGAGCAGATGCATCTGCCGGAGGCTCTGGAGGCGGTTCGCACGAAGCTGGCGGCTGCGCGCGAGATTGTCGACCGCGTTTCAAATCTGCCGGAAGAACAGCGTAACGGCACGAATTTCGCACTCGCCATCAATGCCATGTTTGCAGCGGCGGAAAGCGGGCAACTGCTGCGGGATGCCATTGGCCGCATCGTCGTCAACAATGCACCCATTATCGGGCTCGATATCATCATGGTCGGTGCGGCTGGCACGTTGCGAGACCGTATCGGTCGGCTCGGTTCCTACGTCGTCATCAGTCTTGATGCCGATGATCTGACGAAGGCGCGCTACCGCGCCACCTTCGAGACGGAGTTGCAGCGGGTCATGTCGCTGAAGACGCTGCTCAAGACCTATGCCGCAGCTTATCTTCAGACACCGGAAGTCCAGCAGGCGCTGGAAAATGTAGAGGCTGACTACTTCGAGGGAGCCCTGCGCTATGCCGAAGAAACGCTGATGTCCGGCAACGAAAAAGACAGACCTGCCGTAGAGATTTTCTCCAAGCGCTATCTCACTGGCATGAAATCCACCGGCATCCTGCGCGACCTGCTTGTGCAGACCATCCGCGACAAGACCTCGGCTGAGAAAAACAACGCGCTCACCACAAGCATCATGTCTTCGCTGCTGGCGCTCATCTCCATTTCGGCCATGGGGCTGCTCGCATTTCTCTTCCGCAAACGCCTTTTCGTTCCCATGCTCTCCGCGCGCGAGCAGATCATGGCTATAGCGAATGGCGATCTTGCCGACTGTCCTCATTCGCCGAAAATGGCGAAGGAAATGACCAAGATGTTCCACGGCCTCGATTTTCTGAGAGAGCAATTGCGACACAAGCAGTCGCTGGAACAGGAGCGGGAAGAGATGGCAAGCCAGCTGTGGAAACTTGCCCGCACGGATCCCTTGACCGGAGCATTCAACCGCCGTGCGCTGGAGGAGGTCGCGGATTACATTTTCACCGGAGAGCAGAAGGTTTCCACCGGACTTGGCGTCATGATCATCGACATCGATCACTTCAAGTCGATCAATGATCGCTTCGGGCACGCGGAGGGCGATCTGGTGCTGCAGCGCACGGCAGAGGTTCTCGGCAAGAACCTGCGCGATACCGACATATTGGCGCGATTTGGCGGCGAAGAATTCGTTATCATCCTGCAAGATGTGAACGAGACGACCACCAACGCAACGGCGGAGCGTTTGCGGCTGGCCATTGCTTCATCGGCCAGTGGCGAGATCGCCTCGACCCCAATCACCGCCAGTTTCGGCGTTGTCTGGCGCGATGCCGGAAGCGCCACGCAATGGGATCAGCTGATGGCCATTGCCGATGAGAGGCTGTATCAGGCCAAGCGCGAAGGCCGAAACCGCGTTGCGGCAACCTCGCTGCAAGCCGCCTCGTAACGCGGATTCAGCCCAGATCAAGCGTCATGACGACGGGGCAATGGTCCGATGCCTTCGGCCTGTCCCAGCCGGTGCGCGGGTAACGCTCCACCTCTTGTCCCGGCGGAAAGATGGTGCGGTAAGGCTGCCCGGAACGGATGATTTCCGGCACGTTTGCCGCATTCAACTCGGCAAGGCGTGGTGAAAGCCAGATGTAATCCAGCTGGCAAAGATGCTGCTCCTGCGGTCCCCGCGAATGATAGAGCGTCCAGCGGTCCATCACATTACGGCGCTGCATGGGGTTGATAGCGAAGCCGTCACGGGTGAGAGCATCGAGAGCGCTGCGCTCTTCCTGTACCGGCGTGAAATGATAGCCGGTTCGGCGATTGCCGTTGATGATCAAGCGCTCCTGATAATCATTCATATCGCCGCAGATGGCGAAGTTCATTTTTGACGCTTTATCCGCGCCGAAGCGGTCTTCGATGATGCGGCGGATGGCGCGGACTTCGGCCTCGCGCACCGGCATGGTGCCCAGCCGCGCATCGGTCGCTTCGCGGGCGTTGCTCATGGATTTGAGGTGCGTCACGAAGAGCGTAAACGGCTTGCCACCGACCCTCAGATCCAGCTCGAGGCAATCGCGTTTGAATATCTTGTCATCGACGGCGTTGGTCAGCGCCAGTTCGTCATTGAACAGATCGAAATCGCGATAGGTGCGCGCCGCATGGCTGCGAATATCGACCAGCTCGATTTTTTCGCCATCCAAAGTCTCTTCGCGCATGACGACGGCGACGTCTATACCTCGGCTGTCATTGCCCTCAACGAGGTACTTATGGCGATATCCGTTACCGACCATGCGATACAGATAGCCATATTCGAA
>JAAIGF010008794.1_pt1 | contig 10947 bp, 8 predicted proteins | sample 6487441 | NCBI WGS metagenome assembly JAAIGF01 (sample SAMN13974129, study PRJNA590717) | phyllosphere metagenome | biome: pepper field; feature: multiple bacterial spot infested pepper fields; material: pepper leaves; isolation source: leaves from pepper fields | host: Capsicum annuum ...
CACCTGATCCCATCCCGAACTCAGCAGTGAAACGATGCATCGCCGATGGTAGTGTGGGGTTTCCCCATGTGAGAGTAGGTCATCGTCAAGATTCAATTCCGAAACCCCTATCTGCACACGCAGGTAGGGGTTTTGTCTTTATGGTCGAAAAACACTTTTTCGTTTCTATGCATCCCGGGCTCGCGTGGCTATTATGCGTGCCTCATTGCTAGGCGATATTTACATGATGACCTTGTTAAGGCTTCTGGCCGATGGCGAGTTTCACTCCGGGCAGGTTTTGGGTGATGTGCTCGGCGTCAGCCGAAGCGCCGTCTGGAAGCGGCTTCAGCAGCTTGAGGCTGAATTGGGCGTTGAGGTTCATAAGGTGCGTGGTCGTGGCTATCGGCTCGCCAGTCCGGTTTCTCTTCTTTCTGCATCGTCCATATCGCAAATGGGGTTTCCTGCAGGCTGGGCTGTGCGTGTTGCGGACTCTGTCGACTCTACAAATGCCGAAGCGGTGCGCCAGATCAATCAGGGCGCAGCTATGCCTATGCTCGTCCTGGCAGAAAGCCAGACGGCTGGAAGAGGGCGTCGTGGTCGCAAGTGGGTGAGCCCCTTTGGTGAAAACCTGTATTACAGCCTGGCATTGCGCGTAGATGGCGGAATGCGTCAGCTTGAAGGGCTCAGCCTGCTGGTCGGTCTTGCGGTCATGCAGGTTTTGCGTGAGTCCGGGGTCAAGGGGGCAGGGCTGAAATGGCCTAATGATGTCCTTGTTGGCAGGCGCAAGATTGCCGGCATTCTGCTTGAGTTGATTGGCGACCCTGCAGATGTGTGTCATGTGGTGATAGGGGTGGGGATCAATGTCAATATGCAGGCTTCTGCCGATGTAGATCAGTCCTGGACATCTCTGCGTCTGGAAACTGGCGCTCTTTCTGATCGCAATAATCTGGCTGTTCGTTTAAGTCAAAAGCTCGATACGTTGCTCGCCCTGCACCGTGAAAAGGGGTTTGCAGCGTTTCAGGCCGAGTGGGAGCAAGGACACTTGTGGCAAGGATCTGCTGTTACGCTGCTCTCGGGTGCCGAGGTGGTCGAGGGTATTGTCTTGGGAGTTGATGTGCTTGGTGCGTTGCGCCTCGATGTGGGAGGCCTGGAAAAAAGCTTTAGTGGTGGTGAGCTCAGCCTGAGGTTGCGTGATGATACTTGAACTCGACTGCGGGAATAGCTTCATCAAGTGGCGTGTCATTGATGTGGGAGGTGTGGCCCGGTTTGCAGGTGGCGTCGTTGATTCCGATGGTGCGCTGCTGGAGCATCTGCAGCACCTTCCAGGGTTGAAGTTGAGTGCCTGCCGCCTGGTGAGTGTCCGTAGCGCCGAGGAAACCGAAAAGCTTGTAGCTGCCCTTGTTCAGGCGTTCTCGATTCATCCTGTCTGTGCGACGCCTGCAAGAGAGCTGGCGGGGGTCGAGAATGGATACGACGACTATGAGCGCCTTGGGCTCGATCGCTGGCTTGCCTTTGTGGGGGCTTATCACATAGCCCGAAGGGCGTGCCTGGTCATTGATCTGGGGACGGCTGTGACCTCTGATTTCGTGGATGCAAATGGTCGGCATCTGGGCGGCTTCATATGCCCGGGTATGCCGTTGATGCGTAACCAGTTGCGTACCCACACACGGCGTATCCGATACGATGATGCGGCGGCTGAGCGTGCGCTGGTCAGCTTTGTTCCTGGTCGTGCAACCTCTGAGGCGGTGGAGCGCGGTTGCTCCCTGATGTTGCGAGGCTTTGCCCTGACGCAGCTCGATCTGGCCCGCAATTACTGGGGGGATGATTTTTGTGTCTTCGTAACCGGCGGCGATGCTGGGCTGGTCGAGGATGTGCTTACCGATGTTCGAGTGGTGCCTGATCTGGTTTTCGTCGGTCTGGCTCTGGCCTGTCCGTTGCGCTGAGGTTTTTATGCGTTGGCTATTCCTTTTGCTGTTGATGCTCAATGCCTTCTATTACATATGGCACCAGCAAGAAGCTCCCTTGCGTGCCAAGGAAGTCCTGCCTCTGTCGTTGTACCGCGCCCCCCAACAGGACATCCGGCTGCTCAGTGAGTCCGATATGGGCCATGCCTCTCGCGAAGAAAGCAATTGTCTGTATCTGGGAGGCTTCCCACGCCAGGAAGAGGCGCGTGCTGTCGAGCAGCGTCTGAATAGCCTGGATATACAGTCGCAGTTTCAGGTCTTGCCGTCGGGTGGTGTGACTGGCTACTGGCTCAAAGTCTCGCCTGAAAGTCGTCGCCTGGTCGGTGATGGGGTGGTAAGTCAGTTGCTTCAGGATTTTCCGCAATTAAAAAACAAAATAATGTCTTGTGAAGGCATTGCAACTGCGGATTAGTTTGCATAGAATGGCGCCCGCTTCGCAGTGAGGTGTAAACCTCGCAAGTGAAGCAGCAGTAGTCAACGCATGTAACCTCAGGTTTTTAATGAGAAAAAGGTTGACAGAAGGGCAGTAAGCATTGAGAATGCTGCCTCGCTTAGGAGGGGTTCCCGAGCGGCCAAAGGGATCAGACTGTAAATCTGACGTCTACGACTTCGAAGGTTCGAATCCTTCCCCCTCCACCATATTTAGCGCGATCTGCAAATTGCGCGGGTATAGTTTAGTGGTAGAACCTCAGCCTTCCAAGCTGATGATGCGGGTTCGATTCCCGCTACCCGCTCCATGTTTGTGGTTCTTGCAAAGTGTTTCGCTCTTGTAGCTCAGTTGGTAGAGCACACCCTTGGTAAGGGTGAGGTCAGCGGTTCAAATCCGCTCAAGAGCTCCATTGTTCAAAGGCAGATATGCAAATATCTGCCTTTGTTTTAAGTGGCTTCACTCTTGAAGTGTTGTGCTTAAAGCTTTCAGTCTCTGTCGGCAGCACCTGTTGATGGTTTCTGAATGAAGTGTTGAAAAACTCTTGTCGGGTCCGCATAATGGTCGGCCTGATTTTGCTTTTAGGTCAGTAGCTCAATTGGCAGAGCGACGGTCTCCAAAACCGTAGGTTGGGGGTTCGATTCCCTCCTGACCTGCCAGATTCCCTAGATGTAATCTGGCTTTCTTTTCACAGGATCTCCGTAGATGAATCCCAAGGCTGAAGCATCGGACTCTCGCTTTGACTCGCTGAAATGGCTCTTGGTAGTCGCTTTGGTTGTGGTTGGTGTTGTCGGTAATCAGTATTACTCGTCCGCTCCGATTCTGTATCGTGTTCTCGTGCTTCTTGTGATTGCTGCTGTTGCCGCGTTTGTTGCACTTCAAACCGGTAAGGGCAAGGCATTCTTTGTTTTGGCAAAGGAAGCGCGCGCAGAGATCCGTAAAGTCGTATGGCCTACTCGCCAAGAGACCACGCAGACCACTCTGATTGTGGTGGCTGTCGTTCTGGTCATGGCGTTGCTGTTGTGGGGGCTTGATTCCCTGCTCGGCTGGCTTGTTTCCTTGATAGTTGGCTAAGGGTGTCCCGTGGCTAAGCGTTGGTACGTAGTGCATGCTTACTCGGGTTACGAGAAGCATGTAATGCGCTCGTTGATCGAGCGTGTGAAGCTGGCAGGCATGGAAGATGGCTTCGGCGAAATTCTGGTTCCCACTGAAGAAGTGGTTGAAATGCGTAATGGCCAGAAGCGCAAAAGCGAGCGTAAATTCTTCCCTGGTTATGTCCTGGTCCAGATGGAAATGAATGAGGGTACTTGGCACTTGGTCAAGGATACTCCTCGCGTCATGGGTTTCATCGGCGGTACTGCTGATAAGCCAGCTCCAATCACCGACAAGGAAGCAGAAGCCATTCTGCGTCGCGTTGCTGATGGTAGCGATAAGCCGAAGCCCAAAACGCTGTTCGAGCCAGGTGAAGTTGTTCGTGTCACCGATGGTCCGTTCGCTGATTTTAATGGCACGGTCGAAGAAGTTAACTACGAAAAGAGCCGTATCCAAGTGGCGGTGCTCATTTTCGGACGTTCTACTCCGGTAGAACTGGAGTTCAGTCAGGTCGAAAAGGCATAACTGAGCTGGAATCCCATACCCCGCAGCCTAAGGCTGTGGGGTTTTTTCGTCACTGGGATATACGTGTAAGTAGCCGGGGAGCCCTGAATGAAGGGCGTTTGAACCCGTAATTGGAGTGCCTCATGGCCAAGAAGATAACCGCATACATCAAGCTGCAAGTGAAAGCCGCTCAGGCTAACCCTAGCCCGCCAGTTGGTCCTGCTCTGGGTCAGCACGGTGTTAACATCATGGAATTCTGTAAAGCATTCAACGCCCGTACTCAGGGTCTTGAGCCAGGCTTGCCGACTCCAGTGATCATCACTGTATACAGCGACCGTAGCTTCACTTTTGAAACCAAAAGTACCCCTGCCTCTGTTCTGCTGAAGAAAGCTGCAGGCTTGACCAGCGGCTCGGCTCGCCCGAACACCGTTAAAGTTGGCACCGTGACTCGTGCTCAGCTGGAAGATATCGCTAAAGCAAAAAGCGCTGATCTGACAGCTGCAGACCTGGAAGCGGCCGTGCGTACTATCGCCGGTTCCGCTCGTAGCATGGGCCTTAACGTGGAGGGTGTGTAATGGCTAAGTTGACCAAGCGTCAAAAGGCAATCGCCAGCAAGCTTGAAGCTGGCAAGGCTTACAACTTCGTAGACGCTGCTGCTCTGCTGACCGAGCTGTCTACCGTCAAGTTCAGCGAGTCCGTAGACGTTGCTGTTAACCTGGGCGTTGACCCTCGTAAATCCGACCAGGTTGTTCGTAGCGCAACCGTTCTGCCGCACGGTACCGGTAAAACCGTACGTGTTGCTGTCTTCACCCAAGGCCCGGCTGCTGAAGCTGCTCTGGCTGCCGGTGCTGATCGCGTTGGCATGGACGATCTGGCTGCCGAAATGAAAGCCGGCGACCTGAACTACGACGTAGTCATTGCTTCCCCTGATGCAATGCGTGTTGTTGGTCAGTTGGGTCAGGTTCTGGGTCCACGTGGCCTGATGCCTAACCCGAAAGTCGGTACCGTTACTCCTGACGTCGCTAGCGCCGTCAAGAACGCGAAGGCTGGTCAGGTTCGTTATCGTACCGACAAAAACGGCATCATCCACACTTCCGTTGGCAAGGTCGGTTTCGACGCAGTCAAGCTGAAGGAAAACGTCGAAGCTCTGATCGCTGATCTCAAGCGTATCAAGCCTGCTTCTTCGAAAGGCATTTATGTCAAGCGCGTTACCCTGAGCACCACCATGGGCCCAGGCCTGGTCATCGACCAGAGCTCCCTGGACGCGTAAGGCAGACGTAACACAGTTTTGTGTTACTAAAGATTGGGGTCCCTGCCTGGCGGGGGCTATCCAAGACCGTAGGCGACGCAAGTCTTAAACCACAAGCCTACGCAGATGGTGCTCCCGGTTCCTTACCGAATCAGACACCAAAACGACATCAGGCTCAGGCCAGATGAAACGGTAACAAGCAGGAGTTAAACCCGTGGCAATTAAACTCGAAGACAAGAAGGCCATCGTCGCTGAAGTCAACGAGGCTGCCAAAGTCGCTCTGTCCGCTGTCGTGGCTGATGCCCGTGGCGTTACAGTAGGCGCAATGACCGGACTCCGTAAAGAGGCTCGTGAAGCTGGCGTATACGTGCGTGTAGTACGTAACACCCTGCTCAAGCGCGCTGTTGAAGGTACTGAATACAGTGTCCTCAACGACGCGTTCACCGGCCCGACCTTGATCGCCTTCTCCAACGAGCATCCAGGCGCTGCTGCGCGTTTGTTCAAAGAGTTTGCGAAAGGTCAGGACAAGTTCGAGATCAAGGCAGCTGCGTTCGAGGGCAAGTTCCTCGCAGCTAATCAGATCGACGTGCTGGCAACCTTGCCGACCCGTGACGAAGCAATTTCCCAGCTGATGAGCGTGATTCAAGGCGCTACCAGCAAATTGGCTCGTACTCTGGCGGCTGTTCGCGAGCAGAAAGAAGCTGCTGCAGCCTAAGGCTGAGCGTCTTTTCTCGCGTATTTTTGTTTATTTCGATGGTCGCGTAGGCCGTCCCCCAATTCAGGAATTAGATTCATGTCTATCTCTCAAGACGATATCCTCAACGCAGTAGCCGAGATGTCCGTTCTGCAAGTCGTTGAGCTGATCAAGGCTTTCGAAGAAAAATTCGGCGTAAGCGCTGCTGCTGCTTCGGCTGGTCCAGCTGTTGCTGCTGCTGTTGTTGAAGAGCAAACCGAATTCAACGTCATGCTGACCGAAGCTGGCGACAAGAAAGTTAACGTCATTAAAGCAGTTCGTGAACTGACCGGTCTGGGCCTGAAAGAAGCCAAGGCAGTCGTTGACGGCGCTCCAGCAATGGTTCTGGAAGCAGTAGCTAAAGACGCTGCTGACAAAGCCAAAGCTGCTCTGGAAGAAGCAGGCGCCAAAGTCGAGCTGAAATAAGCATCGATTTTGAACGTCCAGCCCACGCGTTAAGCGAAAGGCTGATGGCTGGTGGCTTTTGCCACCGGCCTTTTTCCGTTACAGACGATTGGCTTTGCCAGCGTCCATAACGTGCAAAAACCACCAAGATGGTGGCGCAGACCAAGGGGTTTGCACGATTTTCTGGCTGCTTCCGTCGGGAGGGAGCCAAACAAGCAGGTGACCAAGCTGGGGAACGCTGATGGCTTACTCATATACTGAGAAAAAACGTATCCGCAAGGACTTTAGCAAGTTGCCGGACGTAATGGATGTGCCGTATCTACTGGCCATCCAGCTGGATTCGTATCGCGAATTCCTGCAGGCGGGAGCGACCAAAGATCAGTTCCGCGACGTCGGTCTGCATGCAGCCTTCAAATCCGTTTTCCCGATCATCAGCTACTCCGGCAATGCTGCGCTGGAGTATGTAGGTTATCGCTTGGGCGAACCGGCATTTGATGTCAAAGAGTGCGTGCTGCGCGGTGTAACTTACGCTGTACCTCTGCGAGTCAAGGTCCGTCTGATCATTTTCGACAAAGAGTCGTCGAACAAAGCGATCAAGGACATCAAAGAGCAAGAAGTCTACATGGGTGAAATCCCCCTGATGACTGAAAACGGTACCTTCGTTATCAACGGTACCGAGCGTGTAATCGTGTCCCAGCTTCACCGTTCGCCAGGCGTATTCTTCGACCACGATCGTGGCAAGACGCACAGCTCCGGCAAGCTGCTGTACTCCGCTCGCATCATTCCTTACCGTGGTTCGTGGCTGGACTTCGAATTCGATCCGAAAGACTGCGTATTCGTCCGGATCGACCGTCGTCGCAAGCTGCCAGCTTCCGTATTGCTGCGCGCTCTGGGTTACACGACCGAGCAAGTGCTTGAAGCGTTCTACACCACCAACGTTTTCCATGTTCGCGGTGAAAGCCTGAGCCTGGAGCTGGTTCCTCAGCGCCTGCGTGGTGAAATTGCTGTCCTCGACATCCAGGATGGCAACGGCAAGGTTATTGTCGAGCAAGGTCGCCGTATCACCGCTCGTCACATCAATCAGCTGGAAAAAGCCGGTATCAAAGAGCTGGAAGTGCCGCTGGACTACGTCCTGGGCCGCACTACCGCCAAGGTCATCGTGCATCCGGCGACTGGTGAAATCATCGCTGAGTGCAACACCGAGCTGAACACCGAAATCCTGGCAAAAATCGCCAAGGCTCAGGTCGTTCGCATCGAGACGCTGTACACCAACGACATCGATTGCGGTCCGTTCATCTCCGACACATTGAAGATCGACTCCACCGGCAACCAGCTGGAAGCCCTGGTCGAAATCTATCGCATGATGCGTCCTGGTGAGCCGCCAACCAAAGATGCCGCTGAAACACTGTTCAACAACCTGTTCTTCAGCCCAGAGCGCTATGACCTGTCTGCTGTAGGTCGCATGAAGTTCAACCGTCGTATCGGTCGCACCGAGATCGAAGGTTCGGGCGTCCTGTGCAAGGAAGACATCGTTGCCGTTCTGAAGACTCTCGTCGATATCCGTAACGGTAAAGGCATTGTCGATGACATCGATCACCTGGGTAACCGTCGTGTTCGTTGCGTTGGCGAAATGGCCGAGAACCAGTTCCGTGTCGGTCTGGTCCGCGTAGAGCGTGCTGTAAAAGAACGTCTGTCCATGGCAGAAAGCGAAGGCCTGATGCCTCAGGACCTGATCAACGCCAAGCCTGTCGCTGCGGCAGTCAAGGAGTTCTTCGGTTCCAGCCAGCTGTCCCAGTTCATGGACCAGAACAACCCGCTGTCCGAGATTACTCACAAGCGTCGTGTTTCTGCACTCGGCCCGGGTGGTCTGACTCGTGAGCGCGCCGGCTTTGAAGTCCGTGACGTACACCCGACTCACTACGGTCGTGTATGCCCGATCGAAACGCCGGAAGGTCCGAACATCGGTCTGATCAACTCCCTGGCGGCCTACGCCCGCACCAACCAGTACGGCTTCCTCGAAAGCCCGTATCGTGTTGTGAAGGAAGGTCTGGTCACCGACGAAATCGTATTCCTTTCGGCAATCGAAGAAGCGGACCACGTCATTGCACAGGCTTCGGCCGCAATGAACGACAAGCACGAGCTGATCGACGAGCTGGTAGCCGTTCGTCACCTGAACGAATTTACCGTCAAGGCGCCTGCCGACGTAACCCTGATGGACGTTTCGCCCAAGCAGGTAGTATCGGTCGCTGCTTCCCTGATTCCGTTCCTCGAGCACGACGACGCCAACCGTGCATTGATGGGTTCGAACATGCAGCGTCAGGCTGTACCAACCCTGCGTGCCGACAAGCCGCTGGTCGGTACCGGCATGGAGCGCAACGTTGCCCGTGACTCCGGCGTCTGCGTCGTGGCCCGTCGCGGCGGTGTGATCGACTCGGTCGATGCAAGCCGTATCGTTGTGCGCGTTGCCGATGACGAAGTTGAAACGGGCGAGGCGGGTGTAGATATCTACAACCTGACCAAGTACACCCGTTCGAACCAGAACACCTGCATCAACCAGCGTCCGTTGGTGAGCAAGGGTGATCGCGTTCAGCGCAGCGACATCATGGCTGACGGCCCGTCCACCGACATGGGTGAACTGGCTCTGGGCCAGAACATGCGCATCGCGTTCATGGCCTGGAACGGTTTCAACTTCGAAGACTCCATCTGTCTGTCGGAGCGCGTGGTTCAGGAAGATCGTTTCACCACGATCCATATCCAGGAACTGACTTGCGTTGCTCGTGACACCAAGCTTGGCCCAGAGGAAATCACGGCTGACATCCCGAACGTGGGTGAAGCTGCTCTGAACAAACTGGACGAAGCCGGTATCGTTTATGTCGGTGCCGAGGTCGGCGCTGGCGACATCCTGGTCGGCAAGGTCACCCCTAAAGGTGAAACCCAGCTGACTCCGGAAGAGAAACTGCTGCGCGCCATCTTCGGTGAGAAAGCCAGTGACGTTAAAGACACTTCCCTGCGTGTACCTACCGGTACCAAAGGTACTGTCATCGACGTTCAGGTCTTCACCCGTGATGGTGTAGAGCGTGATGCTCGCGCACTGTCCATCGAGAAGTCGCAACTCGACGAGATCCGTAAGGATCTGAACGAAGAGTTCCGTATCGTCGAAGGCGCTACTTTCGAGCGTCTGCGTGCAGCTCTGGTTGGTCGCGTAGTTGAAGGCGGTGCTGGTCTGAAGAAAGGCCAGGAAATCACCGATGAGGTTCTGGACGGTCTTGAGCATGGTCAGTGGTTCAAACTGCGCATGGCTGAAGATGCTCTGAACGAGCAGCTCGAAAAGGCCCAGGCTTACATCGTTGATCGTCGTCGCCTGCTCGATGACAAGTTCGAAGACAAGAAGCGCAAGCTGCAGCAGGGTGATGACCTTGCTCCGGGCGTTCTGAAAATCGTCAAGGTCTACCTGGCAATCCGTCGTCGCATCCAGCCGGGCGACAAGATGGCCGGTCGCCACGGTAACAAGGGTGTGGTCTCCGTGATCATGCCGGTTGAAGACATGCCACACGATGCCAACGGCACACCGGTGGATATCGTGCTCAACCCGCTGGGCGTACCTTCGCGTATGAACGTTGGTCAGATTCTCGAAACTCACCTGGGCCTCGCGGCCAAGGGGTTGGGCGAGAAGATCAACCGCATGATCGAAGAGCAGCGTAAAGTTGCGGAACTGCGCAAGTTCCTCAACGAGATCTACAACGAAATCGGTGGTCGTCAGGAAAGCCTGGATGATCTGTCCGACAAGGAAGTTCAAGATCTCGCGCAGAACCTGCGCAATGGCGTGCCGATGGCTACTCCGGTTTTCGACGGTGCCAAAGAGCGTGAAATCAAGGCAATGCTCAAGCTGGCAGACATGCCGGAAAGCGGCCAGATGCAACTGTTTGACGGTCGTACCGGCAACAAGTTTGAGCGCGCTGTAACTGTTGGCTACATGTACATGCTGAAGCTGAACCACTTGGTGGACGACAAGATGCACGCGCGTTCCACTGGTTCTTACAGCCTGGTTACCCAGCAGCCGCTGGGTGGTAAGGCGCAGTTCGGTGGTCAGCGTTTCGGGGAGATGGAAGTCTGGGCGCTGGAAGCATACGGCGCGGCGTACACTCTGCAAGAAATGCTCACAGTGAAGTCGGACGATGTGAACGGTCGGACCAAGATGTACAAGAACATCGTGGACGGCGATCACCGTATGGAGCCGGGCATGCCCGAGTCCTTCAACGTGTTGATCAAAGAAATCCGTTCGCTCGGTATCGATATCGATCTGGAAACCGAATAACACGTGACGCGATCGGGGGCAGGGCGGTATTGCCTGCTCCTTGCTCCGCCAGGAGGAAAGGCCTTGAAAGACCTACTGAATTTGCTGAAAAACCAGGGTCAAGTCGAAGAATTCGACGCGATCCGTATCGGGTTGGCGTCGCCTGAGATGATCCGTTCGTGGTCGTTCGGTGAAGTTAAAAAGCCGGAAACCATCAACTACCGTACGTTCAAGCCTGAGCGTGACGGCCTGTTCTGCGCCAAGATCTTTGGCCCGGTCAAGGATTACGAGTGCCTGTGC
>JAAIGF010171996.1_pt1 | contig 10939 bp, 8 predicted proteins | sample 6487441 | NCBI WGS metagenome assembly JAAIGF01 (sample SAMN13974129, study PRJNA590717) | phyllosphere metagenome | biome: pepper field; feature: multiple bacterial spot infested pepper fields; material: pepper leaves; isolation source: leaves from pepper fields | host: Capsicum annuum ...
AGGGTGGAGGATGAACGTGATCTATTATGTAATTGCGCTCGTGGCTATTATTATTGACCAAATCAGCAAATATTTCGTGGCAACGCGTATGGAGCTGAGAGAGCAAATTCCGGTGATTGGTGACTTTTTTATCATCACATCGCATCGGAATCAGGGAGCAGCCTTTGGCATTTTGCAAAATCAGCGCTGGTTTTTTATCGTTATTACGATTGCTGTTGTAGTCGCGCTTGTATGGTACATTCAAAAAGTCAAATCTCGTCCAGATAAGCTGCTGCCTGTTGCGTTATCGCTTGTGCTCGGTGGAGCGATCGGTAACTTTATAGATCGTGCACGTATGGGAGAGGTTGTCGATTTCTTCCAGTTTAATTTTGGCAGTTATACCTTCCCGATCTTCAACGTTGCAGATTCATGCATCGTCGTCGGGGTGGCGCTTATTATTCTGGATGCCATTTTGGATATGCGTCGCCAGAAAAACTAGCCTGCCGTAAGAAAGAGGAGACAAACACATTGAGTAATCATGAAGAAGAACAACGTGCAATGCACGCAGATGAGCTGGGAGAATCGGTAGATGAATCCTCCATGGTTGAGGAATTGATCGACGAAGAGGAAAACGAACAGCAAATATTGGAATGGACCGTCGAGGCAGAGGATGCTAAGGCACGTATTGATAAATACATTACCGATCGTATGCCAGAAGGCTTTTCCCGTTCACAGATTCAGGGCTGGATCGTTGATCAGCATGTGACGGTTAACGGACAAACGGTCAAAGCGAACCGCAAGCTAGCCGAAGGGGAGCAAGTGGTTGTGACTATTCCTGGCCCTGCTTCTGCTGGACTGGAACCGGAAAATATTCCACTGGACATCGTATACGAAGATTCCGATCTGATCGTGATCAACAAGCCAACAGGCATGGTTGTACATCCTGCAGCGGGTCACTATTCCGGTACGATGGTTAATGCGCTTATGTATCATTGCACCGATCTGTCCGGTATTAATGGCGAGCTACGCCCAGGTATCGTACACCGCATTGATAAAGACACAAGTGGTCTGCTGATGGCAGCCAAGAACGATAAAGCTCATGCTTCATTGTCTGCCCAGCTCAAAGATCACTCCGTTACACGCAAATATATCGCGCTCGTACATGGTAACGTTGAGCATGACCACGGTACGGTAGATGCACCGATCGGACGTGCATCGCAGAATCGTAAAATGTTCACTGTAACCGAGAAGAATGGTAAACGTGCCGTGACTCATTTTGCAGTAAACGAACGTTTTGGTGACTTTACACTGGTGGAGCTGCGCCTCGAAACAGGACGTACCCATCAGATCCGTGTACACATGAAATTTATTGACCATCCACTCGTCGGTGATCCAATGTACGGACGTGTTCGTGCTAAAGCTTCCTTTGTTAAAGGGCAAGCTCTTCACGCTGCTGTACTTGGCTTTGTTCACCCAACAACGGGCGAATACCTGGAGTTCCATGCTCCACTTCCAGAAGATATGGAAAAAGAACTGTTCGCTTTGCGTAATCGCTAAGACGAATCAGCTTTTGGTTAATGTACTCTCTTAGACGAGTACATTTCCGTTAATAATTGTCTCGCACAAACAGGTTAATAAGAGAGCCGCATTTGCATACTCTGCAATGCGGTTCTTTTTGTTATCTTTTCATATGTCTGTTCTTCATTTACTTAATCTGATCCAAAGATTATATTATTCATTAATTTGAATAAAAATTTATAAATAACATATATTTAAAATAAAATACTGGATAAATATTATTTTATATTGTATATTTACTGCATAATAAAAATAAATGAATCTCAAATATGAGCTCTCCGAGTTTCCACGGTAATTTTGTGCGGTTGACAGAGTACACTACATCTGTCATAATTCATTCCAGATGAATAAGCACCTTTAATTCAGTCCCGTGAGACTGGCAAGGTAACGTGAAGGACGTTCACTACAGGTATACACACCCTCCGCTGGAGTGGTGATGCTGTGGTGCGTCCAAGTATGACAGTCATGACTGGTAGTCGATGACTTCAGACTCCTTGCCGTTCGGGCAAGGAGTTTTTTTGTTGCCTTGCTACGAACGGAGAGCTGTAGTCCACCATCTAGATGGTGCCAGTCAGACTGTTAACCACACGGGGCCTTAGGTGTACGCAACCTAAACCTGAGGAGGCTACACACATGACGATGGATACACACATTATCATGGACGAGACGGCAATTCGCCGGGCACTGACCCGTATTGCACATGAGATTTTGGAAAAGAACAAAGGGATTGAAGATTGTATCATTATCGGTATTCGTACACGCGGTGTCTATCTGGCACGACGAATCGCTGAACGCATTCAAGAGATTGAAGGCACATCCGTACCTTATGGTGAACTGGATATTACTGGCTACCGCGACGATCGTAGCGAGCAGCCGATTACAGAGCAAGCACTGCTAAGTCCAGCTAACCTGAGCATCCGTGATAAGAAGATTATCCTGTGTGACGATGTACTGTACACAGGTCGCACGATCCGCGCTGCGATGGATGCTTTGATGGATTGCGGACGTCCAAATCAGATTCAACTCGCTGTGCTCGCTGACCGTGGACACCGCGAGCTGCCAATTCGCCCGGATTACATCGGTAAGAATGTACCGACATCCAAGCTAGAAGAGATCGAAGTTCGACTGAGTGAAGTGGATGGCAATGATCAGGTTAACATCCTGCAACGTCGGGAGGTCACAGTATGATGATGACAACGACTAATTTGGAACAACGCAGCTTGCTTGGACTGAAGGGCATGAGTAGCACAGAGCTCACTTCGATTCTGGATCGTGCCGCTTACTGGGATGCACATACCGAGAAACAGGTTTCCGTACTGCAAGGCAAATTTGTAGCAAATATGTTTTTCGAAAATAGTACACGAACACGCTTTTCGTTTGAAATGGCTGAAAAGCGTCTGGGCGCAGAGGTACTGAACTTTACCGCTGCTGCATCCAGTGTAGAGAAAGGCGAGTCGATCTACGATACCGTACGTACACTGGAAAGTATGGGCATCGACGCAGGGATCATTCGTTTGAAGCCAGCAGGTGTACTTCAGGAGCTTGCACAGAAAGTAAACGTGCCGCTCATTAACGCAGGAGATGGTAACAACGAGCATCCAACACAGGCTCTGCTGGATCTGTATACGATGCGTAGCCACTTTGGAGATGTACGTGGACTGAATGTTAGCATCGTCGGCGACATTATGCACAGCCGCGTTGCTCGCTCGAACTTCTGGGCACTGCAAGCGATGGGAGCGAATGTAACCTTCTGCGCACCAGATAATATGAGAGCCCATGATATTCCACAGATGAAGTACGTAACGATGGAAGAAGCACTACAAGCGGATGTGGTCATGATGCTACGTGTACAGCTAGAGCGTCATGCAAGTGGCATGATCAAGTCGGCTGAGGAATACAGATTGCAATATGGACTTACAATAGAGCGTGCTGCTCGCATGAAAGAACATGCAATCATTATGCATCCAGCTCCCGTGAACCGTAACGTCGAAATCGACGACGAACTGGTCGAAAGTCCATCATCCAAAATTTTTACGCAAATGCAAAATGGCGTGCCGATCCGTATGTCGGTCATCGAACGCGCACTGCGCAATTAAGCATATAGATACGAAACCATGAATAACCATTCAGGTATTCGCTTCTGTATGCAGATATTGCGCAGGAGTGGATACCGAAAATTCATAACCGTGAACATAGCGGTTTACACTTTCGGAGGTTAATAATGACACTTTTCATAAAGAATGCGAACGTACTGAACGGACAAGGCGAGCTAGAACAGAGCCATGTATGGGTCGAAAATGGCACAATCAAAGGGATTCACTCTGCTACAACAGCGGCAGATGAGATTTTGCGCCAATATGGAGAGGGTCAGGAAGTGACCGAGATTGACGGCACAGGCAAGCTACTGACGCCGGGATTGATTGATATGCACGTTCATTTACGCGAACCAGGATTTGAACATAAAGAAACGATTGCTACAGGAACGGCAGCCGCAGCGAAGGGTGGTTACACCACGATCGCTTGTATGCCGAACACGAAGCCAGTTACTGATAAAGCGGACGTAGTACAGCTGATTCTAGACAAAGCAGCACAAGCGAACGGCGTAAAAGTCCTGCCTTATGCAGCAATCACGTATAACGAACTAGGCCGCGAACTGACGGACTTTGCTGCACTCAAGCAAGCGGGAGCAATTGGATTTACCGATGATGGCGTAGGCGTACAAAATGCACAGATGATGAAGGATGCGATGAAGCTAGCAGCTTCGCTGGATATGCCAGTCATCGCGCACTGCGAAGACGATTCGCTTGTCGTTGGTGCAGCTGTAACGGATGGCGAATTCGCTCGCAAGCATGGACTGAAAGGGATTCCGAATGAATCGGAGGCGATTCATGTTGGACGCGATATTTTACTCGCCGAAGCAACCGGCGTGCATTACCATATATGCCATGTGAGCACAGAACAGTCGATCCGCCTGATCCGTATGGCGAAGTCGATTGGAATCAACGTAACTGCTGAGGTATGTCCGCACCATTTGATCCTATCGGATGAAGATATCCCGGGCATGGATGCGAACTGGAAAATGAACCCGCCGCTACGCTCACCGCGTGATGTGGAAGCATGTATCGCTGCACTGGAAGATGGTACGCTTGATATGATCGTAACTGACCATGCACCGCATAGCGCAGAGGAAAAAGCAAAGGGTATGGAGCTTGCACCATTTGGGATTACAGGCTTTGAAACAGCATTCCCACTGCTATATAGCAAGTTTGTCAAAACAGGACGCTGGTCGCTTGAGATGCTCGTACAGCGTATGACTGCTGATCCAGCAAGAGTATTCCGCCTGAATACAGGACGTCTGGAGCAAGGAGCACCTGCGGATCTGACATTGATTGATTTGGATGAAGAACGCATAGTCGATCCAGAGACTTTCTTGTCCAAAGGAAAAAATACACCATTTACAGGATGGAAGCTACAAGGATGGCCGATACTGACGATTGTAGACGGTCAAATCGTGTGGTCAGAAAAAGCTATAACTACTAGTGCATAAATATACTATAATGTGATATAATTATTCAGACCTTAATTACGAAGGACGGATGGTCACCATCGTCCATCATTATAACTTTTAGGAAAGACAGAGGAGTGAAACGGAATGCAGGCAAAATTGTTATTGGAAGACGGAACATTATTCACAGGCCGCAGCTTCGGCGCGGAGGGCGAAACAACGGGAGAGGTTGTATTTAATACAGGGATTACCGGTTACCAGGAGGTACTGTCCGATCCATCGTACTGCGGACAGATCGTAACCATGACCTTCCCGCTGATTGGAAACTACGGTATTAACCGTGACGACTTCGAATCGGTTCGTCCATACATTAATGGATTCGTCGTCCGACGGCATGAGCCAGCTCCAAGTAACTGGCGCGCAAGATATACAATTGATGAGCTGCTGCGCGAGCATGGCATCATCGGAATTAGCGATATTGATACTCGGATGCTGACACGCCGCATCCGTCACCAGGGTACAATGCGCGGTATCTTGACGACTGCAGCACTGGCTCCGGAGGAATTGATGGAGCGTCTGCAAGCAACGACACCTGTAACAAATCAGGTGAGTCACACGTCCACACAGCATATCTATAGCAGTCCAGGTGCGAAAGAACGCATCGTGCTGATCGACTACGGCGCGAAGAGCGGAATCGTACGCGAGCTATCACAGCGCGGTTGTGATGTGGTTGTTGTACCACAGGATACAACAGCTGAAGAGATTCGCCGCCTACATCCAGACGGTATTCAGTTGTCTAACGGCCCTGGGGACCCAAAAGATGTACCTCATGCAGTAAAGGTCATCAGCGAGCTGCTGGGCGAGTATCCGATCTTCGGTATCTGCCTTGGACATCAGCTGTTTGCACTGGCATGTGGAGCCGATACGGAAAAGCTCAAATTCGGACATCGTGGTGGAAATCACCCGGTAAAAGACCTGAGCACAGGACGTTGCTACATCACATCGCAAAACCATGGCTACACGGTAAAAGAACAATCCATCCAGGGCACAGAACTGGAGATTACGCATATTAATAACAATGATAAAACGATCGAAGGACTGAAGCACAGCAAATATCCTGCATTTTCCGTACAGTATCACCCGGAGGCAGCGCCAGGACCATTTGATAATAGCTACCTGTTCGATCAATTCCTCGCGATGATTCGTGAGCATAAGCAAAACAAGCCTCAAACTACACGTCAGACCGAAATGTTCGCTGTTTTGAAAGGAGCACGTTAATTATGCCAATCAATAAAGAACTGAAAAAAATCCTCGTAATCGGCTCAGGCCCGATCGTTATCGGTCAAGCGGCAGAGTTCGACTATGCTGGCACACAAGCGTGTCAGGCGCTGAAAGAAGAAGGCGTTGAGGTTGTGCTGATTAACAGCAACCCGGCAACGATCATGACAGATACGAACATGGCAGATAAAGTATACATCGAGCCAATCACGCTCGAATTCGTTACCCAGATCATTCGTCAGGAGCGTCCAGACGGACTGCTGCCAACACTGGGCGGACAAACAGGTCTGAACATGGCAGTTGAGCTGGCACGTGCAGGCGTACTAGAAGCGGAAAATGTAAAGCTGCTCGGAACACAGCTTGATTCGATCGAAAAAGCGGAAGATCGCGATCTGTTCCGCGACTTGATGAGAGAGCTGGAACAGCCCGTACCAGATAGTGTAATCGTAACGACGCTGGAAGAATCGCTCGAATTTGCAAATGAGATCGGTTATCCGATCATCGTACGTCCTGCCTACACACTGGGTGGTACAGGCGGTGGTATTTGTCAGGATGAGGAAGAACTGCGTGAAACGGTAGCGGCAGGTCTGCGTTATAGCCCGATCGGACAATGTCTGGTAGAGAAAAGTATCGCCGGCATGAAGGAAGTTGAGTACGAAGTGATGCGCGATGCGAACGACAACTGTATTGTCGTATGTAATATGGAGAACTTTGACCCGGTTGGCGTGCATACAGGCGACAGCATCGTAGTCGCTCCAAGCCAAACGCTGTCCGATCGTGAATATCAGATGCTGCGCTCTGCATCTCTGAAAATCATTCGCGCCCTGAACATAGAAGGTGGCTGTAACGTACAGTTCGCCCTTGATCCACAGAGCTACCAGTACTACGTTATCGAAGTAAACCCACGTGTAAGTCGTTCTTCTGCGCTCGCTTCCAAAGCAACGGGCTATCCGATTGCGAAAATGGCAGCAAAGATTGCTCTCGGCTACACGCTGGATGAGATCATGAACCCGGTTACTGGACAGACGTATGCTTGCTTCGAGCCAACACTGGATTATATCGTAGCGAAAATTCCACGCTGGCCGTTTGATAAATTCACCAGTGCGAACCGTAAACTCGGTACGCAAATGAAAGCAACGGGTGAAGTTATGGCAATCGGACGTACATTTGAAGAAGCGATTCACAAAGCAGTACGTTCACTCGAAATCGGTGTACATCGCCTGCATCTGGCAGGTGCGGATGAGCTGACAGACGAGAAGCTGACCGAGCGCCTGATCAAAGCGGACGACGAGCGTCTGTTCCTCGTAGCTGAAGCGTTCCGCCGTGGTTACACATTGGAACATATCCATGAACTGAGCAATATCGACTGGTGGTTCCTGGATAAAATCGAGCGTATCGTCGCTTACGAATCGGTCATTGCCTTTGAAGATCAACTGTCTGACGAAACGCTGTACACGGCGAAGCGTCTCGGATTTACCGACCGCGCGATCGCTGAGCTGCGTAAGCCAAATGATCCGAACGGCACATTCAGTAATGAGCATTCGATCCGCACCTACCGTAAAGAGCTTGGATTGGTGCCGGTATATAAAATGGTTGATACTTGTGCAGCAGAGTTTGAGGCGACTACGCCTTACTACTACTCCACCTATGAAACCGAAAATGAAGTAACCAAAGCAGATAAGAAAAAAATCGTTGTACTGGGCTCCGGTCCAATCCGGATCGGTCAAGGTATCGAGTTTGACTACTCTACCGTACACGCGGTATGGGCGATTCAAGAAGCTGGCTATGAAGCGGTTATTATTAACAATAACCCGGAGACGGTATCGACGGACTTTAACACATCCGATCGTCTGTACTTTGAACCTCTCTTCTTTGAAGACGTCATGAACGTGATTGAGCAGGAACAGCCGATTGGTGTTATCGTACAGTTTGGTGGACAAACGGCGATCAACCTGGCAGCACCGCTGCAACAAGCAGGCGTGAATATTCTCGGTACAAGTCTCGAAAGTATTGACGAAGCGGAAAACCGTAAAAAGTTCGAAGCATTGCTGTCCCGTCTGAACATTGCACAGCCGCAAGGTAGCACGGTGCAATCAGTAGATGAAGCAGTTGAAACTGCACAAAAGCTCGGTTATCCAGTGCTGGTGCGTCCATCCTACGTACTTGGCGGACGTGCGATGGAGATCGTATACTCTGACGAGGAATTGCTGCGCTATATGGCAGAAGCGGTAAAAATCAACCCGGAGCATCCGGTTCTGATCGACCGTTACATGCTGGGTAAAGAGGTTGAAGTCGATGCGATTTGTGACGGCGATACGGTTGTCGTTCCAGGCATCATGGAGCATATTGAGCGCGCAGGCGTTCACTCCGGTGACTCGATTGCAGTATATCCACCACAGCATCTGTCTGCAGAACTGAAAGAGAAGATCGTAAACATCACAATCAAAATCGCCAAGGAACTGAAAACGGTTGGTCTGGTTAATATCCAGTTCGTCATTTTCCAAAATGAAGTGTACGTGATCGAGGTTAACCCACGTTCCTCCCGTACCGTACCGTTCCTGAGCAAAGTAACAAATATTCCGATGGCAAACATCGCTACACAAGCGATTCTTGGACGCAAGCTAGCGGATCTCGGTTATACCGAAGGTCTATGGCCAGAAAGCGATTATGTCTCGGTTAAAGTACCGGTATTCTCCTTCGCGAAGCTGCGCCGCGTAGAACCAACACTGGGCCCAGAAATGAAATCGACGGGTGAGGTTATGGGTCGCGATCTGCTGTATGCAAAAGCACTGTTCAAAGGTCTGATTGGTGCTGGTATGAAAATTCCATCTACAGGTGCATTGATTGCAACCGTAGCAGACAAGGACAAAGACGAGGCAGTGCGCCTGCTCAAAGGCTTCTACCGTCTCGGCTACAAAATCATCGCAACGGGCGGTACTGCCGAAGCGCTCAAAGCAGCTAACATTCCAGTTACGGTTGTGAACAAGCTGTCCGAAGGCACACCGAATATTCTCGATCTGATCCGCAGTGGACAGGCGAACTTTGTTGTGAACACACTGACTAAAGGCAAAACGCCAGAGCGTGACGGATTCCGTATCCGCCGTGAAGCAGTAGAGAACGGCGTGGTATGTATGACATCGCTTGATACGGTTGAAGCATTACTGACCATGCTGGATACGATCAACTTCTCATCCTATGCTATGCCTGCACTGAGCAAGGAAAAGCAAGCCGATCAAGAAAGCAAAGTGATTCAAGCTGCTGTAGGTCAACTGCAAGATCAAGAAACGATCCTCAGCTAAATTCGATACCATGAACCACATATGCGGCGGACCATTGACGTGTCCGCCGTCATTTGTGTGCATATTTATGGATAAAGTCGATATATGATCTATTTGAAGTGGAGTGCTTCAGCACGAATTCTCTAACCAAAATGGCAATGCGACAAGGAGATGACAAGCGATGACCGAATATATACATACTGCGACTGCGCAGCGACTGATTGTGGCGCTTGATTATCCGAATGTGGAACAGGCACGTCAGTTGATCGACAAGCTACAGGGGATTCCGTGTTATATCAAGATAGGTATGCAGCTATTTTACGCGACCGGTCCGGAATTTGTACGTGAGCTGAAGGAGAAGGGCTATTCTGTCTTTCTGGATCTGAAGATGCACGATATTCCGAATACGGTCAGAGGCGGTGCGCATAGTATTACGCGTCTAGGTGTGGATATGTTCAATGTTCATGCTGCAGGCGGTGCCGAGATGATGAAAGCCGCCGTAGCAGGGATGGAGCAAGCACTGAGTGAAGATCGCAGTCTCAAGCGTCCCGTACTGATCGCTGTTACCCAACTAACAAGTACGTCTCAGCAAACGATGAACGACGAAATTGGTATTGCAGGTCGTGTAGAGGATACGGTTGTTCGTTATGCCAAGCTGGCTCATGCATCTGGATTAGATGGCGTTGTATCATCACCACTCGAAGGACCCGCGATCAAAGCAGCATGTGGAGCTTCCTTCGTTACTGTAACGCCAGGCGTACGTCCAGCAGGTGCAGATGTAGCGGATCAGACGCGCATTATGACACCAGGGCGTGCAATCGCCGCCGGTAATGACTATCTAGTGGTAGGACGACCAATTACTGCTGCAGCCGATCCAAGAGAAGCAGCCGAGCAGATTATTAAGGAGATGAATGAACATGTTAACGATTGAAGAGATTCCAGCACATATCGCCGCAGCTTTGCTCAAAATTGAAGCAGTAGCCCTAAGCCCACAGGAGCCGTTCACATGGACATCCGGTATCAAATCGCCCATTTATTGCGATAACCGCCTCACGATGTCATATCCATTTATCCGTGATCAGATCGCAGATGGATTCGCTACAATTATCCGCAATCAGTATCCAGATGCAGACGTGATTGCAGGTACAGCAACAGCTGGCATTCCGCACGCAGCATGGGTCGCAGAGAAGCTTGATCTACCGATGGCTTATGTACGTGACAAAGCTAAAGGACATGGCAAGCAAAATCAGATCGAAGGACTGATCAAACCAGGACAGCGTGTGATCGTGATCGAGGATCTGATCTCTACGGGAGGTAGCTC
>JAAIGF010188136.1_pt1 | contig 10938 bp, 7 predicted proteins | sample 6487441 | NCBI WGS metagenome assembly JAAIGF01 (sample SAMN13974129, study PRJNA590717) | phyllosphere metagenome | biome: pepper field; feature: multiple bacterial spot infested pepper fields; material: pepper leaves; isolation source: leaves from pepper fields | host: Capsicum annuum ...
CGCGTTGATTATTCACCCTAAAGTTCGTGGCTTCATCTGTACCACCACCCACCCGCTGGGTTGCGAGCGCAACGTGGCCGAGCAGATCGAGGCGACACGCAAACTGGGCGTGCGTAATGACGGTCCGAAAAAGGTGCTGGTGATCGGTGCTTCCAGCGGCTACGGCCTGGCAGCGCGCATCACTGCCGCGTTCGGCTTTGGCGCCGATACCCTGGGCGTGTTCTTCGAGAAGCCGGGCACCGAGACCAAGGCCGGCACCGCGGGTTGGTACAACTCGGCAGCGTTCGACAAGTTCGCCAAGGCCCAAGGCCTGTACAGCAAGTCGATCAACGGCGACGCCTTCTCCGATGAAGCCCGTGCCAAGGTCATCGAGCTGATCAAGAACGAGATGGGCGGCAAGGTCGACCTGATCGTCTACTCCCTGGCCTCGCCGGTGCGCAAGCTGCCGCAGACCGGTGAAGTGATCCGTTCGGCGCTCAAGCCGATTGGCCAGCCGTACAAGTCGACCGCCATCGACACCAACAAAGACGTGATCATCGAGGCGTCCATCGAGCCGGCCACCGAGCAGGAAGTTGCCGACACCGTGACCGTCATGGGCGGCCAGGACTGGCAGCTGTGGATCGATGCCCTGGCCGGCGCCGACGTGTTGGCCGAAGGCGCGCGTACCGTGGCCTTCAGCTACATCGGCACCGAGATCACCTGGCCGATCTACTGGCACGGTGCGCTGGGCAAGGCCAAGCAGGATCTGGACGAAACCGCTTTGCGCCTGGATCAGAAACTGGCCGCTGAAGTCAAGGGTGGCGCCAACGTGGCCGTGCTCAAGTCGGTGGTCACCCAGGCCAGCTCGGCCATTCCGGTGATGCCGCTGTACCTGTCGATGGTGTTCAAGATCATGCAGGAAAAGGGCGTCCACGAAGGTACCCAGGACCAGCTCGACCGCCTGTTCCGTGACCGCCTGTTCCGCGCCGATGGCGCCCCGGCTGAGGTCGACGAAAAAGCCCGCCTGCGCCTGGACGACTGGGAACTGCGCGACGACGTACAGGACGCCTGCAAGGCCATGTGGCCCCAGGTGACCACCGAGAACCTGTTCGAGCTGACCGACTATGCCGGTTACAAGAAGCAGTTCCTCAACCTGTTCGGCTTCGAGCGCAGCGACGTGGATTACGATGCGGACGTGGCCACCGACGTCGAGTTCGACGTGGTTCAGCTGTAACCAGCGGGTACTCGCTGCATGCAAAAAGGGACGCCTCGGCGTCCCTTTTTGTTGGCTGCTCGTTAAGCCTCAGCTCACCGGCTCGCTGGTGTTGACGTATTCGGGCACCTCGGCCAGCGGCAGGCGGCGTGCCTGCTCGACACTCACGCCAGGGCGCTTGGGCAGCGGGTCGAGGCGTTGCGGCTGGCCGGTCTCCAGCGCGCGCTCGATGGCTTCCAGCACGCGCACGTCGCGCCAGCCTTCGTCGCCATCGGGCTCCGGCTCACGGTTCTGCAGGATGCAGTCGGAGAAATACTGGGTTTCCCCGGCGAACTGATCGACCACCGGGTGCTCGTGCTCGGTGGTCTTGCCACCGATGGTGGCGCGGTAGCTGATCGCCACGTCTTCACCAAAGCCAAAACTGGGCGAGGCCTCGAACTCACCTTTGGTGCCCAGCACCTGCAGGCGCTCGGTGTAGGGCAGGCTGTAGCTCACGGTAAATACCGCCATGCGCTCTTCGGCAAAGCGCAGGGTCACGGTCACCGTATCTGGCGTGTTGATTTCGCGACCTGGGGTTTGCACGGCCACGGCGCGTACTTCCAGGGGCTCGTCATCGAACAGGTTGCGCACGGCATTGATCGGATAAGGCCCCATGTCGGTCACCGGGCCGGCCCAGTAGCCACTCTGCATGCGGTGGTTGGCCGGATCGACGGTCTGGGTGAAGGTGGCGGTGAACAACCGTGGGTCGCCCAGATCCCCGGCGCGGATGCGGTGGATCATCTCCACCGTGCCGGGCTCGAAATGCAGGCGGTAGGCGATCATCAGCTTGGCCCCCGAGCGTTCGGCCGCAGCGGTGATGGCCTTGCAGTCCTCTTCGCTGGTAGCCATGGGCTTTTCCAGCAGCACATGGATGCCGGCATCCAGCGCCGGCTCGGCGAACTCGCGGTGGCGGAAGTTGGGTGTGGCCAGATAGATGGCGTCGATTTCGCCAGAAGCGAGCAGGGTGGGGAATTCTTCGTAGCGATAGCTCTTGATGTTGTAGAGCTCGGCCAGCTTGTCGGCCTTGATCGGGTCGCCGGTCACCAGTGCGGTGATCACCGAGTTGTCGGTCTGACCTACGCCAGGCATGAATGCACCCTGGGAAATCCAGCCGCCACCGACCACCGCGTAACGAATTTTGCCTTGAGCATCGGGCATTTCATCAACTCCTCTGCAACGCCGAACCGCATTGTTCAGCTTGTTATTCAATCGGCAGGTGAGGCTAGACGAAGTTCCGCCAAAGTGCCTGCCGGTAGGCGTTCGGGCGCTGTTTGCGGTGGCTGTGAAATCATCACGGCAATCCGTGGTCTGTATGCGCGGCACGCCGTCCGGCGCAGCTGTTCTGCCGTTAATGGAGTGCGTTGATGAAAGCCCTGATTGCCTGCCTGTTGTTCGTGGTTGCCTTGCCGGTTCTGGCCGACCCATCCGCCAACCCGCTCTGCGAGACGAAGGCCGAGAAAATTGAAAAGCAGCTGCAGGCTGCCTGGGCCGAAGGTCTTGCGGATAAAGCCAAAGGGCTTAGCGCGGCGCTGGACGGCGTGCGCGAGAACTGTTCGGACAAGGAGCTGATGCGCGAGCTGCAAGCCAGGATCGACAAGGCCCGCGATGAGATACGTGAGCGCGAGGCTGACCTGCGTGATGCCGAACTGAGCGGCGATCCGGGCAAGATCGCCAAGCGCCAGGCCAAGCTCGACGAAGCAATGCAGGAGCTGAAGGCTGCCGAGGCCGAATTCCCGCGCTGATGCATTGGCCCGTCAAGGCCTCGCCGCCAGCGGCCTTGTACGCCTGGTGAACGCCCGGGCGTTGCGATAATCGCCCAAAACCCGATATGCAACCGCAGACATGACTAAAACGGGATAGCCGCCGGCTATGCCGAGGGCTAGCATCGACCTTACTTGATTGGCCCCATAATAATTATTCGCCGTCTGTGGCTGCTGCCCGGCGGTTTATTTCTCGCAAAGACTGCCCTTACAACAGGTCTAGCAGAATGATTGTCTCCCCTTGTGTTGCGCATCCTCCCCACTACCGTGATCACCTGGTTGACACCGCTGCGCCGTTCGGTGAAGCCGTGCCGCCCCGTGTTCGACGATTGTTTGCACCTCGGCTGGTCAACGCCTGCTTCGCCAGCATGGCGGCGGCAGGTGTTACCCGGCCGGCGATCCCGCGACGTCGTTAATCACGCCAAGTGCGATGGGCCAGCGTGGCTGGTCGGTACCTGCCCGAAACCGGGCCTGGAGGGTGCTGTGTTCTACTTTCAGAATCATCACGATGGATCGTCACGCCAGGGCGCAGCGTTGGCAGCTGGCGCAGAGCTTGCAGCAAATGGTCGAGCGTCTGGAAAGATGGGAACGTCCACCATGCTGGTGCAATGCAACTGCTTCGACGATGTAGATGTGCACGCCAATTCGGTGATCGGTTGGCAGCAAACCTATGACCAGCTTGGCGCTGGCCACGCCCACACCACGCTCAAGCACCTCACTGCAGAGCGGTTCCAGATTTTTCGCGAGACCTTCGACAAGCGCATCGTGCAGATCGGCGCCGCGCCGGCGGGGCGACTGTGCCTGGCGATGCCGGTATGCAGCGCCGAGCCGAGCGTGTTCCAGGGCAAGCCGCTGACGGGCGAAAGTGTCACCGTTCTCCACGGTGGCCAGGAGTTTTTCGTGCAGTCGCCGGGCGGCATCGACCTGTTGTGCGTGGCGGTGGACATCGCCAGCCTGGAGGCCTTTGCCTCGCGGGAGTTCTCCAGCAGGGATCTGTGCCAGCTGTCGCGCATCACCCGGCTCGACCTGGAACCGGCAATGATCAACCACATGCGCAAGCATCTGGAGCGGTTGATCGATCGCGCACTGGTTGGCGAGGCGCTGTCGGAGGCCGAGCTCGAGGAACAGGTGCTGGAGTTCATGCTGGTGTTTCTCGACAGCGCGCTCGAGTGGTCGGCGGGGCGCAGCGCCAACTCCACGGTGAGCACTTATCTGGTCAAGCAAAGCCAGGAACTGGCCCTGGCCAATCAGGATGAGCCGCCCTCGGTACTCGACCTCTGCAAATACCTGAACGTGAGCCGCAGTACGTTGCAGCGCAGTTTTCTCAGCGTTACCGGTTTGCGGCCTGTGGAATACCTGCGTGCGCTGCGCCTGAATATCGCCCGTCGGCGTTTGCGCAGCACCGAAACGGAGCAGCTGACGGTCGCCCGTGTCGCCAGCGATCTGGGGTTCAGCCACCTGGGGCATTTCTCCGGCGCCTACCGAACCCTGTTTGGCGAAACGCCTTCGCAAACGCCGCGTGCGCGTTGAGGACCCACATGCCAAGCAAATGTTCTTCTGATCAAGGGCCGCCGATTAGTTAGTCGTCCCGTTCAATCGATAACAGAACTTGCCAAGTAACCGTGGCTGGAAAGTTTCCGGGCAGCAGCGTTGCGCCTGCCAATCAGGATACCGCGACAGTGTCGGTGAAGTTTCAAGTGCAAGTTTCAATGAGTCGCAACGTTGTTTCGCAGCATTTGTGCTGTGCCATCAAGCCCAAAGCGCGTGCCACTTCGACTGCCGATGTGGAAGAAGTGTTAGAAGCCCAACCTATCAGGAACCTGTCATGAACAGCCCAAGAAAAAATCCAATAGATAATGTTCGTGTTTATATATGCGCCGGCCTGCTGTCGGCCTGCGGCGCGCTGCTGCTCAATGTCATGCCGGTGCTGTTTGGCGCTATTGGCGAGACCCTGGGTTACGGCGAGCAGCAGCTCGGCACACTGGCACTGGCCAGCAACCTGGCCTTCGCCCTGGTCGGCGTGATCTCGCTTGCCTGGCTGGGCGTATTCAGCTGGCGCACGATCGCCGCCGTGGCAACCGTCATCGTCACCCTCGGCATTCTGGCTATCCTCAACAAACCCTCGTACGGCCAATTGCTGGTGATCATGGCCGTGGCAGGTGGCGCGACTGGCGCGCTCTATGCGCTGGCGATGGTGATCTTCGGTGGCAGCGACCGCCCCGAGCGTGCCTTCGGCTTCAAGCTGGGCATGGAGTCGATTCCCGGGGCGGCGCTGCTGATTCTGCTGCCGGTCGCCGTGGCGCCGCAGTGGGGCTTCGACGGCATTCTGATCGTTCTTGCCGCGTCGGCCCTGCTGATGGGCCTGGCGTTGTTCGGTGTGCCGAGTCGCGCCGTGAAGCGTGAAGACCTGATTGCCGCAAGCATTCATGCAGACGCCGGCAAGCACCAGTTCATCGTGTGGATGAGCCTGGCAGCCAGCCTGGTGTTCATGACCGGGATCATGGCCGTATGGCCGTTCCTGGAGCTGATCGGCAAGAAGACCGGGCTGTCCTCCAACGAGATCGGCGCGGTACTCTCGGTCGGCTTCCTGATCAACGCCATCGGCGGTTTCATTGCCTCCTCCCTCGGCCTCAAGCTCGGCCGCGTGCTGCCCGTTGCGGCTATCGTCGCGGTGGTGCTGGTCGGCCTGGTGATCATCGGGCAGTTCACCTCGATGACCACCTTCACCGTCGGCACGCTGCTGTTTTTGCTGTCGATCAACTTCGTGCTGGCCTACACCTTTGGCCTGATGGCCGAGTTCGACACCTCCGGCAAGCTGGTCGCGCTGGGCACGGTGTGCATCTCCCTGGGCGCCGCCTTTGGGCCAGCCATTGCCGGCGATCTGATCGAGCGTTATGGCTACTCGGCCGCGCTGATCTTCTCCGGCGTATGCGCGGTGCTGACCCTGGTGATTCACGCCGGGCTTTCCATGCGCGCCTCGGCGCTGCAGCAGGGCGCCGCGCAAGGGCGCCTGGTACCGATGCCTTGAAAGCAGCTCGTCGTTAATCCTGGCGCCTGGTGGTCCGCCCCATGCTTTGATCGCCACCGCTCTAACAGAAAAGGCACGTAGCTAACGGCTCGTGCCTTTTCTGCTTTTTGCGTTCGGGATGATAGGCAGAAGGGCAATGCGTGAGGGCAGGTCGGCCTTGGCCAGGGAGCACTTCCGTGATCGTGCTGCACGTTTCGGGCTGCAGGATTCAGCGTTTTCGCAACAGTCGAACGAATGGCGAGTACTACCAAGGGCTTGATCCTCTAAGAACCTGTTCATGATCTTTCATCCCCGGTTCGTTGATTCTGGCAACCAAGTGGCGAGAGCGCACGTTTCCCTGTCCCGTGGGAGCGGGCGGGGACGCCCAGGCCATGCCCGTGATTTTTTCGCGGGCATGGCCCGCTCCCACAATGGATCGGTGAGGGCTGCTTCTGCCTTGCCGCTTCATGCGCATGAAAATCGTGAACAGGCTCTAAGGCGAGCTGTTGAAACAGCTAAATCGCGGGCAAAAAAATGCCCCGCATCTTCATGCAGGGCATAAGCCGGAGCAGAGGTGAGCGCTTAGCCGAGACGCTCGAAACGGTATGGGCTCGGATCGACAATCGGTGTGGTGCCGCACAGCAGGTCGGCCGCCAGTTGCCCAGCCGCAGGTGAGGTGCCGAAGCCGTGGCCGGAAAAGCCGGTTGCCAGGGTCAGGCCAGGGAGCTTCGCGACCGGGCCGATTACCGGGTTGGAGTCCGGGGTGATGTCGATGACGCCAGCCCAGCTCTGCTCGATCTGGGCCTTTTCGAACATCGGCCAGGCCGCTACCAGGTTGCGCATCGCCTCGGCATTGAGCGACGGGTTGGCCGCCGGGTCGAGGGTGCGCACCTTCTCGAAGGGCGTGACGGAGGTGCCTTTCCAGCTGCGCGCCAGGGCCAGGTCCTTGAAGAACTCCTTGCCGAACGACACGCGCAGGAAATCGCGCTGGGCCTTGAGCTGCGGCAGGTAGCGCATGCCGATCAGCAGGTGGTCGAGGGTCAGGTGCGCGTCCAGGGCGCCGCGCTGGGTGACGATGAAGCCGCCATCCTTGTGGCGACGGAAGGAGAAGTCCGGCGCGCCCAGGGCGATCTCGGTCGGTCCGTCCATCGGCTTGGTGCGCATCACCGAACAGGTCAGCGGCAAGGTCGGCAGGTTGATGCCGTGGTTGCCGAGAAAACGTCGCGACCACATGCCTGCGGCCAACAGCACCTGCTCGCAGCGAATCTCGCCACGCTCGGTCAGTACACCGCTGACGCGCCCACCGCTGGTGACCAGGGTACGCACCGCGCAGTTCTCGATGATCAGCGCGCCCTTGGCCATCGCCGCCTTGGCGATGGCGCTGGAGGCCAGGGTTGGCTCCGCGCGAGCATCTGAGGGCGTGTAGATGCCGCCGGCCCACTGGCCTTGGCCGCCGGGCGCCAGCTTGGCGATTTCCGCTGCGCTGACCAGCCGCGAGTCCAGGTCCAGGGAGGCGACCGATTTCAGCCAGCCGTCGTGCATGGCCATCTGCCCATCGTTACGGGCGACGAACAGGATGCCGGCCTGGCGAAAGCCGACGTCCTGGCCAACGCGCTCCGGCATCTGCTGCCACAGCCGCTCGGCGGCCAGGGCCAGGGGAATGTCGTGCATATGGCGGTTGGTCTTGCGCACCCAGCCGAGGTTGCGCGAAGACTGCTCGGCCGCGATGCGGCCTTTTTCCAGCACCACGACCGGAATGTTTCGCTCGGCCAGGGTCAGGGCCGCGGTGAGGCCGATGATGCCCCCACCGATGATGACCACGGCACTGCTCGAGGGAAACTCGGTGGAGGTTTGTACGGGCTCTATTCGAGGCGACATGAAGAGCACTCAACAGTAAGGGTGATGACGTGACCGCAAGCCTGGCTCACTGAGCTAGGTTGATTTTCTTCACGTCGGCGCGCGAGGCGCCACGGAATGCGGTCAGCTCGAGTTCGACCTTGTAGACGGTCGAGCCCAGGGGCGGGCAGGTAACGGTCGACGCCGGGTCGATGCCGCGAAACTTCTCGCCGACGATGGTCATCACCGCTGGTACGTCCTGCGGGTTCTGGATGAACACGCGCGAGCACACCACATCGCCCAGGCTGGCATCCACGGCGGCGAGTGCCGACTCGATGTTGGCGAACACCTGGTGGGTCTGCTCGGCCAGGTCCTCGGAGATTTCCTTGGTGTCCGGGTTGCGGCCGGCGGTGTTGGACACGAAGATCCAGTCGCCTACCGCTACCACACGGGAGTAGCTGCCCATTTCTTCGTACTTGGAACCGGTTTTGACTTTGCTGATGGTGGTCATGGCGTAATGTCCTTGAATGGATGAGGGGTTAGCGAAGGGCCGGGGTTTCCCAGAGGTTCAGCTTCACGCCGATACCCAGTTCGAGCGCCTTGCGGTACACCACGGTGCCCCAGGCCACGTCCTCGACCGGCATGCCACCGACCGACATGATGATGATTTCGTCTTCGTTGCGACGGCCCGGGGCTTCGCCGGCGATGATCTTGCCGATGTCTTCGAGATGCTCGAGGGTCAGCTTCCCTTCCTCGAGCATGTCCATGAAACGCACGCCGATCACCGGTACGTGGTTGTGGGCAGGCTTGGGCAGCTCTTCGTACCAGGCCTGGTACAGGCCGATGTTGTCGAGCACCTTGCGCACGTCGTGCTGTTCCATGCCTTCATCGATGTTGCAGCCGGCCGGCATGGCCAGGAAGGCGCCGGGCTTGACCCACTCGCGCTTGACCAGCGGGTATTCGCTCGGGTCACCGGTACGGCCGGAGGTGCAATAGGTCACCAGATCGGAACCGCGCACCACGTCCTCGATGCTGTCGACCACCTCGATGGTGGTGATCTGCGGGTAGGTTTCCCGCACCCAGCCGATGAAGTCGTCAAGACTCTTCTGGCTGCGACCCTTGAGCTTGAGGGTGTCGATCAGTGGGCACACGGCGATGAAGGCGGCGAGGGTGGTCTTGCCCATCACGCCTGGGCCGAGCAGGCCGACCACTTTGGAATCCTTGCGCGCCAGGTGGCGTGCGCCGACGCCTGGGATCGCGCCTGTGCGGTAAGCCGACAGCAGGTTGGCCGACATATGGGCGAGCGGGGCGCCGGTGTCGACGTCATTGAGGGTGAACATCAGAATCGAGCGCGGCAGGCCTTTCTCGCGGTTCTCGACGTTGGAGCCGTACCACTTCACGCCAGCGGTACGGAAGCTGCCACCCAGGTAGGCGGGCATCGCCATCATGCGGCGGTCGGCGGCGTGGCGAGGCATGCTCGGGAATGGAGAGTCTTCCGGGAAGCACACCATGGCGCCGTGGGAGTCGTTGTTCGGGCCGGCCATCCGATAGTCGCCTTTGTACAACAGGTCGAATACCTCTTCCATGGTGTTGACGCACGCGAGCATGTCGGTCACGCCGGCGCGGATCATGTCTTGTTCGGAGAGGTAGATGAAATCGATTCTTGTATTATTAGTCATGGCATTCTCGGGGTCGGAAGTGCAGGCCTGGCACAACTTGGAAGGTGAAGCTGCCGCGCATTGTGCAAACAAGAAACTTCGTTGAAGTTCCATGCTGTTCGGTGCGTACAGAGCAATTGGTATTAACGGGTTTGTTTTATTCGCCTATGAATAAGCAAAACCAAAAACCAGTTGGGCCAAGTTGATGGTAGGTAAGTCGCCCCGATGCCGGCTATCCCATATTGGTCACTGTTGCAGACGAATCATGGTCGCGAGCGCACTCTTTTGGGGCGCCGAATCAGGCGCCGGTTTGGCAGGAGTCGAAGTGCTGGCGCAGGTGTTTATGAGGGGGATGTAAGGAGGCGCGGCAGGCTGTCCGATGCTGCTATTGCGATGCTGTTGAGTCGATAACGCAACGCAGTCCGGCGCGGTTATTCGGTGGGTTTCAGGGTATGGCAGAGGGGCGGCGAGCCAATGGCGAAGGGCAGGCGTTGCACCTGCCCTTCGGGTTAGTCCATCAGGTGCGGAAGCGACCCACCAGACCGTTCAGCTCACCCGATAGCGACTCCAGGCGCTGCGAATCGCTACGTGCCGAATGAGCCAGCTCTTCGACCAGCTGGGCATCGGTATGGATCTGCGCGATGTGCCGGTTGATATCCTCGGCCACATGGTGCTGCTCCTCGGCGGCGGTGGCGATCTGGTTGTTCTGATCGCGGATCTCGTCCACCGAGGTGCGGATCTGTTCGAAGCTGTCGCGGGCCTGCTGGATGCGTTCCACGCTTTGCAGCGACATGCTCAGGCTGCTCTGCATCTGCTTGGTCACGTCCTGGGTGCGCTTGGCCAGGCCGCCGAGCAGGCCGTCGATCTCTCCGGTGGAGTCGGCGGTACGCTTGGCCAGCGCGCGCACTTCGTCGGCGACCACCGCGAAACCACGGCCTTGCTCACCGGCCCGCGCCGCCTCGATGGCCGCGTTGAGAGCCAGCAGGTTGGTCTGCTCGGCAATCGAGCGAATGGTGTCGAGGATGGCGTTGATGTTCTTGCTGTCCTGCTCGAGCACCTGCATGGCCTGGGCGGATTTCTGCAGGTTCTCGCTGAGCTGGGTGACGCTGCCGGTGGCTTCGTCGATCTGCAATTGGCCGTCATGCACCTGGCGCTGGCCGGAGTCGGCGGACGACGCGGCATTGCTGCAGGAGCGGGCCACTTCGTTGGCGGTGGCGACCATCTCGTTGAAGGCGGTGGACACCAGCTCCACGGCTTCGCGCTGGCGCACGGCCGCATCGTTCATGTCCAGGGCTACACGGGTGCTGGCGTCCGAGGCAGTTTGCAGATCCGCCGAGGCGCTGCCGATGCGCTGTACCAGGGTGCGAATGGCGCCCAGGAACTGGTTGAACCAGCGCGCCAGCAGGGCGGTTTCATCGTTGCCGCGTACATCCAGGCTGCGGGTCA
>JAAIGF010117927.1_pt1 | contig 10935 bp, 9 predicted proteins | sample 6487441 | NCBI WGS metagenome assembly JAAIGF01 (sample SAMN13974129, study PRJNA590717) | phyllosphere metagenome | biome: pepper field; feature: multiple bacterial spot infested pepper fields; material: pepper leaves; isolation source: leaves from pepper fields | host: Capsicum annuum ...
CCGGCACTACGTGGGTGCCCGGAACGTGTCCAGGGCGGGGTGGAGTGAGGGTTCGGGGGCGTTGAGCGCCATGGATGGCGCGAAACGAGGCCCGCAGGAGCGGCCTTTGCCCTCCCCCGAACGCTCATTCCACCCCGCCAGAACGCAGAACAGCGCAGAGCCGACGCCCTGCGCTGTTGCTGTTGCTGTTGCTGTTGCTTCGTTGCCGGGCAGAGCCCGGCACTACGTGGATGCCCGGAACGTGTCCAGGGCGGGGTGGAGTGAGGGTTCGGGGGCGTTGAGCGCCATGGATGGCGCGAAACGAGGCCCGCAGGAGCGGCTTTTGCCGTCCCCCGAACGCTCATTCCACCCCGCCAGAACGCAGAACAGCGCAGAGCCGAAGCCCTGCGCTGTTGCTTTGCTGTTGCTCCGTTGCCGGGCAGAGCCCGGCATTACGGGGTGCGGGGGCGCCGCCCCCGCAGCAACTCCATTACTTCAGCTTGATCTCGCGCAGGCGTTCTTCCAAGAAACCGTGCGCGGTGATCGGCTCGGGATACCGGCTCGGATTCTCTTCCGAAACGCACGAAGGCAGCACGTCGATCAGAAAATCCGGATTGGGGTGCAGGAAGAACGGCACCGAATAACGCGGCTGGCGCGCCAGCTCACCCGGCGGATTGACCACGCGATGGATGGTGGACGGGTAAACATGGTTGGTCAGCCGCTGCAGCATGTCGCCGATATTGACCACGATGGTGTCGGCATCTGAAGTGAACGGGACCCACTCGCCTTCGCGCGACTGCACCTCCAGGCCCGCCGCACTGGCCCCCACCAGCAGGGTGATGAAATTGATGTCGCCATGCGCACCGGCACGCACGTTCGGAATATCGTCGGTGGTGATCGGCGGGTAATGGATCGGACGCAGGATCGAGTTGCCGAAATTGGTCTTGTCAGCGAAATAATCCTCCGGCAGACCGATGTGCAGGGCCAGGGCGGAAAGCACCCGCGACCCCAGGTTGTCCAGCGCCTGGTACAGGCCATAACCGCGCTCGCGGAAACCCTCCACCTCTTCCGGCCAGAGATTTGGCGGCATCACTTCACGGTATTTCGAATCGTCCGGAATCTCCCGTCCGATATGCCAGAACTTCTTCAGGTCGAAATGCTTCGAACCCTTGGCCGTCTCCACGCCGAACGGGGTATAGCCGCGCGCGCCGCCGCCGCCGGCCACATGGTACCTGCGCTTCACCTCGTCCGGCAGCGCGAAGAATTCCTTGAACACATCGTAGGCCGCGTCGATGTCGGCCTGCGGAATGCCGTGGTTGCGGATGCCGGCAAAGCCCCACTGGCGGTAGGCGGCGCCCAGTTCGGCGACGAACGCGTCGCGGTCGCTGTCCAGGCGGGTAATGTCTAGGGTGGGGATCTGGCTCACAACGGGTCCTGGCTGGTCGATTGAACGGTGCGGACCACTGCATGGCCCGCACCGTCAATTGTGACAGATCGCACCGCGGCCGCCAGCCATGCTGCAGCCGCGATCAGGCGCCCGCGGCTGCCTTCACCGCCGCGGACAGCTGGTCCAGCGTGTCCTGCATCAGCCCTGCCTCATCGGCCTCCACGGTCACCCGGACCACCGGCTCGGTGCCCGAAGGGCGCAGGAAGGCACGCCCGCGCCCGCTCACGGCCTGCTGTGCCGCTGCCAGCGCCTGCTGCACGCTTGCGGCCTGCACGGTCGCCTTCGCCGATGCCTCGCCCAGCCGCACGTTGACGGTCTTCTGCGGCACCTTGGCCAACGGCTCAAGGGCCTGGCGCAGGCTCTGCCCGGCCTGGCGCAGCACCACCAGCACCTGCAGGGCACTGATGATCGCATCGCCGGTCGTGGCACGGTCCAGGCACAACAGGTGCCCGGACGTTTCCCCGCCCAGCACGCCACCGCCTTCAACCAGCGCCTGATGGACGTAACGGTCACCGACGTTGCTGCGGACGAACGGAATACCCAGCCCGGCCAGCGCCTGCTCCAGCCCGAAATTGGTCATCAGCGTGCCCACCACGGGCCCCTGCAGACGTCCCTCGGCCTGCCAGGCACGGGCCAGAAGGTACAGCAGGTCATCGCCGTCCACCGGATTACCCTGGTCGTCGGCCATCAGCACCCGGTCGCCGTCGCCGTCGAACGCGATGCCGAGGTCGGCACCGGTTTCGCGCACCTTCGCTGCCAGGTTGTCGATATGGGTGGAACCCACCCCGTCGTTGATGTTCAGGCCATCCGGCGCGGCGCCGATGGCGAGCACCTCGGCCCCCAGCTCACGGAACAGCAGCGGCGCGATGTGATACGTCGCGCCATGCGCGCAATCCAGCACCAGACGCATGCCACGCAGATCGAAACTGCGCGGCACGCTGGCCTTGCAGAATTCGATGTAACGGCCGATCGCCTCGCGCGCGCGCATCGCCTTGCCCAGGCGCTCGGATTCCACCGTGCTGAACGGGCCATCGATCTCGGCTTCCAGCGCCAGTTCGGTCGCGTCGTCGAGCTTTTCGCCATGAGCGGAAAAGAACTTGATGCCGTTGTCGTGATGCGGATTATGCGAGGCACTGATGACGATGCCGGCATCGGCGCCCAGCGTGCGCGACAGGAACGCGACGGCAGGCGTGGGCATGGGCCCCAGCAGCTGCACATCCACCCCGGCCGCGACCAGCCCCGCTTCCAGCGCGGCTTCGAACATGTAGCCGGAAATGCGTGTGTCCTTGCCGATCACCACCACCGGCCGCCGGCCATCGGCACCGCGCCGGGCGACCAGCACGCGGCCGAAGGCATTGCCCAGGCGCAGCACGAAATCCGCCGAGATCACGCCTTGGCCGACACGGCCACGGATGCCGTCGGTGCCGAAATACCTGCGTGCGGCCATCAGCCCTCCGCCGGCACGGGTTCGCGACGCAGCATGGCCAGCAGTGCGGACAGGCGATCGCGCAGTTCGCGCCGGTCGCAGATCTGGTCGATGGCACCATGCTCCAGCAGGAACTCTGAACGCTGGAATCCCTCCGGGAGCTTTTCGCGGACGGTCTGTTCGATGACGCGCGGACCGGCGAAACCGATCAATGCATGCGGCTCGGCGATGTTGATGTCGCCCAGCATCGCGAACGATGCCGATACGCCACCGGTGGTCGGATGGGTAAGAACCGAGATGTACGGCAGGCCGGCTTCGCGCAGCTTGCCGAGCGCGGCCGATGTCTTGGCCATCTGCATCAGCGAGAACAGGCCTTCCTGCATGCGCGCACCTCCACTGGCGGAGAAGCAGACATACGGCGCGCCGATCTCCAGGGCGGTTTCCGCCGCCAGGGCGAAGCGCTCGCCGACCACCGAGCCCATCGAGCCGCCCATGAAGGCGAAATCGAACGAGGAGGCCACCAGTGGGCGACCCTTGAGCAGGCCGCGCATGGCGATCAGCGCGTCGTACTCGCCGGTGTTCTTCTGCGCTGCCTTGATGCGTTCACCGTACTTCTTCTGGTCCTTGAACTTCAGAAGGTCGGTCGGGCCCAGGCGCGCAGCGATCTCGCTGGTGCTGCCGGCATCGAACAGCGCCGACAGCCGCGCACGCGCGCGGATGGCCATGTGGTGCCCGCACTTGGGACAGACTTCCAGGTTCGCTTCCAGTTCCGGGCCGTACAGTGCGCTGCCGCAGTTGCTGCACTTCTCCCACAGGCCCTCGGGGACGCTGCGTTTCCTGCTGGGGACGTTGTCGGTGCGGATGCCCGACGGCATCAACTTGCTGAGCCAACTCATGCGGATTGCTACTTCCGTTCAGGGCGGCCCGCAGGCCGCAAAGGCGGACAGTCTAGCTCAGCCTTTCGCCCTTCGGGCACCCTGCCGGTGGCAGCAGGCCGGGTGGAAAACCATGCTGGTACGTACGTTTGCGGCCTGCGGGGGTCATCGAGCGCCCCGGCATGGGCTCACCCATCCAGCGCCTGGCGCAGCGGCGACAGGAACCGACCTGCCGCCAACACGGCCGCATCCACCGATCCTGCCTCGGCCAGTACCGATACCAGTGCGCTTCCCACCACCACGCCATCGGCGTGGCGCGCCATCGCTGCGGCACTGGCCGCATCCCGGATGCCGAAGCCGGCGACCACAGGCACCGCTGCACGCGAACGCAGCGCCTGCAGGCGCGCACTGGCCACGTCGCTGTCCAGGCGTTCGGACGCACCGGTCACGCCCGCGAAACTGACGTAGTAGAGATATCCGCGCGCCAGCGACAACAAGGTGCCGGCGCGCTGTTCGCTGGTGGTCGGCGAGGCCAGCAGTACCAGCGCCAGGCCAGCGGCATCGAAAGCCTGCTGCGCTTCGTGTGCCTCTTCCGGCGGCAGATCGACCAGCAGCACGCCATCCACGCCGGCGGCTACCGCCTCGGTGGCAAAGCGCGCGTATCCATGGATCTCCACCGGGTTGAGGTACCCCATCAGCACCACCGGCGTGGTGTCATCGCACTCACGAAACGCGGCGACGGTGCGCAGCACATAGCGCAACCCGGCGCCGCGTGCCAGCGCACGTTCGGAACTGCGCTGGATGGTTGGACCGTCAGCCATCGGGTCGGAGAACGGCACGCCAAGCTCGATCACATCGGCGCCGGCCTGGACCAGTCCGTGCATGACCGGAACGGTGGCCTCCAACGAAGGATCGCCAGCGGTGAGGAAGGGAATCAGCGCCTTGCGCTGCCGCGCGCGCAGGTTCTGGAAACAGGCATCGAGACGGGACACGGGCATATCAGGCACATCCTTCAATCGGTTCATCGGCATCACGGGTTCGCTGCGGCATGCCAGTCACAGGATCAGGCCTTCGCGCGCGGCAATGGTGTGCACATCCTTGTCACCACGTCCGGACAGATTGCACAGCACCAGCTGGTCGCGCGGTCGCTCGCGAGCGAGCTTTATCGCCTGCGCGAGGGCATGGCTGGATTCCAGCGCGGCGAGGATGCCCTCGGTGCGTGCCAGCAGGTGGAAGGCCTGCAAGGCTTCATCGTCGGTGATGCCCAGGTAGACGGCACGGCCACTGTCGGCAAGGAACGCGTGCTCCGGCCCCACGCCCGGATAATCCAGCCCGGCCGATACCGAATGCGTTTCGATGATCTGGCCATCGTCATCGCACAGCACGTAGGTGCGGTTGCCGTGCAGCACACCGGGCCGGCCGGCGGCGATGGACGCGGCGTGGCGGCCACTGTCGATGCCCTCGCCCGCGGCTTCGGCGCCGAATATCTGTACGTCACGGTCGTTGAGGAACGCATGGAAGAGCCCGATGGCATTGCTGCCCCCGCCCACGCAGGCGGTGATCGCATCGGGCAGACGACCGTATCCGGCCAGCATCTGCTCACGCGCTTCGCGACCGACGATGGCGTTGAAATCGCGCACCATGCGCGGATAGGGGTCGGGGCCGGCGACCGTACCGATGATGTAGAAGGTGTCCTGCACGTTGGTCACCCAGTCGCGCATTGCTTCGTTGAGGGCATCCTTCAGGGTGGCCGAGCCGGACGTCACCGGGACCACGGTCGCCCCCAGCAGCTTCATCCGGTAGACGTTGATCTTCTGCCGTTCGATATCGGTGGCGCCCATGTACACCACGCACTCCAGACCCAGCCGCGCGGCCACGGTGGCACTGGCCACGCCATGCTGGCCGGCGCCGGTCTCGGCGATGATGCGCTTCTTGCCCATGCGCGCGGCCAGCAGGGCCTGGCCGATGGTGTTGTTGATCTTGTGCGCGCCGGTGTGATTCAGGTCTTCGCGCTTGAGCAGGATCTGCGCGCCGCCGACATGGTCGCTGAGGCGCTGTGCGTGATAGATCGGACTGGGGCGGCCCACGTAATGGGCCAGGTCATGGTCGTAGGCAGCGATGAACGCCGGATCCTGCCGCGCCTGATCATAGGCGGCGGACAACTCCTGCAGCGGACCGACCAGGGTCTCGGCGACGAAGCTGCCACCGTACCGCCCGAAGTGACCGCGGGCATCGGGATAGGCGTGGAAATCGGCGACGGGGGGGAGCGACATGACGGCAACCGGGAGCGCGAGTGGATGGATACTCTAGCGCACAGACCATTACCGAAACATCGATATTTACTGCCATAAAGTGTCAGTATTACTCACATGTCCATCTTCCAGCTGCCACCACTCAATGCCCTCCGCGCCTTCGAGGCCACTGCTCGCCTGGGCGGCGTAGGCCGGGCCGCCACGGAACTCCACGTCACCCACGGCGCGGTCAGCCGGCAGCTGAGGATGCTGGAGGAACACCTGCAGGTGGCACTGTTTGCACGCCAGGGACGCGGACTGCGCCTGACAGCGGCTGGACAGACGCTGCAGACCGCCTGTGCGGCCGCGTTCCTGCGCCTGCACGAGGCCGCCGGGGAACTGCGCCGTCCCGCCCCGAAGAAGGCACTGGTGCTGGGTTGCAGCAGCAGCGTCCTGGCGCGCTGGATGATTCCGCGCTTGCCCGCCCTGCAGGAAGCACTACCGTCGCTGGCCCTGCACTGGTCTGCGCTGGACGGCGCTTTCAGCGAAGAACAGGCACGTCTGGACGCGGTGCTGCTGCTGGCCGAACCGCCGTGGCCGCTGGGCTGGGAGGTCATCGAACTGGCGCCGGAGCGGGTGGGCGCGGTGTTGGCGCCACGACATCCGGCCGCCGCGCGGCTGTGGGAACAGCCGCCGCGGACCCTGCTGGAAGAAACCGTGCTGCACACCACTTCCCGGCCTCAGGCATGGCGGTCATGGGCCGCCGCGCATGGCCTGCCCGCCGACGCGATACGCCACGGGCAGGGGTTTGAGCACCTGTATTACCTTCTGGAGGCGGCAGTGGCCGGCCTGGGTGTGGCGATCGCGCCGGAGCCCCTGGTGGCCCGGGACATCGCCGATGGGCGCCTGCTGGCTCCCTGGGGATTTGCGGCCACCGGCGGCTTCTGGGTGCTGGCGAGACCGGCCGGCCCGGCCGATGCGCGCGTGGACGCGTTGGCGCACTGGCTGGCCACGCAACTGCGGTAGCCCCGGGCTCCGCCCGGTGGGTGGTTCCGCGCGCAGCGGGGCAGACCCTGCTCTACCCCGCGCTCAATCCAGCGCGGTGCAGTCGGCGCGGCGTACTTCCTCTACGAAGCGGCGCATCAGATGACCATCCTTGATGCCCGGCTCCTGCTCGATGCCACTGGATACATCCACACCCCAGGGCAAGGTGGCCAACGCGGCTTCGTAGACGTTATCGGCGGTCAATCCGCCGGCAAGCAGGAAAGGACGATGAAGGCCGGTGGGAATGCGCGACCAGTCGAACGCCACCCCGGTGCCGCCACCGCCGCCGGGGGCATGGCTGTCGAACAGGAAGCCCGCTGCGCTGGGATACCGCAGTTGCAGCGTACGCGCATTGATCTCCTCACGCCCGCCCATGGCGATGGCCTTCAGGTACGGCATGTTGAAGCTGCGGCAGAAACTCTCCTCTTCATCGCCGTGGAACTGCAACAGCGTCGGCCGCACCGTGCGCAGCACATCGCGTACTTCTTCGCGGGTGTTGTCACGGAACAGCGCCACCACGTCGACCATCGGAGCGATCGCCTGGCGCATCGCGCGCGCCTCGGCCGGCGCGACCCGCCGCTTGCTTTCGCGCGCGAAGATGAAGCCAACCGCATCCACGCCGAGCTCGCCTGCCAGGCGCACATCGCCAGCGCGGGTCATGCCACAGAATTTTATTCGCGTACGGTAGTAGGAGCGGCTCATAGGGTGACCTCGGCAGGCAGGCGCCAGTTGTCGGGATACAACGGCCCGACGAAGACCAGGCCCTGGGGCGGCGCGGTCGGTCCGGCAGCATTGCGATCACCGCCGGCAAGCAGCTCGCCCATCCAGCCTGGTGGACGTTCCCCACTGCCGACCATGATCAAGGAGCCCACGATATTGCGCACCATGTGATGAAGGAATGCATTGGCCTGCACCGACACTTCGATCACTTCGCCGGAACGGTGCACCTGCAGGGACTGCAGCTCGCGACGCGCATGCAGCGCCTCGCAATGAACGCTGCGGAATGCGCTGAAATCATTTTCGCCAAGCAGTGCCTGCCCGGCCTCGTTCATGAGCCCGGCATCCAGCGCACGCCGCTCCCAGCTCAGGCTCTGCCGGTACAAAGCCGGGCGCACCTGGCGATTGAGCAGACGGTAGCGATAACGACGCGCACGCGCTGAAAACCGCGCGTGGAAATCTTCGGCAACCGGCGTGCACCAGCGCACCGCCACCGAGCGCGGCAAGCGAGCGGTGGTGCCCAGAACCCAACCCCGCGGATCGCGTTCCACATCGCTGTCGAAATGCACCACCTGGCATTCGCCATGCACACCGGCATCGGTACGCCCGGCGCAGACGACCTTGAGCGGGGCATCAGCCACCGATGAAAGCGCCTGTTCCAGGCTGGCCTGGACGCTGGGTCCGCCTTCACCCAGATTCTGCCAACCCCGGAACTCGCCGCCGTCGTATTCGACGCCTAGCGCATAACGCATGTACGGCTCCGGCTTCGGCGGTGGAAAGGCATGCGCACTCAGCCCAGCCTTGCCAGCAGTTCGTGGGCCTGCGCGCGCAGCGCGGCATCGCTGCTGTGCTCCAGCTCCTCCAGCAGCATGCGCGCGGTCTGGTCTTCGCCCAGATCCAGGCAGGCGATGGCCAGTTCGAGGCGCTCATGACCGGCATGGTCCACGGCGTCGCCGGCAGAAGCAGCGCCGTCGGCAACTATCGGATCGCCCGCATCGAACCCGCCGGTCTCCGTGGCCTGTACTTCCATTACCCCTGCGACGCGCTCATCGGCAGGCGCCTCGAACACCCCGCGGAAGTCATCGCGCCATTCGGCTTCGCGCGCGTAGGCGGGCACCAGCTCGTCATCGGCCACATCGGCAGCAGCATCCGCAGATACCGTGGCCTGCGCAGCCTGCTCCTGGAAGTAGACGACATCGGCCGCGGTGGAAGGATCATCCTGCCAGGTGGCTGCTTCATGCGCTGTTTCGTCCTGGGACATCGCGCCTGCCTGCTCATCCGGCTCCTGCTCCGGCGCCACCGCTTCCTGCCATGGGGCGCGCTCGGCAAGCACGTCCAGCCCCGCCCCCGCCGGCACGCTCGCCGACAACGCACTGCCGTCGCGATCATCACGCCGCAACGGCGGCAACGGCGAAGGCCTGCGCCTGCGGGACAACCACCAGCCCAGCAGCGCCAGCAGCAGCACCGGCAGACCGAGCCAGTACCAGGACCCGCCCGTTTCGCGCTCGCCGCCCGCCTGCCCAAGCCGGGCCTGCGCGGCCGCCAGCTCGGTATCCTTCAGCGCCACCAGCGACTGCTGGCTGGCCTGCAGTTTTTCCAGTTCCGCTACACGCTGCTTGAGCTCATCGATCTCGGCATCGCGCGTAGCGATGTCTTCCCTGGCCTGACGCAGCTGTTCGTTGCCAAGCATGTCACCCTCGTTGCCGTCACCGGTACCGGTTGTTGTGCCTGCGGCAGCGGTTGCCGCCGCAGCCGCCGGAGCGATTTCCAGGCGCGCGCCCGCGGCCGCCTGTGCACTGCTGGCCGGTGCCGATGCCGCAGTGTCGGTCGTGCCTGCCGGCTGCGGAATGGCGCGCGCCTGCCGCCACTGCGCGGCGTGTTCGCGCACCATCGCCGCCGCATCGGCGGCATCCACCGCTGCCAGTGCAGTGGCATCGGGCATGCGCAGCACCGCGCCCTGCTTGAGCAGATTGATGTTGCCGCGGATGAAGGCATCCGGGTTCGCGCGCAACAGCGCGACCATCGCGCGGTCGCGGCTTACCTGCTGATCCCGCGCGAATTCCTGCGCGATACCGGAAAGCGTCTGCCCACGACGCACGGCCACGCCGCCGTCGTTTACCGCCGCCGGTGCCGCAGCGGTGGACGAACGCGCCGGCGTTGCCGAGCGCGCAGCGGTTTGTGTTTCCGGCTGCGCAGGCGCGGCGGCCTGCGGCTCGCGCACGATGGCATTGGGCAAGGCGCCGGCCGGAGCCACGATTTCCGGCTCGCTCACCGCTGTGGCGCTGGCAGGGGCATCGACCAGCGCGGAGTATTCGCGCACCAGCCGGCCCTGGCCCCAGTCAGCCTCCACCAGGAACGCCAGTGACGGTGTATCCACCGGGGTCTGCGACGTCACCCGCACGACGGCCCTGCCCTGCGCGTTGCGGGTCAGCTCGAACTGCAGCTCACCGACCAGTCCGGAAGGGCGCTGCAGACCCACGCGCTCGAACGTGGCCGGTGCAGCCAGGCCGACGCGCAGATTCTGCAACTCGGCCGGATCTGCCGAGATCACCGGAATTTCCGCCAGCAATGGCTGGCCGGGCCGGGACAACACACGGATGTCGCCCAGGCCCAACGCCATGGCCGAACTGCTGGCCAGGGCCAGCAGTGCGGTGGACAGATACTTGAGCGGTCGCATCACGCCACGGGACCTTTGTTCATGGCCGTCAATATAACGGCTCATCGTCGACAAGTGGGCGACGGCGCGTAAAGCGCTGGAGTGACGCCAGGCGGGCGTCACCCGACAGCATCGGTGCCGATCAGCGCGACTCGGCGGCAACCAGTTCGGCAACCTGCACGGCGTTGAGCGCGGCGCCCTTGCGGATGTTGTCAGCGACGATCCACAGGTTCAGCCCACGCGGATGCGACAGGTCCTCGCGGATACGCCCCACGTACACCGCATCGGTGCCCGAGGCATGGGTGACCGGGGTCGGGTAGCCACCGGCTTCATGGCGGTCCACCACTTCCACGCCCGGCGACTGCTCCAGCAGCGCGCGCGCTTCGGCCACGGTCACCTTGTCCCGGGTTTCGATCGCCACCGATTCGGAGTGGCCGTAGAACACCGGCACGCGCACCGCGGTCGGGTTCACCAGGATGCTGTCGTCGCCGAGGATCTTGCGGGTTTCCCAGACCAGCTTCATCTCTTCCTTGGTGAAGCCGTTGTCCTGGAAGTCGTCG
>JAAIGF010250810.1_pt1 | contig 10934 bp, 5 predicted proteins | sample 6487441 | NCBI WGS metagenome assembly JAAIGF01 (sample SAMN13974129, study PRJNA590717) | phyllosphere metagenome | biome: pepper field; feature: multiple bacterial spot infested pepper fields; material: pepper leaves; isolation source: leaves from pepper fields | host: Capsicum annuum ...
ACGAATTCGCGGGTGCCATCCAGCGGGTCGACCAGCCAGTAGGCGCCCCAGTGCTGGCGCTGTTCCCACGGCACCGGCGCAGACTCCTCGGAGAGGATCGGCAGGTCGGGGGTCAACTGGCGCAGGCCCTGCTGGATGACCCGGTCGGCGGCGAGATCGGCCGCGGTCACCGGGCTGTCGTCGGCCTTCAGGGTGACGTCGAAACCCTCGCTGTAGATCTGCATGATCGCCTGCCCCGCTTGCTGGGCGATGGCGATCGTGGTCTCGCGCAGCTCGGTGGTCAGCTTGATCATCGGCGTCCCTGCAGCCACTGGCGCGCGATGAACAGCGCGGCCAGCGAGCGCCCTTCCGAGAAGTCCTCGCGCAGCATCAGCTGGTCAAGCTCGGCCAGCTTCCACGGCACCACTTCCAGCTCTTCCGGCTCGTCGCCGGCCAGCTTTTCCGGGTACAGGTCGCGCGCCACCACCAGCCACGACTGGTGGCTCATGTAGGTCGGCGCCAGGGTCATCGCGCGCAGCACGTCGACCTGGCGTGCGCCGTAGCCGGCCTCTTCCTTCAGTTCGCGGTCGGCGGCCTGTTCAGGCGTTTCACCGGCATCGATGCGGCCCTTGACCAGGCCCAGCTCGTAGCGGTGCACGCCGGCGGCGTATTCACGCACCAGCAGCACGGTCTCCTCGTCCAGCATCGGCACCACCACCACGGCGCCATGGCCACTGCTGACCAGGCGCTCGAAACGCCGGTGTTCACCGTTGGAGAACTCCAGGTCCAGGTGCTGGCGCTGGAAGGGGCCGTTCTCCTCGTCGGTGATCCGGTGGATGATCGGCAGGCGACGGCCGCTGCGGTCGTCGTTCATGCGGAATCTCCGCGGCGGCCGGCGCGTGCGCCGGGGCCGATAGAATGTGCAGGCAGCAACATGTTCATGAGCCCGAAATGCTAGCAGACCCAACCCCCTCCCCGCTGGCCCGGCAGTGGCAGAAACGCGACCTGCAGGTGCTGTGGCACCCGTGCACGCAGATGCGCGAGCATCCGGACACCCTGCCGCTGGTGCCGATCGCGCGTGGCCAGGGCGCCTGGCTGATCGACCACGACGGCAACCGCTACCTGGACGCGGTCAGCAGCTGGTGGACGAATCTGTTCGGTCATGCCGAACCGCGCATCGGCGCGGCCATCGCCGCCCAGGCCGGGCAGCTGGAACAGGTGATGCTGGCCGGGTTCAGTCATGAACCGGCGATCCTGCTGGCCGAGCGCCTGCTGGCGCTGGCGCCGCGTCAGTCCGGGCGCGCGCCACTGGCCAAGGTGTTCTACGCCGACAACGGCTCGGCCGGCGTTGAAGTGGCGCTGAAGATGGCCTTCCAGTACTTCCAGAACCGTGGCGAGACCCGGCGCACGCGCTTCATCGCGCTGGAGAACGGCTACCACGGCGAGACCTTGGGCGCGCTGGCGCTGGGCGACATCCCGCTGTACCGCCGCGTGTACGCGCCGCTGCTGGCCGAGGGCCTGTTCGCGCCCTCCCCCGATGCCTACCTGGCCGAACCGGGGCAGAGCGCGGCCGACCGTGCGCGGCAGGCCGCCGATGGCCTGGCCACCCTGTTCGACCAGCACCCCGGCGAGATCTGCGCGGTGATCCTGGAACCGCGCCTGCAGTGCGCCGGCGGCATGCGCATGCATGACCCGGTCTACCTGCAGCGCGTGCGCGAGCTGTGCGATGCGCACGGCGCGTTCATGATCGCCGACGAGATCGCCACCGGCTTCGGCCGCACCGGCACGATGTTCGCCTGCGAACAGGCCGGGGTGATGCCCGACCTGATGTGCCTGTCCAAGGGCCTGACCGGCGGCTTCCTGCCGCTGGCCGCGGTGCTGGCCACGCAGGCGCTGTACGACGCCTTCCTCGATGATTCGCGCGAGCGCGCGTTCCTGCATTCGCACAGCTACACCGGCAACCCGCTGGCGTGTGCGGCCGCCCTGGCCACGCTGGACATCTTCCGCGACGAGGACGTGATCGCGCGCAACCGTGGCACTGCCGCGGTGATGGGCACGCTGGCCGCGCCCTTCGCCGACCACCCGCACGTGGCCGACGTGCGCCAGGCCGGCATGGTGGTGGCCTTCGAGCTGTCGCGCGACGGCAACCGGCGGACCCCGTTCAACCCGGCGCTGCGGCTTGGCCTGCACGCCTACAAGGCCGCGCTGAAGCGTGGCGTGGTACTGCGCCCGCTGGGCGACGTGCTGTACTGGATGCCACCTTACTGCGTGGATGACGAACAACTGGAGCTGCTGGCACATACCACGCTGGCAGCCATCGACGAGGCGATTTCATGCGCGTGACCCGCTGCCCCATCGACCTGGCGCTGCACAGCGGCCAGACCGTGACCCTGCCGGAAGAGACGGCCAACCACCTGGTGCGGGTGATGCGCCTGCGCGAGGGCGATACCTGCGTGCTGTTCAATGGCGATGGCCACGACTACAGCGCCACCCTGACCGCGGCCAGCAAGCGCGAGGTGCAGCTGCGCATCGACGCGGTGCAGGCGGTGGCCAATGAATCGCCGCTGGCGATCACCCTGCTGCAGGGCATTGCCCGCGGCGAGAAGATGGACCTGATCCTGCAGAAGGCTACCGAGCTGGGCGTCAGCGCCATCGTGCCGGTGAATGCCGAGCGGACCGAGGTGAAGCTGGACGCGGCGCGTGCCGAAAAGCGCGTGGCGCACTGGAACAACGTGGTGAGCTCGGCCTGCGGGCAGTCCGGGCGCGCACGCATTCCGCAGGTGGGTCCGCCGCTGTCGCTGGCGCAGGCGGCGGCGACGCTGCCGGCCGATACGCTGCGGCTGACGCTGGACCCGCAGGGGGCGCATCGGCTGTCGACGCTGGACGCCGCACCGGCGGGGGGCGTGGTCATCGCGATCGGTCCGGAAGGTGGCTGGTCGCCGCGTGACCGTGACCAGCTGGCCGCTGCGGGCTTCCAGGGCCTGCAGCTGGGGCCGCGCATCCTGCGCACGGAAACCGCCGGCCTGGCCGCGATCGCGGCGCTGCAGGCGCGGTTGGGGGATCTGGGGTAAGGCGACGGAACACCGTCACCGCTGCGCTCGCCGGGCATGGCCCGGCGCTACCGTCCGCAATCGCCGGGCGCTGCCGGGTAGTGCCGGCCGCTGGCCGGCTCCACGCGATATCGGGTTGCCGGCCAGCGGCCGGCACTACCATCCGGTGGTCAGGCGGCCAGCGAATCCAGCGCCGATTCCAGCGCGTCCAGGTTCGGCAGCAGCGCGCTCTTTTCACCCAGCAGCACGCGCATGTGCACGATCTCCGGCAGGGTTTCTTCCGAAGCATCGGCCAGCAGGCCGTCGCGCGGCACCGAGATCAGCTGCGGGAAGTTCTGCGTCAGCAGCGCGTAGTACGGGCGCTGCGCGTTGCCGCTGAGGGCCTTCAGCACCACCACCTTGTTGTGCCCGCCCACCATTTCTTCGCCCAGGCCGGACAGGCGGGCGAAGGACAGCAGCGGCACCTGCCAGCCGTGCCAGGCGATCTGCCCAACCAGCCACCGCGGCGCATCGGCCACCGGTTCCACTGCCACGCGCGACATCATTTCGGCCACCGTCGCATTGGGCAGCAGCACGCGCTCGCCACCGGACTGGATCAGGACGCCACGGATCTCATCGTTGTTTGCGTAGCTCATGGCGTCTCTCCGTTGTCCTCGTCCACGGCCCAGCGCGCCGCGATGGCCTGCGCCAGTTCCTGCGGTTCACCGGCCACCATGCCGGCAGCGACCACGGCGGTTGCCGCGGCGGGGTCATAGCAGCCTTCACCCACCTGCCCTGCCACCCAGGCGCCGGCCTCGGCCAGGTCCAGGGCCGGACCGACATGGGCCAGGTCGGCACCGCTGAGCAGGACCAGGGCGCTGTGTTCGGCCGGCAGCGCGGCAATCGAGATACCCAGCGGGTCGGTCTGGAAATGCAGGCCATCGGCCGCGGCACGCACGCCGATGTCGTCGGACAGGATGTGGACCTCGCCCGCCGTCGCGCGGCGGCCGGCCTCGGCCAACTGCACCGGCAGCGGCGATACCCGTGCCATCTGCTTGACGAGGTTGCCGTAGCGGCCCCCGTCCAGGCGCATGTGCACCAGCACCGGCACGGCCAGCCCGGTCGGCAGCGCGCCCAGCAGGCGGCGCAGCGCATCGGGTCCACCGATGCCGGCCAGCACCAGCAGCGCCCCGGCGCGTGCACCGGCAGGCAGGCCGGCATCCAGGTCGACCAGGCTCAGGCGGCCGGTGTCGAACGACAGTGCGGCCACCGGCTCGTCGCGCGTGGGCGCGGCGGCGGCCGGTGTGTCGGAGGCCTCGTCGACCAGCGACCAGGCGGTGTGATCGAAGGACACCGGCGGCGGCACGGGCGCATCGTCCGCCGGCGCCTCCACTGCATCGGCAGCGGGCTCCGGCGTCTGCGCCTGCAACGCGGCCAGGTGCTGTTCCAGCGACATCGGTTCAGCAAACGTCGCCGGCGGTCCCGGTGTGGTGTACAGGCTGTCGGCCGGCACGTCACCGGCCCAGTCCTGGGCCTGCTCCATGTGCGCGTGCAGGACCTCATCCTTCGGCGGTACCGGCGGCGGCGAAGGCCGGCCCGGCTCCAGCTGCAGGCTGGGTTCGTCTTCGGCGCCGGGCGGCAGCACCTGCTGGTGGCCGTGCAGCTTGGCCGACAGATGGCGGCCCCAGCGCTGCGCTTCCCAGCCGTCGCGGCGCGCGGCCAGTTCGGCTTCGTCGAACACCAGGGTCAGGCCCGGTGCCGACAACGCCGGCTCCAGCCGCTCCAGCGCGTCTTCGATGGCCGCTTCCAGGGCGATCACCACGAACTGCGGATGCGCGTCGGCCAGCGCGTGCGGCTCCAGCGTGGTCGGGTCATCTTCCAGCACGATCTGCACATCGGCATGCGCCAGCGCCTCGCGCAGGCGCTCACGGGCAGCGCCCGGACGGGCCAGCAGGGCAACGGCCGGAACCGGATTGACGTCACTCACGGACACGGGCGATCCCCAGCAGGTCATACACGTTACGCATCAGGTCCAGCTCCTGGTACGGCTTGCCCAGGTAGCGCTGCACGCCGATCTCGAAGGCGCGCTGGCGATGCTTGTCACCGCTGCGCGAGGTGATCATCACGATCGGCACGTCCTTGTAGCGCGGGTCGGCGCGCATCGCGGTGGCCAGCTCGTAACCGTCCATGCGCGGCATTTCGATGTCCAGCAGCATCAGGTCGGGCACGCGCTCTTCCAGCTGCTCCAGGGCCTCGACACCGTCGCGGGCGACGCTGACCTCGAAGTTGTGGCGTTCCAGGATGCGACCGGTCACCTTGCGCATGGTCAGCGAATCGTCGACCACCATCACCAGCGGAACCTGGCGCTCCAGGCGCGGCGCGTTGTCCTGCACCGGCGCGATCGGGTTGGCCAGGTAACGGCGCACCAGCGGGGCCACGTCGAGAATGACCACCACGCGGCCATCGCCGGTGATGGTGGCGCCGTAGATACCCGGCACCGAAGCGATCTGCAGGCCGACCGGCTTCACCACGATTTCGCGGTTGCCCAGCACCTGGTCGATCGCCACGGCGGCACGCAGGTCGCCGGCGCGGACCAGCAGCAGCGGCACCTGGTCCTGGCCGTCGGCACGCGCCGGGGCCTGGCCGACCAGGCTGCCCAGGTCGTACAGCGGATAGTCTTCGCCGCTGTAGCGGTAGCTGCTGTCGGCGGCTTCGAAACGCTCGCGCGACAGGCGGCCGATACCACTGACCGACGCCACCGGCACGGCAAACGTGGTTTCGCCGATCTGCACGAACACGGCCTGGGTGACGGCCAGGGTCTGCGGCAGGCGCAGGGTGAAACGCACGCCCTGGCCACGCACCGACTGGATGTCGACCGAGCCACCGAGCTGGCGCACTTCGTTGCGCACCACGTCCATGCCCACGCCGCGGCCAGCCAGCTGGCTGACCTGGTCGGCGGTGGAGAAGCCGGCGGCGAAGATCAGGCTGTCCAGCTCCTGCTCGTTCGGCGACGCATCGGCGGCCAGCAGGCCACGGTCGATGGCGCGGCGACGGATCGCCTCGCGGTCCAGGCCGGCACCGTCATCGGCCACTTCCAGCACGATTTCCGAACCTTCGCGGTGCAGGCGGATGGCGATCTCGCCTTCTTCCGGCTTGCCGGCGGCGCGACGCTGTTCCGGTGCTTCCAGGCCGTGGGCCACCGAGTTGCGCAGCATGTGCTCCAGCGGCGCGACCATGCGGTCCAGGACGTTGCGGTCCAGTTCGCCGTGGGTACCTTCCAGGGTCAGGTGCACCTGCTTGCTGGTGTCCATGCCGGCCTGGCGGACGACACGGCGCAGGCGCGGCACCAGGCCGTCGAACGGCACCATGCGCGCGCGCATCAGGCCGTCCTGCAGTTCCGAGCTGACGCGCGACTGCTGCTGCAGCAGCGAATCGTACTGGCGCGACAGATCGTCCAGCACGCCCTGCAGGCCACCAAGGTCGGCTGCCGATTCGTTCAGCGCACGGCTGAGCTGCTGCAGGGTGGAGAAACGGTCCAGTTCCAGCGGATCGAACTTCTGGTCGGCCTGGTCCTGCTCGCGCTGGTAGCGGGCGACGATCTGCGCCTCGGTTTCCAGGTCGAGTCGACGCAGCTGGTCGCGCAGTCGCGCATTGGTGCGCTCCAGTTCGCCCATGGCGCCACGGAAGGCACCCAGCTGCTGCTCCAGGCGCGAGCGGTAGATCGCCACTTCACCGGCGTGGTTGACCAGGCGGTCGAGCAGGTCGGCGCGCACGCGCACCTGTTCCTGCTGCGGACGCGCCAGCGGATCCTCCTCAGGCGCGCCTTCCACCGGCAGCGGTGCCGACAGCGGCGCGTCGGCCAGGGCCAGCGGTGCGGTCGCCACCGATGCCTCGTCAGCCGGCTCGGGGCTGGCTGCAGCAGCCTTGGCAGCGGCGGCCGCATCGCTGCGGGTGCGCGCTTCAAAGGCGTCAACCAGATCCTGCGGCGGCTCGACCACGCGGTGGTCACCGGTGCGGGTCAGCAGCTGGTGCAGGCGATCGAAACCACGCTCCAGCAGCTGCACGTCAGGACGTTCAATTTCGGTGCGGCCAGCGGCCACGGCTTCCAGCAGCGATTCGATGCTGTGGCCGAGGTCGCCGATGGCGTTGATGCCGGCCATGCGTGCACCGCCCTTGAGCGTGTGCAGGTCACGCTGCAGGCCGGCCACGACCTCGCGGTCCTGCGGTGCATCGCGCAGTTCGCTGATCAGGCCATCGCAATGGTCGAGCAGGTCCTTGCCTTCCTCGACGAAGATGTCGACCAGCTCGCGATCGTAGACAGTGAAGTCGAGCTGATCAGCGTCGGCTTCGGCTTCGGCTTCGGCTTCGACAGGCTCGGCTTCGATGGCTTCCGGTTCAACGGCTTCGGCTGCAACGACCGCGACTTCGGCGGCGTCCTGGCTGTGGCCCGGCGCCTCTTCCATCTCGAACAGGCGCACCGGTGCGGCCACCTCGGCCACCTCATCGGTCGGCGCGTCGTCATCCGACACGTCGTCATTCACCGTCGCCGGGGACGACAGGTCGGCGCTCTCTCCTTCACCGACCGCCGCCTCCCCGCCGACGTCCGCATCCTCGGCAAAGGCTTCCGCCTCGCCCGGCGCGAGTTCGCTGGCCTGCAGTCCGAGCACGGGCCACTGGCCGTCCTCGTCCTGCGCCTGTTCGTCCTCGATCACGTGCAGGCCGGCTTCGAGCGCGGCCTCCAGCGTGACCGGTTCTGCGAAGCCCGGCACAGCCATTTCATCCTGAAGGCTGGTTGCGTCGCTGTCGAGCGCCAATGCCTCGATGTCTTGGTCAACTGCCTCGACGACCGGCGCCTGCGACAACGGGCTCAGGGCAATTGCGTCATCTTCCGCCGCAGCCACGGCGTCTTCCAGATCACGGTCATCCACCGGCAGCGCGCTGGCGTCCAGGTACGGCGACAGATCGTCGACAGCGGTCAGGCCGGCGGCGTCCACATCGATTGCGACCGGCGCGGCTTCAGCAGCGTCCTGTGCGGCTTCTGCGGTTTCAGCAACGTCATCGGCTTCGATGGCTTCAACGACAGCGTCCGCTTCGATCACCGTCGGCAGCGTGGCGGCGGCCTCCGGCATCGTCGGCCAGCCGGCATCGAAGTAGCGCGACAGGTCTTCGCCACCGGTCAGTTCGGCAGCCTCCAGACCGGCGTCGGGCGCGGCTTCGGCTTCGGCAACCGGCACGGCGGCGTCAGCAGGCGCTTCAATGTCAGCCACGACATCCGCTTCAACCTCGGCATCACGCTGCACATCGACCACATCGATGTCGGCGGCATTCGCTTCGGCTTCGGCTTCGGCTTCGGCTTCGGCTTCGGCTTCGGCTTCGGCTTCGGCTTCGGCTTCAACCTCGTCGAAATCTTCGTCGTCCATTTCCAGACCGACCATCGGCCAGCGCGCTTCCGGCAGTTCACCGGCCAGCGCCTGCAGGCGCTGTGCCAGCTCGGCCTGCGGCGCGATGCGCGGCTGTTCGGCCTGCAGCGCGTCCATGGTGGCGCCGATCGCCTGCGCGGTGGCATCCAGCGCACCCAGCGCCTCGGCACCCGGCACCACTTCAGCGGCCAGCGCACGCTTGATGTAGGACTCGGCGGCACCGGTAACGGCGGTGATTTCCGGCACTTCGGTCATCGCGAAGGCGCCGTTCATGGTGTGCACGGCGCGCAGCAGCGCATCGTTCACCGGCTGCTCGGCCTGCTGCGCCGACTGCAGCCACTGCTGCAGGGTCGCCAGGTGGACTTCCACCTCGGCTTCCAGGATCTCGCGCAGCACGCTGTCGATGTTGGCTGGCGTACCGACCAGCTCGGCCGCGGTGTCGGCGGCAAGCGCCGCTTCCACGGCAGCGGCGTCGTCCAGCACCGGCACGTCGGCCACGGCTTCGGTCGGCGCCACCGGCTGCGGCGCGGCAGCCACCGGCAGCGGCACGTAGAAGGTTTCCTCACCGGCGGCCACGCGGTCGGCGATGGCCTGCATCGCCTGCAGGTCCACGGTGACGCGCTGGCCATCGCGCAGCGCGGCATTCAGCTGCGGCAGCGCGGTGTTGGCATGGTCGACCATCGCCAGCACGGCCGGGGTGGCCGCACGGCTGCCATCGAGCACGCGGTTGAGCATGCCCTCGATCTTCCAGGCGAACTCACCCAAGGTGCGGGCGCCGACCAGGCGGCCACTGCCCTTGAGGGTGTGGAAAATGCGGCGGATCGGACGCAGCCGGTCCATGTTGTCCGGCTGCATGCGCCAGGCCGGCAGCAGCGTGCCGAGATTGCCCATCTCGTCATCGAACTCTTCCAGGAACACCTCGCGGATATCCTGGTCGATGTTCTCGGCATCGTCATCGAAGCCCGCCTCGAAGCCGGTGGCTTCGGCAGCCACGGCAGCGACTTCCGGTGCCGGGGTGGCCGGCGCGGCCTGCGGATTGAACTCGGCCGCAGCCGCGCTCAGTTCGGCGAAGAACTGCGCATCGGCCTCGCTGAAATCGATCGGCGCGATGGTATCGACGTCGACCAGGGACACGGTCGTGGCAGGCGCGGCGGGAGTGGCCAGGACCTCGTCCGCGCCGGTCTCGGCGGCGGCCAGGGCCTCGATCATTTCAACCGGCGCCGCTTCGGCAACCACATCGGCCATGTCGATCTGCTCGACGGGCTCGATCGTCGCGGTGGACTCCAGCTCCAGCACTTCGACCGGCGCGGCTTCAACCGCGTCGACGATCTCCAGCACCGGCAGCTGCGTGTCGTCTTCCTCGTCCAGCGACAGCGTTTCCATCGCCTTCAGCGACAGCACGTCGTCGGCGTTGTCCAGTGCGCTGTTGTCGAAGTGGAACACCACCTCGTCGGCCAGCACGGCCGGGCCGTCATGCTCGGCAGCCACCGGGTCGAACACGGGCACGGCCGCCAGCTCAAGCGAAGCGCCTGCGGCGTCGTCCAGCGCGGCAGCGCCGAAGTCCTCGACGCTGTCTTCCAGTACCAGCGCGTCACCATCATCGGCCTGCGCCTCTGCGACGTCGGACAACGACCACTGCGGGGCCACGTGCTGGGCCGCGCCCTCGTGCTCGAAGCTGACCGGATCGAAACTGTTGAAGGTCGGTGCGCGCTCATCGGCGACGGGCGCGGCGTCATGGCTGCCCAGCTCCCACTGCGGCACGCTCGGCACCGGCGCGGTCGACGCGGCGAACAGCAGCGGCGCAGGTTCGGCCTGCTCGGGTGCGGATGCGGCGATGTCCTGCCCGCCCAGCGCGCCGAACATCAGGCTGTTGTCGGCCACCGGCGCAGCCGGCAGCGGATCGAAGGTGAAGTCCGGCAGCGGCGGCGGGATCTCGCCCGGCGCCGGCGCGGCAGGCTGCACGGCGATCTCCACCGGCTCCAGCTGCAGCGCAGCGGCGGCCAGCGGCACGCTCTCGCGCTCGATCGGCTGCAGCGGATCCGCGTCGGCCTCGGTCTCGGTCTCGGCAACCGTGCTGCTGCGCTCGGGCAGCGGCCAGTAGCGCAGGGTTTCCAGGCTGCTGCGGGTAATGTCGAGGATGTCCTCGCGACCCGGGCGGCGGTCACGCAGCGCTTCCAGGTAGTACTCCAGGCTGGCCATGGCATCGGCCAGCGTGTCCAGCTGCCGGCCACTGGGCACGCGCTGGCGGCCGATCAGTTCGGCTTCGATGTACTGCTGCACGCCGCGCAGGTAATCGGCGGCGGTGCCCAGGTCGAGCATGCGCAGCGCACCGGACACGTCGCCCAGCAGGCGCGGCACGTCCTGCAGTTCGGCATGGTTCCAGCTGGTTTCGATGAAGGCGACGAAGTGCTCGCGGGCGGCGGCGAAATTGGCGATCGCCTCGTGGGCCAGCACTTCCACCGTGCGCCGGTTCTCCACCGCGCTCGGGTCGTCCTCGCCACTGCCA
>JAAIGF010182898.1_pt1 | contig 10933 bp, 8 predicted proteins | sample 6487441 | NCBI WGS metagenome assembly JAAIGF01 (sample SAMN13974129, study PRJNA590717) | phyllosphere metagenome | biome: pepper field; feature: multiple bacterial spot infested pepper fields; material: pepper leaves; isolation source: leaves from pepper fields | host: Capsicum annuum ...
AGCTACAGCTAAAAAAAAGAGCCACTCCAAACGGAGCAGCTCTTCACTTAAATGTATTAAAAAGTTATTACTTCTTGACAACACGGATCAAATCACTCATCACATTCAAGCTCTCGTCCAACACAAAGTCAAACTCTATCTTAGGCTGAGGCTCGCCTTCTTTCCACAACGGTAATCCGCGTAGCTCTAATCCCTTATTGATACGCGCTCTATTTTTCGCTTTCGCTTTATCACGCTCTTTTTGTAGGTCCACTTCATTCAAACTGATTTCTTGAATAGAATCTGACTTCTTGAATTCTTCAATATCTTCCAACAGGTATTGATACTCCGGTGATTTTTTCATGCGTGCCTGATGTATACCGTTTAATTTTTCGGTTACGCTTTTCAGATCGGCAACACGTGTAAAATTAGACGCTTTGATCTGATCCCACGGTAATGCCGCAGGCTCCGAGCTTTCACCAAACTTCTCCGCGGTATATTGAGTTGGGAAAACCACATCTGGTGTAACACCTTTGTGCTGCGTGCTACTACCCGTTACACGATAGAATTTACCCATCGTAATGTTGATTTGTCCAAACTCCGGCGCTCCATTTGGTGTATTCGGGTCCTTATCTTCTCCTTTTGCTTTCAACAACAGTTTGTTCGTTGCGCTGATAAAACGAGACATATCAATTGCCGACTGCACCGTACCCTTACCGTAGGATTGCGATCCTAAAATTACACCACGACCATAATCTTGAATGGCTCCGGCAAAAATCTCGGAAGCAGATGCAGAGAATCGGTTGATCAAGACACCAAACGGTCCATCCCAGGCAACACCAGCTTCTTCGTCGCTATCCACCTCTACACGATTACGCACATCTCTTACTTGCACTACCGGTCCTTTGTCAATAAATAAACCGGTTAGCTCAATCGCTTCCTGCAAGGATCCGCCGCCGTTGCTACGCAGATCAAGCACTACAGCATCCACTTTTTCCTGACGTAGCGTATCCAGGATCAAGCGTACATCGCGCGTGGTACTTTTGTAATCTGGATCGCGTTTACGAAATGCTTCAAAATCAATATAAAACTTAGGCAATTTAATAAGTCCGATTTTATAGGTCTTTCCATCTTCGCCTTTTACCTGTTTGATCTCTTTTTGTGCAGACTCTTCTGCTACGACGATCTTCTCCCGCTTTAACGATACAATCTTAGGCTGTGCAGACAATTCCTGACCTGCCGGAATAATTTTCAACCGCACTGTTGTTCCTTTAGGCCCTTTAATCTTCGCCACGGCCGCGTCTAAGCGCCAGCCGATGATATCATCAAACTCACCGTCACCTTGTGCAACACCGATAATCCGATCGTCAACATTCAGGCTCTTATCTTTAAAGGCTGGTCCTCCGGCAATAACTTCTTTAATCGTCACCATTTCATTTTCCATCTGCAACCGAGCACCGATACCTTCAAAAGTATTCGACATACCCTCATTAAATGCCTGCGCAAAAGATGGATTGTAATACGTCGTATGTGGATCTACCGCATCTGTCAACGATGTCATAATCAATTGAAAAGCATCATTGGAATTGGTTTTCTTCGCTTGCGAAATGATATTTTCATACCGCTTGCGCAAAGTTTCTTTATGCTTCGTTACATCAACCGAATCTTTATCTGTACTCGTCAACCGCAGATTTAACAGATCGTATTTCACGCGCTTGCGCCATTGATCTTTTAACTCCGCATCCGTCTTGAAATAAGGTAATTTTTCCCGAAAAGCTACGTAGTTTTCCTTCTTAGAAAAATCATGATCAACGTCCACTTGCGTCAACGCAAATTCCATTGCCTCGAGATACCTTTTCGAATATACATTGAATATAAAAAACGGTGCTGATAAATCCCCTTTCTTAAAATCTTGACTAATGGTATTTTCGAACTTTTTGAAATCATCCACATCAGACTGCAACAGGTAGTTACGGTATTGATCCATCGATTTCAATAAATTTTCAAACACGATACGCGATAGCGAGTCGGTCATGGGCACCTTCTTATAGCTATAATTCTCCAGGAGATTGGCTACCTCCGAAGCAATAACCTGATGCTGTGCCGAAGGCTTCAACTCCAACGCCCCCTCCTCCAAATTCACACGGGGTTTTGATCCACAGGCAACGACTGATATCAACGCCAGACCAAATACTACATTCTTAAACATATAAGAGAATTTATTTAAATACATTTACTGTTATCCTTTCAGTATACAAAACGTTATAATCGATTTTGCTCGCGCTAAAAATACTGAAAACGAACTACAAAATAATAACCCAACATAAAATAATACGATGAAATTACTTTTTAAAATCCATTTTACTTGTACATAACCAAATATCCCGCCAAATATTGTGTAAATATTCGATTACAAGGCTTACGTGAGCTTCAACTAATTCAAGTGCCTCCGAAAAAATGTTAAAGAACGTTAAAATTAACCTCCCTATTCTTTCGCGAAAAGACATGTTGACTTCAAAACCACCGGTTTAACCGCTAGCACGAAGGTGCGGGTTTGATAAAGATTTTATACATTTGGTAAAATAGAAGGGGATAAGTATATGCTTTCGCACATGAGATATATCATTCATACCATCATTGCCGTTACCGGAATTTTTGCATCGAATCGAGTAGTTGCACAGCAAGATAAAACACCCGTGCTGGATCCGGCAGGCTATGTCAATAAATACGACAGCAGCTTTAAAGGCATAGGCCCGACGGTCTACGTGCTTCCGGCTCCGCGTACGCGCGAAGAACTGCTCACTGATGCGTATAGTGAAAAGATAACATTTCAGGATAGCATCACCAAGGCCCTGGATCTGCAACAGTTAGTCGCCGAGTTTAAACCGACCAGCAATCTTGGAAATATCCAATACCTTTTATCGCCTTTACCGACTTCATCTCTGGCGTGGAATAAATTGCTGGAGCGCGAAATCAGCGAAGGAAACTATGGTATCGCCTACGGTTTGCTGCACGCCTACGCAGAGATGTCGCTACGCGAAGGCGCCATACACCAAACATTAGGCTTGCTGCATAGCGCTTTGCAAAATGCGCAGAAAACAGAAAATGCCCTGGATATATCAACGATACAGTACAACTTGGGTAATGTCTATCTTTTCGAAAAAGATATCGAGCAGGCCGGGCTGTTTCAAGAGGCTTTTTATCAAACGGCCACCAAGCAGCGAAGCACGGTGGAACAAGCCAACTCCCTGCTAAAAATCGCGCTGATACAGGCTTATGACAAAGATTATCGATCGGCCGAAAATAATATTATCCGCAAAGCCATTCCGCTGCTAAACCGGGCTAAAGCTTACGACCGAAAGATCATCGCCTGGCAGACGCTGGCTAAAATCTACCAATTGCAAAACAAGCACACCGAGGCACAATGGTTTTTGATACAAGCACGGGATTTAGCAAAAAGCAAAAACTTTAGCAGCGAACTGGCGGAAATAGAATATATGTTGGCCTCTTCGAAATTTGTGCAGCAAAATTATCGCGTGGCACAAAAGGAATTTTTGCAAGCCGATGAACTCGCTAAAACCGAAGATAACAAATTGTTGCAACTCGCGATCGTGGATAAACTGGGGCAGATTTACATGACCCAACATGCGCTAGACAAAGCTGAAGATGCACTCAGGAGCTACGAAGACTTACGTAAGGAGCTTTTTAAAGATTAGCCTGATCCACGACGTAGCCCAGCATATATTCCTGAAATTTTTCGTAATACACTTGAAAGGGATAGGTGCGCTTATTCTTACGCAGCAACAGCGTCATCACGCCTTGTGGTTTATATTGAAAGGGCAATATCGTCATATCGTCTAAAAACGATACGCCTTTATTGCCTTGTAATTTATAAACGGCTTCTTTTGCGCACCAACAGGCATATAATTGTTCGATATTTTCAGGATGTATAAATGCCAGTTCGGTAGGTTTCAGGAATTTCTCCTTGATACGCAAAACCTTATCTTTCACGATTTCCAGATCAATACCACACTCGCCTTGCGTACTCATCAGTACGCCCGCGTAGTCGTAGGAATGGGTTAACGATATTTTAAAGGGATAGTCGACCAAAAAAGGTTTACCATTGGCGTCGGATGGGCAAGCGATGTAACCGTCTGTTTTCAACAAAAACCGCAGCAATACGCGTGTGGCCAACCAGTGTAACGTACGCTTACCTTTGCTCAAGCTCTCAAGCTTTGCCCGCTCGCGCTCATCTAATTGCAAGCGACCCAACAACTCTTCAACGGTTTCCTCAATTTTCCATATTGCAAACTTGGTTTCGCTATTAAGCTCGCGAAGATACACTAAACCCATATCCTGAAGTTATTTATTCCTATTATTTGCTCGTTGATTAGCTAAAATACGAAGTTAAAAAGCAAAGCAAAGCGCCCGACAAAATAAAAAGTTAAAAGTTGCTGAAATAGAAGCAATAGTGTATTTTTGAAGTCCTCTTTCTAAAGACCCGAAAGCAGGGATATTGACGTATAGCACATGATATTATCAGATAAAAGAATTCTAGAGGAAATCGATAAGGGGATAATCGTTATCGAACCATTTGATCGCAAATGTTTGGGAACGAACTCCTACGATGTACATTTAGGCAAGTATTTGGCGACTTATAAGGACGAGGTGCTGGATGCTAAAAAACACAATGAAATCGTCCATTTCGAAATTCCGGAAGAAGGATACATTTTACAGCCCGGCAATTTATACCTCGGTGTGACGTTGGAATACACCGAATCACATGGTCATGTGCCGTTTTTGGAGGGTAAATCAAGCACCGGCCGCCTAGGCATCGATATTCACGCGACAGCGGGTAAAGGTGATGTCGGCTTTTGCAATACCTGGACACTGGAAATTTCGGTAGCCCAGCCTGTACGCGTGTATGCGGGTATGCCTATCGGCCAGTTGATCTACTTTGTCGTGGAGGGTGATATCGAGACGATGTACAACAGCAAAGGCAATGCTAAATATAATAACAAAACCATTCGTCCGGTCGAGAGCATGATGTGGAAGAATGCTTTTTAAATAAAAAACGAGCGATGAAAATTCATCGCTCGTTTTTATTTCATGTCACGGTTTATCCGCCAAACTCCATCAGGTAAGTTTTCAGAAATTCGTCCAGTTCGCCATCTAACACGGCTTGTGTATTGGATGTCTCTGTGCCGGTACGTAAATCTTTAATCAGTTTGTAAGGATGCAACACGTAATTGCGGATTTGCGACCCCCACTCTATTTTCTTTTTAGAACCTTCAATCACCGCGGTTGCTTCTTCGCGTTTACGCATCTCAATTTCATAGAGCTGCGACTTCAGTAAGCGTAAGGCATTTTCCTTATTTTGAAGCTGCGAGCGAGATTCCTGGTTTTTGATAATAATGCCCGTCGGCTTGTGGTGCAAACGAACGGCGGTTTCCACTTTGTTGACATTTTGCCCACCAGCACCACCGGAACGAAACGTGTCCCATTCGATCTCTGCATCTTTCACCTCGATCTCGATATTATCATCTACCAGCGGATAGACATATACCGAAGCAAATGACGTGTGTCTTTTCGCATTGGAATCAAACGGCGAGATACGCACCAAACGATGCACACCATTCTCTCCTTTTAAATAACCGTAAGCAAAATTTCCAGAAAATTGTAAGGTTACCGTTTTGATACCCGCCACATCGCCTTCCTGGTAATCTTGCTCCGTCACTTTACACCCGTGCTTCTCGCCCCACATAATATACATTCGCATCAGCATGGCCGCCCAGTCACAAGACTCTGTTCCACCAGCACCAGCGGTGATTTGTAGAATAGCATCAAGCTGGTCTTCTTCTGCACTGAGCATATTTTTAAATTCCAGCTCTTCTACCTCTGTCAACGCATCGTGGTATTGGCTGTCTGCATCCTGCGCGGTCGCATCGCCCGATTGCATAAACTCATACATCACGCCGGCATCGTCAACGGCAGCAACAACTCGGTCAAAGTGCTCCGTCCATACCTTCAGATTTTTTATTTCATGCAGTACCTTCTCGGCGGCTTTAGGCTCATCCCAAAAATTGGGTTGTAGGGTTATCTCGGTATGTTCAGCTATTTCAGCTTTCTTCGCATCAATGTCAAAGATGCCTCCTCAGGGAGGTCACTCTATCCCTCAAGTCTTGAATTTGTTCTTTCGTCATGCCCAAAAATAGAAAGTATAACTGTAAAAACGTAAAACTTCGACGTAAAGACAAAATTTACAAATCCTTCACATCATAATTGTTTAGAATTAAGTGGTGCTTTACTTATCTTTGGTACAAACAATAACACATCTTATGTTTCCAAACGTAGACTTTACAACCACCCAAGCGTACAAATATTTAGCAGATCACTACATCACGGTTAATGAGAAATCGTTAAAGCAATTATTTGCGGAAGACGCAGACCGTTTTGCTAAGTTTTCTGTACAACTGGACGACATTTTACTGGATTTTTCCAAAAATAGAATCACCGACGAGACGATAGCACTATTGATTCAACTGGCCAACGAATGCCAGTTGCGTGAGGCGATTGATGCTATGTTTGCTGGCGAACAGATCAATGTAACGGAAGGACGCCAGGTATTGCATACTGCGCTTCGCAATCAATCAAACGAGCCAGTATTAATCGACGGCCAAGACGTGATGCCGCAGGTAAAATCGGTGTTGGCGCACATGAAAGACTTTACCGAGCGCATTTTATCGGGCGAATGGAAAGGTTTCACTGGTAAAGAGATTACCGATGTCGTTAATATCGGGATTGGAGGTTCTGACCTTGGCCCGGTGATGGTGACCGAAGCCTTAAAGGCTTATAAAACCAGACTGAACTTACATTTCGTATCTAATGTGGACGGCACCCATATTGCCGAAACCCTGAAAGCCCTGAATCCCGAAACGACGCTGTTTTTAATCGCTTCCAAAACATTTACTACACAGGAAACCATGGCCAATGCACAATCGGCAAAAAATTGGTTTTTGGAAGCTGGCGCGGTGTCGGCTGATGTGGCGAAGCATTTTGCGGCGCTCAGCACCAATGAAGAAGGCGTAGCGGCATTTGGGATAGATACGCAAAACATGTTTGAATTTTGGGATTGGGTTGGCGGACGCTATTCGCTATGGTCGGCCATCGGCTTATCCATCTCCCTGGGCATTGGTTACGATAATTTTGAAGAATTACTTAACGGAGCGCATAGCGCTGATAAGCACTTCCGCGAGACGGAGTTTGAACAAAATATTCCGGTAATACTCGCTCTTCTGGGTATTTGGTATAACAATTTCTTTGATGCGGAAAGTCATGCTATCTTACCATACGACCAATATTTACATCGCTTTGCGGCTTACTTTCAACAAGGCGATATGGAAAGTAACGGAAAATACGTTGATCGTAACGGCAACCGCGTTGACTACCAAACAGGACCAATTATTTGGGGTGAGCCGGGCACCAACGGACAGCATGCTTTTTATCAGCTTATTCACCAAGGTACAAAATTGATCCCTTGCGACTTCATCGCGCCGGCGGTATCGCTCAATCCGCTAGGAAATCATCACCAATTGCTGCTTTCCAACTTTTTTGCACAGACAGAAGCTTTAATGAATGGAAAAAGCGAAGAAGAGGTTGTTGCAGAATTAGAAAAAGCTGGAAAATCACCGGAAGAAATTGAAAAATTAAAGAATTTCAAGGTTTTTGAAGGGAATCGTCCGACAAACTCTTTCCTCCTTAAAAAAGTAACCCCTTATACGCTAGGTACGCTGATTGCACTTTATGAGCATAAGATATTCGTGCAGGGCGTTATCTGGAATATTTTCAGTTTTGACCAATGGGGTGTTGAGCTTGGTAAACAACTTGCCAACAAGATTCTCCCAGAGCTGGTTGATGAGCAATCGGTAAGTTCGCATGATGTATCGACCAATGGACTGATCAATCAGTACAAGGCTTGGCGTTAATCTCGTAAACAGATAAAAAACAGATTTCCGGACGGCTGATCACAGCCTCCGGATTTTTTTTGATCCTCTTCTACACGCCATCCCGGCAGGATTCCTCGTTTGCAGACGTAAAAAAATAGTCACACTCCTTATTTCTAAATAAAAAATGCGAGATTTAACCTGACAACTAATCAACACACACATGATTTTACAGAAAAAATTGCGTATTGCACTTTCTTCCATGGCTGTACTCGCTGTATCAGCATCTTTTGCACAATACAGAGTGCCTAAACCTCAAGTATTGGATCCGATTGTAGAAAAAATCGTAAAAGAGGCCAATGAAAATTCACAATTGGAACGCTTAGCTTTCGAATTATTAGACGTTGTGGGGCCAAGACTGGTCGGCACACCGCAGATGAACAAAGCCAACGATTGGGCCGTGAAAACTTTTCAAGGCTGGGGAATAGAAGCAGAAAAACAACAATTTGGTGAATGGCGCGGCTGGGAACGCGGTATCTCGCATATCGACATGACCTCTCCGCGTCTAAAAACGCTTGCGGGGACACAACTGGCCTGGAGCCCATCCACTAAAGGAAAAGCGATAGAAGGTGAAGTAATCATTCTACCGACGTTTACCGATTCTGCGGATTTTGCAGCATGGCTACCGAAAGCAAAGGGTAAATACGTGATGACCTCGATGTATCAACCTACTGGTCGCCCCGACCACGATTGGGAAAAATATGCGCGCCCGGCATCTTTCGAACAGATGAAAAAAGAGCGCGACTCACTCGTTCAGGTATTTAATGATAACATCAAGAATACGGGCTTTTCGGCAAACTCTATTCCAGGTAAACTGGAGGAGGCCGGCGCACTGGGTGTATTATCCAGCTTTTGGTCGAAAGAGTTTGGTGCAAACAAAATATTTGGTGCACGCACACAAAAAGTACCTTCGGTAGATATATCGCTTGAAGACTACGGCATGCTGTATCGACTAGCAAAAAATGGTATCACACCGAAAGTAAAGATCGAAACGAGCTCAAAAGACTTGGGTAATGTGCCATCCTTTAATACCATTGCACAAATCAAAGGCTCGGAGTTGCCCAATGAATACGTTATCTTATCGGCGCATCTTGACTCGTGGGAAGGCGGATCTGGCGCAACAGACAATGGCACGGGAACACTCGCTATGATGGAAGTGGCCCGCGTATTGAAAGCGGCATTTCCAAACCCTAAACGCACAATTTTGATTGGCTTATGGGGCAGTGAAGAGCAAGGATTAAATGGCTCACGAGCTTTCGTGCTGGACAATCCGGAAGTTATCGAGAAAACACAGGCTGTTTTTAACTTGGATAACGGAACCGGACGGGTAGAAAACATCAACGGCTCGGGCTTTGTGCACGCCTATGATTTCATCGGTCGCTGGATGGAAGCTGTTCCAAATGAAATCACCAAAGACATTAAAACGACCTTTCCGGGCAGCCCAGGTGGTGGCGGTTCTGACCATGCATCGTTTGTTGCGGCTGGTATTCCGGCCTTTATGTTGAGCTCGCTTTCGTGGGGCTACTTCAACAATACCTGGCATACCAATCTGGACACGTATGACAAGTTGGTGTTTGATGATTTGCGGTATAATGTAATTCTTACCGCTGTGATGGCTTATCAAGCGGCTCAAGAAGACAAAATGGTAGATCGCGAACAACGCGTATTGCCTACAGGCGATAACGGACAAGGCGCATGGCCCGCCATACGGCAACCGCGCCGCACGGGCGTCGGCTATTAATGCTCCTTATTGATGCTCTTCTAACTGCGCCTTTCGTAACGAAAGGCGCTTATTTTTTTTGTAAATACGGACGGCAATCAAGAAATAAGCTAGTAGTAAAGGACCATAAACCAAGCCCATAATACCGAATAAGGGTAAGCCGATAATGACGCCCACCACGGTGATCAACGGATGAATATCGCCCACTTTCTTGTTGATAATAAAGCGCAATACGTTATCAATATTAATGACCAACCCAAAACCCCAAATAAGTAAACCCACACCCGGCCAGGTCTGCCCTTGGGAAAAGAGAATAAGTGCCGCCGGAACAAAAATAAGCGGAGGCCCTAACAGCGGTATAAATGAAAGTATCGCGCAAATAACACCCCAAAACAGCGCGTCGCGCACACCGAACAACCAAAACCCCAGAGCCAGACAGCTGCCTTGAACAATAGCAATAACCGTTTGCCCCACAATATTGGAGTAGGTCATGTTCTTGAGCTCGGTAGCAAATTCGGCTGCCTGCTGCCCATCGAACGGGAGATAGTCGATCAAGCCAGCTTCGAAGCTCCGATAATTGACAAACAAGAAATACAGAATAAAATACATGACGGTAACCTCGATAAAAACATTGGCGGCACCGCCTAACACCGTGGTGAGTAATCCGCCGAAAAAAGCCGCACTTTTCTCCACCTGTTCTTTCAACAAATCAGGATTACCCAGGTTGTCTCCCGCAAACTTATTGATAGCATCAATCATTTGGGTGATCCAGGCAGGATCGGCTTGCAGTTTGATGGCTTTTTTTACCAGCATGCTTCCAATACCGATAAACGGAAGAACGATGATAAAAATAGAGGCTATAATGATGATTACGGCTGAAAAGGATTTAGGCCAACGCCAGCGTTCGATAAGAAAGATATTGACGCGCCGAAAAAGCGTGTACATGACCAATGTGCCTAATATTGCACCGTAAATGCCCCTAGTGGCGTACAACAGTATGGCGCCTAATGCAAGGACAATGATAAGGATGATAATATTCCGCTCTTTTTGCGAAAATACGGGACTGTTCATAACGTGGGAGCTCTACACGTTATGAACAACCGGTTAAAAGTTTGGTTTTCGCTTTTCTAGAAAAGCCGAAACGCCTTCTTCAAAATCTTTCGTTTCGAAAGCCTTGCCAAAGGCTTTGATCTCGGCAGCAGGACCTTCAGCAGGATTTCGTAAACCTTCA
>JAAIGF010201386.1_pt1 | contig 10929 bp, 9 predicted proteins | sample 6487441 | NCBI WGS metagenome assembly JAAIGF01 (sample SAMN13974129, study PRJNA590717) | phyllosphere metagenome | biome: pepper field; feature: multiple bacterial spot infested pepper fields; material: pepper leaves; isolation source: leaves from pepper fields | host: Capsicum annuum ...
CTGGTGTCAGTTACCGAGCGGACCCGTGAAATCGGCATTTACAAGGCGCTGGGCGCTACGCGAAAGCAGATCCGCGTGCAGTTTCTTGCGGAGTCCATGGTCGTGGCCGGCAGTGGAGGGCTGCTGGGCGTGCTGATGGGATGCCTGCTTTGTCTGGCCGTGTCAGCACTGGTTCCCGGGCTGCCACTGACTCTTCCGCCGTGGTGGTCATGGCTTCTGGCTTTTCTGTTTTCCGCTGCCGTGGGTGTGTTTGCCGGCTATCTGCCTGCGATGCGTGCGGCATCTGTCGACGCAGTCATATCGCTACGTCGGGAGTGAGAATTCGCGCTCCATGGAGGGAGCGCTTGTAGACCAGGCAAGGTCGATTCCAGAAGTACATTTCTAAAGCACAAGGAGGTGTCCGAGAAAACGGGGGTGAACCCTGCGCACCAAAACCAAGGGCGGCTTCAAACTCAAGGCGGCCTCGCCTACCAAACTGCTGCACGGCAATCTGCTGGATCGTCGCTTCACCGCCGGGCCAGACCAGCCGGCCTGGGATGGTGATATCACCAGCATTCCGACACGACAGGGCTGGCTGTACCTGGCGGTGGTTGTGAGCGTGCAGACCCGCCAGGTTGTGGGTTACAGCGTCGCCTCACGGGCGACCGAAGAGTTGGTCCTTAGGGCATTTGCCAATGCGTGGGCCGCACATCCCCAGAAACCGGGCCTGATCTTCCACTTTGACCGTGGTGGGCAGTACATCAGCGCGAAATACCAACGGCTACTGCAGCGCCTGGATGTTGTACAAAGCGTGAGTCGCCCAGGTAACCGCTGGGACAATGCGGTGGTTAAAAGCTTCTTCGCCACCCTGAAGACCGAAGAGGCCAACGGCACCTATGCGACGCGGGAGGATGCCAGCAAAGCTGTAACCAACTACATCCTCGGCTTCTACAACCCATCGCGGCTACACTCAACCCTCGGTTACCAGTCGCCTAACAGCTTTGCCCGGCAGCTCGGGGCTGCCGCCTGAAACCGCTTCATGGCGTACGTTTTGAGGGGACCACTTCAGCCGCCGTCGGCTACAAGGTCCGCCTGGAGCAGGCCGCGCCCCTAGCACCGGACAGCTAGTGCTCCTTTGGGCCCAACGAGTAGGGCACGGTATCGACTACCCGACATTAGGATTAGGGTGCGTTATCGGGGTTAGGAGAGCAATTCAGCTTGGCCTAACGCTCGGTTAGACTTCAACCGGGACTCAGGGGAGATGCATGGCCTACAACTGGAACCGGCAGGAGCTGGCGCGTTCACCATGGCGCAGTGAGGTAGTGCCTCGCATTCCGTCTATCCTGATCCAACGGGCCAAGATCGGGCGGCCTATCACCTACGGGGAGCTCGCCGCCGAGCTAGAGCGCCTCCATGGTCTGGAGCCGAAGGCCCGCAAGACCTTGTATGGCCCGGCCGTAGGAGCCGTGGGCTTCGCCCTCCAGGAGTTGGGTGAGCAATGGGGCGAGAAGATCCCGCCGCTAAACCTTATCGTCGTCCAAGCCGATACCCAGCTGCCCGGTCATGGTGCGGATGAAGTCGCCCACTACTATTTCGACGACGGCGGGGCAGGAATGGCTGCCAACCGCGAGGCCTACATCCAAGCCGCCATGGCCGCGGTGTTCGACTACGGCCCGAAGTGGGACCGGGTGGCTCAAGCCTTAGGGGTGGACGTGCTCGACGCGGGGCATGCCAATCCCGACGAGGGGAGCCCCATTGAACTGCCTGCCATTCCGACCGCCTACCGGCCCGAAAGTGCCACGCACAAAGCACTTAAAGCCTGGGTGGCAGCGCACTCGGAATGGTTCAAGGACTACGGGGCATTCGAGGCCGGGGTGAACGAGCACAGACTGAGTTCCGGCGACAGCCTAGATGCCTATTTCACCAATGGGCGCGAGAGCCTGGCCGTGGAGGTCAAAGCCAGCAATGCCAGCGACGCCGAACTCATGCGGGGCATCTACCAAGTCATCAAGTACCGGGCTGTACTGCGCGCCGAGTGCATTGCACTACGCAAGCCAGCCCTATGCGATGCCGTGCTGGTGAGCACCAGGCCATTGGGCAAGGCAGGCAGGGCCTTGGCGAAGCGCTTACATGTGGACTTCGTGCGCTTGCCGGCGGAAGCGGAGAAGTGAAGGGACCTACCCCGACTTCGTCGCCAAGCTCAAGACCGGTCGCTGCTCATGGTGGAATACAAGGGCGGAGATCGCACCAGCAATGACGATAGCCTGGCCCAGATGTTCCATTTGGGGCAGATAGCGTAGAAGATTAGGGATGTTTATCGGGGTAGGGCATGCCAGCTTCCAACACGAAGCGACCTCCGGATCACTGTCTGCCCACGCTTTGGCGGCAGGCTCGGTCCGATTACCCATTTTGCACATTGGCTTGTTAGTCGGGTCCTGCCGCTCTAACATCACCCCATATCATATGGAAGGTTCGTCGTAAGGCGTATGATCGCCAGTTTCGCTTTATCTAGCCTCGGGGGAGAACATGAAATCGCGTGAGTTGCATACAACGCCCGTTGTCGTGGTGACTAATTACCGTGTAGTGCCCCACCCTGACGGCAAGTTCCTACATTTGTTTACGCCTGAATCTACGAATACCGCCTATCAATTTATTGCAAATCAGGAGCCGCTTCTCGAGGAGGGGGAGCGATACAGCTTCGGGTATACCATTGATAATTCGGTCAAGTGGGTCGACACATCTGCGATAGCCAAGGCGGAGAGTGTCGACCCCGATTCAAGTTTCTACGTCGCACGAGCGCTTGGCGACGAGCTTCGTGAGGTTGAATCACGCAAATCAGATGAACGTGTAGCACATACCGCACAGAACGGGCATTACCTCGGCAAGAAGTATGCTTGGCGAATCTATGGGATGGCGCTCCCGAGAGATGTATTTGACCTCTACTTAGAGCACATCGACCACCCTCGCGTGCCATGCTTCACGGATGGAAGTCCCTCTATTGCCTACTTGGAAGACGGCCTTTCCTCCGCGATAGAACGATTGAGAACGTCATTGGCGAGGGTCGCGAATAACAGGTTCAAGTCGTCACTGATTCCTCAAAGAAAATGGTTCCGGATCAAAGGAATCTCCGCAATAACTGATAAAAAATAGGCAGAACCACAAGGCGGCCTTGTCCGGTTCACCTCATGCGCTGTGACGGTCCGAAGTGGATCTTTCCTGAAAAAGGCAACGTGGAACCGCGACTTGCCTTGAAGGCAGCCCAAACCAACGAGAGCCCTGTTCGCATTCCCGTCCATGCCCTAAAGGCTTGACTCTAGCAAACGGCGGGACACCAGTTGAACAGCTTCCATCCAGCATTCGTCGGCTTGCTCGCACTGCCCCTGCCGCGCGGTCCAAGCTTTCGTGAGATTCCACCTGGAGGTGCTTGGATGAGTGCCAGGCGGCTTATGATGCATGGATGGAAACCTAAGCAGATCTCCATTTCCTGCAGCCCTTGGATCTTGCTTTTTAGTCGTAAATCTATGGTCTAATGCTGCTAGCATTAGGGTCTGGCCAGCTACCAGCTGCCCCCTGGCTGCTGCAGCGCGGGCACCTTCGTTTTCAAGAGCGTCAAATGGACTTGCTAACTCCACTCTACCCAGCGGAACGACTGCATCCGCACTTCGCATCATTGATCCAGCCGCACGTTGGGCGTAGCTACGCAAGAAGTGAGCTACTGAGTTGGCTCAATGGATTCCCAAATCGGGATAGAAAGTTCATCGAAGAATTCCAGACTACGTTCAATTCTAGCTTCTGGGAGATATATCTTTACGCAGTTTTCCGCGAGTACGGGTTTGAATTCGACTGGCGATACTGCGCGCCTGACTTCGTGCTGTCCACACCTGCCTGCACTTTCACAGTAGAGGCCGTTACTGCCAACCACGCAAATGATGCAACCCCCGAGTGGGCAGGTAAGTTGACGGAAAGTTTTTTGGAAAGCATCGAATTCAATGAACTAAACCGAGTGGCGATAATTCGTTTGGCGAACGCATTCATCTCCAAGTCTAGGCTATTCCAAAACAAGTACGCCAAGCATGCGCACGTCCAGGGCCGCCCCTTCGTTTTGGCAATGGCTCCGTTCGAGCAGCCGGGCTTCAACTTGCAAGCCTATCGCGCAATTGAAGCATTGCTGTTTGACTACTACGTTGATGAGGAAGAATACCTGGCCAACCCTGACGCTTTCCCTTATGGCCCAGAGGCGAAATCCTTGGGCAGTGTCGAAAAAGATAACGGCGCGGAGATTGAGCTCGGTCTATTCAATGGTTCCAATTTCAATCACGTGAGCGCAGTGGTGTTTAGCAACCTGGCCACCTGGGGCAAGATTGAAGCAATGAGCGGCAATCCAGGCGCCTTTGTCTCATCTGTGTGGAGCAGTCCGGATGGCCTGATTCCCAAGGTAGCTTGCGCTAGTGAAGCGCCAGAGGCCATCACAGATGGCTTGCGCATCTACCACAATCCGTTCGCAACACACCCACTGCCAGGGGAGGTCTTTCGGCGCGGCGGCGTGGTTCAGGTGTGGGCAAATCTGGCGGAGCAAACGTTAGTGGGTGAGCAGGCGGAAGCCTGCCTGCAATCTAGGTCGGTGCTCATCGCCCTTCGCACTGCACCTGACGATCCGATTTAGAGAGAGGTGCCGGGGTAATGCTGTCAGCGGCATATCGGTTGTGTAGACTGAGTACTTAGGTGACACCTTGACTCGCGGACAATAGAGAGTGACCCCTAAGGGGCCATTCGAGCCGAAGTCACTTCGTTGCTAGACTCAACCATGGCGCAGGGAGTGCCTGCCTTGGTCGGAAGCGGACGCTGGCGGGGTATAGGGGATTAGGGAGATTTATCGGGGCTAGGTAAGGGCATTTCTCGGCCCGAAGCGAACATCAGTGGACGCCCTGGGTGCCAGTCGCGCGCGATTCGCCCACAGTCACTCGGCCTAGCTATACGTAAGCTTGTTAACCGCACTATGGCTTAGTTAAAGTGTTAAGCCAGTCGGAGGAAATGCCATGTTTGTTGGGATAGCGACAGTATTAGCTTTATTCTTGGCGGCACTTTCAACCAGCATATCGTTTGTTTTCTTGCGCAGAAGGCCACGCTCATGGGTGAAGGCGGTAGATTTCATATGGCTCCCCTTTGCGCTCGTGGGCATGTATGCAACAATCTATCAAGTCTCAAGCCTAAAGGCAGAAAGATCAGTAGAGAGCGCGCTTGAGATCGTGAACGCCTCTGCAGCCAGATTGCCGTCCAGACATTGCATCTCAAGAAAAAGCTATTGGAATGAAAGCTCCGCTCCAAAAGTTAGCTGCGATGACGTAACTGACTTTTTTAATAGAGTTAAGCGCATAAATATTGAGAATCCAACGGAACTGGAACAGATGCGTGCGTTCTCGTGGGAAGACAGTGACGTGGCGGCAGCGGTCAACGCTTACAATATTTCTGTCAAAAATCATGAGAAAGCATCTACTGGCTTGTGGCGAAGGCTGTTCGAAAAACTCCAGTACTTCGGGCCTTTCTTGCTGGCTATGGCTTTCGGTGTTCGGATATCGAGGGCTATCATTGAGTTCGTCGATGAGCGCCGAAAAGAAGAAGAACATCGAAAGGAAGCAGCGCAGGCACCAGCGCCTCCGGACATTTAGGATGGAGAGCGCACAGGGGGGGGGCGTGTGGCCAACAGCGACCTGACAGTTCATTTCAGCCAACGCCTCTTCGCAGCACAGCTAAACTCTCTAGTCCCAGCCGGCCGCGCCCGGCCGATAACGGATATCTGAGTAGGGCAGGAGGGGGCACGTTTATCGGTGGGAGAGCGCCTTTCAAACCGAAGCGCACACAAGACACGGTGGATTGCGATAAGACCGATTAGCGGGCGGCTGCTTCGTTGGGCATCTCTGGAACTTGTCATTGCACCCACGCTGATCGCCCCTGCCATGTTAGTGCAGTCCTGACGAAGGAGGCGCCCGACCTCTTGCACCATTGTGGCAGAGTGCGTATTTGTATAGCTGGCCGCACTAACGAGCCGCACGGGGGGCTCCATGAAAATCGTTCAGGTCAGGATCGCGAATTTCAGAGGGATCGCGGAGGGCACAGTTCACTTCGATGGACACAGCGTGCTCGTTGGCGACAACAACGCAGGCAAGTCTACGCTACTTGAGGCGATTGACCTCGTGTTGGGTCCAGAGCGGCTCTCCCGTCGACCCGTTGTGGACGAGCACGACTTCTATGCGGGCCAGTACCTCAATGCCGAAGAGCTGCCGATCCCGCTGTCAGTCGAGGTCATCGTCGCCGACCTCAATGATGAGCAACTCCGGCACTTCCGCGAGCACCTGGAATGGTGGGACACGAACGCGAAGACGCTGTTGGCCGGCCCGCCGGTCGAGGGCACCGACGCCGCCGGCATCGAGCCCGCACTGCGCGTCTTCTTCCGTGGCGCCTACGACGCGGAGGAAGACGATTTTCTGGGCAACACTTTTTTCGCGCTGCCCGCCCCAACTGGCTCCGGTGAATACCAGACGTTCCGTGCCTCCGACAAGCGCAAGTGCGGCTTCCTCTACCTGCGAACTGTGCGCACCGGCTCGCGCGCGCTCAGCCTGGAGCGTGGCTCACTACTCGACGTGATCCTGCGCCTTCAGGAATCGCGCCTCAAAATGTGGGAGGAGTTGTTGCGTTCGCTGCGCATCCTGCCTGTCGCCGAAAAGCCCGAGCTCGGCGTCACCGCGCTGCTGGCCGCAGTGCAGGCCTCGATCAAGAAGTTCGTCCCGTCTGATTGGGCAGAGGATCCGCACATGCGCGTCTCGGACCTTACGCGCGAAACCCTGCGCCGTACCCTGACGGTCTTCATGGGCACAGGAGCGAAGCGCCCGGATGGCAGCACCTACGCGGCTCCGTATCACCATCAGGGCACGGGCACCATAAATACGCTGGTGCTCGCGCTGCTGTCCATCATCGCCGAGCTCAAGCAGAACGTCATCTTCGCCATGGAGGAGCCCGAGACAGCCCTGCCTCCGCACACTCAGAAGCGCATCGTCAACAGCGTGCGCGAGAAGTCGGCGCAGGCCCTCTTCACATCGCACTCCCCGTACGTACTAGAGGAGTTCGAGCCAGCGCAAATCAAGGTGCTCAAGCGCGCGAGCGGCGTGCTGACCTCCGTTTCCGCAAGCCTGCCGCCAACGATCAAGCCGAAGGCCTACAAGGCGGAGTTCCGGGTGCGCTTCTGCGAGGCACTGCTCGCCAGGTACGTCCTCATCGTCGAGGGGCGCACGGAGTTCGACGCGCTGCCGGCGGCCGCGCGCACGCTCAGCAAGACCGATCCACAATATTTCAAGTCGCTCGAGGCGCTTGGTGTGGCGGTCATCGATGCCAAGACGGACTCACAGGTCGCGCCGCTTGGCAACTTCTTCAGAGCTCTGGGTAAGACCGTCTTCGCTGTTTTCGACAAGCAGGACGAGGCACAGCTTGCCCTCATCCGTGCGGCCGTCGACTACCCGTACGAATCGCACATGAAGGGGTTCGAGTCGCTGGTGCTGAAGGGGACCAACGAGAACGCGATCAGGCGCTATGCGCTGGGCGTGGTAGCAGACGGTGACTGGCCACAGCACCTGATTCCCGTGAGGCCGAGTGCAGAGTCCGATCTGGCCATGCTGACGAATGCGCTGTCGGAATACTTCGCCTGGGGCAAGGGTAGTGGTCAGGCGGCTGATCTGCTGGCTTGTTGCACGGGTTGGCAAGAGATGCCTGAATACATCGCCCAATGCTTGCACGGAATATTCCGCGTCATCGAGCCTCCGCCCCCAGAGCCGCCTGCACTTTCCGTCGAACCCACCACGGCCTGAAGTCCATGCTCTTGAGTCCGCAGAAGCTCGCATTCCTGGTCCACCCAGCACACGCATTGGCTCTCGCCGGCCCGGGCGCCGGTAAGACCCACGTGGCGCTCATCAAAGCCCAGCAGCAAGTGGCCAGCGGAACGTTGAAGTCGGGCCAGAAGGTGCTCTTCCTGAGCTTTGCGAGGGCGACGGTCGCGCGGATCCTCGAAAAGGCGGCGGAGCTCATCTCGCCGGAGGAGCTCAAGCATCTTGAGATCAACACGTATCACGGGTTCACCTGGGGCATCCTGCGTAGCCACGGCTACCTATTGAACACCGCGAGGGCCATCACCCTCCTGCCGCCACCGGAGGCCGCGGCCCACTTTGCTGATGTGGACGCCAGCGCCCGCGAGCAGGAGATGCTTCGGCTGTTCGAAGAGGAAGGGCGGCTGCACTTCGACTTATTCGCGCGGCTGGCCGCACAGATCTTTCAGCGCAGTGACCGGTTGGTGAACATCTACTGCGACTCCTATCCCACTGTGATCCTCGATGAGTTTCAGGACACCAACGCCGACGAGTGGGCGCTGATCCGCCAGTTGGGTCGACATAGCCGCCTGATCGCGCTCGGTGACCCCGACCAACGCATCTACGAATTCCGGGGTGCCGATCCCCGTCGCTTGGGGGAATTCGTCGACGTATTCCAGCCAAGGAGCTTCGATTTCTCGGGCGAGAACCACCGAAGCAGCGGGACAGATATCACCGTCTTCGGTAACGATTTGTTGACTGGTCGGAACCGGGGCAAAGAGTACACGCACGTGAAAATCGTGCGCTACGGCTTCCGCAGGAACCAGAGCCCGCACTTCCGTGCGAAGGCGGAGGTGCTGGCCGCACTCCGGCGCCTGCGCGACGAGCTGAACTCCTCGGTGTCCGTCCTGGTGCCATCAAAGGCATTCATGCTGCAGTTCTCGCAGTACCTATCTTCGGACCTGGATGGCCTGCCGGCACTCCGGCACGATGTGGCAATGGACGCGGAATCGCCGTCGTTGGCTGCAAACTTTATCGCCGTGCTGCTGGGAGGCGACTCCACTGCGGCGCTGGCGTCACGCCTGATAGCCACACTGCACACTCACATCCGTGGCCGTGGTGGCAACAAGTCTCCTGCGCAGGCGGAGATGAACCTCGCTGGCGCCATCGGTACTTACATGTCGACGGGGAAGATCCGCGGCAAGAACAGGGAACTCATCATCAAGGAGTGCCAGAGGATCGCAGCCGAACGGGTGGATTTCAGGCTCTCGGGAAGTCCTGAGGAAGACTGGACTGCCATGCGAGACCTGATCGCCACGTCTACCGCGCCCCAAGTGGCCCGGGTGGCCGAAGACGCGCGTTTTCTTCGCCTGCTGCACAGGGGCTCCGCGCTGCGCACGGCGCTCAGTGAGATGTGGCGGACGCAGGGCAACTATGTAGGTGCAGAAGCGGCACTTCGCGAGGCGCTGCTCCAGGAGCATTTCGTCGCCTCGCAGAAGGAGTGGCGCGGTCTGCACGTGATGACGATTCACAAGGCCAAGGGAAAGGAGTTCGATGAGGTCGTCATCTACGAGGGCACGTTCTCCGGACGCATCGTGGCTGCTAACGCAGACGCGAGGCGCATCGCGCAGTCGCGGCTGGCGCTGCGCGTCGCGGTTACGCGGGCCATCCGACGCGCGACGATCGTGACCCCCCAGCGTGATGGCTGCCTTTTTCTCTAGCCGCAGAGCTTGGCAAAATGGCTGCATTCTGCGGGCGCTATGGCTACATTGAGCTAGAGCGCCATAGCTTCTAAAGATCGCGTTATGAGAACGCAATCCCAGATGCTTTACTTCGAGGCGCGGAAAGAACGCCTCGCTCCACTGGGACAGGCCACGACGCAGGAATCAGGGGTCCTACCAGGCTGCGTCACCGCTCCAAAGCGAGAACTGCCGCTTCGCCACGTCCAGGACAAGCTCGGGATCGGTGGCCAGCATCATGGATGGTGAGCTGCCGCCCAATAGTGCATGCGCGGCTGTCAGCCACTCAATCTCTTCCCAGCCTGACGTTCGCTCGCCCTCCGCCACGCCATATGGACCGCGGAGAAGCGAGAGCAGTTCAGTAAGCACTGGCAACGGCTCGTTAGGAGGCGTCAACTGCCATGCAGGATAAAGAAATTCGCGTCTATCTTGAAGCCAGACGCCGAGTACGCTGCCAGACTCTCTCACCTGTGAAAGCGTCCGGCCCTTGCCGCCATCCAGTTGCAGCAGGCCCTCGAATGTACTCTCATCCAGCCAATCGGACGACAGGGCGGCCCGGGCTGAAGCCGAAGCAGGTGGTTCCTCAGGCAACTTTTTGGACACGGTCGGATTGCCAAGCGGGCTGCGGGACGCAAGCATGCCACACCGATGGATCAGGCAACCTGGAAGCAAAGCCTGCCTGACGCCGGAAAGTCGCCAACAGTGGAGATCAACTGCGGGCAGTATGGCTGCATTCTGCGGTCCGCGTGGCTGCATTGAATCTAGTGCGCCACCTTTACGGCGAGCTTCAAAGCAGTATCAGCCAGCACCTTGCACAGTGTGTTTTGAGATCGGATCACGACATGACAGCATGTCTGCAATAGAACTCAGCAGCTCCTCGCTGACTCGGAATTCCGCCTATCCCCAGCAACTTCTGCGTGCAACCAGCGCCGTGCAGAGGTAGTCGGCGGACAACCCGAAACGACCCCAACTCCATGCATCCGCCCAGGACTTCCAATCTCGTGAACCGCGATCGCTGCACCAAGGGCACAAACTATGGCCTGGCCAATGGGGCGTCATGGCGGCTTGTCTCTGGCAATGAGGCAAACCGATGGCGGAACTTTGTACGACCAGACAACAAGCAGCCGGAAATGTCTGCTCTGGTCTGCAGCAACCCAAGATTGTCTGCCTTGCAGACCAGAATCTCTGCGTCAGCAGGGCAGAATTGTCTGCCGACGAACACTAGGGATGCTCTGAACAACGAGCTTTGAGCCCTCGATTTCCGGGTCAGGCTCGATCTGGGACCGACTGACCCGTCAGATTGCTGATGTTCTGATGTTTTGGAGGTGCCAGTGAGCACCTCCAGGCGGATTTACCCTTGA
>JAAIGF010046479.1_pt1 | contig 10923 bp, 8 predicted proteins | sample 6487441 | NCBI WGS metagenome assembly JAAIGF01 (sample SAMN13974129, study PRJNA590717) | phyllosphere metagenome | biome: pepper field; feature: multiple bacterial spot infested pepper fields; material: pepper leaves; isolation source: leaves from pepper fields | host: Capsicum annuum ...
AGCTGTAGCGATGCTGGGTGCCATCGGCCAGTTCGTAGACCAGCGCCAGCCGGCCGCTGCCGTCGGCCCACTTGTCGCACACATCGACGCCCATGTTGTAGTGCTCGGGCACCGTCCAGGAGAAATTCTGGATCAGTTCGTCGTACGTGCGGGCGGGGGACAGCATCGACATCTCCGGGGTCGCCGCAGCCGATCGGCCGCTGGGCATGCCCGAGTATTCGTGCGCCGCGCGGAGGGTGTCAACGCGGGGAAACCGCAGCGCGGCCGTCCTGCCGCGCCGATCAGGCAGGTATCAACGCTCGCTGCGCCGGGGCTTGCGCGGCGCACCTTCGGCAAAGCGGTCGAACAGCCAGTCGGGCATCAGCCGCATCAGCCAGGCGACAATGCCCATCTGCCAGGGAATGACCACTGAACGGGGCCGCCGGGCAATCGCTTTGACCGCCCGCCGTGCAAACGCCTCGGGCGACAGCAGGAACGGCATGCGGTACGGATTGCCCGCCGTCAATGGCGTGGCCACGTAGCCGGGCGAGAGAGTCGTCACCACGATGCCATCGCGCCGGACCTCGTTGCGCAGACTCTCGCAATACGTTTTCACGGCTGATTTCGAGGCGGAGTACGCACCGCCGCCCGGCAGTCCCCGTACTCCGGCCACACTGGCGATGCCGACCAGTTGCCCACCGCCGGTATGACGCATGGTCGCAATGAAGGGCTCGAAGGTGGCGATCAGTCCCAGCACGTTGGTGTCGAACACCGCGCGCGTGTCCTCGAAGTCGTCCAGCTCACTGGTCAGGTTGCCAATGGAAATGCCGGCGTTGGCGATCACGATGTCCGCCGTGCCTGCACGGGCAATGAAGTCGTTGATCGCTGCATGCAGCGCGGCACGGTCGCGTACGTCCGCGCCGTAGGTGAAGTGCTGCCCGCCCAGCTCGGCATTGAAGGCATCCAATGCCTCACGGCGCCGTGCCAGCAGGCCAAGGGTCGCCCCCTGGGCCGCGTACTCGCGGGCCAGCGCCATGCCGATGCCGCTATTGGCGCCTGTAATGAATACGTTCACAGCCATGCCCTCATCAAGGCGATACCGGGTATCGCAAGGCATTGAGCGTAAACCAGGATCACGGCCGCGGCGGATTCTTCCGGGCGACGGCGACATCGCCGGGGAGGAATGCACAGCCTGGCACGCTCACATGCTGTGGTCGTGCCGGACGCCGCCCGAGAGGTCGGCCATCTCCGGAGTGATCTTGGCGAAGGGGAACACCTGTCCCCCGTCGCGCTTTGCAAAGGCATGCGCATCGGCCTCGGTCGCAAAGCTGGCGAAGGTCGGGCCCATGGCGCCGTGCCGACGGCTGCCCGCCACGTAGAACGCGCTGCGCGCGTCGATCCAGTGACCCTCCGGTTCCTTCCAGTCGGCCTTGGCCATATCCTGCACGTAGACCGCACGCAGCGGCCGGATCTGTTCGCCCTCCAACACCATGCTGAACATTTCCACCGTGTCGCAGAAGAACTCCGGTTCGGCGGTGCCGGTGTAGTGGATCTGTGCCTTCGGCCCGGGGTAATCGGCCAACAGCATGCCGTCGAGCGAACAACTGGTGCCGCGGCCGATGGCCACGGGCGCAGCATCCTGGCTGGCAGTCTCGGCACGCTGGCAGGCCGCCAGCATGCCGCCCAGAGGCAGCGCCAGTGCAGCGAACAGCAGACGGCGGCGCGAGATGCAGGAGCAGGTCAGGGTCTTCATGGTTTGAACTTCCAGTTGGCAATGGCTAGCGGAGCGAGAATCCAGACCCCCAGGGCACCCGCCATCAGTGCGGGCTTGCCCATGGCGGCCGGGGCCAGTGTGGTCAGGCCATACCAGCTACGGATCTCCTCCATCGAGAACACGTTGAAGATGCGAAATACATCGGCCGGGTTAAACAACAGCGCATAGGCCACTACGTCGCCGCCATAGCGGCCGCCGGACGCCACCATCACCCCCAGTAGCAGCAGGTCGAACACCAGCACGAAGAAGAACCAGGCGGCGATCGCCATGCCCGAGGCACGCGTGCGTTCGCGTGCCAGCACCGACAGCAGCATGGCGAGGCTCAGAAAGGCCAGCCCCAGCAACACCGAACTGCCGACAAAGCCGGCGTAGAGCACCAGGGCATCCACCCCGGAGCGCTGGTACAGCAACACCGCGACCAGTGCGAAACCGGCCAGGGTGGCGCTCGCCAGCGCCGCGCCCAATCCCAGGTATTTGCCCAGCAGCAGTTCCACGCGACGCACCGGATGCGACAGCAGCAGTTCCAGCGAACCACGTTCGCGCTCGCCGACGATGGCGTCGAAACCCAGCAGCAGGGCGATCAGCGGCACCAGGTAGATCACCAGGCTGACCAAGCTGGCGATGGTGGTTTCGGTCGAGCGCAGGCCGACCGCGCCCTGCCCGGCGCCGCCGAAGTAGGCGATGCTCAGCGACAGCACCGTGAACACCAGCGCAATGGCCAGCACCCAGCGGTCGCGGGTGCGATCCCGCCATTCCTTGGCGGCAATGGTCAGCATGGGAGTCAGTGACATGACGGCTCCGTGGTGCCGCAGGCGGGCAGGTGGAAGTAGATGTCTTCGAGCGAGGCTTCGCTCAGGGTCACGTCGCGCACTGCCGGACCCGCTTGCGACACGATGGCCAGCACGTCGAGCTTGGCGGCCAGCGGGCAGGTCACGCGCAGGCAGGACGGGGCAGTGTCGACCTGCACGCCGGGCAGGCCGCCAAGCTGTGCGGCAAGCAGCGCAGCCTCTGCGGCCAATGCCACATCCACATGCAGCGGCATGTTGGCGCGCGCCCGCAGTTCGGCCACGCTACCCAACGCCTGCAGATGCCCGCCCGCCAGGATGGCAAGCCGGTCGACCCGAGCATGCAGTTCCGCCAGGATGTGCGAGCTGATGACGACCGTGGTGCCGCCCTGCTGCAGTTCGCGCAGGATGGCGTAGAAGTCGCGGATGGCCTGCGGGTCCAGGCCATTGGTGGGTTCGTCGAGCAGCAGCACCTGCGGGTCGCCCAGCAAGGCCTGCGCGAAAGCGAGCCGCTGGCGCATGCCCTTCGAGTACTCGCGTACCGGCCGCCTGGCCGCATGCGACAGCCCCACACGTTCGAGCAGCACCTCGCATTGCTGCCGGGGCGCGTTCTTCAGGCGGGCGAAGAAATGCAGCGTTTCCAGCCCGCTGAGCTTGTCGTAGAGCACGGCGTGTTCAGGCAGATAACCCAGCCGCGCGCGGGCGGTGCGGAAAGCTGGCGAACTGGTCTGTGCACCCAGCACATGAACGCTGCCGGACGTGGGCACGAGCAGCCCCAGCATCGACTTGAACAACGTGCTCTTGCCTGCACCGTTATGGCCGATCAGGCCGAGAATCTCGCCGCGTCGGACGTCGAGGTCGATGCCGCCCAGCGCGTGCAGCTTGCCGTAGCGGACATGCACGCCGCGCACGGCAATGGCAGGCGCATCCTGCGGGTTGGCGCGATCATTCATGGTCCACGCTCCAGTTGGGGTGATTCGCCTGCATCAGCGGCTCGGGGTCGACGACGGTAGGCACCCGCATCACGGGGAACTGCTGGCCCACCACACGCATGGTCTGCAGCGCCGGGCTGCCCAGCAGGAGCTTCAGGGCGGGCAGGCGCCAAAGCATCCGGTCCACAGCATCATTGGCTTCGTACGGCGTGTCGCCCCGGCCATCGCCGTCGCGGTCCCAGCCCAGGTAGTTGCTCCAGTAGTTGCCCGCCCAGGGCTCGTCGCGCGCACCCACGTAGCGGATCTGCTGGCGATTGCCGATGATGTCGTTGCCGTGTACCTCGTTGCGGGTGGACCCGGCCGACAGGTGCACGCCGATCTGGTTGCCCGCAATGACGTTGCCGCGCAAGGTGACGTACTCGACGTCGTAGATGAAGAACCCACGGCCGTTGTCGCTGACGATATTGCCTTCGATCACCGAGTCCTGAAGGGTGCGCAGCATGATGCCGTGATCGCTGTTGGACCACGTGCGGTTGTTGCGCACCACCTGGTCGCGGACTTCCATCAGGGCCAGGCCACCACGGTTGTGGTGGCTGTCGTTGTGCTCCCACAGGTTGTAGTAGGAGTTCATGTAGTGCGTGCCGTAGCGGCTGTGATGCAGGCGATTGCCGCGGAACACGGCGTGGTGAGACACGTCCACGTACAGTGCGTCGCGCACGAAGCTGATGCGGTTGCCCTCGATACGCGCACCGCGCGTGTTGTAGAGCTGCACGCCGTTGCCGCGCTGCGGTGAGTTGAAGTCGCGCAGGCCGGTGATGAGGTTGCCGATCACCTGCACATCGTTTGCCCTCTCGATCCACAGGCCGAACAGGTTGTAGGTCAGATCGCAATGGCGAACGATGGCGCGGTGCGCGCCGGGCTGAATGTAGATACCGGCGTGCTGGTCCTTCAGGCTGGTGCCTGAATCGCGCACGATCAATCCTTCGATGAGCACATCGGGCGCGGTGACCCGAATGGTGTCGCCTGCCTGGCCGCCGCTGAGCGTGGGCCGGTCGATGCCGCGCAAGGTCAGCGGCTTGTCGATGCGCAGGTTGACGCGATAGAAGCCGCGCGCGATCTCGATGGTGTCGCCCGGGTCGGCGGCCGACACCACCGCCTGCAGGTCCTCACCCGGGTTGACGCGATGGGTGGCGGCATCGGCCGCTGCCGTCCACATGCAGACGGCAGCCAGTGCCAGGCCGGATAAGAAGCGCCGTGGCCTGCCCATCAGATCACCATCGCGCCGAAGGCTTTGATGATGAGGAACAGCGATGCGCCGATCAGCAGGTTCTTGAAGCCCACATAGCAGATCATGTCCATCACGGTCGCCTGGCGGAATCGCCCGGCCCACCATGCGCCATCCTTCACATACGGCTTGTCCAGCATGCGCGCCAGCACTTCATAAGCACTCCAGCCGAACCACCAGCCGATCAGTGCACCGGCGCCCAGATGGCCGGTCGCCGCCAGCACCCATGCCAGGGTGGCGGCGCAGGCACCTGCCACGCCAGCCACGCGCAGGCCGGCGCCCTGCTTCCAGCCGTGGCCGCGCCAGGGCCACAGGTGGTCCCACGTGGCCAGCAGCCAGCGCTTCAGGCCAGTCGAGTCACGCCGGTAGGCGGGCTCGGCAGCGTCGGTCGGCAGGCGAGGATCGACCCCTTTCCTGGCACGCTCAGGCGCCGCGTCAGCCGGGGCCAGGGCGATGGGAATGAAGTAGCCGTCCCGATTGATCGACGTCAGCGGCAGGCCTTCGCGGTCGCGGCGCTTGCGCTCCTTGGCCAGCGGCGGGCAGGCGGTGGTGTCGGTGTACAGCACCATGCAGTCCAGGCAGTGCAGGCATTCGCGATGGTCGATACGGCCGTTGGCATCGATGGCCTGCGCACCGCAACCGGCCGCGCAGGCCTTGCAGCTATTGCATTCCATCTTGCGGCGCAGGCCCCACCAGCGGAAGGTGCTGGGCATCGCCAGCGAGGCACCCAGCGGGCACAGATACTTGCAGAACGGTCGTTCGATGAACAGCGACAGGCCCAGCAGCACCGCCACGAACAAACCGTACGGCCAGGGCCGGTTGAACACGCCCACCAGGAAGGTGGTCTTGAACGGCTCGACCTCGGCCAGCACCATCGAGAACATCGACACCGCCAGCAGGCCTAAGAAGATCACGTACTTCAGCCACTTCAAGCGGTCGTGCCAGGCGCGCGGCAATTGCGTCTGGAAGCGCTTGAGGCCGACCGCATGCGCGATCTTGTGCAGCGCTTCCGACAGCGAACCGAACGGGCACAGCCAGCCACAGAACAGGCCGCGTCCGAACAGGAACACCGTGACAATGATGAAGATCCAGAACAGGAAGATGAACGGGTCCGACAGGAACAGCGCCCAGTCCCAGCGGAACAGCACGGCGTGGAACCAGGTCAGGACCTGCGTGATCGACGGCTGCGCCATGGCACCGAAGCCCACGAAGACGATGCTCAGCCCCCAGGCGGTGTACTTGAAGGCGTTGACCGGCCACTTGTTCTTGCGGTTGGCGCGACGCGTCAGCTTGTCGCGCATGGCGTAGATCACGCCCACGCCGACCAGCAGCAGCGCGAAGGCGGCGATTTCCACTGCGCGGCGCTGCCAGATGCGTTGCCAGACGGCTTGCTCGGTGTCGACCTTGGGGCGGCCACCGTCGAGCGATGCAGCGGGCAACCAGTAGTTGGCGTCGAAGCTGGCAAAGCTGCGCGCACCAGTAGCGGCGTCGATACGGTTGCCCAGGAAACTGAGCTTCCACGGGTAGGCCGGCGAAAACGCGGGCGACCGGATGATGAAGATCGCCGACTCGGTGACCGGCGGCGCGCCCGGCGCCTCGATGCCATAGAGGTTCAAGGAGTCCAGATCGCGGAAGGTGAAGGCGTCGTTGCCCTGGCGGACCTGCACGCGATCGTAGATGCCGCCGCGCACGAAGCCCGAACCCTTGAACGACTGGGTGCCAGCCGTACGCGCGACGAACAGCGCATGTTCGCCAGGCTTCAGGCGCGCGGTGAGGTTCTGCCAGCCGGTCTGGCCCAGCACGCTGCGGCCCACGTCCGGATGGTTCAGGTCTCCGAACCACAATTCGATGAATGGCGTGGCCCCGGACGCCAGCCCGACCTGCTCGTTGCGCACGGTCAGGCGGCTGATATAGCCGTCGCGCGCCAGCGTCTTCCAGTCCATGCGCTGGTTGGTGACCAGGAAACGCGCCGGTTCGCGCACGGTGGGCGCGAGGATGCCCACCTGCCGCGCCACGGCCGATGCCGCCGTGATCACGACCTGGTTCTGGGCGATGACGGTCACGGTCGCACCCGAAATGGCGTCGACGCCCAGCACGTCCTCATCGGGTCGGGACGGGCCAACCTCGATCTTGTCGGTGACCGCGCGGCCGATGTACTGGTCGTTGAACTTCAGCAGGGCTTCTTCCGGGATGCCCAGCAGCAGGATCGGCTCGGAGTGCTTGAGCACCTTGATGCCGACGTAGCGGCCCGCCAGATCGATGCCGATCAGCGTGACCACGGGCTTGCCGGAATACGCCGGGATGTCGGTGATGTCGGTCGACAGCATCACGTAGCCCAGCAGGCTGGCCCCCTCGCCCGCCCGGTCATAGGCTTCGACATAGGGAGGCTGCCCCTTGCGCACCGAGAAGTGCGTGGCACCCGGGAAGACGTCCTGACAGGGAACGAGGGCGCACAGGTCGAGGTTGGTAGACAGGTCGTCGGGCAGCGCAGCTTCGTACGCACCGCCAAAGGCCTGCCCCATGACCAGCATGAAGAGGACGAACAGGTGACCGCAGGCAACGCGCGGCCAACGCAGTGAGCGAAACATGACAGCTCTCGAAATCTGGCACGCCCACAAGTGGCGTGCGATGTGCGTCGATGCCGCGCGCAGGGGCGCGCGCGGCAAACAGCCGGGGATCAGGCCTCGACGATCATGCGGGTGCGCATTTCAAGGTGCAGCGCATGGCAGAAGTGGGTGCAGTAGGCCCAGTACACGCCTGGCTTGTCGGCGATGAAGGTCACCGACTTGGTCTCCAGCGGGTTCACGATGAAGTTGATGTTGTATTTGGGGATCGCGAAGCCGTGCGTCAGATCCTCGATCTTGTCCAGGTTGGTGAGGATCAGCGTGACCTCATCGCCCTTCTTCACGCGGAACTCGCGCAGGCTGAACGCCGGGGCCTGCGAGGTCATGCGCACGGTGACCTTGCGGCCCTCGCGCTGGACGCTGCTTTCCTTCGGGTCTTTCACGGCGATGGGCGAATCATCGAGGTCGTAGACCTGCTTGGGTCGCACCAGATCGCGCTTGAAGATGATGAAGTCGTGCGGCTCGCCACGCGTCGGGTGATCGGCCAGCAGCACCATCTTCTCGCCCGAGATATCGACGATCTGCTCGTTCTCGGCGTGCAGCGGGCCCACCGGCAGGAAGCGGTCTTTGGAGAACTTGCAGCCCACGGCCAGGAACTTGCCATCGGCCGATGCGGTTTCGGAATGCGTGGCGCTGACGTGGCCGGGCTGGTACTGCACGTCCAGGCGATCGATCACGTAGTTGGCGTTCTTGTCGCCGTTGTGGAAACGGATGGCGGCATCGACGTTCCACTTCACCAGTTGGCTGTCGAGGAACAGCGTGGTGATGGCGTTGCCGCGGCCGTCGAAGGCCGTGTGCAGCGGACCCAGACCCACTTCGACTTCCGCCACGATGGCGTCGTCGAGCTTCTCGGCGCGGCCTTCGAACCAGTCCAGCACGCGCGACAGTTCGATCACGGTGCAGGTAGGCGACAGCTTGCCCGAGCAGATGAAGTACTTGCCGTCGGGGCTGGCGTTCACGCCGTGCGGGTTCTTGGGCACGCTGACGTAGGCAACCAATGCGGTCTTCGCGTCGGCATTGGCTTTGCGCGAGCCGTCGACCACCGGCACCTTGCTGTTGCCGAAGGTCTTGAAGCGACCGGCCTTGACCGCTTCTTCGATGCGCGCGATGTTGAGGAACAGGCAGGCATCGCGCTCGACCGACATCATGTCTTCGTAGTGGACGCCGTTCTCGACGTTGTACTGGTTGGTGGCCGCGAGCTTGCCGTCGTACGAGGTGGCAAGCAGATCGCAGTTGCCGTCGACCAGCACCTGCCAGCGCACTTCCATGGTTTCGGCGTCGAGGCAGCTGAACATCGCGCGATAGGCGTCGGTGTCGTCCAGGCCATGCCCGTCGTTGGGCAGCGGAATGCCGAATTCCCCGCCGCAGAACACGCGCGTGGTGTAGTTGATGGCCGGATCGACCGGGTCGCGCTTGTCGGGAAAGATGCCGTGGAAGCCCTGGGTATTGGGCAGCTCGGTGATCTTGTCGCAGATGAAGTAGTCGAGACGGATGCGGGCGACGCGCGAGTTGATCTTGTCGTTGATCCACGCGTAGCGGCCGTCGTAGTTGCCGTCCTTGTACGAGGCATGCGTGTGGTGGGTGTCGGCCACGGTGTACTGCAGCGAACCATCGGGCTTGGTGCCCATCACCTGCTTCGATTCATTGGTGATGCCCCAGCCAACCAGGGCGTCGGGCACGAAGCACGGAATGCGGTGCAGTTCACGGCCCGACGGCAGGCCGAGCACGCGCATGTCGCCCGTATGACCACCGCTCCACAGGCCGTAGTGGGTATCCAGTTCGCCCGGCTTCAAGTGCACAGCGGTACCTGGATGGGCGTTGTCCGCTGCGGGTGCCGCTTGTGCGGCCGGCAGACTGTCAGGCTTTTCGGCGCAAGCGGCAACGCTTGCAAGACCCGCCAGGGCGGCGGTATTGAGGAACCTGCGTCGGCCCATACCTGTCGCGCCGCTCGGGTTGCTTTCCTGTTTCATGATGTCGCTCATCTTTATTCCTGCCACGTCGTGGATCTGCGGCCGCAAGCATGTTTTCGTTTGCGGTAGCTCATGCTCCTCCCAACAGGCTGTTCGCACTTTGTCGCACATCAATTGATTCCGACTGGATCAGTCGCACACTGATTGCACGTTGATCGTGAAGTGCTTGCGTCTTAGTGCGAATGCATGGTCGACCGACGCTTTTCAGGAATCAGACACATGAAGAAGAACTTACTGGCCGTCTGTGCCGCAATGGCGTTGCTCGCCGCCTGCGGCAAGAGCGACACCCCACCCGCCCCGGCATCCACCGCCGCTGCCCCGCCGCCCGCAGCAGCCCCGGCACCGAAGCCCGTGGCCGAGAACACCATCGGCAAAGGCGTCTACGGCAAGACCTGCGCCATCTGCCACGCGGCCGGCATCGGCGGCGCACCCAAACCCAAGGATCAGGCCGACTGGTCTGCGCGCCTGGTCCAGGGCAAGGACGTGCTCTACAAGCATGCCATCGAGGGCTACAACGGTTCCAAGGGCGCCATGCCCGCCCGCGGCGGCAATTCGGCACTGAGCGACGACGAAGTGAAGGCATCGGTCGACTTCATGTTGACCCAGGCCAAGCTTTAAGGAGACGGTCATGACGCAGTCCGACACCTTTGCGCAAGCTCCCGTGCAAATGCGGCGGCGCCTGGTCATGGCCTTGCCGTTGCTCGGCGGCCTGGCATGCCTGCCCACCAGCCGGGCGCAGGCAGCCCCTATGCAGCGGCGTGCGGCCTTGATGGGTACGCAGGTCGACATCCTGGTGGACGGCGCCGATCCTGTCCGCATGAAGAACGCCATCGATGCCAGCGAGCAGGCCATGCGCACACTCGCCGCGTCGATGAGTCGCTATGAACCCGACAGCATCGTCGGCCGCCTGAACGCCTCGGCTGGCATCGCGCCGGTACGCACTAGCCCTGCCGTGATGCGCGCGCTGAAGGCAGCGCGCATCCTGCACAAGCAGACCAACGGCGCGTTCAACATCGCGGTCGGCGCCCTGGCGGGCTGGCGCTTCGACCGCCCCGATGGCGCCATCCCGTCGCGTGCCGAGATCGCACGGCAGCTCCCCTTGGTCGACGCCGACGGCATCGCGCTCGACACCGCAACCGGCACCGCCTTCCTGTCCCGAGCGGGCATGGCGATCGACCTCGGTGGCGTGGCGAAGCTGCAGATTCTGGAACACGGCCTGGAAGTCATCAAACAGCACGGCATCACCAACGCGCTCGTCAATGGCGGTGGCGACGTGCTGGTCAGCGGCACCATGCGCGGACGACCGTGGCGCATAGGCATCCGCGATCCGTTCCATCCGGAACTACTGCTTGGAACAGCTACGCTGGCTTACGGTGGCGTCGTCGCGTCATCGGGCGACTACGAACGCTTCGTGATGCATGAAGGACAACGCTTGCATCACGTGCTGGACCCGCGCACCGGATATCCCACTCGCGGCGTGCATGGCGTGGCACTGGTGGCCGGGCAGGTATCGGAATTGAACGGCCTGGGTACGGCGCTGATGGTGGCAGGCGTGGACGCCGCCCCCACCTTGC
>JAAIGF010263459.1_pt1 | contig 10921 bp, 9 predicted proteins | sample 6487441 | NCBI WGS metagenome assembly JAAIGF01 (sample SAMN13974129, study PRJNA590717) | phyllosphere metagenome | biome: pepper field; feature: multiple bacterial spot infested pepper fields; material: pepper leaves; isolation source: leaves from pepper fields | host: Capsicum annuum ...
ATCTTGGTTTGTTCGGGAAAAAGCAGAAGAATGAGCCGGGTTACCAGCCGGGCTACGGCTGAAGTAGGCGGAAAAGAATCCGTATTGGAATGAATCTTATGTAAAGTCTCCAGAAAGTCGCGGGGTAACATGTAAAGCTCGTTTATATCAGTGTAGCAATCCGTATCTATTGAAACTTACTACTGTATTACTAAAACGTAACAATAGGTTCCTTAGCGTCGGGTTATTTTATAGATTTTGCCTTTTTCGTTGGTAATCAGCAAGTCATGATTGGTAATAAAGACCAACGCTTCCACCTGCCCACGTCCAACTTTCAGACACGAAAGTGGATGTTTAAAATTGATTTCTTCTCCCTCAATACCAAAGAAAAAAACTTTTCCGTACGTAAGCACGGCGAAAGTCCGCTGGTCCGGGCTGATGTCGGCGGCGGTAATCATTCCGTTCAGGCGAATGCTGTCCTGAAGAGCGGCTGTGTAGTGACCAGCCTTAGCGGGCAGCTTGTACAGCCGGGCCATGGGCTTTCCCCAGTTTTTGGAAAACAGGTAGAGGCTATCATTAGCGTAGAAAAAAGCCTCACAATCGAAATTTTTTTCAGCCTTTGGCGGTGGGAATCCCCGTTGATCGGGGTAATGGTATGTGATTTTTTCAGCCTGATGGGACGGATGAGTTTCAGAGACTTTATAAATGCATAAATCCTTACGCGTGTTGGTATTATTCCCCGTATCACCGATGTAAATATTTCCCTGCGAGTCCCGGCTCAGCTCTTCCCAGTCTTTATTCTGAAGTTCCGGTAATGTCCAGGTGGAAAGCAGGTTACCCACGGAGTCAATTTCGTAAAGTTCGGGCTTGCCGCCTGAATCGTTGTGAGTCCAGAAAGTAGGTTTTCCCGAAGCGGTTGCTAACCCTGAGTTCTCGTTGGCCACCTGCGGCATGGTGCCTACTCGCTCAATGCGATAGTGTCGTTTGGCCCGTGAAAAGCCCTGTCGATGCATATCGGACTGACAGGAGCACAGGTTTGTCTTTAAGCCAAAAAGAAAAAATAACAATTTTGTAAGCATACTTAATAAGAGTTCACACCTTTTACCGTACGAATGTACTATGAATTCAGAACCTACCTTCCCTTATCCGGTTCGATTAGCTGCCAGTCTGATTTGTGTATTGCTGATTATCTACGGATTATACGCTCTTCAGGGCATCGTTACCTTATTGCTGTACTCGCTTTTAATTGCGATGTTACTTTTTCCCTTATGTCGTAAACTGGAAAAATGGAAACTGCCCCGGGTAGCCGCCATCTTCGTTTGTCTGGTGGTGCTGATTGGTGTTCTGGCGGGTATTGTCTGGCTGGTTTCCATGCAAATGGCCAATTTTACGGATGATTTTCCCAAGTTTCAGGAAAAAATGAATGCAGTGATTGACCGGGCTCAACGCATGGCAGACGATCAGTTTGGGCTGGACAAGACGCGGCAGAAGAATGAAATTAAACGGATTACGAACGACGTTCTGCATAACAGCGGAAGCTACATCGGCACTTTTCTTTCCTCTACTACTTCTACGTTAGCCGATTTATCGCTGGTGCCGATCTTCGTGTTTTTCATTCTTTTATACCGCGATTTCTTTCGAAGCTTTCTTTACAAGCTCTTTTCCAAAACCCGACGCCATCGGCTGGATGATGTGCTGGGAAAAATCTACGTTGTCGTGCAGGGGTACCTGACGGGTCTGGTGTTGGTCATTGCCATCGTTGCTGGGTTAAATACCGCTGGCTTATTGATTCTGGGGATTGATTATGCCTGGTTTTTCGGAACACTGGCGGCGGTATTGTTGCTTATTCCCTACATCGGCATATTGGTAGGCTCATTATTACCAACAATCTACGCCCTGGTGACGAAAGATTCACCCATGTATGCCGTGGGCGTAATTGGTGTATTCAGTTTCGTACAGATTCTGGAAGGTAACTTTATTACTCCCAACGTCGTGGGTTCGAAAGTGAGTGTCAATCCCCTGGCGGCCATGGTTGTCCTGATTATGGGTGGTCAGTTATGGGGAATTTCAGGTTTGGTACTGGCTCTGCCCGTTACCGCCATTATGAAAGTAATCTGTGATAACGTAGATGGATTGAAACCGTATGGCTTCTTATTGGGCGATCCGGAGTACAGCCGCGAAATCAAGCCAACCACTCGTCTGCCCAGGCTGGATACCCTGCGAAAGCGGAAAGACAAGGTAGAAAATGCCTTATCTAACGAAGAACAACCTCAGAATCAGCCCGGTATCAGAAGTTCAGAGGATCAAAATTTTTGAAATGACCGTTTAGCCGGATTCGTTCTTTGGTACGTTCCAGTTCGTTAATAACGGGCATAATCCGGTTCAGGTGGCGAAGGATAAACTCCTGCCGATCGGTCTCGGACCTGAGCTGAATAAGCTGGTATTCCTCGGCAATGGATAAACCGATTTTGTGACCGATCTGAAAAGAAAAATTAAGGGGAATCTCTTCAAATTCAAAGGAGAGCTGCAAATGGTGATAAAGTTCCCGCAGGCGTTCCAGCAGGCCAGGAATGATCAGGTGATTGGGCGTTTCCGGAATAAATTCGACATCACCTCCTGCGTAAAGTTTCTCTGGAACGGGATTCTGGAAGGTAAGAATTTTAAAAACCTGCATTCCCCGCGTTTTGATATCCATACGTCCATCTTCGTAAGCCTGAACGATCTGGATAATCTCAATGGACGTGCCATAGTGCATGACCTGATTAGGCAGGTAAACGGGAATACCGAAGGGCTGGTTTTTCTGGACACACTCCGTTATCAGCTGCACATACCGGGGCTCGAAGATATGCAGATTCAGGGGTTCACCCGGAAAAGCGACCAGATTTAAAGGAAATAAAGGCAGAAAAGGCATAATGGGTCCGGATTAGATAAGCTCTCTGCAAAGTAACCTCTTAAGGATTGGGCTCTACCGTAAGCCCAACGCTCTGAATCTCAGGTAGCGGATCCTGACGCATGTACTGTTCAACCTTAAATGTATAAGTACCGGGGCTGGGGAATTTCTGATTTTTGATAGCCAGAAACTTATGATCATAGATATCTCCCAGTCCGTTGCCCGTCGGTTTGCCCGTAGTAGGGTTTGCCAGGATTAACTCATCCAGATTTCGCCCGATGGTTTTGCCACCCGGTCCTATCAGCGTTCGGGTGACGTAAAGGTTGTAATAGGGGTAAGATTTGGTATTCCGAAGGTTATAGTAAAGGTTATACGTCTTCGTAATATCCTTGATTTCAAAGCTAAAACTCGGAACCGTTTTAACCGGCCATTTTGCGTCTTGCAAATCGACATTATCCTTGAAAACGGTGTTCGTTTCGCAGGAAGCCAGCGTGATAAGAGTGAAAAGTAATAGCAGTAGTCGCATAATAATGAAAGTCCCGGAGACAGGACATCTCCGGGAGCATGATCATTTTTGATTACGTCCTCCGGGGTTGTTTGTATTACCACCCCCAGAACGTTTTTTCTTATTTTTTGAAGCGGGACGGTTCTGAGACTGAAACTTCTTATCCATCCGAACCAGATCGCTGTTAATACCCGAGGCCTTACTTTCAACCACCGGCACCATTTCAAGCTCTTCAAAATTAGCCGGAATGATACCCCGGTTATTTAATCCAACAATCTTCATTACCTGAGGAATGGATACGGGATACCAGTTGTCATCTCCCCGGAAGCTGAACCACATGATTTTACGGAAAATGTCCGTTTTAATCAGGTTGGCTTCGCCCTTTTGAACTCTGATAGGAGCCTCCAGGGTAGGAATATCTCTCAGAGCGTCAATATACGTTTCCAGTTCGTAGTTCAGACAGCATTTCAGTCGTCCGCACTGACCGGATAATTTTACCGGATTAAGCGAAAGGTTCTGATACCGGGCTGCTGAGGTAGTTACGTTCTTAAAGTCAGTTAACCACGTAGAGCAGCACAGTTCCCGACCACATACCCCAATGCCGCCAATACGGGCCGCTTCCTGCCGCAGACTGATCTGCTTCATTTCGATCCGTACTTTAAACTCACTGGCCAGAACCTTAATCAGTTCCCGAAAATCTACGCGTTCGTCCGAAGAGTAATAAAACGTAGCTTTCGTTCCGTCGGCCTGAAACTCAACGTCTGATAATTTCATGTTGAGATTCAGCTCCTTTACAATTTCGCGGGCCCGGTACATCGTTGGTAAATCACGAGCAACGCTTTGCTCATGTTTCTCCAGATCTTTTGCCGTAGCCTTACGGTAGACCTGACGAATCTCGGGATCTTTAATGCTTCGTTTCACAATCTGTAAACGAACCAGTTCTCCCTGTAATGAAACAAAACCCAGGTGGTGACCACTCTGCATTTCTACCACTACCGGGTCGCCCGTGTAAAGCTCAAGCTGGGTCGTATTACGGAAATATTCCTTCCGGCCACCCTTGAATTTCACTTCCACCAGATTACTCCGCTGGTTCATCGGCAATCCCAGACCCGGAGCTTCCATATCCGACAACCAGTCGAATACGTTCATTTTATTACAGCCACCCGTTCCACAGGCTCCATTGTTCTGACAACCTGATACAGCGGTGGCATCTTTATTACCTTTGGTCCGGATGCTTCCACAGCCACCCGTTCCACATGATGCACATCCCATTTTTTGTATGTAGAATTTTTGAATGATAGAAAATTGAACGCCACTCCCAAAAGAGCTTTCATTCATTCAGGTATTCTACCATCCAAAATTATAAAAGATCGAGGCCGATGTCCCGTCGGAAGTACTTGCCTTCGTATTGAACCGCGGCTGCCGCCGTTTGCGAACGCTGGCGGGCTTCAGTAATGGAGGTGCCTAAAGCCGTTACGGCCAGTACACGCCCTCCGTTGGTAACTACTTCCCCTGCGTCTGAATGCTTGGTTCCGGCGTGGAAAACAGTAGTATAGTTTTGTTTGTCAGGTACTTGAATGACATCACCCTTGCCATAATCTCCGGGATAACCTCCCGCTACCACAACCGTAGTTACGGCAGTTTTGTTGGACACAGCGAAGTTGACATACTTCAGTTTACCTTCGGCTGCTGCTTTTAAAATGACGAGCAGATCAGAGTCGATACGGGGTAATACTACTTCCGTTTCGGGATCGCCCATGCGGCAGTTATACTCAATAACGTAAGGATCCCCTTTCACATTCATTAAGCCAATGAAAATGAAACCTACATACCGAATGCCTTCTGCCTTCAGTCCATTCATGGTTGGACGAACAACGCGTTCTTCCACTTTTTTCTGAAAGGCATCGTCATAAAAAGGTACGGGCGAAACTGCTCCCATACCTCCGGTATTCGGACCCGTGTCACCTTCGCCAATACGTTTGTAATCTTTGGCTTCAGGCAGGATATGGTAATGTTCCCCGTCCGTTAACACAAACACGGACAATTCAATTCCGTGCAGATATTCTTCAATGACTACTTTATGCGACGCATCACCAAACTTGGCCTCTACCAGCATTTCGCGAAGCGTACTCTGAGCTTCCTCTGCGTTGGCAGCAATGATTACTCCTTTGCCCGCAGCCAGACCGTCGGCTTTCAGAACCAGCGGAAACTGTTGCTGAGTAATGTATTCCAGACCTTCTTCGAGGGTTTCTTTGACAAACGTGCGGGAAGCGGCCGTTGGGATATGGTTTTTAGCCATGAAGTTTTTGGAAAAATCCTTCGATCCTTCCAATTGGGCTCCTTTGCTGTCGGGTCCCAGTACTAAAACTTTTTTCAGGTCTTCCCGACCTTCAAAGTAATCACGAATACCCCGCACCAGCGGTTCTTCAGGGCCCACGATTACCAGTGAAATACTATTTTCAAGAACGGCGGTAGCAATGGCTTCAAAGTCATTTACTCCGATGGACAGATTGGTGGCTAATTGAGCCGTACCTGCGTTGCCAGGGGCTACAAATAACTTTTGACACAAAGGACTCTGTACGATTTTCCAGGCAAAAGCGTGCTCCCGGCCGCCAGATCCTACGATGAGAATGTTCATCGGATAATTTTATTGCTATTAAAGAAAACCTAGGCGTTACGCCTAAATAATCAAAGCGTTTTAAAGTGAAAATGTGAAACTATACAGAAAACCTGACCGGATTAGTGGCCTAATTCACTGTGGAATTTGATACGCATGAGGCGAAGCTCTTCTTCCGAGTAATCACCACCCAGTTCTTTCATGGCGACGGCCATCGAATCTGTTTCGGCACTCATGAAGTACTCATAAATCTCATCCTGGCGGTCATCGTCCATTAACTGGTTGATGTAATAATCCAGATTAAGTTTGGTACCGGAGTAGCAAATGTGCTCGATTTCTTCGATCAGCTCGGTCATGCCGAGGTCTTTAGCCTCGGCAATTTCTTCCAGATCAATTTTACGATCGATTTGCTGGATAATGAAAATCTTAACTTTAGACTTGTTCGTGGTGGTCTTTACCACTACTTCTGTCGCCGTCTCGATTTCATTTTCTTCTACGTATCGGGTAATGACTTCAATGAATTGCTTGCCAAACTTAACGGCCTTCCCCATTCCTACGCCCGTAATCTGGGCTAACTCCTGGATGGTGGAAGGATACGTAGTGGCCATTTCTTCCATCGAAGGATCCTGGAAAATAACATAGGGCGGAATGTTCTTTTCCTTGGCAATTTTCTTCCGGAGGTTTTTGAGCATTTCAAAGAGAGCCTCGTCGTATGCTTTCGCATTGGAACTGATCTCTTCCTTGTCTTCCTCCTTTTCGTCGGCCTGATGGGTATAGTCGTGATCTTTCGACAAGGTAACCACAAACGGAGCTTCCAGGAACTGAGCAGCTTTTTCGCTCAGTTTCAGCGTTCCGTAGTTTTCGATGTCTTTATCCAGAAAACCCAGAATGGTCAACTGTTTGATGATGGAATGCCAGAACTCCGGCGTTTGTAAACCATCGTCTTTTTTACCGGAGGTTTTGGGCTTGGCTTTGGTAATTACATTACCTTCCTCATCCTCCTCTTCCTCGGCATCGTCGTCATCCAGGTCTTCCTCGTAACCTACTTTGTACTTTCCTTTTCCGAAAACTTCCAGTTTGTTATGTCCGTGACTCAGTACATAAGGATTCTCAACCCCTAACAGGATATCCGCGATGTGATTACAGTCGAATCGGTTACCCGTGAGCTGAACTGCTTTCAGAATCCATTCTACTTCATCCTGCATTTTAAATTTCTGCGTAGCTTTCAGACAGTTATCGCAGAAACCGCAGTCTTTCGAGAAGTACTCGCCAAAATAGCCCAGTAACTGACGGCGGCGGCAAAGCCCAAGGTTAGAGTAACTAACCATTTCCATCAATAGAGCCTTGGCATTGTCACGTTCCGTAACGGGCTTATCCTTATTGAACTTATCCAGCTTAACAATGTCGTCGTAACTGTAGAACATCACGCAGTTACCTTCCAGACCATCGCGGCCCGCCCGACCCGTTTCCTGGTAATAGCCTTCCAGTGATTTGGGAGCGTCGTAGTGAAGCACGAACCGGACATCCGGCTTATCAATACCCATTCCGAAGGCAATGGTAGCAACGATAACCTCGGCTTCTTCGTTGAGGAACGAATCCTGATTACCCATTCGTGTGTTTGGGTCCAGGCCAGCATGGTAAGGCAACGCTTTGACTCCATTCACATTCAGCAACTCCGCAATTTCTTCAACAGTCTTGCGGCTCAGGCAGTAAATGATACCTGATTTGCCCGCCTGACCCTTAATGTACTTGATGAGCTGCTTATTAACGTCCTTCGTTTTAGGGCGAATTTCGTAATACAGATTCTTCCGGTTAAAAGAAGATTTATAAACGCAGGCGTCTTCCATTTGCAGGTTCCTGATGATATCCTGCTGAACTTTTGGAGTAGCCGTAGCGGTCAGGGCAATGAGGGGTAGCTCGGGGTTAATGGTTTCGACGATGTGACGAATCCGGCGGTATTCCGGACGAAAATCGTGACCCCATTCCGAGATACAGTGAGCTTCGTCGATGGCTACGAAAGAAATGTTGGCTTTTTGAAGAAAAGCCAGGTTTTCTTCCTTCGTCAGCGATTCAGGAGCTACGTATAGAAGTTTTATTTCGCCGTTCAGTACGTCCTTTTTGACCTGGGTCATTTCGGATTTGCTGAGCGTAGAATTCAGAAACTGGGCGTTTACTCCCACGGCATTCAGCTGATCAACCTGATTTTTCATCAGAGCAATCAGCGGAGAGATAATCACGGCGGTTCCTTCACTAACCACAGCTGGCAATTGGTAACACATGGACTTACCAGCCCCGGTGGGCATGATAACAAACGTGTGATTCCCTGCCAGGAGGTTACAAATAATGTCTTCCTGCTCACCCCGGAACTGTGAGAAGCCGAAAACCTCTTTCAATTTTGCCCTGAGGGTTTCCTTCAACGACGCATCAACGAGCATGGCCATTTGTACTTTTCTTCAACATCAAATGATGGTTAGATGCTATTAAGGGGAAATAATCCTGACGCTATACGTTTAGCAATCAGAATTGAAATTAATAAAAAAACTCTGGACAGAGCCAAAATCTTTTAGAGTTATGACATAAAAAGAATCAGTCAGGTCGTAACTCAACTCAAACCGGAGAGGATTCTAGCGAAGACGTTCGAAGGCATCTTTCACCTTACGCTCGTCCATTCGAATGAAACGATTCGCGGCTACATTGGCAAGAAGAGCGATAGTCAGGGCAAAAAAGCCAACTTTGAAGCTACCCGAGGTTTCCGGATTGAACAGACCATTGGCCTTAACGTGTGACTCGTAAGTGGAAAGGCCCAGTAGGGTAATCATCACCAGGGTATTGATCAGATTCAGAAGCATCTGGCGAACCCGATTAGTAAACTGCAGTAATGAAAACAAAGCTAAACCACCTGCCAGAATAGCCAATGCTGCCAGATAAAGCTTGGACTCCTCTACGACCTGCTTAGCAGCATTGGTATAGGTTAACGAAAAAGCACTTAAGGTAGCGGACTGTTCTCCAACGGTTTTTTCCCAAAGGGGCAAACCTAAAAACACACCCATCGATACGATAATTAGAGCTAAGAATAAAGTTTGGGGACGCTGAAGCATATACTTTTCAAATGGGATTGATTAAACATCAGTAAATAATCATCACGCAAGACATCCCATCTCGTCTGAATGATGAGTGTGTAAAGTTAAATGTAGAATTAATGAAATGACTAGAATCAAAGTCAAATAGATTTTTTAAAAAAAAATGTGAGACGTTAATAGTTGACTTTCAGAGATTTGTTCTGCTGAAGAAGTAGAACTAAGAAAAAAAATATTACTTTTTTTTACACACCTCTTGACAAACCCCGTTTTTCGAGCGTACATTTGCATTCCCAAACGACGGGAAATAAGGCAAATAAAAACAAGCGAAAGTAGCTCAGCTGGTAGAGCGCGACCTTGCCAAGGTCGAGGTCGCGGGTTCGAACCCCGTCTTTCGCTCAGCAAAAAGGCTCCGCAAGTCGGAGCCTTTCTTGTAGAGGCCCGGGTGGTGGAATGGTAGACACGAAGGACTTAAAATCCTTTGGGCAGTGATGCCTGTACGAGTTCGAGTCTCGTCCCGGGTACAAAGCCTGATAAGCAATCGCTTGTCAGGCTTTTCTCTTTTATATACTTCTTCAAAGCAGAAGCTCAGATGGTATCCTTTTGACTGATCATATCTTATGATTAAATCTTCTTGCTATCTTGTTAAGTCTTTACCTTCCTCTTCTTCCGATCCATGCGTTTACTAACTACGCTTGTCTGCTGTCTATTGGGCCTGGGACTTAGTCCGGCTCAGACCATCGAAAAACCCAAACTGGAAATCACGAAACTGAACGATGACGTGTTCGTGCATGTGACCTACGGTATGTATCAAAATCAGGCGATTCCCTCCAATGGACTGATTGTTAATACTAAAGATGGAGTAGTCCTGATTGATACGGGCTGGGATACAAAAGACGATACGGATAACACTCGCCAGATCCTTCAGTGGGTAAATGATCATCTGCATAAGCCCGTAAAGCTTTGTATTGTGACTCATTCACATGATGACCGGGTTGGGGGAATTAGTGAATTAAAAAAGGCAGGTGTCCGTGTAATCAGTACGCCGCTCACGGCTCAAAAGTCAGTAAAAGAAGGTTACGAGGCACCTGAATCCATTTTACCAGCCGATACAACGTTTTTAATGGGTAAAGTACCCTTTCGCTGTTACTTTCCGGGCGAAGGCCATACCAGCGACAATATCGTGGTATGGTTACCCAGCTACAAAATCCTGCATGGAGGCTGTCTGATTAAAAGTGTGGCGGTGTTCGGAATGGGTAACATTGCCGATGCCAACCTTAACGCATGGAGTAACTCCGTCAGACAATTAATCCGGCAATTTGGCTCGGCCCGATTGGTCATTCCCGGCCATGATCGATGGGGAGATGTAAAAGCTCTGGAGCATACCTTACACCTGGTAGAAAAATTCAACGCAGCCCGGCACTAACTCCGGATGGATATACAAAAAGCGACTAGTCCATCTGATTGAACTAGTCGCTTTTATTTATACTCTTATTTGAAAGATACTGAATCAGTGCTGATTCGCCTTCTGAGCAAGCCAGAAATCCAACGCCCGGCGTAGCATTTCACTTACTTCCCGATATCCACCGGGTTTTACCAGATAGGCGTTCGCTCCCAGATCGAAGGCTTCCCGCATGTCTTTGGGATTATCAGAAGTACTGTATACGACAATCGGCAGGTAACGTCCGTGCGAGTTGGAACGAATCTGCTGCAAAACTTCAAAACCATTACTACCGGGTAAATTCAGATCGAGCAGTAGCATCTTGGGGAGCACTGATTCCTTACTTTCATAATTACCCCGACTCAGGACGTAATCTATCGCTTCGTTACCCGTTGTAATTACTTTATATGTA
>JAAIGF010024240.1_pt1 | contig 10918 bp, 9 predicted proteins | sample 6487441 | NCBI WGS metagenome assembly JAAIGF01 (sample SAMN13974129, study PRJNA590717) | phyllosphere metagenome | biome: pepper field; feature: multiple bacterial spot infested pepper fields; material: pepper leaves; isolation source: leaves from pepper fields | host: Capsicum annuum ...
CAGCAAGGTGCCGCCAGCCGGGCCAAGATAGCGTTCGCTCACGAACATGATGCCCTGGCCGATCAGGCCACCCGCGCCATAAGGCAAATAGGTACCCAGGAACCGCAGGCGCAGTGCTTCCAGTCCCATCGACCCCAGCAGCAGCAGGCCAAAGCCCAGTGCCTGCTCCCAGCGCACGCGGGGCAAGGCATCCGGATCGCCCTTCTCGGCGATCTGGTCGGCCAGCCGCTGGTAGCCGGCATAGACCCGCTGCAACAGCAGGATGACCCACCACCAGGACGAGAAACCGAAGATGTAAAGCGCCATGTCGGCCAACTGCGCGCCGAAATAGCCGCCGCTGTTCAGCACCTGGTGGCTTTCCACCGAGTGTGACCAGCCCGGATCGGACGCGTGGTAGGTCGCGATGACCAAGGTGAGATACGCCGCCAGCGAGGCGAAGAAGATCCATCTTGCTTCGCGCGCCAGGCGCGACAGGCTGCCCGGGATCAAGTCCAGCAGGGAGCGTGAAGAGGATTGCCGGACAGTGCCAGCCGATCGAGAACGAGCCATCCCGCAATTATAAGGTTTCGCGTAAGGCCGACGGCCATCCCCACGCCCGGAAAGCCCGAGCGCGGTGCAACGAGGTGCTACTTGAAAACAGCTTGCGGGGAACCTTTCTGTGCGCGACCGATCGTTGAGCCGCTTTGCAAGCGCGTGAAAAACGCTGGTTCGATCCCCATGTGATGGGAACAGCCCTGATCGGGCCACTCCTATAATGGTCAATTCTTCGGATCACAGGCCCTTTACCGGGCCGGTAATGCCAGCCATGAGCCAAAACACGCACGCCAACGTCCTGATCCTCGGTTCGGGCCCCGCCGGCTACACCGCCGCCATCTACGCCGCCCGCGCCAACCTCAAGCCGGTGCTGGTCACCGGTCTGGCCCAGGGTGGCCAGTTGATGACCACGACGGAAGTGGACAACTGGCCCGCCGACGTCATGGGCGTCCAGGGTCCGGACCTGATGCAGCGCTTCCAGGAACACGCCGAGCGCTTCAATACCGAGCTGATCTTCGACCACATCCATACGGTCAAGCTCGACCAGCGCCCGTTCACCCTCATCGGCGACTCCGGCACCTACACCTGCGACGCGCTGATCATCGCCACCGGCGCTTCGGCCAAGTACCTGGGCCTGCCGTCCGAGCAGAGCTTCATGGGCCGTGGCGTGTCGGGTTGCGCCACCTGCGACGGCTTCTTCTACAAGAACCAGGACGTCGCCGTGGTGGGCGGCGGCAACACGGCCGTGGAAGAAGCGCTGTACCTGTCGAACATCTGCCGCAAGGTCACGCTGATCCATCGCCGCGACAAGTTCCGCGCCGAGCCCATCATGGTCGACAAGCTCAACGAGAAGGTCGCCGAGGGCAAGATGGAACTCAAGGTCTTCAACGAGCTGGAAGAAGTGCTGGGCGACCAGTCCGGCGTGACCGGTGCGCGTATCCGCAACAACCAGACCGGCGAGACCGAAGACCTGCCGGTATCCGGTGTGTTCATCGCCATCGGCCATCACCCCAACACCGACATCTTCCAGGGCCAGGTCGACATGAAGGACGGCTACATCGTCACCCGCAGCGGCCTGAACGGCCTGGCGACGATGACCTCGGTGCCGGGCGTGTTCGCCGCGGGCGACGTGCAGGACCACGTGTATCGCCAGGCCATCACCAGCGCCGGCACGGGCTGCATGGCCGCGCTCGACGCCCAGCGCTGGCTGGACGGCGAGGCACGCTGATCCGTTCCCGGGCGCGCGGGTTGCTGCAACCCCGCGCCGGGCGAATCATCGTCATGCCGCGCCACCTTCACAGGGTGGCGCGGCATGACTGCAAGCGCTGCAACACTTCCCCCTGACAATCCCGGCATCGACACACGGAGCATCGGGTGGCCAAGAAACCGCTGCATACCGGCTTCGCCGGCCTGAAGGCCATGCGCCAGGCCCTGCAGGAACGCCAGCGCGCCGACGAAGCGGCCGAAGCCGAACGTCGCCGCACCGAAATCGCCGGCCGCCGCGCCGCCGAAGAGTTCCGTCACGCCATGGCGGGCATCACCCCCATGCGCGACACCGGCCGCGCCACCCTGGGCTCGACGCCCCCGCCTCCCCTGCCGCTCAAGCGCTGGGAAGACGACCAGGCCGTGCTGCGTGAATCCCTGTCGGACGAGTACGGCGCCGACTGGCTCATCGAAACCGACGAGACGCTGTCCTACCGTCGTACCGGGCTGGGCCAGGACGTCGTACGCAACCTGCGCCGTGGCCAGTGGACCGTGGGCGCGCAAATCGACCTGCACGGCTATCGTGTCGACGAAGCCCGCGAAGCGCTGGGCGCCTTCCTGCGCGACCACGTCAAACGCGAAGTACGCTGCGTACGCGTGATCCACGGCAAGGGCCTGGGCTCCAAGAACAAGACGCCCGTGCTGAAGGAAAAAGTGCGACGCTGGCTGGTGCAGAAAGACGAGGTGCTGGCCTTCGTCGAGGCACGCCCCGTCGACGGCGGCGCGGGCGTGGTGCTGGTGCTGCTGCGGTCGCGGCGCACGGAAGACGCGGCGGCCTGAACGCGCGCTTCCTGCGAACCTGTGGACAACGGACCGACGCCGGGCCGTTACGTCTCGACCCGCGGCGCGTGTTCGGCCATCAGTTCGGTGACCCAATCCATGAACACGCGCAGCTTGGCGCTGACGTGCCGGTTGGGCGGATAGGCCAGATGCATGGGCATGGTCGTCATCTGCCAGTCCTGGAACAACGGCGTCAGCTCGCCTTGGGCCACGTGCGGCTTCGCCATATAGGCGGGCAGCCACAAGACGCCCAGCCCGGCAAGGCCGGCCGCCAAGTACGCATTGCCGTCATCGACCGCCACCACGTACTGGCCGTGGACGTTGACGCTTTCGTTGCCACGGCGCATGGCGTACGGAAACGTCTTGCCCGCCCGCGACCACACGAAGCCAACGATACGGTGATGGGTGTTCTCCAGTTCGTTGGGATGGGCAGGCGCCCCGGCGCGCGCCAGGTATTCAGGCGCGGCATACACGCCAAGCTGCAAATCGCCCACATGCCGTGCGACCAGCGACAGATCGATGATGCTGCCACCGCGCACCACGCAATCCACGCTGTCGCCCACCACGTCGACCAGGCGATCGCTCACGCCCATGTCGAGCTGGATGTCCGGATAGCGCGCGTGAAACGCTGGCAGCGCAGGGACCAGGATCATCCTGGCGAACGGGCTGGGCACGTCCACCCGCAACCGGCCACGCGGCAGCGACGCCGCGACCGAAAGACTGGTTTCTGCGTCGTCCATGTCGGCCAGCAGGCGCACGGCCCGCTCGTAGAACGCCGCGCCATCGGCAGTCATCGCGACCTTGCGCGTCGTGCGATTGAGCAGCTTCACCCGCAGGCGCGCCTCCAACTGTTGCACCAGTTGGGTGACGGTGGTCTTGCTCATGTGCAGCGTATCGGCCGCCTTGGTGAAACTGCCGGCCTCGACCACCCGGACGAACGCTCGCATTGCATCGAACCGGTCCATGCCCGCTCCGCATCACAGGAATTGTTTGGATTCTACAAACAGTGATGGGTGGGCTTGGGCGTTTATTGCGCCTGCATACCTCTTTAGAGTGGCTTCATCCACTTCACAAAGGACATGCTCATGAGCAAGCGCGACGTTGTTTCCCCTCCAGGCCGCCACGCCCTGTATGAACGGCACCGCTACTCGCCCGCCGTGCGGTCCAATGGCTTCCTGTTCGTATCGGGCCAGGTCGGCAGCCGTGAAGACGGCTCGCCCGAACCCGATTTGCAGGATCAGGTCCGCCTGGCGTTCCAGAACCTGAACGCCGTGCTGAAGGCAGCCGGTTGCACCTTCGACGACGTGGTCGACGTCACCGTTTTCATGGTCGACCCTGATTCGATCTTCGAAAAAGTCTGGGAAGTCGTCCCCGAATACTGGGGCGAAGCGCCCTTCCCCAACATCACCGCCGTCGGCGTGACATGGTTGTCGGGCTTCCAGTTCGAAATCAAGGTCGTGGCCAAGCTGCCTTGACCGGGGCTCAACGCAGGGCGGCCGGTCGCACGTAACCGGGGAAATCGCGGTCCAGCACGTCTTTGAAGAAAGGCGACTGGAACGCGTCGACCAGATCGGCCACCCACGGTGCCTGCTTGTCGCCCGTGCGCACGGCGGCCACCAGCAGGTACTTGTCCAGCGTCTTCTCCAGCGCCACGGCTTCGGTCAGCTTCAAGCCCGAGGCAATCGCAAAGTGGCCGTGGATCGCTGAGAACTCCGTGTCTTCCAGCGCACGCGGCAGTTGGGCCGATTCCAGCAGCACGAACTTCAGCTTCTTCGGATTCTCGGCGATATCGCGCTCGGTGACCGTCAGCGGATCGACGTTGGCCTTGACCTTCACCAGACCCGACTGCTCGAGGAACACCAGCGTGCGCGACAAGTTGGTCGGATCGTTGGGCAAGGCGATGCGGTCGCCTTCCTGGATCTCGGCCAGCGACTTGCGCTTCTTCGAATACAGACCCAGGGGCGCGATCGGCCCCTGCACCACGTCGGTCAGATCGAGATTGTGGCGCTTGGCGAAGTTCTGCAGATAGACGATGTGCTGGAAGTAGTTCACGTCCAGCCCGCCCTGTCCCAGGGCGATGTTCGGCTGCACGTTGTCGCTGAACTCGATGATCTTGACCGCGTAGCCCTTCTTTTCGAGCTGGGGCTGAATGCCCTTGCGCAGCACCGTGCCATTGGCACCGGCGGTCGTGCCGATCACCACCTCCTTCTTGGCCTGCGCCAGCACCGGGGCGCTGGAAAAACCGAGGGTGGCGGCCAGCAGGCCGAGAACAACACCGCGACGAAGAACTTGCATGGGACGAACGCTCCTGGACAGCATGACGAAAGCGGCTTGTCATGCAGCCGGGCCGCTTGCCCAGGCTTGCAGACAAGCGCGGCCGTCATTGTCCCGAGGCAGCGCTCGCGGTCGAAAGAATCAATCGTCCTATCGATATACCGAAACGACGAGGCGACGTGGCCTTAGACGGCCGCTTCGCCCTGCTCGCCGGTACGGATGCGGATCACCTGCTCCACCGGCGTCACGAAGATCTTGCCGTCACCGATCTTGCCGGTGCGGGCCGCGCGCAGGATGGCTTCCACCGCCTGCTCCACCAGCTCGTCGCCCAGCACCACTTCCAGGCGGATCTTCGGCAGGAAATCGACCACGTATTCCGCACCGCGATACAGCTCGGTGTGGCCCTTCTGACGGCCGAAGCCCTTGACCTCGGTCACGGTCAGACCGGTGATACCCACCTCGGCCAACGCCTCGCGGACCTCGTCGAGCTTGAAAGGTTTGATGATGGCGGTGACTTGCTTCATGGTGAGTCTCTGGGGATCGGGCAATGGAAAACGGGCGACGCGGCCCGGGCGTACAGGAGATGCCTGCGCACCGGCTGACGCATGCCAGCCGGTCATCGTAGATCGATTCTAATGCAGTGTCCCTGCCATGAACGCGGGCAATGCAGCCTTAAAGCGAATCAGGCACCCGCTCCACATCTTCCAGCCACACCGTCGCCACTGAATCGCTGGGCGCGCGCCAGTCGCCACGCGGCGACAGCGATCCGCCGCTGCCCACTTTGGGCGCGTTCGGCACGCACGACCGCTTGAACTGGCTGCCCTGGAAGAAACGCCGCACGAAGATCTTCAGCGTCGACTTGATGGTCGACAGCGGATAGGCGTTGCGCACCACGTGCGCCTCTTCCGGCCACGGCCCCACCTCGGCATCGGCCCAGGCGCGATGCGCCATGAACGCGATCTTGCTGGGCGCAAACCCGTAGCGCACCGTGTAGTACAGATTGAAGTCCTGCAGATCGTAGGCGCCGATCGTGGCTTCGGTGCTCTGCACCTTGCCCGTGTCCTTGTTGGCGGGCACCAGTTCCGGACTGATCTCCGTATCCAGAATGTCCAGCAGCACCTGCCGGGCATCCGCCCCCGTGCTTTCCGTCTCGGCCACCCAGCGCACCAGGTGGCGGATCAGCGTCTTGGGCACACTGGCATTCACGTTGTAATGCGACATATGGTCGCCCACGCCGTAGGTGCACCAGCCCAGCGCCAGCTCGCTCAGGTCGCCCGTGCCCAACACCAGCGCCCCGCGATGATTCGCGAGCCGGAACAAATGGTTGGTGCGCTCGCCCGCCTGCACGTTCTCGAAGGTGATGTCGTAGACCTCTTCGCCGTTGGCGAACGGATGCTCCAGGTCCTTCAGCATCAGCATGCAGCTCGGGCGGATGTCGATTTCCTTCGCCTCGCAACCAATCGCCTGCATCAGCCGGTGCGCCTGCTGCAAGGTACGCGTGCCCGTCGCAAAGCCCGGCATGGTGTAGGCCAGGATGTTCGTGCGCGGCAACTTCATGCGATCCATCGCCTTGGCGGCGACCAGCAGCGCATGGGTCGAATCCAGGCCGCCCGACACCCCGATCACCAGCTTGTCGATGCCGCTGGAGGACAGACGCTGCACTAATGCCTGGACCTGGATGTTGTAGACCTCTTCACAGCGCTCGTCGCGGCGCGTGCGGTCGGCGGGGACGTAGGGGTAGCGGGGGATGATGCGGTCGAGGGGAAGAGGCTTGGCCAGATCCAGATCGAGCGTGAAATCGACGGTTCGGAACTCCGCGATCTGGGCCGCGTGCATGCGCACGGCCTGACCGAAGCTGGACTGCCGCATGCGCTCGCGCGACACCTTTTCCAGATCCGTGTCCGCGAAGATGAGGTGCGACTCGTCAGAAAAACGCTCTGACTCGGCAAGCTTTTCACCGTTTTCGTAGATCAGCGCCTGGCCATCCCAGGCAAGGTCGGTGGTCGATTCGCCCAGGCCAGCCGAGGAATACAGATAGGTCGCCAGGCACCGCGCCGACTGCTGGCTGACCAGTTGATGCCGGTAACCCGACTTGCCAACCGTGATGTTGGATGCCGACAGATTGACCAGCACCGTCGCGCCAGCCAACGATCCGTAGGACGACGGCGGGATGGGGGTCCACAGGTCTTCGCAGATTTCCACGTGGAAAGTGAAGAACGGCAGGTTCGAGGCCGAGAACAGGAGCTTCGCGCCGAAGGGAACCGTCTGGCCCAGCAAGGTGACTTCAGTCGACACCGCTTCGTCGGCCGAATTGAACTGGCGCGCTTCGTAGAACTCGCCGTAGTTCGGGAGGTAGGTCTTGGGGACCACGCCCAGGATGCGGCCTTGGTGGATGACGACCGCGCAGTTGAAGAGGCGGTGGTCCACGCGGAGCGGGAGGCCGACGATGGCCACGGTAGCCAACGTTGTGGAAGCGTCGACGATTGTGGCCAACGCGGCCTCGCAGGCATCCAACAGCGCACGCTGGTGGAACAGGTCATCGCAGGTGTAGGCGGACAGTCCGAGTTCGGGGAAGACGGCTAGTACAGCATCTCTAGCCGCAGCAGCACACATGAAGTTAACTGTCTCTTTTGCATTAAGAAACGGACTAGCGATGTGACACTGCGGACTAGCGACTGCAACACGAGCAAAGCCGTGAGTATAGAAGTTCTGAAAAAATTCCTGCTTCATGATTTTTAATTCGAAGTCGGACACAACGCATCCAATTTTTAAGGCAAGAACGACAGTTCAGATAGACGACACTCAAGAAATTACTTATTATTACAAAAGCATCATGAAAAATCTATGCATGCACTGTAACAGACTCACAAGCCACAATTCCGATTGCAGTAAACGCATCAAGCACCCACCGCTATCTGCTAAAAAGAAAGAAATTTTAAATTTAAATAAATTTTTATAGATACAAAATAAGTTCCCAGCGAAGCCCCCCCACTCAGCCTAAATGAGCTCGAAATCATGCCAATGGACTATTCGCAGTATCAATCTGAAATTGTATCTGATGTAGAACAAGTGCTTGCTGATGCGCAGTGCCAACCAATCCTCTTCGTTGGTTCAGGGTTCACGAAAAGATACGCTGGCGGCCCAAACTGGGAACAATTGCTAACTCAACTAGCTGATCAGTGCCCGCTAATAGAGAAAGACTTTGCCTACTACAATCAAAAACACAATGGCGATTTCAAGAAAATTGGCAGCATTTTTTCTGAAATATATCGCGAGTGGGCCTGGACGAGTGGAAAATCTAACTTTCCAGAAGGTTATTTTTCATCGGAAGCATCAAGCGACATTTTCATAAAACACACCATCTCCGATCTCCTCAAAACATTACCACCGGAAGAAGGGAAATACGGATCTTCAGATCTAAACCATGAAATCCAAGCCCTGCGCAACATAAGGCCTCACGCAGTTATCACCACAAATTACGATGAGGTTATAGAACCACTATTCCCTGATTACGAAAGAATAATTGGTCAACAAATAATGAGAAAGGGGTACCTATCAATTGGTGAAATATTTAAAATTCATGGCTGCAGGTCAGACCCGGCCAGCATCGTTATCAACGAAGCGGATTACAGCAGATTCAACGAAGACCACAAATATCTTAGCGCAAAACTTCTAACTTACTTCATTGAGCACCCACTTATTTTTATTGGGTATAGCGCAGAAGACCCAAACATCAAATCTATTCTTTACGACGTTGATCGTATGGTTCGAGCAGATTTCTTACTCGTCCCAAATATTTTTATTCTTGAATGGGACCCAAATATAACTAGCGCATCATATCCAGCTCGCGACAAAGTTATATCAGTTTCGTCAAATAAAAACATTCGCATCAAGAGTATCAGCGCATCATCTTTTGGATGGGTTTTTGAAGCATTTGGACAAGCCAGCAATCTAGAAAAAGTTAATACGAAGCTCTTGCGTGCGCTCATGGCCCGCTCATTTGACCTAGTTCGCTCCGATATTCCTAAAAAACATGTGGAAATAAACTTTCAACAGCTCGAACACGCAATCGAAAGCGGCGAATCTTTTGCTAGCCTATTTGGTGTCACATCACTATCAGATCCATCCAAATTTAATCTTGAATACAAATACTCTCTCACTGAAGTAGGATATCAGCTTGGCTATCCTGGCTGGCATAAAGCTTCTGACCTAATCAAAGCCCTTCATAAAGCAAGCGGATTTGACATGAAAGCATCGGACAACAAGTACCATCTCACCATTAGGCCAGGCCATTCAGTGAAAAACATTGCACACAAATACACTGACGCAGCTGTCGACCTTCTTAAGAAATTTCAGTTAGGGCACGATTATAAAATAGACCCACAATGCCGTTAGCCCACCAACGGAATTTTATAATATGAAACTCATCTGAGCTGCGCGAAGCAGCTCAGATGGATAAAAACCTACTTCGCCACAGGCATCGTAAACTCCGCCCCCTTCGCAATACTGTCCGGCCACCGCTGCATCACACTCTTGAAGCGCGTATAGAACCGCACACCCTCTTCACCATAAGCATGGTGATCGCCAAACAGCGACCGCTTCCACCCACCGAACGAGTGCCACGCCATCGGCACCGGAATCGGCACGTTCACGCCCACCATGCCGACCTGCACACCGTGCGTGAACGCGCGTGCCACGCCGCCGTCGGACGTGAACAACGACACGCCATTGCCGAACTCGTGCTTGTTGATCAGATCCAGCGCGGTCGCAAAGTCGGGAGCGCGCACCACGGCCAGCACCGGGCCGAAGATTTCTTCCTTGTAGATCTTCATGTCGGCCGTCACGTTGTCGAACAGCGTGCCGCCCACGTAGAAGCCCTTTTCATGGCCCTCGACCTCGTGGCCACGACCATCGACCACCAGCGTTGCGCCTTCCTTCACGCCTTGATCGATATAACCGACCACTTTTGCACGGTGTTCGCCAGTGACCAGCGGGCCCATTTCGATATGACCTTCCAGGCCATTGCCGATTTGCAGCGCCTTCACGCGCGGCACCAGGCGTTCGATCAGGTCATCGGCGATGTCGCCGACCGCCACGGCCACCGAGATGGCCATGCAACGCTCACCGGCTGAGCCGTAGGCGGCGCCGATCAGCGCGTCCACGGCCTGGTCCAGGTTGGCGTCGGGCATGACGACCAGGTGGTTCTTGGCGCCGCCCAGGGCCTGCACGCGCTTGCCACGCTTGGTGCCCTCGGCGTAGATGTATTCGGCAATCGGGGTCGAGCCGACGAAGGACAGGGCTTGCACGTCGGGGTGGGCGATCAGCGCATCCACCGCGACCTTGTCGCCCTGCACCACGTTGAACACGCCGTCGGGCAGACCGGCTTCCTTCAGCAATTCAGCGATACGAATCGCGGGCGAGGGGTCGCGTTCCGAGGGCTTCAGGACGAAGGTGTTGCCGCAAGCGATTGCCACCGGGAACATCCACATCGGCACCATGACCGGGAAGTTGAACGGCGTGATGCCGGCCACCACGCCCAGTGGCTGGCGCATGCTCCAGTTGTCGATGCCGCCGCCGATCTGCTCGGTGAACTGGCCCTTCAACAGTTGCGGGATGCCGCACGCAAACTCCACCACTTCGATGCCGCGCGCGACTTCGCCCTGCGCGTCGGAGAAGACCTTGCCGTGTTCGACGGTGATCATGCGGGCCAGCTCGTCGTGGTGCTGGTCGAGCAGGGCCTTGAACTTGAACAGGACGCGTGCGCGCTTCAGCGGCGCCAGGGCCGACCATGCGGGGAACGCGGCGTGGGCAGCGGCAACTGCCGCGTCGACTTCAGCGGTGGTGGCCAATGCCAGTTGGCCGGTGACTTCGCCAGTGGCGGGGTTGAAGACGTCCTTGCTCTGGCCGGACTGGCCGGCTACGGCGGCACCGCCGATGAAATGGCCGATTTGGGCGATCGAGGTCATGCACACTCCGTCATGCGTAAAGTGAATCCGGGCAGCCGCTGGGCCGCCCGGTGAAGCGCCGCTACACGCGCGGCGCGGTCGTTCTGTTCAATGGAAGGCTG
>JAAIGF010252262.1_pt1 | contig 10912 bp, 8 predicted proteins | sample 6487441 | NCBI WGS metagenome assembly JAAIGF01 (sample SAMN13974129, study PRJNA590717) | phyllosphere metagenome | biome: pepper field; feature: multiple bacterial spot infested pepper fields; material: pepper leaves; isolation source: leaves from pepper fields | host: Capsicum annuum ...
CACCGACCTGGACAACGTGGGCGACAGCGGCTCGGCGATGCGCGCCCTGGCGTCATCGCTGCTGGCGAACGCCGAGACCCGCATCATCTACCGCCAGGAGAGCGACCAGCTCGGCGTCACCGGCGAGATCCTCGGGCTGACCGGCACCGAGCAGAAGCTGCTGCCCACGCTGGGCACCGGGCAAGGGCTGTGGCGGGTCAAGGATCACTCCTACGTCACGCAGCATCAGCTGCACCCGGCCGAGCTCGACCTGTTCAACACGGCCACCCGCATGACCGGGGGCGTGGCGTGAAGCCCCGCTACCGGCGCGGCAGCGACCCGGCCGACAGGCCCGACAAGCCAGCCGCGGCCGCCCAGCCGATTATCCACGTCCCGCACGTCCGAGTCGACGTCGCACCCGACGGCGCCCTGTCCGTCTCGGTCGACGGCGCCCCGTTCACCCCACCGGAGGAGCTGCTCCCGCTGCGACGCGACACCTTCGGGGCGCTCGCCGATCATCTCACCGCCGCCCTGAACGGCCCGATCCGCGTCGAGGTGCATGAGGCGGACGGCTCGACCTTCACCGACATCCTCACGCCACCGCGCCGCCGGAGCCGCTTCGCCCCTCCCGAGCCTGCCTTCCCCCAGCAGGCGTCGGCTCCGGCGGCTGCGGTCCCTGCGCTGATCGAGGTGAGCGCGGACGGGTTCGTGCCCGGCGAGGACGTCGCCCTGGCCATCATCGTCGCCCATTCCGACGCCAGCCCGACCGGGCACGGACGCGCCCTCCTGCAACGGCATCTGCTCGAGCTGGCACCGACTCGCGAGGTACTGCTGCTGGGCCGTATCTCCGGCACCCTGTCCGTCCACCATCCCGACCGGGACCGCCAGTGAGCACGACGACGGGCCGCGGCCCCGAAGACCTGCTCGCAAACCTCGGCATCGGCCTACTGATCGCCGTCGCCGGATTTGCCGGGGTGCTGCGAGTCGCCGGGACGATCGCCGCGTTCCTAACCGGGGCACCGCAGCCGGCCGCCGGCATCGAGGCCGGCCTCGGCGTGCTCCTGCGCCCTGGCGATCCCGGCGATCCGCTGGGCGCACCGGGGCTGAACCCGGTCGTCTACTGGGTCGTGACGGCCCTGCTGCTCGCCGTTCTCGGCGTCGCAGGATGGCGGGGCTCGTCGCTGCTGCGCCGGCACTCGACGGCGACTCGCCGCAACCCGCACCGCATCCAGGGCACCGCGACCGGCGCCGAGGTCGCCCAGGCCGCCTCCAGTCGGGCGCTGCTGCGCCGCGCCTCCACGCTGCGCCCGTCGACGGCGGACCCGAAGCCGGCCGACGTCGGCTACCTGCTGGGCCGCTCGCACGGGCGCCAAGTTTGGGCGTCGGTGGAAGACAGCATGCTGCTGATCGGGCCGCCTCGTGCGGGCAAGGGAATGTTCGTCGCGATCAACGCCATCTTGGACGCGCCCGGCGCGGTCGTGACCACCTCGACCCGACCCGACAACCTCACAGCCACGCTCCGCGCGCGCCGGCGCCGCGGCCCTGTGGCGGTGTTCGACCCGCAGCATCTGGCCGAAGGCGTGCCGGCCGGGCTGCGCTGGTCGCCGGTGCGCGGTTGCGAGACGCCGCTGACGGCGATGATCCGCGCGACGGGCCTGGCCGCCGGGACCGGGCTTTCCTCGGGCGGCGTGGAGGGCGGCGGATTCTGGGAGGGCAAGACCCGCACCGCGCTGCAAGCGCTGCTGCACGCCGCGGCCCTCGACGGGCGTGGCGCCGCCGAACTGTTCCGCTGGACCCTAGACCCGACGGCTGCCGCCGAGGCCGTCGCGATCCTCACCGCCCACCCGCAGGCGGCGACCGGCTGGGCCGAGTCGCTGGAGGCGATGATCCACGCCGACCCCCGCACCCGCGACTCAATCTGGCAGGGCGTGTCCCTCGCCCTGAGCTGCCTGGCCGACCCGCGCGTGCTGGAAGCGGTCACCCCGCGCCCCGGTGAAGACTTCGACCCCGCCGCGTTCCTCACACAGCGCGGGACGCTCTACCTGCTTGCGACCTCGGCCGGCGCCGGCGGCTCCTCGGCGCTGGTCTCCGCCTTCGTGGAAGACCTCGTAGAGACCGCACGACACCTCGCAGCCGTCTCGCCGGGCGCACGCCTGGACCCGCCGCTGCTGCTCGCGTTGGACGAGATCGGCAACCTCGCACCCCTGCCGAGCCTGCCCACGCTGATGGCCGAGGGCGGCGGCACGGGGATCACGACCATGCCCGTGCTGCAGTCCCTCGCCCAGGCGCGGGAAAAGTGGGGTGAGAACGCCGCCGCAGCGATCTGGGACGCCTCCATCGTCAAGATCGTCCTCGGTGGCGCGTCCGGTTCACGCGACCTGCAAGACCTCTCGACCCTCATCGGGGAGCGGGACGAGACCACCTTCTCGGACACGTTCGGCGACCGCGGCTCGCGCTCGTCGCAGCGGTCGGTGCGTCGGGTGGCGGTGATGCCGCCCGAGACGATCCGAACCCTGCCGTTCGGCACCGGGATCACGCTGCTGCGCGCGGCCCCGCCGATCGTCACCGATCTGCGCGCGTGGACCAGCCGCGAGGACGCCGCGACGCTGAAAGCGGACCGCGCCGAGATCGAGGCGCTGCTGCGGCGCCCCGCCTGACTGGCAGCGGACGCGCACCTGCCTGACGGGAACGGCCGCATCTGGCGGCTGTCACGACAGGCAAGGAGCACGACGTGAGCATCCAGACCCAGCAGTCGCTGACCGGGTTCATCGCGACCGAGCCGCAGCTGACCACCACCTCCAAGGGGCAGCCCCGGTTCTACGCCAGGGTCGGCGTGCGGCATCAGCGCGAGGAACCGGACGGCACCATGACCGACCTCGAGCCGACGTTCCACCACCTCGTCCTGTTCCGCGCTGCCGCCAAGCGCGCCCATGCCCTCCTCTCGAAGGACGACAGCTTCGTCGCCAGCGGGCGCGTCCACCCCTTCACGTACGAGCGCGACGGGAAGACGATCCGCGACGAGGAGTTCATCGCGACCGCGATCGGCCACGACAGCCTGCGCACGCGCTACAGCGTCGACCGCAGCCGGCGCGCCGGGCAGGCGGTCGAGGCGGACACCGCCGAGCGCACCACACCGCGCCCGCGCCGCAAGCCGGCGCCGATCGCCGAGGCGCCGCGGCGTCCCTCCGCCGAGTCGACCGCGGTCGTCCTCTGAACGGCGGACCTGCGATGAGCACCAAGGACGAGACCCCGCACGAGCCCGCTTCCGATGCCGGGCCGGAACTGCTGCCGGAGCCGCCGCATCCGGTGAACTGGAACATCCTGACCGCCGACGAGGCCGAGACCGAGTGGCTGGAGCTCAACGCCTGGGTGAACTGGCTGCGCCGCACCTACGGGCTGCCCGCCGCCGTGATCCCGCCGCTGTGGCACCGGCACCCCGAGCTCGTCTGGGAACTGAGCGCGCTGCATCTGCACTGGCTGGGCGCCTACGACCCCGAACAGAACGGGTCGGCCCCGCTCGGGTGGCACCGGGACTTCGCTGACGCGCGGCACCGGCTGCGCGAGTGGGTCGCCGCGTGCGGTACTCGCCTGGACCGTGACCGCCCGACCCGGCAGACCGTGTGGCCCGGCGAAGAGCCTGCCGAGCCTGTCGAGGAAACCCCGATCACCGACCGGGACGCGGACTTCGTGCAGCACGTCCTCGACGACGTTGCCCGCCGTCGGGCAGCCGAGGACGAGTTCTACCGGAACCTCGACCCGGACACGGGCGAGATCCGCCCCTGAGCGTCGGCGTCCGATCACGGGAGCATCCATGCGAGTCTCGCCGCGCACACCTGACGCGGAGGCGGCCTGATGGCCGCGCGCCGCAACCGCGACCCGCATCCGGGTCAGCTCGCGTTCGACCTGTGGGGGCTGGACGAGCAGACCGCCGACGAGTCGCTGGCCGCCGCACTCGTATCCGAGATGCCGGACGAGGCGACCGGGGAGGAACACGCCGATGAACAAGTACGCGGCGGCAGCGCGAGCGCATTGGGAGAGGACGGCCCCGAGCCGGCTGAACGCGCTAGAGAACCCGGAGGAGTTCTTCACGAACCTGGGCCTGGAAGTGCAGGCGCAAGTGTCGGACCTGACGGCAATGCTGGCTGGGACGCGCTCTTCGGAGCAGAATTACTTGCAGGTGGTCGCCCGGCTGGTGACGGCCCGGCGGATAGCGGAGGAGGTCGTGATGGCACAGCTGGTGTGGATCGGCGACCCGGAGCTGCCGCTGGAGCAGGCCCGCGAGGAATGGGAGCAGACCCGGCCCTCGGACGAGAACCTCGTGACCTGGGCCGAGCGGATGCAGGACTCCCCGGACTTGATGCCCTCGACGGTCGAGCTGGAGCAGATGGCGAACGACTGGGCGGTGCCGGTGGCCTTCCTCGAGGGACTGGTGGCGACCGAGCCGCCGCGGGACTACCTGCGGGAGAACCAGGCCGTGCTGCAGGAGGCGGCGACGATCCGCTTTCTGCGCGAACTGAGCTAGCGGCCCCACCCAGGTTCGTCCCCGCCTCGCAAGACGACCTGGCGCCCTCCGGGCAGAAGGCCAGGTTCCAAGCGAACACCGCCGCGATCCGGCTCGTGCGCACGCTGGCCGCCGAAGACCGTGCCGCGACCGCCGAGGAGCAGAAGGTGCTCGCCCGCTGGTCGAGCTGGGGGGCTCTGCCCGATGTGTTCGACGCGGCCAAGGACGGCTGGGACGGCGAACGCGCCGAGCTGCGCGGTCTGCTGGACGAAGCGGAGTGGGACGCCGCGGCGCGCACGACGATCAACGCCCACTACACCGACCCGTTGATCGTCCGGCAGATGTGGCGGGCGATGAGCGCGCTCGGCTTCGCCGGCGGCACCGTGCTGGAACCCGGCTCCGGGGCGGGAACGTTCATCGGCCTAGCACCGGCAACGGCGATGATGACCGGCGTAGAGCTGGACCCGGTGACCGCCGCGATCAGCCAGGGCCTCTACCCGCACGCGACGATCCGCGCCGAGTCTTTCGCCGACACCCGCCTGCCCGAAGCACATTTCGACGCGGCGATCGGCAATGTGCCGTTCGCCGGCGTCGTCCTGCACGACCCGGTCCACAACGGCACCAAGCAGACGATGCACAACCACTTCATCCTCAAATCGCTGCGGCTGACCCGGCCGGGCGGGCTCGTCGCGGTGCTGACCTCGCACTACACGATGGACGCGCAGAACCCCGGCGCACGCCGGGAGATGAACGCCCTCGCGGACCTCGTCGGGGCGATCCGCCTGCCTACCGGCGCGCACCGTCGCGCGGCCGGCACGGAGGTGCTCACCGACCTGCTCGTCTTCCGCCGCCGCGAGGACGACCGGCCGCCCGCCGACGACCTGTGGGAGACCGTCACGCCGGTCAGCATCGACGGGCGGCTGGTGAGGATCAACGCCTACTTCGACGACCGGCCCGAGCGGATGCTCGGCACCGTCGGCGTGCAGCAGGGCATGTACGGGGCGGACACGCTCACCGTCACCGGCGACCTGACCGAGCTGGAGAACACCCTGGCGCTCGCCGTGGACGAGATCGTGTTCTCCGCGCGCCGGCTCGGGCTGACGATGAGCGAACGCACCGCGGCGCAGCAGTCCCGCCGTGCCGCGTTCACCCCGTCAGCGCCGGCCGCGTGGGACGGCAGCATCGTCGCGGTCGACGGCGGCGAGTTCGCGACCGTCGCCTCCGGCGCGCTCGAACCGTTCGCCGTGCCCAGGTCGGCGGCGACCGAACTGCGCGCCCTGCTCGGGCTGCGCGACCGCGCCACCACCCTGCTGACCCTAGAGTCGGCGACGGTGGACGATACGGCCGAGGTCACCGAGGCGCGCGCCGCGCTGCGACGCGACTACCAGAAGTACCTCGGCAAGTATGGCCCTCTCAACCGGTACACGCTGCGGCCGACCGGCCGGCAGAACCCGGCCGGCGAGGACACCTACGCGCGGATCGTGCCGACCCCGATCCGGCTGCTGCGCTCCGACCCGTTCGGGCCGCTCGTGATCGCGCTGGAGCAGTTCGACGACACCGAGCAGACGGCCACGCCGGCGGCGATCATGACCCGCCGCGTCGTCGCGCCCCGCCCGGAGGTGCAGGGCGTGGAGACCCCCGCCGACGCGATCGCGGTCAGTCTGGACCGCACCGGCGGCATCGACCTGACCCTCATCGCCGATCTGCTCGGGATGCCCGAGCACGAGGCCCGCCCGGCGCTGGCCGGGATGGTGTTCACCGACCCCGTCGGCGGCGAGCTCGTCCACGCCCCCGCCTACCTGTCCGGCGACGTGCGGGGGAAGCTGGAGGCCGCCAAAGAGCGCGCCGCAGACGAACCGGCGTTCCAGGCGAACGTCGACGCGCTGACCGCCGTGATGCCCGCCGCCCTGGGCGTGGAGGACATCACCGCACGCCTCGGCGCCGTGTGGATCAGTGAACGCATTCACGAGGACTTCCTCAACGCGATCTTGAAAACCTCCGACGTGCGGGTGGAGAACTCGCTGCCGGGCATGTGGGAGGTCAGAGGCGGCCGGGCGGGCGTGCTGTCCACGAGCGAATGGGGCACCGAGCGGCGCCCCGCACCGGACATCGCGCAAGCTGTCATGGAGCAGAAGACCCTGCTCGTCTACGACGAGGTGGAAGACGTCGGCGGGAAGGTCCGCCGTGTCCTGAACCCGATCGAGACGACGGCCGCGCAGGAGAAGGCCGACCTCATCCAGGAACGGTTCGGCGTGTGGGTGTGGGAAGACCCCGCCCGCGCCGCCGCGCTCGTGGATGAGTACAACCGGCGCTTCAACTCGATCGTGCTGCGCGACTACAGCGAGGCCGGTGACTACCTCTCGCTGCCCGGCATGGCGGCCAGCTTCGAGCCGCGCCCGCATCAGCGCGCCGCGGTCGCCCGCATGATTGCCGAGCCTTCGGCCGGGTTGTTCCATGAGGTCGGCGCGGGCAAGACCGCGGAGATGGTGATGGGCGCGATGGAGATGCGCCGCATGGGTCTGATCGCCAAGCCTGTCGTCGTCGTGCCCAATCATATGCTCGAGCAGGTCGGGAGGGAGTGGTTGCAGATCTATCCGCAGGCGCGAATCCTCGCGGTCTCCAGCGGTGATCTGACTGCGGATAAGCGCCGCACCTTCGTCGCCCGTGCTGCGGCGAACGAGTGGGATGCCGTGATCTTGACGCAGGGAGCGTTCGCGAAGATCCCGCTGCGCACCGAGACCCAGCAGGCGTATATCCGCTCGCAGGTCGATGACGTCAAGCAGGTGCTCGACCAGGCCGAGGGTGAGGACCGGATGAGCGTCAAGCGCATCCAACGCAAGCTCCTGGCCTTGGAGAACAAGCTCAAGGACCGCACCGACACCTCCCGCGACGTCGGGGTCTGCTTCGAGGACACCGGCATCGACTACGTGATCGTCGACGAGATGCACATGTACAAGAACCTCGCGACCGAATCGAACATCCGTGACGCCTCAATCGAGGGCTCAGACCGGGCGACCGACCTGCACATAAAGCTCGAGTACCTGCGTTCACAGGGTCGGGAGCGGGTCGTCACCGGGGCGACCGCGACCCCGATCTCCAACTCGGTCACCGAGGCATACGTGATGCAGCGCTACCTGCGTCCCGACCTGTTCGACGCGGCCGGGATCGGAGCGTTCGACGCCTGGGCGGCGACGTTCGGGCAGACCGTCACGCAGATGGAGATGGCCCCAACCGGCAACAACACGTTCCGCATGAAGACCCGCTTCGCGAAGTTCTCCAACGTGCCGGAGATGCTGAAGATGTGGTCGATCTTCGCCGACGTGAAGACCGCCGAAGACCTGCAACTGCCCACCCCCGACCTCGTTGCCCGCGACGACGGTCAGCGCGTCCCGGCGACCGTTCCAGTGCAGCCCACCGTCGAGCTCGAACGGTTCATCGAGCACCTAGGCGCGCGGGCGGAGAAGATCGCCGCGAAGGCGGTACCACCCAACGAGGACAACATGCTCAACGTGTCCACCGACGGCCGCAAGGCCGCGCTGGACATTCGCATGATCGTCCCCAACCGACCCAGCGGCCCGACGAAGATCGACGCCGCCGCCGACGCGATCCACCGGGTCTGGGAACGCACCCGCGACAACGAATACCTCGACGTCATCACCGGGCAGCCCTCGATGGTCCGCGGCGCGCTGCAGCTGGTGTTCTCCGACATCGGCACGCCGAACCCCGACCGTTGGAACGCCTACGACGAGCTGCACGCCCAGCTCGTCCTGCGCGGGATGCCGGGCGAGGCGATCCGGTTCATGCACGAGGCCAAGACCGACACCGACAAGGCGCGTCTGTTCGCCGCAGCCCGCGCCGGGCACATCGCCGTGCTGATGGGCTCGACCGAGAAGATGGGGGTGGGCACCAACGTCCAGGCGAGGGCGGTCGCGCTCTACCATTTGGACTGCCCGTGGCGCCCCTCCGACATCGCCCAGCGCGAGGGCCGGATCATGCGGCAGGGCAATCAGAACGCCGAGGTCGCGATCGTCCGGTTCGTGACCGAGCGATCCTTCGACTCATACATGTGGCAGGGCGTCGAACGGAAGGCGACGTTCATCGCCCAGCTCATGCGGGGCCGGCTCGACACCCGCGAGATCGAGGAGATCGACTCCTCGGCCCTGTCTGCCGCGGAAGCCAAGGCGATCAGCTCCGGCAACCCGCTGCTGCTGGAGCACTCCACGATCCAGAACGAGGTCACCAGGCTCCGCCGGCTGGAACGCGCCTACCACCGCAACGAGTCGATGCTGATCCATACCCGCGACCGTGCTCGCGGCGACGCGCGCCGCGCCGGGAACGACATCGAGCACCTGGAGGCGGCGCTGCCGCGCATCCGCAACACTTCCGGCGACAACTTCCGCATCGAGCTGCGTGGCACGCACTACGACTCGCGGGTCGACGCCGCGCACGCTCTCGCTAGGTGGGCGCACGACTCCGACCTGAAGTGGGCACCCAAGTACGCGACCCGCGACTACGGCATCATCGGACGCATCAGCGGATTCGGCGTCCACCTGGGCACCCGCCCGATTCTCGGCGACCTGCTCATGGAAGTCACGCTCGACGACGTGCCCCGCAGCGGCTTCACCCTCTCCCGCGAGCTGTTCCTCGAGGGAGGCGTCGGGGTGATCCAGCGCATCGAGAACCGCGTCTCGGGCATCCCCACGCTGCTCGGGCACGCGCGCGAGGACCTTGCCGCCGCCGAGCAGACCATCGCGGAGACCGAGGAACGCATCGGCCAGCCGTTCCGCTACGCGGCTGCCCTCACCGCCGCCGAGACGGACCTGACCCGCGTCGAGGCACAGCTGGCCGCGATGCAGGACAGCGGCGAACAGCCGACCGCCGTCGAGGAGCCCCGGATCACCGTGGAGGCCGTCCGCGCCCACCGGCCCACGCTCGGGGTACGAGCCGACCCCGACCGTGCGGTGGTCGACCTCGCCGCGGACGAACGCTCGCCAACCCCGCAGCGCGAAGGACCGCAGTTCGGCCTCTGACGCAACGCGTCAGAACAAGGTCGGGGCGTCCGAGCGGGCAGCGGATGGCCGTGCGCCGAACGTCGAGGGCGGCGCCAGCCGCCGCGGGGAGCGGGCCGGCTCCTGCTCCGGCATGAGACGGCTCGCCAGTACCACCTTGACGTCGCTCCACAGGTCCGGGCGATCCAGGTGCGCGTCCTTCTGGCAGTCGCGGGCCAGATCGCTCAGGAACCGCTCACGCCTCGCCGGCGTCGACAGCTGCGCATCGTAGAACCCGTGAATGTCGTAGTGCGCGATGAACCCGAAGTAGCCGTGCGTGGAGAGCCCCCATGTACAGCGGGCGCGTGAACCGCTCGCGCGGGAAGTCGTCGGCGATGAACCGCAGCAGCGAGTTCACGAACCGCGCCTTGCGCTCCGGGGTGCCCGAGTCCCAGCCCGAGTCGACGAACTGCTCCGGCCGGTATCGGGGGATCGCCATGATGCTGCTCCGCTTCTTCGCCGCGGGCAGGCGCCCGCACCATGAAGGTGTGCGCCGCGGTGGGAGCGGGGCGACGCGCGCACCTCTGGATCATGGGCAGCACAAGCGCAGAGAACGCGGCCCAAGGCGATCTCGCGAGGGACGCGCTCCCGCCCGACTTCGACGTGGTGGCCTGGACGCGAGAAGCATGCGAGGCATCGGGGGTGCCGTTCGCCGTCGAGGACCCGGTGGTGCTGGGCCGGCTCCGTGCGCTCATGGAGCATCCGGCCTGACCCAGCACCCTCCCGTCATGCCTTGAAGGTGAGCTGCACCCGCTCGGGCCGGAAACGCGAACCACCGTTCGCGTAGGGCCGCACGACGAGGCTGTCGATCAGCGCGGTCAGGATCGCGCGCTTCTGCGGAACGGTCCACTCATTCTCCCAGGCGTGCCGCAGAGCCGCCTCATCGCCGATAGGGAGCCCTTTGAGGGCCGACCCGCGCTTCACCCTGCCGAGGGCTAGTTCCGCGTCGTGAACGGCGCTCTGTGCCGCGACACGACCGGCGTGGTACTCGCTGCGGGTCAGCGTACCCGCTCCGTAGTCGCGGGCGAGGTCTTCCATCCGCTCACGAGCGGCCATGATCCGTCCCATCGCTTCCGCGACCGCCCCGCCTGTCTCGGAAGTGTCGGCCGGGAGAGTGGTCACGGCCAGGCGGGCAATCACGGCTTCTCTGACGACAGCTTCGAGGCCGGATGCACTGACCGACAGGCCGCCTCGCTCGGGATGCCCTGGCACCGGCATGCAGCGGTAGTAGTTCCGCTTCGCGTCCGATGGACCGTGCTTGGCCTTGCCCGCGACGAGCCCGGAGCCACACTTGCCGCACGTCGCGATCGCCGACAGCAGGTTGATCGAAGATGCTCCGACCCGGCGGTCGGGGTTGGAAAGCATCGCCCTGATGCGGGTCGTC
>JAAIGF010065673.1_pt1 | contig 10895 bp, 11 predicted proteins | sample 6487441 | NCBI WGS metagenome assembly JAAIGF01 (sample SAMN13974129, study PRJNA590717) | phyllosphere metagenome | biome: pepper field; feature: multiple bacterial spot infested pepper fields; material: pepper leaves; isolation source: leaves from pepper fields | host: Capsicum annuum ...
ATTAGGGCGTGGGGGTTCAAGTCCCCCCTCGCGCACGCATGGTGAAGGCCCCGGATCTTTCGAGATCCGGGGCCTTCTGCGTTGCCGGGTGCAGTTCTGCTGCACCGGGTCTTCCACGAGTACTGGTCGAGAACGTCGTCCTGAAGCCAGACGAAGAGGTCGTCCGTTGCGCGACACCGGCGTTTGTCCCGGCAGGTTCAGCGTTCGGCCCACCGCTAGAGGCCCTTGTAAAGTGCGGCCATGGCAAAGGTGACCCCGGCGCAGCTCTCGCTTGAACTCGGCGTCTCCCAGAAGCGGATCCGGTCCTATCTGCGCTCTACGCACGGCAAGCTTCCTGCTGACGAAACGCGTTGGGAGCTGGACGAAGGACAGGTCGATTCAGTTCGAGCGATGTTCAACGGCGAAGCCGCAGACACGCCCTCGGCCTGGAGACTGCAGCCTGGCGATGTCGTTCGACGACGCCTCATCCACCAGGCATACGGAGGTCAGCAGCAGGGTGGCATCTCGACCCCGCGCAGCCTTCCCGAGATCTTGATTTTTACCGACCCCGAGGCCGGCGCTCGATACGGCTACGACCAGTTCGAAGGCCTCCGCGAAGATGGGTCCTACGCGTACACCGGAGAAGGTCAGTACGGGCCGCAAACCTTCGTGCGAGGCAACCGGGCACTTCGCGACGCCGCAGCCGACGGCAAGGTCATCCGACTCCTCCGCACGAAGGGTGTCCACGCCACCTACGTCGGGGCGTTCACTCTCGGCACCCCGCCCTACGTGTTGGAGACGATCCCTGACGCCGAGGGAGAACCGCGCGATGGGATCATCTTCAATCTGCTGCCATTGGACGCCCAGGTCGCACTCCTCCCCGCGTACGGTGGAGCACTCGATGACGACGTCGACGACGTCGCGTACGCGGCGACGCTTCGGACCTGGCACCCGCCCGAATACTTCGACGTGGTCGTCCCCGAAGCAGAGCGCGTGCAGGAAGAGCGCACGATCTCAAGGGTCGAGTTCGCGTTGCAGGCAGACTTCGGTGCCTGGCTTGCCTCGAAGGGCACGCCCCCGCAACGGCTACCGCTCCGCGCAGGCAGCGCGCTGATCGAACCGGACATGTTTGTCCCGGGACCCGATTGGATCGTTGAGGCGAAACGCTCCACCGCACGAGGTCATGTGAGAACCGCGGTCGGTCAGGTTCTCGACTACCGCCACATCGCGCGGAAGGCGGGACGCGACTCCTCACCCGTCATCCTCCTGCCGGGCCGTCCAGAGCCTGACCTCCTCGAGCTGGTTTCCAGTCTCGGGATTGTCCTCGCGTTCAGAGACGGAGACGGATTCGAGATTCTCGAGCCTTAAAGCCCATCCCGGGCGAGCAATCTGACTGCAGGTAGATCCGGCATGGCCCACTCGACTTTGAAGAGCTCATCCGTGGGCATCCACTCCAAACGATCGTGGTCCGAGCTCGCAGTCGGCCGGGCTCCCGCAAGATATGCTCGCAGGCAGGTCAGTCGAATGATGCGATCCCCAACCTCGGTATCGTCCGTCGTCAGCTCGGCGAGCACTCGGATCTGAATGGACAGCTCCTCGGTGATCTCACGGCGTACAGCTTCGTCGGCGCTCTCCCCCGCCTCGACCTTGCCCCCCGGGAACTCCCACAGCCCGCCGGCCGACTTGTCGGGTTTGCGCCGACAGGCAAGTACCTCCCCCTGATCGACGATCACGGCAGCGACCACGTGGATTACATCGCTCATGGCTCGACCCTATTCGGCGCGCCGGCACCGCGTCGACGCGGTCCACATCCGGTGGAGTACCCGGGCTACTTGACCCTCCGCGGCCGCACAGACCTCACTGAAGCGCCAGTGTCGGTACGTACTGCGCCACCACGGCCAGGATGAGGCCCTCAAGGTGCTGCCGTTCCACAACGGCGCCAACCACGGCTCGACTATCCGCGCGATCGCTGGCCGATACCTCGAGCTCAGCGACCTCTCCCCCTAGACCCGCCGCCAGTACGAGCGCTACCTGCGCGACGCGATCCTGCCCGCCTTCGGCGGCATGCCGGCCGAGGCCATAAACCGCACGATGATCGTCAACTGGCTCGGACGCCAATAGGCCGCTGGCGCCAGCCTGGACCTCATCAACCGCCGCCACTCACTCCTGTCGACCCTCCTCACAACCGGGCAAGGCGACGGGGCGATCACCGTGAACTACACCAAGAGCGTCCGGGCGCGGCGACCGCAGACGCCCGAGATGACCTACCTCAGCACTAGCGAGTTCCGCACCCGCCTCGCCTTCATCCCCGAGCACTACAAGCTCTTCGTCAAGACCCTCGCCCTCACCGGCATGCGCGTCTCCGAAGCCACCGCCCTCACCGGCAATCGCATCGACCTCGCCCGCGGCACCATCACCATCAACCAGGCCTGGCGGCAGGCAGCCAGCGGCTTCGAGCGCGGCCCCACCAAGACCCCACGCAGCCGCCGCACCATCCACATCCCCGCCGGCCTCCTGGCCGAGCTCCGCCCGCTCGCGAACGCAGCCGGCCCGGACGGGTTCGTGTTCACCAACAACCAGGGCGGCCCCATCAACCGCCGTACCTTCAACGACAAAATCTGGCGCCTCACCGTCCGCGTTGCCAACGGCGAGCCCGCGAAGACCTACGTCCGCGGCCCCCATGCCGGCCGCAGCTGGGACCACCAACTCCCCCACGAGTCCCTCGGCAAGGAGCCCCGCGTCCATGACCTGCGACACACCCACGTCGTCTGGGCCCTCACCAACGGCCAGAGCTTCGACCTCATCCAGCACAACCTCGGCCACGCCTCCGTGCGCACGACCATCGACCGCTACGGACACCTCGACCCGACCCGGTACACAGAAGTCCGGGAGGCACTCGACGGCGCCATCGGCCGGGAACGCCACGACGAGCCCGAGGAGGGCGACTACGACGACGAGTAGGCCAGCCACCGACGTCGGTGGTCCCCCCTAGTCTCTGAGGAAGTCGATGAGGGGGTACGCGCATGGTGGATCCGTTGCTTGCAGGTACGGCAACCCGGGCAGCAGCCGGATTGGCCGTCCCGGTCGTCAAGGGCGCTGCTCGGAAACTCGCCCAGCCGAAAAAGCTCCGAAGGGCCGTGCAGGAAGCGGCTCTCGCTCGCCATCTCCACGTGGACGAGGAGGCTCTCAAGCAGGCGCTCAAGAGCAGCGAAGTCAGCTACGCCCTCAGATCGCAAACCCCCGACGCCAAGGTCGAAGCACTCGAAGTACTCGCCCGCGTGCCCATCCGGTCAATGCGCGGATCCTCAGCGCACAAGCCCGCCGTCGAGGATCTCTGGGACCTCGTCAACGGGGCATACCGTCGCACCGGGACAGTTGAGGACGCCGTCGCTGCGCTCAGCGAACAAGTCCGTGACGGTAGCCGCGACGAAGACGCCATTCTCTTTGACACAAACCTCGATCGACTCTCGAAGCCCCACAAGGCTGCAGCGACGGACCTAGCGAGAACTCATCCCCTTGTCGCCCACCGCATCGTCGGCGAATGGGTTCGTGCCACCGACCACAAGAGCCTCATGCAAGCCTGGTTCAGGCGCACGCCGAATTGGCTCAGTCCCTCAGCGGCTACATATGCATGGCTGATGGAGCTATCACTCACCCTCTCGCTGAGAGTCGAGGCCGACGGGTGGGGTGACCGCGCGCTCGGCGCAGGCACCGAGGACGACGAGTACATCAACGTCCGGCTGGCGGTGAGCCGCCATCACGATGACGACGAAGCAGTACCGCCGACGCTACAGCCATACACGGAGCGACCACTTACACAGTCGGTGCTCGGCGGCTCAACGCCCGAACGCCGCATCGAGCTGCTCTCCGCCTGGAGCCCGCGCACACCCAACCAGGCCGCCTTCAGGGACCTGATCATGGCCCAGTTTCTTCGAGACGCCGGTCGCCATGAGGACGCGATCATGCTGGGTCGGGAGGCGTGGGACACCTCCGAGCACTATGGGGCAGCAGTGATGGCCGCCGAATGCATGCTTCGCGCCCAGCTCGAGGGTGACGCTCAGACGAGCCTCAGGGCGCTCGCCGAAGCGCGAGACTTCGCCCTCGCGCTTCGCGACCGCCGTCGTGTTCTCCGCCTTCCGGGCGCGCAGGCCATCGAGATCGCGATGAACGCCATTGGCCTCCTCGGTAGTGCCGAGGACGCCCTGCACCTCGCCCTGGTCCCGCCCGAAGGCGTCGCGACCATTCAGGAAGCCGCAGAAGCCCTAGTCTTCAACGGGGCAACTGTCCTCCTGGCAGAACTCGGCCAGCTCGCGCGCGCGCAGGAGCGGTTGAGCGATACCACCCCGGCGGCCGTACGCCACCAGGTTGCAGCACTCGCAGCAGCAGAAGCACAGGACGACGAAGCGGCCGCGCGAGAGTGGCACCGTGCGATCGAGGTCGAGCCTGACCTCAACCAGAAGGTGATGCTGACCTTCCGCGCAGCGTCATCCGGCCACCTGGACGATTTCCTCACCACGATCGAAGCGCTCGCACCAGAACGAGCGCGCGACGTGCGACTTATCGCGGCCCTGAACCGTGAGGACCCAGAGGCCATAGCAAGCGCAACCAGTGACTTCGAACGAAGTCGAATGGTGGGCCACACGCTCATCAGCACCATGGCTCGTCGCGAGGAGTGGGCGCGTGTAGCCACTCTTGCCGAGCGGGCGGCGGAGCTTTGGGGCGCCCCTGACGACTTGGTGAAGGCTGCGAAAGCTCGCTACAAACTCAACGACCCGGCCTACGCCTACGACCTACTCGTGCGGGCAATTTTGCGGGCCACGGATCAGTGGGCGGGTAGGGCCCGCGCTCTCAGCATGTGTATCGAACTCGCCTCAGCGAGAAACGACTGGTCCGCCGCCCTGGACCATGCGCGTAGTCTCGTCGAACTTGAACCAGCAGAGCGTGCAGCCCAGTGGGGACTCGTGAAGATCGAGTTCCTGTCGGGAGACCAGGGTCAAGCGTTCATCACTTGGTCCAGCAAGTTCGAGCGCCCCAGTCCGACCGACAGCCTCGAAGCAGCTATCTGGATGCAGTTCCGGCAGGACCACGGCGATGCGGCCGGCCCACTCACTCAACTGGTGGAACTGAACGCACAGTTCGCCGACGATCAGCAGGTCCGGCTGCACGCCGTCACTGCGGTCCTCATGGGTCCGCATAGCGAGGACTCACCAGCCGAACTAGAGGGCATCATCGGCAAGTTTCTCGCTGACTTCCCCGAGCAGACCGCCCTAGTTCCAGTGCAGGTCGACGAAACGGAGAAGTTGCTCGACCACCCACTCTTCGTCGGCATCGCCGAACGGTGGAAGGCACTTCAAGAGCTCGAGCCACAGGTGACCGCTGGGAACCTGCCTACAGGTCTCGCCGCGGCTCTCCGAAACGTGCCGGTCGCGACCTACCTGGTCCGGCGGCTGCACCCCATCCGGCGCCTCACGCGTGCAGAATCTCTGTCGACTGAGCAGGAGCCGGTCAAGGAAGTAGTTGTCGACGTCACCGCGCTCTTCACCCTGGCCACGCTCGAGCCCGACAGCGCAGTCATACTGACCAGCCGCTTGGACCTTCAAAGCACTCAAGCACAGCTGGCTGACCTCAACGCGGCGCGTGAGGAGCTGCGCCGCGATATGGCGGTGGCTACTCGCGGAGGAGGAGACACAAACCAAAGCGGCAATCTCCGACTAGAGCTTCACCACGCTCGTTACAGCCGTATGCATCGCGCGTTCAACCTCACGACCAAGGACTCTTCCCAGCACCCGCGACCGATGGAACTCATCGATGTCGCTGAACTAGACGACATCTCCGACGTCTGGCTCAGCAGCCTGCAGCTGGCCGCAGCGAAGGGTTTACCACTCTGGTGCGACGATGCAGGACTGGCATCTGTCGCTGCCATCGCAGGAGTGGCCACAGTAAGCACTTTCGATCTCATCGAGGCCGAGGCCGCAGCAGGCCGGATCACCGTGGACCGACGCGACGCTTTGGTGGCCCAGATTCTCCACGGATACGGCATGGGCTTCCCATACGAACAAGCCGTCTACGACCTCGCAATCGCCCTCGACGGGAACCTGCCGGGTGGCGGGAACCATGCGCTGCGCTGGGCGCCCGGCGTAGTGGTGGGCAAGCAGCTCGACCACTTCACGACGAGGCTTCTGAAGTCATTGCCCGACGGGCACGACACCTTCGAATGGGCTGCGCTGCTCGGACAGGTGATCCCGTCGACCGGGCTCGGCTCCGCAGAGCTGTATACCCACGTCTACGCGTTTCTACTCACACGCCCCGGCCTCGGGGCATCCGAGCTCTACAAGATTCACACCGGCCTCGCCAGCGTCACCGGGACGACTGCCCTCGATGCGCTCAAGTCCGCTGTTGCCACGCTGCTCAAGGCGGCAGAACCCGACCTGAAGAACACCGCCAGGGCCGGCTTGGTGCAGCGAATCATCGGGCTCCCGGATGCTGATCGCCTTGCTGTCCTGGAGCTACTGCTGGCGCCAGCATGATGCGTCACATCCACCAGCCCTAGTGGCGGCAGCAGTTGTCAGAGGTCGCAAGACGTAGTGAAAACGACTTTGCTGTACCTGTTCTTGCCGAAGGGCTGAATTCAAGTCCCCCCTCGCGCACCCATGGTGAAGGCCCCGGATCTTTCGAGATCCGGGGCCTTCTGTGTTTCCGGGTGCAGGTCGTTCCGCACCGCGCAGATATCCGGATACCTCAGGAGGGACTCGTCGGGGCGGTCCAGGACATCGCTGCTCCGCGGCCGGAGCAGACGCACTCGGGCGCGCATGTCGCGGTCACCGACACGCACCCGGCACGGCTCATGGGACCTTCGGCTCGTGCTCTGCATGCGCACCCGCCATGACGGATGCAGTGGCTTCCCTGATCAGCCATCTGGCTCCGCTGAGGAGCAGCGCGGCGACTGCGGCGACGAACGCGGCAGCGAAGAGTGCACCACCGACGATCCAGAGCGGCGGAGCTGCGGCGGTCTCCTCGGAGGAGATCAGTCCCTTGCCGGCGCGGACCGCACCGGCGATAGCGAGGATCCATCCGACCCCGCCGGACACCGACGCGATCCAGACGAGCGAGACCACGTACGGGTTTGGCGGCTCCGTGCGCTCCGGTGCGCAGCGGTTGAGGTTCACGTTGCTGTCATCGATACCGGTCATGGCTCCCCCGGGAGGTGCGGTAGATACGTCAACCGAACGCTCTGTGGCGCGGCCCGCCAGCGACGCTACCCAGCTCGGTGATCCGATCGCGACCCTCGAACGGATGACGCGACGATGCCGAGAGGACGGGCATCGTCCTTGCGCAGCTTTCGCTTGGAACGCCATCGCCGAGGACCGAGCAGCCCTGGCCTCGTTCGAGCGGGCTGCGCAGCACCGGGAGAGCGAGAGCTTCCCTTTCAGCGATGATGCAAGCGAGTCGCGGCAACTCGCGTCGCCTCCGCCGACGCGATCGAAACGCAGCGGCCCTCGATGCTGATCTTCGCACCCCCGATCCCCATCGGCGCGATCGCCGGCTTCGCTAGGGGAGCCGCCTTCGAGCGAGGCAGCGAGGGCCCGGCCGCGCCGGCGAGTCAGGAGCGCAACGATGACGGGCTCACATACGGACCGAGCGACGAGGGCGGAACGCAGCCGGACCTCTACGCCATCACCGCGGTCGACGGCGAGGAGGGTTACGCCTACTCCCTCCAGGCCTTCGGGCAGACACTGCTCTCGCCGGAGGAGGCCGAAGCCTGTCCGCGCAAGACGAAAGAGGTGCTCGTCGATCTCAGCGACGGATCTCGGAGGTCGGGTACGCCGTGATCGGCAGGTCAGGCACGGATGACCCTGGTTCATCGCACACGGTGTCGGACGACGCGGTTCGATCCGCTAACCGTTACGTCGTCACGATGTGGCGGTCGATTCGACGGCGAACATCCTCATGCTCCTCCGCCTCGCGTTCCCGATCGGGCTGGCCTGGCGCCGACCGATCGCAGCGACCCTCGTCGCCATCGCGGCCTCCGCTGCCATCGAGACCGTGCAGGCACTCCTCTTGGTCGTCGGCCGCGCCTGCGACACGAGCGACCTCGTCACCAACACGATCGGTGCGATCCTCGGCGGGCTCTGCGCCCGGGGCGCACGGCTCGTGCGTCGGACTCGGGAGGGACGGGCAGGTGAACCCACCGCAGTGCCTTGACGGGCTCCGGCTGGGCGTCGGCAGCCGCGCTGCCGAGTCGATCGCTAGTCCGTCACCGCGAGACGGCGTGCGCGTTCGATACCGCTCGCGATTGCTTCGTCTGAGGCCGGGTCCCAGGTCTTGTCGATGACGAGCGTTCGCACGTCGTGCACGCCGATGGTGCGGAGGAAGAACTCCACGTAGGCGATCTGATGGTCGAAGAGCGAGCCTGGCGTGGGTCCGTCCTCACCGTAGTACTGACCTCGAACGGCGATGACGTCGGCGCGAGCGACGTCGACGGACGGGCCGAAGTGCACTCCGTCGTACTTGAACAGCAGATTGCGTTGCGCGGCGAGGTCGATCAGCTGCTTCAACTTGTAGGGAATGGACCAGTTCCACATCGGCACGCCGAGCACGATCCGATCGGCTTCGCGGATGCGATGCGCGAGCGACTCGATGGTCGCCCACGCGCGGGATTCGACCTCGTCCAGGGCTTCGCCGGCCACCCACTTGTACTTGGCATCGATGATGCGCTCGTCGAACTCGGGGAGCTCCTCCCGCCAGAGGTCCATGACGTCGAGGTCGATGTCGGATCGCCGCTCCTGCAACGACTCGATGAGTGCATTGGCGGCAGTCACGGAGACCCCGTCATGCCGTGGGGAGGAGATGATGTGGAGAACGCGCATGGCCCCATGGTCTCTCGCACGGCGGCCGTCGCGCCTGCCAGGTCACCGTCAAAGCCGCTCGCATGATCGGGGCCAGCATACGACTGACGCTTGCTCGTGCAGCAAGCGAGGCTTCGGGCATGGGACCTCGGTGAGGCGAACGGAGGTACGGTCCGCGCTGATCGCCGAGCAGCCCCTCCGCCAGCGGTGAGGCCCGGCCCGAGACGACCTTCGTCGGTGATGGCAATCTGGCGATGTGACTGATGCATTCGAACCTGCCCTCGTACCCGAGCTCCTCGTCGCCGACCTCGAGCGGAGCTTGGCCTTCTGGGTCGGCAGGTGCGGGTTCGAGATCAAGTACTCGAGACACGAGGAGCGGTTCGCTTACATCGCACTCGGCACGGCGCACGTGATGCTCGGACAAGCGGAGGTCGGTAGGAACTGGGTCACGGGGCCGTTGGATCGCCCCCTTGGACGCGGCATGAACCTGCAGATCGCCGTCGACGACAGCGCGGCCCTCGCCGCCGACCTCCTCGCCGCCGGCGTCGACCTCTTCATGCAGCCCGAATCCAAGTGGTATCGGGTGGGCGACGACATGGAGGTCGGTGTCCGACAGTTCCTCGTTCAGGATCCCGATGGCTACCTGGTCCGCTTCCAGTCCCCGCTGGGGCGTCGAGCCGCTGAGCGTTAGACCACGGTTCACCCGAGACCTGTCGCCGCTCGTGCAACCCGGAGTCGTTCCCGGCCTTCGGCGTTCAGCCTCCTGGGCAGTCCGATCCGGAGCAGGGGGCGCGCGGGGTGGGGCTCGGCAGAGGCGTGCGTGGGACGAGCGAGCGGTCCTCGAGGTCGAGGTCGAGTGAGGTGATCGGCACGACCTCGCCTGGCTCGAACTGCTGCAGGAGCCACGGTTCGACGTGCTCGGGGCACGGGGCTTCCGAGAAATCGATGCCATCGTACGATCCACTGACCCTGAAGCAGACCACGATGTCGACATCCACGGGCACGAAGTCGATGGCACCTTCGGCCGTTCCGGTGGCCCTCAAGGCTCCGGAGGCCGAGAAGCTTTGGCCGGCGGTCTCGTAATCGTAGACCGTCCCGAGGGCATCACTGTTCGGCGCGAACGCCTCGATGTCCTGTGCCACGAACTGGTCATTCCATCGCGTCGTCGATAGAGCGGTGACGCTCTCGACGCCTCCGCTGTTCAGCGCTGCCCCCATCGTCTTGCGCAGATCATCGAGGGCCGCGCTGGCGGCCTCCTCGGCGCCTGCTCGGGCCTCGAACGCTCCGTCGATGATGACCGCTTCGCCACCCGCAGTGCAGGCGTTCAGTGACGCCGTCGCGAGAACGACGAGCATGGCACTCCCGACTGCTCGCGTTCGACGCCCCCTGCGTTGCTGTCGCTGCACGTCCCGACCGTAGCCGGGACGTGGTCGTGGAGCGTCAGCACTGCGAGTGAGTCGCGTGTGCGATGGATCGTGTTTCTCCGCGCACCGGAGAAGTCACGTTGCAAGGCGACCATCGTCCGAGTCGCAGGACATCGCAGACCTACGCGGCGGTGACCACCTGCAGCGTGACGACCAAGGGTCCGAGCACGAGAGGCACCCAACCCGCATGCGCTCTGCCGAGCACCGCACACAGGCCGAGGACCGTTGCCGCGATGCCGCACAGCGCAGCGACCGACAGCGCGGCAGCGAGCGGGGCGAGCGCGTCCCCGATCCCGCCTCCGGCATCGACCATCATGGTGCTCACGTACACGCCCGGCGGCACGAGCACCGAGACGATGCCGAGCACGGCGCACACCGTCGCAGCGGTGCTCGGTCGCGAACTCGGCGGGTATCGCAGGTCGATCTCCCCGGTCTCCATGCGGCCACTGTAGGCCGACCGAGTCGCGCGGCGAAGCGTGCTCCCTTCACCCCTCTCCCCCACCGCCCGACGCCTCGCGCGCGACCTCCCGCAGCGCGGCGAGCACCCGGCCGACCGCAGCCTGCGCGCGCAGATCGGGCCGCACCAGCGCGTCGACGTGGCGCACGATCGGGGACCCGAGCACGGGGCGCAGCACCATGCCGTCGA
>JAAIGF010163702.1_pt1 | contig 10891 bp, 10 predicted proteins | sample 6487441 | NCBI WGS metagenome assembly JAAIGF01 (sample SAMN13974129, study PRJNA590717) | phyllosphere metagenome | biome: pepper field; feature: multiple bacterial spot infested pepper fields; material: pepper leaves; isolation source: leaves from pepper fields | host: Capsicum annuum ...
GGACGTACTTAATTTACAGAAAGTACAGAAGGATATGGCACTAATGAATTGTATATGAGGGTTTTAATCTTAGGGGCTACTGGTTTTGTTGGAAGTAGACTTTTTGCATCTCTATCCACGAGGCATGAAGTTCATTCTTTCAGTCCGAGAATTTCAGAAATAGATGCATTAGAGAATTACATAGAGACTAATCAATTTGATGTTATTATTCACCTTGTTTCTTCTCTTATTCCTTCTAGCACAAGCGATGACTTTTACAAAAGTTTTAATGAAATCCTTTTGCCTACCTATAAGGTCATAGATATTGCCTCGAAATTAAAGATTAAATTTGTTTTCATTTCTTCGGGCGGGACGATCTATGGCGAAAATGCCTTAACGTCGAAATTTGAAGAATTTGAAACAGCCAAGCCAAAAAATTATTATGGCCTGTCTAAACAACTGATAGAAGAATATATTTTTTTTAAAAACAGGTCTGATGCTTTGCATTATTTAGTCCTTAGGCCTTCCAACGTTTATGGAGAAGGACAATTGTTTAACAAATCGCAAGGTTTTATTGCTGTAGCTATAGATCGAATTTTGAATGGAAAAGCCATCCACATATGGGGGGATGGTAATAACTTTCGCAACTATTTATACATCGGTGATTTTGTTTCTATAGTAGAGGAGCTTTTAAAAACAGAAGTCGTCAACCAGACCATTAATTTAGCTGGCCCGGATAGCGTTTCTCTTTTGGACGTGCTAGAAGTTATTCACAAAGAAACAGGCATTAGCCCTCAAATCAATTTCGAGCTTTCTAAGAAATTCGACGTCAGCAGAATAGATCTTAGTGTAGTGAAATTAAATTCCCTAATATCTTTTACATATACGCCTTTGCAGCAGGGTATCAAAAATCAGATTGAATATTATAGACGAAATTTTTTAAAATGAATAACAAACTCTCACTTGCGATACCTACATACAATCGCCCAGAGATCTTGATAGAGGGATTGGAGCAAATTTTGAAAGATTTAATTAACCTTCAAATTCCGGTATATATATCGGACGATAGTAGCAACGATTTAACAAATATAGCTATCGAAGCTTTCAGAAATGATTACTATCCACACATTTTTTATACAAAAAATAGCCCATCTTTAGGTCATGATCTGAATTTTTTGCAGACGATTAAAATGCCGGAAACCGAATATGTTTGGTATTTAGGGGATTCGACAATTATTTATGAAGGCACTTTTGAAAGGGTTCTAAAGACAATACATGACGACTCTCCAGATTTAATTGCCGTTTACAGTAGTAATCGAGTTGTCGATCTACCTCTATCTTCAAAGCGTATCTATAAAGCCAATGAGCTTATGATAAATATTGGGTGGCATTTGACAATGACAGGAGTTACTATATATCGGAAGAAAGCCGTTGATGCAGTAAATATCTCTGTCGATAAATTCAAGAACTTTCCACAGCTAGCAATGATTATTGAGATCATGCTTCAAGTTGACGGAAGTTGTATGAGTTGGATAAACGAGCGATTATTGGGGGCGAATTCTAAGAAAATTAGCTATTGGAGCAGTTCTATTTTTTCGGTTTTTATAAGAGACCTAGAGAACCTATTTAATAATTTAAGCCAACCTGTAGCTATAGATATAAGAAATCGTGTTTTGAGTGATCATGCAAGATATAGTGGTATATTTTCTTTGAAGAATTTGTTGGTTTTGCGCTTTGTAGGCTATTTCACAAGGAAGGAATATCTCAACTTTGGTGTAGAGATCGCCAAGTATGCTGGCCATTTCAAAATACTCGTTTTTTTTATTTGTATCGTTCCTGTTCCACTTCTAAAGAAGCTTATAAAACTGAAGAAGAGTTTTTATAAATAGAATGGCTACTGACATACTAAACAACTGTTCATAGGGATTTTATTTCTATAAATCATATTCAAAATCAAACGATATGAAAATACTGAAAAACTTAATAGATCAACATTTAAATTTCGTTTTATGGACAACCACTCTTAAGAACTATGGAAGCTTATTTGGAAATGTATTGTCAATTACACAGGAAGCTATAGAAAGCTTAAAGCGATACAGAGGGATCATTAAGGGAAAGATAATAGTGTTACAAATCAAAGATAAAACATATGGACTCGATAGGCGTAGTTTTGGCAGCATATAATGGAGATCGCTACATACGGAAGCAGCTGGACTCTATCTTAAGTCAAGACCAAAAAGTAGACGAATTGCTGATCATTGACGATGGATCGACAGATGGAACCAGGGCTATACTGCGCGAATATGAAGCTCGCTATAAGGGAGTACGGCTAGTATTTAATGATCGAAACATGGGGTCTCCCGCAGTCTTTTTCTATGGTTTATCTTTGAGCAGAAGCGATTATATCCTATTCTGCGATCAGGACGACATCTGGTTTGATGACAAAGTGTCGACACAGCTTTTTATGGTGAAAGATCGTGAAAAGAGGAATAATTATGTATGTTGTTTTCATAATGCCAAATTAATAGACTCCAATGACAACATTTTGGAAGACTCATACTGGAAATATCGTAAATTGGATCCAAAAGGATATGGTTTAAAGAAGAGTCTTACGCGAAATATTATGACTGGATGTACCATGATGATAAACCGTAGCTTGGCTAATATCATTAATGAGAAGGTCCTGTCATACGACGGGATACTATTCCATGACCACTTTATATCGTTGGTAGCATATTCCCTAGCTACAGTAGTGGCGATAGATCGTCCGCTGATGTACTATAGAAATCACTCTGCGAGTGTTACAGCCAAAGAAAACATCAGTCCACTAAAAAAAATAATGAATGTATCAGCCCGTCTGGCCAAAAATGACTACTTAACAGATAATATCTTACAGGGCGAGAGATTTTTGAGTTTTTTTGGAGACGTGATAGCTAAAGATCAGAAAAGGAATACCGAGAAGTTTATCGCCCTGAAGAATCGGCCTAAATTTTTCCAAATAATCTGGCAGTTTAAGAATAAATAAATTTTACAGGAATCTTTATGACTTGACGAACGTCACTAATTAAATTCTTGTAAGTTGAAGTTTATAAAATCAGTATGTTACTATGAGCAATAAAAGTGGAAAAGGATATAGTGGTTGAAGTAGTATAAAATAAGTGAACTTTACAAATCTCTATTTCCACTGTTTTCCACCCTTTCAAACAAGAAAAAGTAAATGAATAGCTAATTTTATTGCACAAAAACTGTTTGTATGCACATTTAACATGATTAAATTGATAGGGTTAGTTTTAAATTATAAAAAGTAATGACAAAAATCGCAGTTTTATTGTCGACATACAACGGGCAAAAATATCTAAAACAACAATTGGATAGTATCTTTGCACAGACGTATCAAGATTTTACACTTTTCGTACGTGACGACGGATCGGTTGATGAGACTTTGGAGATTCTTAATCAGTACAACCTTAAGCATGACAATCTCACTCTAATAGAAGATGAAATTAAACACCGAGGTGCATCAGCCAGTTTTATGTGGCTTATGAACAAAGTAGATTCAGAATATTTTATGTTTTGCGATCAGGACGATGTCTGGTTGCCTAATAAAATTGAAATTCAATATGACGTTATACAAGGCGTAGTCAAGATGGACAAGTCACCCATTGTGGTTTTTCATGACTTAACTTTGACGAATGTTGAGGGCGAGATTATCGCTGACTCTTTTTGGAAGATGCATAGCATGAATGTATGGACGGAAAAATTTGAATCTCTTTTTATAAAAAATGTTCTCACAGGCTGTTCATGTTTGATTAATAACAATATGAAAGAACAGCTGGCAAAATACAATGTCGAAAATATGGTAATGTACGATCACATTATTTCGCTGATAGCCTATAGTTTCGGTAAAGTAGTACCATTGGACAGACAATTAATTTTATATAGAGATCATACGAATAGTGTAACTCCCAAACTTAATGTTAGTTTTAAATACCGTATCTATAACTTCATGAAGAATATCAATAAATCAAATTACTTGATGTCCAATATCAACCAACTTCAGGAGTTTGTAGATACCTACCATAAATATATGTCGAAGAATCAATTAAGTGTAGCATATAAGTTTATTTCATTTCAAAATGACAATGCCTTTGTGCGATTACTCAAGCAGAAACTACTCACAAAGTAGTATATATTGGTAATGGAAGATCACGAAACAGCGAATAAATATATGCATACTATTTATAATGCCGAGTTAATACCCAGACAGTAGTATTCTAGAAGATCAATATCCGAAAAATTTCAGATGGGATACTCTAGGATATAATTTAAAATAGAGTCACAGATGACAATACTAACACAAATCAAAAAGGGATCAAACCGTTATGACCCTCAAAACATACTAGGTCCAAAGACGAAGAAAAACTGACTAATGTTAAGTAGTAAAGAAATATACAAAAACCAAAAGCTATTCTTCTTTTTCTTCTGCCTCTTGTCATTGACGAGCTTACCTACGGAAGACGCTGCGGCAGGCAATACATTGGTGCAATATGGTATCATTATCGTATTTGTGGCGATTGCCTTCTTTTATGGGGGGGTGAGACCGTTACTTTTAAAATCCAACGATTACGACTTTATAGACGTGATACCGATTTTGTTTTTCATAACTTGGGTATACGGTGTTTTTGTTGGTTTGTTAAATAATGTGCCTGATAAGTATGTTTTCCGAAACTTCGGTGGCATGGTTTTCTATTTGGCCTTCTATTCATTTTACGTAATGAAACTCAACCTGCACTCAATTATCAAGAGTATTTTTGCTAGTGCCTATCTAGGTATACCTATTATACTTTACTTAACCTACCTGGCTTTTACAGAAGGACAGATTGCTTTTGGTTCTGAGCGGGTTCTTTTCTGCTTCTTACAGATGATTATATTTATTCCCTTCGTAGTAATCTACGGTACATTCTTTTTTTCTGTCGGACAGAACATCAAATATTTGATCTTTAGCTCAAAGATAGCACTTGTGATCATTATGCTAGTCACTTATGTTGTGAGCGTTATAGTATCGTTTTCGAAAGGAATGATTTTGGCATCTATAGCAATTATGGGATTAATTTTTGTATTCAGAATGGCAAGAGGTTTGAGTGTTAAGTTGATCCTCAAGATCGGTGGGATCATTGCCATCTTGTTAGGAGGAATCATTTATTTGGGTCTGACCTCGGTACTGATTGAATTGTTTTCCAGCAGAGAAGTCTCAAATGCTACACGGTCTCTACAGTACGAATTTTTAATTGATGATCTTACGTTTCTAGGTAGGGGTCTAGGTGCAGGTTTAACAAATGTCAACTATATAAGAGCCGTTGATGCACCATACGCGTTTGAACTCACTTACCTGAACCTGATGCACAAGTTTGGCTTTATGTCTAGCATATTGTTTGCCATCTATTTGTTTACGTTCGTAAAGATATTCGCACTTTTTGGCAATGACGAAAACCGAAATTTTCTAGGCCTTATCTGTTTAGGTCTAATGGCTTACGTATTTCCATCTATCGGTAATCCGTTCTTGTTATCACCCATAGCGGTGATTTGCCACTGCTTGACTCTTTATATCATCAAAAAATCCAAAGTATATGATGCTAGCACCTAATGACAAATTACCAAGAACATGGTTTGTAAAATTATTTTTTTTGCTAATCTTAGCCTGCTTTACTGAAGTTTCCAAAGCTGTAGATTTAAGTAGCCAGCAGTCAGACTCCCTACTATGGATGCACGACAATGCGACCGGAGAATACGTGAGCTTCAAACAAACAAATCGCTGGCTGGATGGCACACCTATGAAGCTCGAAAAGGTAGATGGCGTTATCTACTTACGAAAAGGCCAAAAGTTCTACCGAAGGATTATCAACGAACGCGTGAATGTCAGATGGTTCAGAGCTAAAGGAGATGGCAAATCTGACGATCACAACGCATTCACAGAGGCAATATCGATGCTAAAGCGATTAGATGGGGGCGTGCTGTACGTGCCAAAGGGAGATTACAAGCTTTCTAAACGCTTGCTTATTGATTTTGACAATCTTGTTATCCAAGGTGATGGGTCTAAAAATAGCATCCTGGAGATCCATCATAGTGAAACGGGAATTGAATACCAAAGTGACGTGCCTGACTTGTCTACCGCACGATTTAACATTTACGGCATCGGTCTTGTCAATAAGGTCAACAATATGAGTCTACCCGAGGAACGGATGGCAGGCACCGGCGTGTACTGTCGAGAGATGCACGCATCGGATTGGCGAGACGTATACATCGAGAATTTTTTGGATGCATTAGTCTTAGACGAGTCTTACCTCAATGTATTTACAAGCTACTTTGCACAGGCAAACTGGCGGGGATTGAAAACCGTTGGTGGAGCTAATGGCAATACCTTCTATAATGGTGCTCAGCGCAACTCGTCGTTAGATCTCAGGGGGAAGGGATCGGAGAAGAATTTATTCATCAATGTAGATATAGAACCAGCCAGCAACACCCAATTTATCGGAGATAACAACACATTTCAAAACTGTCGTTTCGAACGATTTAACCTTCTCCATAAAGATTATAAGCGCCCGTGGTTTGTGCTTGGTTCGAGGAACAAATTCATAAAATGTGACTGGTTCTGGAACTGGGACGACCAGCCGCAAGACTATATGATGGTCATAGAAGGACAAAGAAACGAGATCGACATACCCACGACCAATACCTTACCAAAATTAGTGTTATTAAAACCTTCATCCAGTGCTAACATAATCCGGTTCAGCGGAGAGTTCAGTGATTTCGAAAGGACTGGATCCATAAGATATTCGGCAAATTTCATCCAAGACCTTGGTCAGTTAAACCGAATCCGGATAGAGTCCACATTAGGCGACACTGAATATCTTGGTTCTGCAAGTGTCTCGACTACTTTACGTACAAGTAACTTGATAAAAAATGACTGGTGGAGTAATATGCAGATACACCGCGAAACGCTCTCTATTAGCGAAAGTGAGATTGACAGCCCTTTAGAATACAAGTCCATGTATACGAGAAAAATAACAGTCGAGGATGATGGATTGGTACGTCGGGCGAACACGGGGTCGGACTATTTAGCAGACGGCAATACAAAATTCACTGCTAGTGGTTGGTTCTACATACCAAAAACTTTTAGGGGGTCTTACGTCTCTATATCGCTCGTAGACGGGCAATACTTGTTTCTACACATCGATGACACTAATAAAGAGAAATGGGTCAGAGTTATGGGGTTTGGGTTTCCAGAAGAAGGAGCACACGTTCGGATTTCGCTCGACACCGACGCTCCTAAAAATGATTTTTTTTATTTTTCGATACCAGTACTTTCTGAAGGGGTAGTTGGCGCATCACCGGATAATTATCCTTAAACTTGTAACACTCGAAATCTGTTTTATCTGTGTAGGGGATTATTATTAGTTATTAACGATATTTAGCATCAGTTAGAGTTTCATGAAATTTTAGATTTACAAGTAAATCAATACATTTATTCGATTATTTAGACATCATGAGTAATATAAACATTTCAGTATGTATGGCAACTTATAATGGAGCACGTTATATACAAGAACAATTGGATTCTATACTATCTGAATTAGGCGAAAACGATGAAATAATTATTGTCGATGATAATTCTCAAGATGGTACAACTTGTATTATTGAGAGCTACAATGACCCAAGAATTAAGATATTACGCAATAAAAAAAATGTAGGACATGTACGATCTTTTGAGCGAAGCATTGAACATTCCCGGAATCAATTGCTGATACTCGCTGATCAAGATGATGTTTGGAAGCCGGGAAGAGTCAAATTGTTTACACGTTATCTTTTTGAGCATGGAGCATTATTAGCGACATCTAATGCTGACTTTATAGGTAAAGATGGTGGGATAACAAATTATAGCCTGCCCATTTTATCCAATAGGGACTCTCAAAAGTATACCTCTAATATTGCTAAAGTTTTCCTTGGGAAGATAAGTTATTATGGCTGTGCGATGGCATTCAGAAAAGAATTAATTTCACTGATTTTACCGATTCCAAGTTATGTTGAGTCACATGACTTGTGGATAGCCATCGCAGCGAACTTATCGAAATCAAACATTCACATGAATGAAAAAACTTTTTACAGACGGATACATGATAGCAATGTAACGTTTTATAAGAGAAATATCTTGCAAAAAATTAAATCTCGAGTTACCTATATTAGGAGCTATTTTGAACTAAAAAGCAGGCTTAAAAGCTTCGTGTATCCATTTCCAAGATAGTGTTAATCCTTACGTAGCTTTTACTAATCTTCTGATAAAGCGATATAAACTAAAGCAAACAATGAAATTTTCAAACAAAATCTTACTAATAACTGGCGGCACTGGCTCATTTGGAACAGCTGTTCTTAATCGCTTTTTAAAGACCGAACACTTTAGGGAGATCCGTATTTTCTCTCGAGATGAAAAAAAGCAAGATGATATGCGAAATTTGTATAAAAACGACAAAATTAAATATTATATAGGTGATGTACGGGATTATAACTCTGTAGAACCGGCAACGCGTGACGTTGATTTTATCTTTCATGCTGCTGCGTTGAAACAGGTGCCATCTTGCGAATTTTTTCCAATGCAAGCGGTAAAAACTAATGTGGAAGGTACACAAAATGTCATCCGCGCAGCAGCTTCTAACTCGGTAAAAAAAGTCATTTGCCTAAGTACAGATAAAGCCGCCTATCCCATTAATGCGATGGGTATATCGAAGGCAATGATGGAAAAGGTGGCAGTGGCAGAAGCCCGAAATTTAAGTGACACAACGGTTTGCTTGACTCGCTATGGCAATGTCATGGCATCGAGAGGATCCGTGATTCCTCTGTTTCTAAGTCAGATTCAGAAGGGAGAGCCAATCACTATTACAGATCCCAAAATGTCTAGATTTTTTATGTCTTTAGAGGATGCTGTCGATCTAGTACTTTTTGCTTTTGAACATGGAAATCCGGGCGATCTTTTTGTCAATAAAGCTCCTGCTGGCTCTATTGGTGATCTTGCACAGGCACTCATTGAACTCACAAACAAGGAGGTGCCAATTAAGGTCATCGGCACTCGTCACGGGGAAAAGTTGTATGAGACACTATGCACCCGAGAGGAAATGCTAAAAGCCGAAGATATGGGAGATTTTTACCGTGTGCCAGCAGATAACCGCGATCTTAACTATGCTAAATATTTTTCGGAAGGCGAAGAAGAAGTTTCTGTAATCGAAGACTATCACTCACATAATGCAGATCAACAAGGTGTAGAGGGCTTAAAAAACTTAGTGTCTAAATTGCCGCTCATTCGCAAAGAAGTTTTTGGCGAAAATGTCATGCAGTATCCATATTAATATGATCAATACTATAAAAGGAGGGATAGCAAAGGACCACCGAGGACATATTCGTTTTGCCAACGATTTTGATATGACGATGGTAAAACGCTTCTACATTATCAAAAATGCAGATTTGGACGTGGTTCGAGGTTGGCGAGCGCATCGCATAGAGCAGCGCTGGTTTTATGTCTTATCTGGAAGCTTTCAGATAGATATCGTTCAAATTGATAACTGGGAGACTACTTCTCCAGATCTTCCTATAGAACGTAGGGTCTTAAATGCGAATGACGGTGAGTTATTGCATATCCCCACAGGCTACGGTACGGCGTTTCAGGCACTTGATGCAAATTCAGAATTACTTGTATTTGCAGACCACGCTATAAGCAATGCTACAAAGGATGATCACACTTATCCAGTAGACTACTTTATCCACCGTCTGTAAAACATATTCAAACAGAAAAATGAAAAAAATCGGAATAACAGGGCAAACTGGTTTTGTTGGCAGACATCTTTATAATACAGTTGGTCTATTACCTGAAGAATTTATACTTGTCCCTTTTGAAAATGCGTTTTTTCAAGATCAGGATCTATTGGATGACTTCGTGCGGCAGTGCGATACGATCGTGCATCTTGCGGCAGTAAATAGGCATGAAAGTCAAGACGAGCTTTATCGTATCAATTTAGAATTGATCATCACATTGATCGCATCTCTAGAGAGAACCGGTTCGCAAGGTCACATTATATTCTCATCGTCTACTCAAGAAGAGCGCGATAACCCTTATGGTCAGTCAAAAAAGGAAGGTCGAGAATTGTTTGTTGAATGGGCTGAGCGTGCTGGAGGATCTTTTACGGGTATGATTGTGCCCAACGTATTTGGCCCTTTTGGTCGACCTTTCTATAACTCATTTGTTGCTACATTTTGCCATCAACTAACACACAGCGAGCAACCGGTTGTTAATAAAGATAGCGAAGTGAAGTTGATCTACGTAGGTGAATTAGTCAAAGATATTATATCTAAGATACGGGAATGCAAGACCGAATCCTCTTATGAAGTCCCACATACCTCTGTGATTACGGTGTCCGAAGTATTAAGTAGACTTGAGACTTTTAGGACGATGTACGTGGAAAAGGGACATGTGCCAAAATTGGCGTCAACCTTTGATCTTAATCTTTTTAATACCTTTCGTAGTTATATTGATTTAGAGCAACACTATCCCGTCAAGTATGTGCAGCATACTGATCCAAGAGGAGCGTTTGTGGAGATCATTCGTATGAATGTCGGTGGGCAGTCATCCTATTCAACGACATTTCCAGGTATTAAAAGAGGCGAACATTTTCATACGCGTAAGATCGAACGTTTTGCTGTAATCAAAGGCAAGGCTCGAATTCAATTACGAAAAATCGATAGTGATGTTGTTCACGATTTTTATTTAGATGGGAGTGAGCCGGCCTATGTTGATATGCCAATCTGGTATACACACAATATCACCAATACTGGTGAGGAAGAATTGGTGACTTTGTTTTGGATTAATGAA
>JAAIGF010014241.1_pt1 | contig 10890 bp, 7 predicted proteins | sample 6487441 | NCBI WGS metagenome assembly JAAIGF01 (sample SAMN13974129, study PRJNA590717) | phyllosphere metagenome | biome: pepper field; feature: multiple bacterial spot infested pepper fields; material: pepper leaves; isolation source: leaves from pepper fields | host: Capsicum annuum ...
ACGCGGTGCCTTCGGCGTTCGCCTTCGCTGTTCGGGCCGCCTGTGACGTGCTCCCAGCACGGCACAGGCTTTCGCCGCGTCCGTGCGGCTCACCCGGCGAAGTCGCCCACCTCAGCGTAGTTTTTAACGCCAGCAACCCCGCCAACCTCTGCCTACTCGGCAGTGAACCTCAGTGAAGCCGCGGACTTATTCCCCTTTCGTTTCTAAGCTGCCTATCCGGCAGTGAACGGTTATCCGTTCGGGTAACGTTTTAGGATAGATTTCTAAGCTGCCTACTCGGCAGTGAACATATTGTCACCGAACCCCATAAACACCCGGCTTTTCTAAGCTGCCTACTCGGCAGTGAACGTTGTCAGTCGTGATCGGTTTGGGCTGGTGACTTTCTAAGCTGCCTACTCGGCAGTGAACGGTCTGAATGCAATGTTTGGCCCGTTTGTCCTTTTCTAAGCTGCCTACTCGGCAGTGAACGAGCGCGGGCAGGTCGATCAGATTATCCGTCATTTCTAAGCTGCCTACTCGGCAGTGAACTTTGCAGTCCCGCCGGTAGAGCTCTCGCTGCTGTTTCTAAGCTGCCTACTCGGCAGTGAACGACCAGATACACAATCAGCGCATCCAGATTCATTTCTAAGCTGCCTACTCGGCAGTGAACATAACGCCGGGGTCTATGTGCTGGTGCTGAACTTTCTAAGCTGCCTACTCGGCAGTGAACAGAGTATTCTGGACTCGGCGTTAAGTGATGCTTTTCTAAGCTGCCTACTCGGCAGTGAACGATTCACCGCCGCGCCTACCGTGGCGCTGACTTTTCTAAGCTGCCTACTCGGCAGTGAACCCGCCGGTGCCGGTATCGTTGCCGCCGGTGCCTTTCTAAGCTGCCTACTCGGCAGTGAACAGTTTGCCGTATATCGACATGCCGATCACACATTTCTAAGCTGCCTACTCGGCAGTGAACCTTAATTGCTGGGGCAGTAAGCGGCTTTTTCGTTTCTAAGCTGCCTACTCGGCAGTGAACGTGAACCTGCTGAACGAACAAGGCATCACGACTTTCTAAGCTGCCTACTCGGCAGTGAACGCCGGTACGGGGACGCGGTCAACGCTTTCACTTTTCTAAGCTGCCTACTCGGCAGTGAACAAAATTTTTCGCCCCGGTAAAAGCGATGAAGTTTTCTAAGCTGCCTACTCGGCAGTGAACTGTAGCTCGTTGACTCTAACCCTTTGTATCTCGGCCCACAATTGGCGATTTTCGCCGTCAGACCCTTTTTTTTCGGCCCTCGGTAACTTATTGATTTTTCAATGCCGAAAAAGGCGGCTGAAAAAAAGGGTATTGAAGCGGGAAAAGTGTTTTGGGCGTCATTCACTTTCCCGTTTGGGCTGTGCTAGGCTGATTTTCGTTACTTTCCAGTAGATTACGTGTTTTCTAATTCATTATTAGCCTGCGTTTTATTACGCGGGTGGTGTTTGTCTATCACTGCGGCAGAGAGTCTGTTTTATGGATAACGTATTCAGCCCGTCGGATTTAAAAACCATTCTGCATTCCAAACGTGCCAATATTTATTACCTCCAGCATTGCCGTATTTTGGTGAATGGCGGACGGGTGGAATATGTCACTGAAGAAGGAAATCAGTCGCTGTACTGGAATATCCCTATCGCCAATACCAGCGTGGTGATGCTCGGCACCGGCACCTCGGTGACGCAGGCGGCGATGCGGGAATTTGCCCGCGCCGGGGTGATGGTCGGATTTTGCGGCGGTGGGGGCACGCCACTGTTCGCCGCCAATGAGGCCGAAGTGGCGGTGTCGTGGCTGTCGCCGCAGAGCGAGTACCGACCTACCGAATATTTGCAGGATTGGGTCAGCTTCTGGTTTGACGAACAACAGCGGCTGGCAGCGGCCATTGCCTTTCAGCAGGTACGCATCGGGCAGATTCGCCAGCACTGGCTGGGAGGGCGACTGTCGCGCGAATCGCGTTTCGCCATCAAACCGGAACAGGTGGAAGCCTTGCTTAACCGCTATCAGCAAGGGCTGGTTGACTGTCGCACCGGTAACGATGTGTTGGTACAGGAAGCGATGATGACCAAAGCGCTGTACCGGCTGGCGGCCAACGCGGTGAGCTATGGCGAGTTTACCCGTGCCAAACGCGGCGGCGGCACCGATCTGGCGAACCGCTTTCTCGATCACGGCAACTATCTGGCTTATGGGCTGGCGGCGGTGGCGCTGTGGGTGCTGGGCCTGCCGCATGGGCTGGCGGTGCTGCACGGCAAAACCCGGCGCGGCGGGCTGGTGTTTGATGTGGCCGATCTGATCAAAGACGCGCTGATTTTGCCGCAGGCGTTCATTGCCGCGATGGAAGGCGAAGACGAGCAGGATTTCCGCCAGCGCTGCCTGACGGCGTTTCGCCAGTCAGAGGCGCTGGATGTGATGATCGACAGCCTGCAACAGGTAGCGCAGCAGCGCAGCCAGGTGGCGCGATGAATATTCTGCTGGTTTCCGAATGCAACAAGCGGGCGCTGGTGGAAACCCGCCGGGTGCTGGATCAGTTCGCCGAGCGTAAGGGGGAGCGCACCTGGCAGACCGCCATCACCGCAGAAGGGCTGAAAACGCTGCGCCAGTTGCTGCGTAAAACCGCGCGACGTAACACCGCCGTCGCCTGTCACTGGATTCGCAGCGCCAATCACACCGAACTGCTGTGGATTGTCGGCAATCTGCGGCGTTTCAATCTGCAGGGCAGCGTACCGACCAACCGCACCGAGCGCGATATTCTGCGCAGCAACGATGAAAACCCGTGGCATAGCGCCGAAGCCTTCAGCCTGCTGGCGGCGATTGCCGGCTTGTTCCACGACATCGGCAAAGCCAATGGGTTATTTCAGGCCGGATTGCAGGGTAAAGGGCCGCGCAGCCAGCCTTATCGCCATGAATGGGTGTCGCTGCGGCTGTTTCAGGCGTTTGTCGGCGATCGGGATGACACCGGCTGGCTGATGGCGCTTACCGCCGTCAGCCCGGAGGATGAGGCTACGCTGCTGGCGCGGTTGCAGCAGGATGATCCGGAGTCATGGGCATCGCCGTTTCGCGGTTTGCCGCCGCTGGCGCAGGTGGTGGGCTGGCTGATTGTGTCGCATCACCGCTTGCCGCTGTTTCAGCCGTGGGAAAAGCAAGATGGCGACAACGTGTCGCCCGATCTGGCGTGCGCTGACCGTTGGCTTACCGGGCAGGTTTCACCGCGCTGGAATGCCGTCAACCATCTGAATTTTGATGGCAGCGATACGCAGTGGGAACAGGTGTGGCAATTCCCGCATGGCACGCCGCTGCAAAGTCGCGTCTGGTGCGAAAAGGCGCGCAAGTTCGCCGTCCGCGCGCTGAAATTGCCGTCGTTATTGACCTTCGGTCAGTTGGATCAACGGCTGACGGTGCATCTGGCGCGGCTGGTGTTGATGCTGGCGGATCACCACTATTCATCTGCTTCAGCCACGACCGGCTGGCAGGATCCCCGTTATACGGTGTGGGCCAATACTGACCGCCAGACCGGCAAACTCAAGCAGCAACTGGACGAACACTGCGTCGGCGTCGGGCAGAATGCGCTGCTGCTGGGGCGCAGCCTGCCGCACCTGCGCGACACGTTGCCTGCCATCACCCGGCACAAAGGCTTTCGCCAGCGCAGCACCGATGCGCGTTTCCGCTGGCAGGACAAAGCGTTTGACAAGGTTTGCGCTATCCGTGAGCAAACGGCTCGCCACGGCTTCTTTGGCCTCAATATGGCGTCCACCGGGCGCGGTAAGACGTTGGCGAACGCTCGCATCATGTACGGGCTGGCGGATGAATCACGCGGGTGCCGTTTCTCCGTGGCGCTCGGTCTGCGCACGCTGACGCTGCAAACCGGCGATGCGCTGCGCCAGCGCCTGACGCTGGAGGAGGACGATCTGGCGGTATTGATCGGCTCGCAGGCGGTGCAGGAGCTGCATGAGCGACGGCAGCAAGAGGAAGGTGCCGCGCAGAGCGGCAGCGAATCCGCAGAGGCGCTGTTTGCGGAACATCAGTACGTCAGCTACGAAGGTTCGCTGGATGACGGGCGGCTGAAAACCTGGCTGGAAAAATCGCCGACGCTGCATCAACTGCTGAGCGCGCCGGTGCTGGTCACTACCATTGATCACCTGATGCCGGCGACCGAAAGCCTGCGCGGCGGTCATCAGATTGCACCGATGCTGCGGTTGCTGACCGCCGATCTGGTGCTGGACGAACCGGACGATTTCGGGCTGGAAGACCTGCCCGCGCTGTGTCGGCTGGTGAACTGGGCGGGGATGCTCGGCTCACGGGTGTTGCTGTCGTCGGCGACGCTGCCGCCGGCGCTGATTCGCGCGCTGTTCGAGGCTTATCTGAACGGTCGCGCTGCCTGGCAGCAGGCGTATGGCGAGCCGGATACGCCGCTGAATATTTGCTGCGGCTGGTTTGATGAATTCGACAGTGACTGCCGGCAGTTGGCGAATACCGCCGCCTTTGCCGAACGGCATCAGGCGTTTGTCGCCGGGCGTATCGACAAGCTGCAACAGCAGGAACAGCGACTGCGCTGGGCGGAGATTGAACCGGTGGCAAGCCCGACGCAAGAGGCGAGCGCGGTGTGCCGGGCGCTGGCGCAAACGCTGCACCAACGGTTGTTTGCGCTACACCAGCAACACCACCAGACGCATCCTGGCGGCAAAACCGTATCGCTGGGGTTAATCCGTATGGCGAACATCAAACCGTTGGTGGCGGTGGCGCGTGCGCTGATGGAGATGCCCTCGCCGCCGGATTGCTGCGTGCATTACTGCGTCTATCACAGCCAGCACCCGCTGGCGATGCGTTCCCACATCGAAGCGCGGCTGGATGCGGCGCTGATGCGCAAACACCCGGACGCACTGTGGCAGGTGGCGGAAATTCGTGACGCCATCGAACAGCAGCCGCAGCAACATCATGTGTTTGTGGTGCTGGCAACCTCGGTGGCGGAAGTGGGCCGGGACCATGATTATGACTGGGCCATCGCCGAACCCAGCTCGATGCGTTCTTTTATCCAACTGGCCGGGCGCATTCTGCGTCACCGCCAGCGTGACGAGTTTGTGCCGACTTCGCCCAATTTTTATTTGCTGAGCCATAACGTGCGGGCGCTGAAAGGGGAACCGGTGGCGTTTTGCCGCCCCGGTTTTGAATCGAAAGATCGCCGACTGACCAGCCATGACCTGCGGGAATTGCTTAAACCGGAGGACTATCGTGCTATCAGCGCCGCGCCGCGTATTCAGCCGCCGGAACTCAAAAAGCCGTTGACGCTGGTGACGCTGGAACATGCCGCGCTGGCCGGGAAACTGTTTGGGCAGAAAAACGTATCGCCTTCGCAGCCAACGGCGGTGCTGTGGTGGCGTGCGCCGTTGCACTGGAACGGCGAACTGCAACGGCGCACGGCGTTTCGCCGGTCAGACCCGCAGCAGCGTTACTGGCTGCGGTTGGAGGACGAAGGCGAAAAAACGCGTTTTATGGTGCCGGACGACGGGCCGAGCGGCTGGAAAGACAGCGAGGCGATCCGGCCCGTAACGCTGACGCTGGCCGAGGGCGTCACCAGTTGGGTGGCGATGGACTACACCGCCCGCTATTCGCAACTGGCGGAGGAAAAACAGTGGGAGCTGGCGTGGGTCAGCGCCCGCTTCGGTGAAATCAACCTGAGCAAGCGAGATAACGAATGGTTCTGGCATCCGCTGCTGGGGGTGTTTGGCGCACTCAAATGAGTGCGCCGCTGCCTATGCGGCAGTTAGTAGCAACTCAGTCTCTTTCTAAGCTACCTGAACGGTAGTGAAGTTGATTTTAGAGATCTTAAAAAGCAAAGGCCAGGCTTTATTATAAAGATAGGAACTCTGTCTAGGTTGATCATTTGGAGTGGTCGAGCTACTATTCATTTCATCATGTCAAGAATGGTAAGCGGAGATAATGAAATGAAGCCTCGGCAATCGGGATTGTTCTGTATCGCTGTACTTTGCATTGCTGCTGGATTGCTGATGAAGCCAGTATCCATGAATGTGAATAATCCACCCGAATCATCAGTAAAAGCGCAGTGGTTTTCGGTTTTCTCCCTGACCATTAACCATAACTAATCAATAATTGATAACACGCTCAAGGAATCGACTATGAGTAGTGAAGGTTTGCAAGCGTTTATCCTGTCGTATATCGAAACCCGAAAGCAGGCCAAGCTGGATGCCTTCGATAAAGCCGCCGATAAACAGCGGGTGGCGTTAAGCGGCGAGGCGCTGGCCGCAGCGGAACTGGCGCTGGCGCAGCAGCGGCGTGAGATAGAACAGATTTACCAGGTACGCACCTGGCTGAGCGACGCCGCCAGCCGTGCCGGGCAGATTAGCCTGGTGACCCACGCGCTGAAATTCACCCACAGCGACGCCAAAGGCAGCAGTGTGTTCAGCACCGAACCGGTTGCCGACAGTGCGGTGCTGTCTACCGCGTCGCTGGCGCAACCGGCGATTGACGCGGTGGGCAACGCGGCGGCGCTGGACGTGGCCAAACTGCTGCAAACCGAGCATCACGGCGATTCACTGTTGGCGGCGCTGCAACGGGGCGACCACCGCGCGCTGGAGGCGCTGGCGGAAAGCCCGCAGCAGCTCATACAGTGGCTGGCCGGATTCGGGCAGGTATTGACCGATAAGCAGCCCAGTTCCCATAAGCTGGCAAAGCAGATCTATTTTCCGGTGGGTGAAGGCGAATACCACTTACTCAGTCCGCTTTATTCCTCTTCTCTGTCGCAGGCGTTGGACCAACGCCTGACGGCGGTGCGCTTCGGTGAGCAGGCCAAAGCCACCCGTGAAGCCCGGCGGCAAAAGCGCTGGCACGATGAGGTTGACGTCAGCTACCCCGGTATCGCGGTGCAGAACATGGGCGGCACCAAGCCGCAAAATATCTCCGCGCTCAATTCCGCCCGCAGCGGCCGTTCCTATCTGCTCAGCAGCGCGCCGCCGCAGTGGCGCAGCCAAATTAAACCGCCGCTTGATCATGACACCATCTTCCGTGTTCGGGGGGAGGTGGATGCACTGACTTACACTGCACGCCGGGAGATGCAGCAATTCCTGCTCAGCGTCAAAGAGGTGGACAACAACCGCGAAATTCGCAATCAGCGCCGGCGCTACCTCGACCAGTTGATCGATACCTTATTTGGCTATGTCGCCACGGTACAAAACCTGCGCCCGGCGGGCTGGAGTGTGGATTCCCGTCTGAATGTTCCCCTGCAACTGTGGTTGGATCCGTTGCGCGGCTTGCAGGATAAGGATTTTCTGCGTGAACGAGACGCCGGTGATTGGCAGCGGGAGGTCGCTTATGAATTTGGCCGCTGGCTGAATGCGCGATTACAGCACGAGAAACTGATTTTCGGCGAAGTGGAGCGCCGCGAGTGGTCTACCGCCGCGTTGTTCAAACAGCGGCTGCGGGAAAACGAGCGACTGCTGAAGGAGGAACTGGCATGAGCAGCCTGATTATTCTGCGGCGTATTCAGGTGGAAAACGCCAACGCCATTGCCGGGCACACTTACGGTTTTCCCGCCATCAGCCATTTTCTCGGCTTTACCCACGCGCTGTCGCGCCAGTTGCAGCTATCACATGGCCTGACGCTGGAAGGCTGTGGCGTGGTGTGCCATCAGCACCAGTTGCACGCTTACGGCAGCGGCTGGAACCGCAGCTTTGCACTGACGCGCAACCCGCTGACCAAAGAAGAAAAAACCGCCGCCTTTAATGAAGAGGGGCGGATGCACCTCACCGTGTCGCTGCTGATGGAATGTCACGGCATGTTGCCCGGTGAAGACGGGCTTGAGGCGTTAAAACAGCGGTTGCAGCAACTGGCGCTGCGCCAGCGGCTGGCGGGCGGGCTGATTGTGGATATTGAACAGATCTCCTTCTATGACCTGCCTGCCGACGAGAGCAAGACCCGCGGCCTGATGCGCCGTTTGCTGCCGGGCTTTGTCTTGCTGGACCGCACCCCGCTGTTGCAGTCGCATCATCAGACTTTACAGCAGAGTGACCCGCAGGCAGAGATGCTGGATGCCTGGCTGGATTTCGCCGCCTTGAAACATCACGCGGTGCGCTCCCCTGACGATGACGTGAACTGGCAGCCGCTGCCCAAGCCTGACGGCGGCTATCTGGTGCCGCTGATGACCGGCTACCGCGCTATTTCGCCGCTGTACGCCCCCGGCGAGGTGGAGAAAACCCGCGACCCGTCCACCCGGTTCTGTTTTGCCGAGGCCATTTACGGCGTCGGCGAGTGGCGCGGCGCGCATCGCATTAATGATATCAACCGTATCCTCTGGCGTTACCACTATCAAAACGGCACCTACCGATGCCTGCAAACCGCTGACGACCTGAACAGCGCGGCGGATGATTACGACGAACTCGAATTCAATTACTGAGAAAAGGATTAAGAACATGGCAAAAGCAGCAACCACGTTGAAAACCGCATCGGTACTGGCGTTTGAGCGCAAGCTGGCGAATTCCGATGCGTTGATGTTGGCGGGCAACTGGCAGCAGGACCAGTGGACGCCGGTAGTGATTCAGGAAAAATCGGTGCGCGGTACCATCTCCAACCGGTTGAAAAACGCCGTCAGCAGCGACCCGGCCAAGCTGGACGCGGAAATCCAGAAAGCCAACCTGCAAACAGTGGACGTGGCGGCGCTGCCGTTTGACGCCGACACGCTGAAAGTGGCGTTTACCCTGCGGGTGCTGGGTAATCTGGCGCTGCCATCGGTGTGTAACGATCAGGATTATCAGCAGGCGCTGACCGAACTGATTAACGGCTACGCTCGTGAACCGGGCTTTGGCGTGCTGGCGGCGCGTTACGCCGAGAACATCGCCAGCGGTCGTTTCCTGTGGCGCAACCGTATCGGCTCAGAAGCGGTGCAGGTGGTGGTGACGCATAACGATAAGCGTTGGGAATTCAACGGCGAAGATTACTCGCTGCGCCAGTTTAGCCAACCGTCTGGCGCGCTGGCCGAGCTAGCGCACGCCATTGAGCAGGCGCTGGCGGGGAGTCATTCAGCGTTCTTCCGCGTGGAAGCGCAGGTGAAGCTGGGCAACGGGCAGGAAGTGTTCCCGTCGCAGGAACTGGTGCTGGATGAGCGGGCCCGCAACGGCAAGAGCAAAATTCTGTATCAGGTCAACGACGTGGCGGCGATCCATTCGCAGAAAATCGGCAACGCGCTGCGCACCGTCGATGACTGGCACCCGGAAGCGGCGGAAACCGGGCCGATCGCGGTCGAACCCTATGGCTCGGTGACCAGCCGTGGCCGTGCCTACCGTCAGCCGAAAGATAAAATGGATTTCTACACGTTGCTGGATAACTGGGTAATCAAAGGCAACGTGCCGGAGGTGGCGCAGCAGCATTACGTGATCGCCACGCTGATTCGCGGCGGGGTGTTCGGCGAGAAAGGCGAGTAACGCGCTATGGACCACTATATCGAGATTCGGGTGCTGCCCGACCCGGAGTTCAGCGGCGTGCAGTTGCTGAGCGCGCTGTTCGCCAAGCTGCACCGGGCGCTGGGGCAGCGGGCGACGGGCGCCATCGGGGTGAGTTTCCCTGATGCGGGCAAAACGCTGGGGGAGCGGCTGCGGCTGCACGGCAGCGTGCAGGAGCTGGCGGCGTTGGAGCAGACTGGCTGGCTGAAAGGGCTGCGCGACTATACCGCCATTACCGAGCCGCTACCGGTGCCGGCGGGGGCGAAGCACCGCACCGTGCGCCGGGTGCAGGTGAAAAGCAGCGCCGAGCGACTGCGTCGCCGGGCGGTGAACAAAGGCCGGCTAACAGCAGCGGAAGCGGCTGCGCGTATTCCCTATGCGGTGGAAAAACGCACCTCGCTGCCGTACCTGCCGCTGCGCAGCCTCTCCAACGGACAAACGTTTTTACTGTTTGTCGAGCACGGCCCGTTGCAGGATAAACCGGTCGCCGGGGCGTTCTCCAGCTACGGGTTAAGCGCCGCCGCCACCATCCCGTGGTTTTGACCCTTTTTTTGCGGCCAGTTCTAACGTATTGATTTTTAATACCGCAATCTGGCCGCCAGAAAAAAGGGTTTTTTCGTCAAAATAGCGTTTTTTCTTTAACAATCAGGTGATAAGCGATAATTCGCTACAGTTCACTGCCGTATAGGCAGCTTAGAAAGCACCATTCCTTATGACGGCCGGTTCGACGCGGTTCACTGCCGTATAGGCAGCTTAGAAAGTTGCCGGCTTGCGGTACCAACACTCAATGAGGTTCACTGCCGTATAGGCAGCTTAGAAACTATTAAGGGATTATTCATTTATGCAGTATGCGTTCACTGCCGTATAGGCAGCTTAGAAATTGTCGTGACCACTCCGACCGCGCAAAAAGGCGTTCACTGCCGTATAGGCAGCTTAGAAATTAATGGAGATTGACTCTATCGGGCGTGGCTTGTTCACTGCCGTATAGGCAGCTTAGAAATTATCTCGGATGTACCGCATGATGGCGCGGCGGTTCACTGCCGTATAGGCAGCTTAGAAACTCCGACCGCGCGCAGTTCGTCACCAGTCAGCGTTCACTGCCGTATAGGCAGCTTAGAAACAGCAACAGGCGGAGGACGCTGGCATTCCATTGTTCACTGCCGTATAGGCAGCTTAGAAAGCTGATGGATATCATCCAGAAGGGATATTACGGTTCACTGCCGTGTAGGCAGCTTAGAAATATATCATTGATTAAATGGCCGCAAACACGGCGTTCACTGCCGAGTAGGCAGAGGTTGACGGGGTTGCTGGCGTTAAAAACTACGCTGAGGTGGGCGACTTCGCCGGGTGAGCCGCACGGACGCGGCGAAAGCCTGTGCCGTGCTGGGAGCACGTCACAGGCGGCCCGAACAGCGAAGGCGAACGCCGAAGGCACCGCGT
>JAAIGF010095121.1_pt1 | contig 10876 bp, 9 predicted proteins | sample 6487441 | NCBI WGS metagenome assembly JAAIGF01 (sample SAMN13974129, study PRJNA590717) | phyllosphere metagenome | biome: pepper field; feature: multiple bacterial spot infested pepper fields; material: pepper leaves; isolation source: leaves from pepper fields | host: Capsicum annuum ...
AAGATCGGCCTGGCCAAGGTCGTCATCGCCACCAAGCAGCACCTGGCCGCCCTGGTGCCCTCCGGGCCCGCACTGGTGCTCAACCTGCTGCGCTGGGGCGACGAGGTGAAGACGCTCGACTCGCTCGATCTGCCGCCCGCGGGCAAGAAAAGCCTCAGCGCCGCCGAACTCAAGATGGCCCGGCAGCTCGTCGAGGAAATGTCCGGCCCCTGGGACCCGGCCGACTTCAAGGACGAGTTCCGCATCCAGGTCATGAAGCTCGTCGAGAAAAAGGCGAAGGCCGGCGAAGCCAAGACGGTGTTCGACCCCGAGGAAGAAGCACCGCAGACCGGCGAGGTGATCGACCTCACGGCGCTGCTGCAGCGCAGCCTCAAGGGTGGTGCAAGCGGCGGCAGCAGCAAAGCGAAGGCGCCTGCGCGCAAGGCGCCCGCGAAGAAGGCGGCCGGCAAGACGGCCGCGCGCAAGCGGGCAACGGCGAAAGCGGAGAAGGACGACAAGGAGAACGCAAAGGAAAAGGAGAGGAAGGCGGCTTGAACGCCGAGGCCCATGGCCCAGGCGAGCCACCCCGCACGCCGGATGGCCGCTACCTCGTCGTGCGCGGCCGTCTCTGGCGCCTGTCCAACCCGGCGCTCGCGCCCGAAGCGCGCGAGGCACTCGTCGCCGAACTCATGGCGGCGCGGCGCGACGTGGGGGTGCAGGGCCGTGCCGGCAACCAGCAGGCCGTCCGTGAAGCCCGAGCCCGTGTGGACCGTGCCAAGCGGGCGCTGGGCGAGCGTGGGCCCGTGTGGTGGAGCGACGGCGCGCCCGATCTGAACCGCAAGCTGGTGAAGAACACGCCGTATGCGGCATGGTTCGAAGGGCTGTGCCCGGTGTGACCGGGCTTCAGGCAAGGACGAAGGATCCGGCAGGTCATGAGGACTGGGTTCCCCGGGCACTTTTTCTGCGTTGCCCGCCGTTTTCATGCGCCGCCAATACCGGCACCGCTTTTCAGCAAAACTGCTCGCCCGTCGAAGCCGGCCAGGCTCCCGCAGCATCAAAAAATGGTCCACCCGGTATGGGTGGTCAGCAGCTCCAGCGCCCTGGCGCCTGCCTGCGAGTTGCCGGCCCGGTCCAGCGCGGGCGACCAGACGCAGACCCCGCACCGGTTCGGCATGACGGCCACGATCCCGCCCCCGACACCACTCTTCACCGGCAACCCGATGCGGAAGGCGAAGTCCCCCGCCGCATCGTAGGTGCCGCACGTCAGCATCAAGGCATTGACGCGCTTGGCGTGGGCGGCCGGCAATATCTGTTCGCCGGTCCGGGGATCGCGCCCGCCGCATGCGAGGAACGTCACCGCGCGAGCCAGTTCCTCGCACGTCATTTCGATGGCGCATTGCCTGCAGTAGGCGCCCAGCACCTGGTCGACCGGGTTCCGGATGTTCCCGTAGCTCTGCATCAGGTGGAGCATGGCCGCGTTGCGCCCGCAGTGGTCCCGCTCGGAGCGGGCGACACGCTCGTCGAAGTGGATCAGCCGGCGTCCTTCGAGCCGGCTCAGGAACTGCGCCACCGCGTTTTCGGGAACGGCATAGTGGGAGCACAGCACGTCGCTCACCACCAGCGCGCCGGCATTGATGAACGGATTGCGCGGATGGCCTTTCTCCGCATCCAGCTGGATGAGCGCGTTGAAGGGCGCGCCGGACGGCTCGCGCCCTACCCGGGCCCACAGGTCGTCCCCCTCCGTCTGGATGGCGAGTACCAGCGCGAACAGTTTGGAAATGCTCTGCACCGAAAAGGGTGTGGCGGCCTGCCCCACCGTTTCGACCTCTCCGTTCGGCGTGGCGATCGCCATGCCGAACTGGTCGGGCGCCACCTTCGCCAGTTCGGGAATGTAATCCGCCACGCGTCCCTCGCCCAGCGTGGGCCGCAGCAGCGCATCGATCCGTGCCAGCAGGTCGCGGTAGTGCGCCATGCTCAATGCAGGCCCGGCAGTCGGGCCGAACCGGCGGGGCCGATCGAAAATGCGGCGACGGCGGCCGAAAGCCGTTCGGCTTCGTCCCGCAGGGAAGCGGCCGAATGGGCCGACAGCTCGACCAGCGTGGCGTTTTGCTGGGTGACACGGTCGATGCGGTGGATTTCGTCGCTCATGTGGCCGAGGCTGGCGCTCTGCTGCGCGGTCGACGAGGTGATCTCTCCCATGAGATCGGCGACCTGCCGGGTGGAGCGGACGATTTCCTGCATGGTGGTCCCCGTCGCGGCCACGAGTTCGGAGCCGCCCTGCACGTCCCGCACGGACGCTTCGATCAGTGCGCGGATCTGGCCGGACGCCTCGGCGCTGCGCCGGGCCAGCGTCTGGACCTCGCCCGCCACCACGGCGAACCCGCGCCCGTGCGTGCCGGCACGGGCTGCCTCGATCGCGGCATTCAGCGCCAGGATATGGGTCTGGAATGCGATGGAGTCCATGACGGACGTGATGGCCGCGACGCGCTGGGCGCCCGCCGAAATCCCCTCCATCGTGCCCATCACCCGGGTGACCAGGTCTCCGCCCTCAAGCGCCACCCGGGAGGCAGCGGCGGCCAGCTCGTCGGCGGTCTGCGCAGCAAGCGCGTTCTGGCGCACGGCGACGGCCAGCTGGTCCATGCCTGCCGCGGATTTCTGCAGGCTGGCCGCCTGCAGGTCGGTGCGGTCGCGGAGATCGCCGTTGCCTGCCGCGATGTCCTGCGACGCATGGGCGATGCGCTCGCTGGAAAGCCGGATGCCTCCCACGAGCCCGCGCAGGTGCTGCTGCATCGCCGCCATGGCGCCGATGAGCCGGCCCAGTTCATCGGTGCCATGGCCCGGGACCGGCGTCGTCAGGTCGCCTTCCGCGATCCGCCGGGAGATATGGATGGCCGCCGACGCCGGCCGGACCACGCTCTGCGTCAGCCGCCATGCGAAGAATGCGCTGAGCAGCACGGACACGAGGGATACCGCCGCGAGCACCTGCCGGGCACGGCGCTCCACGGCCAGCGCTTCCTCGTAGGCGGCTGCGGTCATGCCGGTCTTGAGCGCGACCAGTTCCGTGACCCCCTGCTGCCACTGCAGCTCCACGGGCCGGACGTCTTTCATCAGGATCTGGATGGCTTCGATGCTCGAACCCTGCACGGCCAGATCGGAAACCTGGCGCATGGGCGGCAGGGTCCGTGCGCGGAATGTCCGGATGCCGTCCAGCAGCCCGATTTCCGCGGCCGTGGCCTGCGACGCGTCCATCGCGGCAGCCAGCTGCGATTCGTTCTCCATGTACTGCGCGGTGGCGTCTCCCAGCAGCCGGGCCTCGCGGTCGATCTCCTTGAGGTCGGTCAGCAGGGTCAGCGTGCGGAGCGTGCTGCCCATCGTTGCGACCGAGGAGATCATCTGGTTGGCCAAGCCGACCTGTGCGTTGTGGATTTCCACGATGCCACGCATGTGGGCGGCGATGGCGGACATGAGCCAGGACGAGGTTCCGGCCACGGCCAGCAGCAGCGCGACGATCAGGGCGAACGCGCCGGCGAACCTGCGCCAGAGGAAGCCCGGGGCCCGCGGCCCGCGTCGGGCCGGGCCGAGCCCGGCCGTGATGGATGGATGGCTGTTCACGGGTGCCTTTCGCCGAATGCGGTCTTATTGCGCGAACGAGCCGTCGGCCCGCAGCATCGTCAGCTCGACGTAGGTGGATCCGGAGCGGCTCCCGCCGGTGAAGTCGATCACATAGCCGCCGAGGTCCGTCTTTCCGGAACTGCCGAGGGCGCGGGCCAGGCTTGCACGCGTAACGTCTCCCTCGGTGCGGCGCAGCACCGAGAGCAGGAACGTCGCGTTGATGAAGCCCTCGAATTCCACGAAGCTAGGACTGGCATCGCCCCCCCGCTGGGACACCAGCGACAGGTACTGCCGCACCAGGGGTGAACTGGGCCTGAACGGGGAGGGAACGAGCTGGGAGACCACGACGCCCGACACCAGCGGCCCCAGTTCCGCATGCAGCTGGTGGCTGCTCACGAGGCTGCGGGCGAGATAGATCGGGCGCCGGGCCGCCCCCGCGGCCTGGCTGCGGATGAAGCGGACTGCGTCGGATCCCGAAACCCCCAGGATGATCGCGTCCTCGCCGTTCACGGCGAGCGCATGGGCGGCCTTTTCCGCGTCGCCCCCGACCTCCATCGCAGCCGCCGAGGCGAGCCGCGTGCCGGTGCGGGCCAGCCGGCGCTCGACTTCGGCGCGGAATTCGTTGCCCACCTCGTTGGCGTAGTAGACCAGCCCCACCCGCGCGTATCCCACGGTGGAGGCATAGTTGGCCAGGGCATTCAACTCGTCCGAGAAGCTCGCGCGGGTCACGAACAGCAGCGGATCCGTTTGCCGGTACAGGCTCGAATGCCCGGTATACGGACCGACGAAGGGCACCCCCGCACGGGAAGCGATCGGCAGGCTGGCCAGCACCGTGTTGGTGAACATGTGGTTCAGGAAGCAGACCGCCTTGTGCTCGTGGATCAGCGCCCTGGCGTTGCTTTCCGCCCTGTCGGCGGCATAGGCATCGTCGAGGGTGACCAGCCGGACCTTGCGCCCGGCGACGCCGCCCTGGCGGTTCGCCGCGTCGAAAGCCAGCAGGGCTCCGTTGCGGTAGTCGCGCCCCAGTGCGGCGAACGGGCCGCTCAACGGCGCCGATTGCCCGACCACGATATCGGAAGCGGGCATAAGGGTGAGTGCAGGCGGCGCGGCGCGGGCCGGCAGCATCGCCGGCGCGGCAAGCGCGAGCGCGAGAGCGGTCAGGGAGGCTGTGCGGTACGACATGGCGGACGGCCGTTGGTGGATCGGACGGTGCGGCACCCGGGGCGGGTGCCGCTGCGCTCACGGCTGCACGATCGCGTCGAACGCGTAGGTCCGCTCTTCGGCCCGGCCGGCGAGCCGGACGTTCTTCCGGGTGCCCCATACGTTCACCTGGTGGTGCAGGGGAATGATGGCGAAATCCCGCATCGCCAGTTCCGTGGCCTGCTGCAGCAGCTTGTCCCGCTCGGCATCGCCCAGGGTCGCCATCGCCTTGTCGAGCAGCGCATCGACCTTGGGATTGCTGTAGCCCCCGGAGTTGAAGGCGCCCAGGCCCTTGTCCTTGTTCCGGGTCGCCAGCAGCGCACGCAGGGGCGACGAGGCTTCTGCGGTGTCGGGCACCCAGCCGGACATGGACACGGAATAGTCCCCGCGGTTGTTGCGGGGGAAGAACACGGCCGCCGGCTGCGCTTCGACCTTCACGGAAATGCCGCCCCGGCCCAGCATCTGGGCCAGTGTCTGCAGGATCTGGTCGTCCTGGACGTATCGGTTGTTGGTGCCGTGCAGGGTGATCCCGAACCCGTTCGGAAGCCCGGCCTCGGCGAGCAGCTTCTTCGCACCCTCCACGTCGGGGCCGGTCACCTTGAGCGCTTCCGAATACCCGACGAGCCCCGGAATCATGGGTTGCGCTGCCGGACGGGACGCCCCCTCCATGACCCGGCTGCGGATCATCTCCCGGTCGATCAGGCGGGAGATCGCCTCCCGCACCCTCACGTCCTTGAGGGGGTTGCCGGGCAGCGGCTTGCCGTCGCGGTCCGTGACGAAAGGGCTCTGGTCCCGCGCCACGTCCAGGTAGAGGAACACGAGGCGCGTGCTGGCGGCCTGCACCACCGCAAGGTCGGGAGAATTGCTGAGGCGCTTGAGATCCGCCACCGGCACGGCGTCCATCATCTGGATGTCGTTGGACAGCAGGGCCGCCACGCGGGCTGCGTCGTTCGTGAGAATCTTGAACGTCAGATTTTTCGCAAAAGGCTTCTTCCCCCAATAATCTTCGTTCCGCGTGAGTTCCACGCGGTCTCCGCGGGAATATTTCGCCAGCTTGTACGGCCCCGTGCCGATCGCAGCCTTGCCGGAATTGAAATCACTGGAGTTCGCACCCGTCGCATTCTTCTTCGACAGGATATGGACCACGGCCATGTCATTGGGCAGCAGCGGATATGGCCGGGCGGTCTTGAACCGGACGGTGAGCGGATCGACGACCTGCACCTCCGCGATTTCCTTGGTGTAGACGGAAAATCCGCCGGGTGAATCCTTGATATTGGGAACCCGCTGAATGGAGAACGCCACATCTTCGGCCGTGAAAGGGGACCCGTCGTGGAATTTCACGCCGGGACGCAGCTTGAATTCCCAGGTCAGCTCGTCGATGGCGGCCCACGACAGCGCCAGTCCGGGCAGCATGCGCAGCTTGTCGTTGCGTTCGATCAGGCGACCGAAAACATGATCCGCGATATTCTGATTGGGAGAATAGAGATGGTAATGCGGATCGATCGATGTCACGTCGGCAGAAACGCCCACACTCATGTTCTGCGCCGATGCGACGCCGGCACCCATGGAAATCAGGACGGCCGCCAGTATTTTTCCGAGTCTCGCTGTGGTCATTTTATTCTCCGCTTCTCAGTTGAGGGACAAGAGAAGTGTGTCATGCGCCTCCCGGCGGCTCAATCGACGAATATTCACTTTTGCATTCCATGCCGGAATGCCATCGGGGTTATTCGCAACTCCTTGGTATTAACCCGCAAAACCCCGCGGAATGCCGCTGTCGATGACGCGGTCCAGGAATGCCTCGCAGGCGGCGAGCTGCGCCAGAGAAACGAACTCGTCAGGGCGATGGGCCTGCTCGATGCTTCCGGGGCCGCAGATGATGGTGCGTATCCCCGCGTTCTGGAAAAGCCCGGCCTCGGTGCTGTAAGCCACCCTCTGGAGGCGGTCGCTGGAGGTCATCTCCTGCATGAAGGCCACCAGCGGGTCGGAGGGCGGGATCGCGAACGGCGGGGAATCGTTCACGAGCGTCCATTCGATGCTGCCCGAGTCGGCTCCGGCCCGCATCTTCGGAAGAATGTGGGCATCTCCGTGGGAGCGCAGCCGGTCGAAAAGGCCTTCCGCATCCTGCCCGGGAAGGTAGCGCGCCTCCACGTTGAAGCGGCAGTCCCCCGGCACCGTGTTGGGGGCGATGCCGCCGGCGACCATGCTGCATTGCAGGGTCGTGTAGGGCAATTCGAATCCCGGATCGCGGTACCCGCTTCCCGCCTCCATCTCGGCGAGGCGCTGTACCTGGGTGATCAGATGGGCACCATGCTCGATGGCGTTGATGCCGAGGTCCGTGCGGGACGAGTGGGCTTCGCGACCACGGACGCGGCAGCACATTTCCCTGCGGCCCTTGTGCGCCACGACGAGGCCCATCATCGTGGGCTCGCCCACGATGCATGCCGCGGGGCGGATCCGCCGGTCCGCGAGGTCGGCCAGCATGTCCCGCACGCCGATGCAGCCGACCTCCTCGTCGTACGACAAAGCCAGGTGGAAGGGCGCGGGCGACCCGGCCGCGAGCATCAGCGGAACCGCCGCCAGCACGCAGGCGATGAAGCCTTTCATGTCGCACGCGCCGCGGCCGTAGACGTTCCCGTCGCGCACGTGTGCAGTGAAGGGGCTGGAGGCCCAGTTCTGGCCGTCGACCGGCACCACGTCGGTGTGTCCCGAGAAGATCCATCCGGGCAGCGGACCGCCGCCGATGGTGGCGAAGAGGTTGGCCTTGCGCTTCTCCGCATCGAACGTCAGCCGCATCTCCGCGCCGAAGGGCGCAAGGTAGTCCTGCACCCAGCGGATCAGTGAGAGATTGGAGTTGCGGCTCGTCGTGTCGAACGCGAGGAGGGTCTCGAGGATCGAGAGCGTGGACGCCGACGGCGCGGCCTGGGCGGGTTCCGATGGTGTCATGGCGTATCGTTGAGATGGCATGCCGACAGGTGGCCGTCCTCGAGAGGCACCAGCGCGGGCACCTCCTGCGCGCAGCGCGGCATCGCGTGCGGACAGCGCGGATGGAAATGGCAGCCGGAGGGCGGGTTGAGCGGGGACGGGATCTCCCCGCGGATGGCGATGAACTGCTTCTTGCGCACCTCCAGGGTGGGCGCCTCGGCCAGCAGCGCCCGCGAATAGGGATGGTTCGGCCGGGAGAACAGCGTCTCGGCATCGGCCGTCTCCACGATCCGCCCGAGGTACATGATCACCACCCTGTCGCTGATGTGGCGCACCACGCCGAGGTCGTGGCTGATGAACAGGTAGGTCAGGTCGAGTTCCTCGCGCAGCTTCATGAACAGGTTGATCACCTGGGCCTGGATGGAGACGTCCAGTGCCGCGACCGCTTCGTCGCACACAAGGAACTCCGATCGCAGCGCCAGCGCACGGGCGATGCCGACGCGGGCCCGCTGGCCGCCGGAGAACTGGTGGGGAAAGCGCTGGCCGACCGCCGGATCGAGCCCGACCTTCTGCAGCAGCTCCGCCACGAACCCGGTCTGCTCGCGGCGCCGCACCAGGCCATGGGCGACGGCGGCCTCGCCCACCAGGTCGTTCACGCGAAGGCGCGGGTTGAGCGAGGCATACGGATCCTGGAACACCATCTGCATCTTGAGCTGCACGCGCTTGCGCTCGGCGGCCGGCAACTCCGCGATGGGAGAGCCCTTCCAGGCCACCTGCCCCCGCGTGGGAGAGTGGAGGCCGACCGCGACGCGGCCCAGCGTGGACTTGCCGCAGCCGGATTCACCGACGAGCCCGATGACCTCGCCCGCGCGGATCGCGAGGGAGGCATCCTGGACGGCGTGCACCACGGTGGGCGGGGATGCGAGGCCCAGGCGCACCGCAAGCTTGTGGGCGACGTCCTGCCTGCGCGTGAACTGCTTGGAAATCCCCCGCAGTTCCAGGAGGGGCGGACGTGCCGGTGCCATCGTCGTTGTCATTCGATCTCCGAAGCGGTGAAGGGAGCCCAGCACCGCACGATGCGGCGCTGCAGGTGTTGCGGCAGCGGCACCTGCCCGCAGTCGGACGACGCGGCCTTGCAGCGTTCGCGGAACGCGCAGCCCGGCGGCAGCGACAGCAGCGCAGGCGTGGAGCCGCTGATCTGGTGGAGTGGCCTGCCGCGGGGATTGCGGCTCGGAAGGGAGTCGATCAAGCCCTGGGTGTACGGGTGCATGGGGTGTTCGAGAACGTCGCGGGTCGAGCCGTGCTCCACGATCTTTCCCGCATACATCACCGACACCGAGTCGGCCAGGCCGGCGACGACCGAGAGGTCGTGGGTGATCCAGATCAGCGACGTGCCCGTGTCGCGGCACAGCTTCTGCATCTCGAACAGGATCTGCGCCTGGATGGTGACGTCGAGCGCCGTCGTGGGCTCGTCGGCGATGATCAGGTCCGGCTTGTTGAGCAGCGCGATGGCAATGGCGACGCGCTGCCTCATCCCGCCCGAGAACTGGTGGGGATACGACTCCAGCCGCTCGTCCGGTGCGGGAATGCCCACCTGCACCAGGGCGTCACGCGCGCGCTCCCGGGCGGCGCTGCGGCTGATCCGTTCGTGCGCCTGGACCGCCTCGATCATCTGGGTGTCGATCCGCAGGACGGGGTTGAGCGTCATCATCGGATCCTGGAAGATCATGGCGATGCGGTCGCCGCGGAGCTTGCGCAACTGCGCCTCGGGCATGCCGCGGAGGTCGCGGCCGCGGAACAGGATGCGGCCGCCCACGATTTCGCCGGGCTTGTCGACGAGTCCGACGATGGAGTAGCCGGTCATCGACTTGCCCGAGCCGGATTCGCCCACCAGCCCCATGACCTCGCCCGCACGCAGCGTGAAACTGACGTCGTCGACGGCTTTCGCGACACCGGCGCGGGTGAAGAAATAGGTCTTGAGCCCTTCGACCACGAGGGTGGGGGTGTTGTCGGTGTGGGGTGAGATGGTCATGTCACTGTTTCTGCAACCGGGGGTTGAGCACATCGCGCAATTGATCGGCGACGAGGTTGATGCTGACGATGAGCATCAGCAGGGCCACGCCGGGAAAGAAGCTCATCCAGTACTTGCCGGAAAGCATGTGCTGGAAGCCGTTGGCGATCAGCAGCCCCAGCGACGGCTCGGTGATCGGCAGGCCCAGCCCCAGGAACGACAGCGTGGCCTCCAGCGAGATCGCGGCGGCGACCTGGAGCGCGGCCACGACGATGAGCGGGGGCAGGCAATTGGGCAGCAGGTGGCGCAGCAGGATGCGGACGTGCGAGAGGCCTTGCAGGCGGGCCGCCTCCATATATTCCTTGCGGCTTTCGACGATGGCGGCGCTGCGGGTGGTGCGCGCGTAGTAGGCCCACTGCACCGCGACCAGGGCGGCCACGATCTTCCCGGTTCCCTGGCCGAGCACCGCCAGCAGGACCAGCGCGATCAGGATGGCAGGGAAGGAGAGCTGGATATCGGCGGCACGCATGATCAGCGTCTCCGCCCATCCGCCCTTGTAGCCGGCGATCAGCCCGAGCACCCCGCCGATGGCCAGCGCGATGGCCGTGCTCGACAGCCCGACCAGCAGGCTGATGCGCAGTCCGTAGACGATGGCCGAGAACATGTCGCGACCCTGCTCGTCCGTTCCGAGCAGGTACGTCCTGCCGGGCCGGTCGGTCCAGGGGGTGTCGGGCGGCTGCCGGGAATCCAGCAGATTGAGCTGGGACAGGTCATAGGGCTGTTGCGGAGCGACCCACGGCGCGGCAATGGCACCGAGGGCGAATACGCACAGGACGAAGAGGCCGAGCAGGGCGATCCAGCTGTCCGCATACGAGCGGAACACCCGGGCGATTCCGGTATTCATGGGTATTTGAGGAAAGTGGGAAAAGTCAGGCGTCCGCGTCCGCCAGGCGGACCCGGGGATCGACGAGGGAATACACGATATCGACCGCCAGATTGATGAATATGAAAAGGCTGACGATGACCAGCAGATAAGCCACCACCACCGGCCGATCGAGCAGGTTGATCGACTCGATGAGCAGTTTTCCCATTCCAGGCCACGAGAATACCGACTCAGTCACCACGGCGAATGCGATGACGGAACCGAATTCG
>JAAIGF010129958.1_pt1 | contig 10865 bp, 10 predicted proteins | sample 6487441 | NCBI WGS metagenome assembly JAAIGF01 (sample SAMN13974129, study PRJNA590717) | phyllosphere metagenome | biome: pepper field; feature: multiple bacterial spot infested pepper fields; material: pepper leaves; isolation source: leaves from pepper fields | host: Capsicum annuum ...
TCGAAGACGCGCAGCGCGTGGCCTGCCTTGAGCAGGTTGTGGGCCATGGGCGCGCCCATGTTGCCCAGGCCGATGAATCCGATATTCATGGTCGTCGCCTCACTTCAGGGTGATGGTGGTGTTCACCGCGCCGCCGACGTCACTCTCGTCGAACCAGCGTTGGGTCACGGTCTTGGTCTGGGTATAGAACTGCACCACCTGTTTGCCGTACGGGCCGAGGTCGCCGAGTTTCGAGGCCCGCGAGCCGGTGAACGAGAACATCGGCACCGGGACCGGAATCGGTACGTTGATGCCCACCTGGCCAACGTCGATCTCCTCCTGGAAGTGCCGGGCGGCGGCGCCAGAACGGGTGAAGATCGCCGTGCCGTTGCCATTGGGGTTGGCGTTGATCAGCGCGATGGCCTCGTCCAGGGTGGCGGCGTGCACCACGCACAGCACCGGGCCGAAGATTTCCTCGCGGTAGATGCTCATCTGCGGCGTCACCCCATCGAAGATGGTCGGCCCGACGAAGTTGCCGTGCTCGTAGCCGGCCACCGCCGGGTTGCGGCCATCGAGCACCAGGCGGGCGCCTTCGCTCTTGCCGCGTTCGATCAGGCTGCTGACCCGGTCCAGTGCAGCGCAGGAGATCAGCGGGCCGACATCGGTGCCGCTCTCCATGCCGCCGCCCACCTTGAGGGTCTCGGCCTTGGCTACCAGGTCCGGTAGCCAGCCATGGGCCTCGCCGACCAGAATCACCACCGACAGCGCCATGCAGCGCTGCCCGGCAGCGCCGAATGCGGCGCCGGCCAGGTTGTTCAGGGTCTGTTCCTTGTGGGCATCGGGCAGCACGATGGCATGGTTCTTCGCGCCCATCATGCATTGCACGCGTTTGCCGGCCTGGCTGGCGCGGTTGTAAACGTGGGTGCCGATCCGCGTCGAGCCGACGAAAGACACCGCCTTGATGTCCGGGTGATCGCAGATCGCGTTCACCGCCGCTTCGCCGCCGTGCACCACATTGAGCACGCCAGGCGGTACGCCGGCTTCCAGCGCCAGTTCACACAGGCGCATGGTCACCATCGGGTCCTGCTCCGAAGGTTTCAACACGAAGGTGTTACCGGTAGCGATGGCCATCGGGAACATCCACAGCGGGATCATTGCCGGGAAATTGAAGGGGGTGATACCGGCGCACACGCCCAGCGGTTGCAACAGGGTGTAGGTGTCGACCCCGCCGGCCACGTTGTTGGCCAGCTCACCCAGTTGCAGGTTGCCGATGCCGGCGGCATGTTCCACCACCTCAAGGCCACGGAACACATCGCCCTCGGCGTCGGCGAGGGTCTTGCCCTGTTCGGCGGTAAGAATGGCCGCCAGCTCTTTCATGTTTTCGCGGATCAACTGCTGGTACTTGAGGAAGATCCGCGCACGGGCGCCGATCGGTGTCTTGCGCCAGGTCTTGAAGGCCTGGCTGGCGCTGGCCACGGCGGCGTCGATTTCTTCGCCGGTGGCGAATGGCACGCGAGCCAGCACTTCCTGGGTGGCCGGGTTGACGACGTCGCGCCATTGCTCGGTGCGTGACTCGACGAGCTCGCCGTTGATCAGCAGTTTCACGGTAGTGGTCATGGTTCGATCCTTGGTCTGGAAATCAGCGGGCGCGCAGTGGCGCTTGGCGCAGGGCATTCACTGCGCTGCGTTCAACCGGCACACGGGGCGGGTCACTGCGCATCAGTGCGGTACAGAACAGCGCGACGATGCCCATGCCGATCAGGTAGGCGATCACGTAGCGCGGGCTGCCGTCGGCGGCAGCCAGCAGGCTGGTGGCGATCATCGGTGCGAAGCCGCCACCGAGTACGCCGGCCAGTTGCACCGACAGCGAGATGCCGCTGTAGCGAATCTCGGCCGGGAACTGGCGGGCGAACAACAGCGATTCCGGGGCATACAGAATCGGGAACACCACGCCCACCGCCAGCACCATGGCCCACCACACCAGCAGCGGCTCGCGGCTGCCGAGCATGGCGAAGAACGGGTAGACGAAGGCGCACAGCAACAGCAGCCCGGTGAAGTACAGGCGCTTCTGGCCGACACGATCGGACAGCCAACCGCAGAACGGCATGGTTGCCAGCGACAGCGCAGCACCGGCAGTGATGGCGTGCAGCACGTCGGCGCGGGGGATCTGCAACTGGTTGGCGGCGTAGGCGAGGGCGAAGGTGACCGCCATGTAGAACCAGGCGTTTTCGGCCGTGCGCGCGCCGATGATGGTCAGGGTGGCGCGCGGGTGTTTACGCACCACCTCCATCAGCGGCAGGTTGACGCGGCGGTTCTGCTGCTTGAGTGTTTCGAAGTCCGGCGACTCGGCGACCTTCACGCGGATCAGCCAGCCCACCGCCAGCAGCACCACGCTGGCCAGGAACGGCAGGCGCCAGCCCCAGCTGAGCATCTGCTCCTCGGGCAGCGTGGCGACCGCGCCCATGGCCAGGGTGGAGAGCACCAGGCCCGCGCCAACGCCAGTCTGCGGCAGGCTGCCATAGAAGCCCTTCTTGCCTTCGGGGGCGTGTTCGACGGCCATCAATACCGCGCCGCCCCATTCACCGCCTACGGCCATGCCCTGCACAAAGCGCATGACCACCAGCAGCGCCGCGGCCCAGTAGCCGATCTGCTCGTAGGTGGGCAGCAGGCCGATGGCGATGGTCGGGATGCCCATCATCAGCAGGGTGAGCATCAACATCGACTTGCGGCCGATGCGGTCACCGAAGTGGCCGAAGATGATGCCGCCCAGCGGCCGGCCGATAAAGCCCACCGCGTAGGTAGCGAACGCCGCCAGCACACCGGTGATCGGGTCGAGGGTGGGGAAGAACAGCTTGTTGAAGACCAGCGCGGCGGCGGTGCCGTAGAGAAAGAAGTCATACCACTCGATGGTGGTGCCCGCCATGCTGGCCAGGCCTGCGATGCGATAGTGCTTGCGGCCGGCAGTCGGCCCTTGTGCGTTGGAATCGTTCATGAGTTGCCTGCTGTTATTTTTGTCGTAGGAACTTGGAACTGTCGGCAGCTGGAATGCGCTGCGCATCTGAAGTATAGGTATGCAAACTTCCCAATGGATCGCTTAAAAAGACAGGTTCGTTATGCAAAAAAGCATGATGTCCGCCGGCCAGATGAACTGGGACGACCTCAAGTTCTTCCTCGAAGTCGCCCGTACCCGAACCGCCAGCAGCGCGGCCCGGCGCCTGGGCGTGGACTACACCACGGTGTCGCGGCGTATCGGCGCCTTGGAGAAGGCGCTGGGTACCCTGTTGTTCGAGCGCTCGCGGGCCAGCGGTTTCGTGCTGACCACGGAGGGGCAGCACCTGCTGGGCTACGCCGAGGCGCTGGAAAGCACCCTGCAAACGGCTTGCGAACAGGTGTCGGGCGCCAGCCTGGCGCTTTCCGGCCACGTGCGCATCGGCTCGACCGAGGGCTTTGGCAGCTACTTCGTGGCGCCCCAGCTCGGCGGCTTTCAGGACATCTACCCGAACATCGCCATCGACCTGCTGCCGGTACCGCACTTCATCAGCCTGTCGCGGCGCGAGGCGGATATCGCCATCACCCTGGAACGCCCGGAGCGCGGGCCTTATGTCTGTTCCAGACTGTGCGACTACGCCCTGAAGCTCTATGCGACGCCCGGGTACCTGCACAAGCACCCGCCGATCCACGGCGTGGACGACCTGAGCCGGCACTCGTTTATCACTTACGTCGATGATCTGGCATTCAGCCCGGAGCTCCTCTATCTGGAAAGCATCGTGCCCAATGCCAGCAGCGCGCTGCGCAGCACCAGCGTGGTGGCCCAGTACCTGGCGACCTTGCAGGGTAGGGCGCTGGCGATACTGCCGTGCTTTCTGGCCGGCCCGGATGCCCGGCTGGTCGAGGTGCTGGCGGATGAGGTAAAGGTCACCCGGCAGTTCTGGCTCTATTACCGCGAGGATCTGCGCAAGCTCAAACGCATCACCCTGGTGGCCGATTACCTGCGTGTCTGCGCCGAACGCAATCGTGCATTTCTGCTTGGTGATACCGCCGAGATGGTGATTGTGTGACTGATTTGCCCATGGCGGTCACGTGCGGCGCGGGCGATACTGCGGCCCATTGCCAGGAGGCCATGCCATGTCCACAGAAAATGCCCAATTGATCACCCGTTTCTACGAGGCATTCCAGCGCCTCGACGCCGAGGCGATGGCGCGCTGCTACGCGCCGGACGTGCGTTTCAGCGACCCGGCCTTCGGCGAGTTGAACAGCGATGATGCTCGCGACATGTGGCGCATGCTCACCTCCCGCGCCAAGAAGTTCTCCCTGACCTTCAGCGATGTGCAGGCCGATGCCAGCGGCGGTAGCGCCAACTGGGTGGCCACCTACCTGTTCCCGCAGACCGGGCGCACCGTGGTCAACCGCATCCACGCCTCGTTCGTGATTCGTGACGGACTGATCGTCGAGCACCGCGACCACTTCGACATGTGGCGCTGGGCCGCTCAGGCACTGGGCTTCCAGGGCATGCTGATCGGCTGGACGCCGCTGCTCAAGAACACCGTGCGCAAGCAGGCGCGAGGCGGTTTACGGCAGTTCCAGGCCGCCCGTGCGTCAGACGAGAAGCACGGCGGAGAAGCGCGCGGCTGAACGGAGTGGTACGCTCTCCGGTCAGAAGTTCATCGATGAATGGCCGAGTGCATGTAAAGCCTTCGTTCATCGACTGAAAGCCCGTCCGCCAGAGTATTTCGATCATGAGTGTTATGTCCCTATCCCCCCGTAAAGCCAAGGCCTGGAGTGTGCACGCGGTAACCGCGAGCGGAGTCATCCTCGGTATGCTGGCGCTGCTTGCATTGATCGAGGGGCGGGCGGAAAGCTGCCTGATGTGGCTGGGCCTGGCGCTGCTGGTCGATGGCCTGGACGGCACCCTGGCGCGCAAATACGACGTCAAGGTGGTGCTGCCGCATTTCGACGGTTCCACCCTCGACCTGGTGATCGACTACCTCACCTATGTGTTCATCCCGGCGATCTTCGTCTATCGCTTCATTCCGCTGCCTGAGTACACGCTGCTGCTGTCGGTGGGCATCATCCTGCTGTCGTCGCTGTTCTGCTTCTGCAACGTCAACATGAAGAGCAAGGACAACTACTTCGTCGGCTTCCCGGCGGCGTGGAACGTGGTGGTGGTGTATCTCTACCTGCTGGACTTCGAGCCCTGGGTCACCTTCGCTGTGATCATGGTGCTGGCCGGCCTGACCCTGACCCGCATGAAGTTCCTGCACCCGTTCCGGGTCAAGCAGTTCATGCCGCTGAACATCGCCGTGACCATGGTGTGGATGTTCGCCTGCGCCGGGCTGATCCTGCAGTTCCCGGCGCAACCGGTGTGGCTGCTGGTGCTGTGGGGCCTGTCCTCGGCGTACTTCGTGGGTATGTGCGTGTGGCGCTCGGCCCGTGAGTGGCTCGCCTGATCGAGCGATGAGCGTCAGCGCCGACAAACCCTGGTTCGTCTATCTCGTGCGCGCCGCCAATGGCGCGCTCTACTGCGGCATCAGCGATGATCCGCAGCGGCGGTTTGCCCAGCACCAGTGTGGCAAGGGCGCCCGCTTCTTCTTCTCCAGCCCAGCAGTGGCCCTGGTGTACAGCGAAAGCTGTAGCGGCAAGGGCGATGCCTTGCGCCGTGAGCGGGTGATCAAACGGCTCGGCAAGGGCGCCAAGGAGGCCCTGGTGGCCACCGGCAGCCTGATGCATGTGCTTGATGAGCTGCCATCACGCTGAGCGAGCGCAGGCTGGGGTAAGCTGCGAGACCAATCCGTCCACGGAGGTCTCCCATGTCTGAGTTGATCCTGCACCACTATCCCACATCGCCTTTCGCCGAAAAGGCCCGCCTGTTGCTGGGCTTCAAGGATCTGGCCTGGCGCTCGGTGCAGATTCCGCCGGTGATGCCCAAACCGGACCTCACCGCGCTGACCGGTGGCTACCGCAAGACGCCGGTGCTGCAGATCGGTGCAGACATCTATTGCGACACTGCCCTGATCGCCCGCCGCCTGGAGGCGTATCAGCCGCAGCCTGCCTTGTTGCCAAGCGCCCAGGCATTTGCCATTGCCACCTTCGCCCAGTGGGCCGACTCGGTGGTGTTCCAGCATGCGGTAAGCCTGGTGTTCCAGCCCGAATCCATCGCCGTGCGGTTCGCCAAGGCGCCGCCGGAGTTCTTGCAGACCTTTATCGCCGACCGCAGCAAGCTGTTCTCGGGCGGCCAGGCCAGCCGGCTGCCGGCCGAGCAAGCCAAACACCAGTGGCCGGTGTTCATGGCGCGGCTGCAGGCGCAACTGGAGGCCAGCGGTGGCCAGTATCTGTTCGGTGAGCCAAGCCTGGCCGATATCGCCATGGCGCATCCGTTGTGGTTCCTGCGCGCAACGCCGGTGACCTCGCCACTGGTCGATGGCTACCCGGCGGTGGTCGCCTGGCTGGACCGGGTGCTGGCACGCGGGCATGGTAAGTCCGAGGCGATCAGTGGTGAAGCTGCGATCGACGTGGCGCGCACGGCCACGCCTGCGCCGCTGCCCGTTGAGGTGTTCAGTGAGCCGAATGGCTTCGCTGCCGGCCAGCGGGTGGCGATTTCGGCTATCGACTATGGCGTGGAAGCGGTCGAGGGCGAACTGCTGTTCGCGGGCGCCGAGGAGCTGATCCTGCGCCGTGAAGATGACCGCGCCGGTATCGTACATGTGCATTTCCCGCGGCTCGGGTTTCGTATCGAGGCGCGTTGAGCTCAATAAAGATCACGGCTAAAGCCGCTCCCACAAAGGCACCAACCGTGGGAGCGGCTTCAGAGGTAGGCCGTAGGATGGGTGGAGCCCATCAATGGCCGATGGGTTTCACCCATCCTTGTATCTCGACCAAAGCCCCTCCCACAAGCGGCATCAGTCGTGGGAGCGGCTTTAGCCGCGAGAGGTTTGGCAGTCGGCTCGACCCATCGGTCTACTGCTTCAACGCTGATCCGGCAACAAGAAATTCCCCGGCCCTGCATCTTCCAGGGTCGGCACTTCGGCTTCGTCCTTCAGGTCGACGCCCGAGAGCTGGCGGCGGCAGGCTTCGCGCATCAGGTACATCAGGCGGAAGGTCGCCATGCCGTAGCTCAGGCCTTCCAGCCGCACGTTGGAGATGCAGTTGCGGTAGGCGTCGTTGAGGCCGACCCGCGGCGCGTAGGTGAAGTACAGGCCCAGGCTGTCCGGCGAACTGAGTCCCGGGCGTTCGCCGATCAGGATCACCGTCATCTTGGCGCCCAGGCGCTCGCCCACTTCGTCAGCGATGGCGACCCGGCCCTGCTGCACCAGGGTGATGGGTGCCAGTTTCCAGCCTTCCTCGCTCACCTGCTCCAGCAATTTTTCCAGAAACGGCAGGCTGTGGCGGCGCACGGCCAGGGACGACAAACCATCGGCAATCACGATGGCCAGGTCATAGCCACGGCCTTTTTCCTTCGCGTAATCATTCAGCGCGCTGGCGGACTCTTCGTTCAGGCGCCGGCCCAGGTCCGGGCGCTGCAGGTAGGTATGCCGGTCGGCTGCGGCGCTGTGCAGCAGCAGGGTATCCAGGCCGCGGCCCTGCAGCTCTTCGCACAGGCCTTCATGGTCGAAGGGCAGGTGTACGGCATCGCGGGCCTGGGCGTGGGCGAACTGGAAATCCAGCTGGGCGGCAGTCGGCAGGCTGGTGCCGGCACGGCCCAGGGCGATGCGCGCCGGGGTCAGCTGGCGCAACTGTTGCCAGGGGGTCTCGGTGGCGGGGGACTTATCGGACATGGCGACCTCTCAAGCCAGTTGTGCCAGGGCCTGGCGAAACGCCGGCGGCAGCTCGTTGCCCATGCTCAGGCGGCCGCCCTGTTGCTGGAAGATACCCATGCGCGCCAGCCAGGCTTCGAACTCCGGCGCCGCATGCAGGCCGAGTACCTTGCGGGCATACAGTGCATCGTGAAACGAGGTGGTCTGGTAGTTGAGCATCACGTCGTCGGAGCCGGGAATGCCCATGATGAAGTTGATGCCGGCGGTGCCGAGCAGGGTCAGCAGGGTGTCCATGTCGTCCTGGTCGGCCTCGGCGTGGTTGGTGTAGCAGATATCGCAGCCCATGGGCACGCCAAGCAGCTTGCCGCAGAAGTGATCCTCCAGACCGGCGCGGATGATCTGCTTGCCGTTGTACAGGTACTCGGGGCCGATGAAGCCGACCACGGTGTTGACCAGAAACGGGTTGAAGTGCCGGGCCACCGCGTAGGCGCGGGCTTCGCAGGTCTGCTGGTCGACGCCATGATTGGCGTTGGCCGACAGCGCGCTGCCCTGGCCGGTCTCGAAATACATCAGGTTGTTGCCCAGGGTGCCGCGCTTGAGGCTCAGGCCGGCTTCGTAGCCTTCCTGCAGTACCTTGAGGGTCACGCCGAAACTGGCGTTGGCCGCCTCGGTGCCGGCGATCGACTGGAACACCAGGTCCAGCGGCGCGCCACGTTCGATGGCGGCGATGGAGCTGGTGACGTGGGTCAGCACGCAGGATTGGGTGGGAATTTCGTAGCGCTGAATGATCGCATCGAGCATGTCCACCAGCGCGCGGATCGAGCTGGCGCTGTCGGTGGCCGGGTTGATGCCGATCATCGCATCGCCGTTGCCGTACAGCAGGCCGTCGAGAATGCTTGCGGCAATGCCCGCCGGGTCGTCGGTCGGGTGGTTGGGCTGCAGCCGGGTGGACATCCGCCCGCGCAGCCCCATGGTGTTGCGGAACTTGGTCACCACACGGGTCTTCTGGGCGACCAGCACCAGATCCTGCACGCGCATGATCTTCGACACCGCGGCAGCCATTTCCGGGGTCAGCCCCGGAGCCAGGGCGGTCAGGCTGGTTTCGTCGGCGGCATCGCCGAGCAGCCAGTCGCGCAGGCCGCCCACGGTCAGGTGGCTGACCGGGGCGAAGGCAGCGGCGTCGTGGGTGTCGACGATCAGCCGGGTGACTTCATCCTGCTCATAGGGAATCACCGCCTCATGCAAAAAGTGCTTGAGCGGCACCTCGGCCAGGGCCATCTGCGCGGCGGCACGCTCGGCATCGCTCTGCGCGGCTACCTCGGCCAGGTAATCACCGGAGCGCGCCGGGCTGGCCTTGGCCATCAGTTCGCGCAGGCTGTCGAAGCGCCAGGTCATGTTGCCGATGGTATGAGTGAATCCAGCCATGAATCATGTCTCCTGTGGCGGCCGCTTTTCAGCGGCCGCTGCAAGGGGTTAGCGCAGTGACTGTTCGGCAGCCTGAATCGCCGCGAACTCTTCCTCCGGCGTGCCGGACACCAGGTGATGACGGCTGTACAGCGCGAAGTAGGCAATGAACAGAGCGTAGATGATCGCTGCGCCGATCACGACCCGCAGGTCGACCAGAAAGCAGGCCACCAGCGCTACCGCTGCCAGCACCAGAGCCACCGACGAGGTCAGCACGCCGCCGGGGGTCCGATAGGGGCGCGGCATGTCGGGACGACGGGTGCGCAGGGTGATGTGCGCCGCCATCATCAGCACGTAGGACACTGTGGCGCCGAACACCGCGACCAGAATCAGCAGGTCGCCCTGGCCGGTCAGCGACAGGCCGAAGCCGATGATGCCCGGTACGATCAGCGCCATCACCGGCGCCTTGTTGCGGTTGGTCAGCGACAGGCTGCGTGGCAGGTAGCCGGCGCGCGACAGGGCGAAGATCTGCCGCGAATAGGCGTAGATGATCGAGAAGAAGCTGGCGATCAGACCCGCCAGGCCGACCAGGTTGACGAACTGGCTCATCCAGGTGGAACCGCCGTAGACCTTGACCAACGACTCCACCAGCGGGTTGCCCGAAGCCACCAGCGACTGCGCGCCGGCGGCGCCAGGGCCGACCAGCAGGATCAGCCCGGCAAACACCAGCAGCACCAGCACCGCGCCGATCAGGCCGCGGGGCAGATCGCGCTTGGGATCCTTGGTTTCCTCGGCGGCCAGCGGCACACCTTCGACCGCCAGGAAGAACCAGATGCCGTAGGGCAGGGCGGCCCAGATGCCCAGGTAGCCGAACGGCAGGAAGCTGCTGGCACCATTGGCTTCGGTCGGCGGAATGTCGAACAGGTTGGCGACCTGGAAGTGCGGCGCCATGGCGACGATGTACACGCCCAGGGCGATGGCGGCCACTGCGGTGATGGCGAACATCAGCTTCAGCGCCTCGCCGGCACCGAGGATGTGGATGCCGATGAACACCACGTAGAACACCAGGTAGATGATCCAGCCGCCGATACCGAACAGCGATTCGCAGTAGGCGCCGATAAAGCAGGCGATGGCCGCTGGCGCGATGGCGTACTCGATGAGGATCGCCGTGCCGGTCAGGAAGCCGCCCCAGGGGCCGAACGCGGTGCGGGTGAAACCGTAGCCGCCACCTGCGGTGGGGATCATCGACGACAGCTCGGCCAGCGAGAAACACATGCACAGGTACATGGTCGCCATCAGCAGCGTGGCGATGAACATGCCGCCCCAGCCGCCCTGGGCCAGGCCGAAGTTCCAGCCGGCGTAGTCGCCGGAAATCACGTAGGCCACACCGAGGCCGATCAACAGGATCCAGCCGGCGGCGCCCTGCTTCAATTGCCGGTTGGCAAAGTACTCGGCGCTGACCGCTTCGGTTTCCACACCGCCTTGCGAGGGTGTGGCGATTGTCTCTTTGGACATGTTGGGACTCCTTCATGCCCGCCACCAGGTGGCGGGCGCCGCTTCATGGGTTGGCTAGCTATGGCAAATCGGCAGATCAGAAGAAGCCCAGCGGGTTGATGTCGTAGCTGATCAGCAGGTTCTTGGTCTGCTGGTAGTGGTCGAGCATCATCTTGTGGGTTTCGCGCCCGACCCCGGACTTCTTGTAGCCGCCAAAGGCAGCGTGCGCCGGGTACA